>Ga0315282_10003984_pt1 | contig 26084 bp, 27 predicted proteins | sample YL17G07_20_MG_FD_203693 | JGI IMG/M metagenome (GOLD analysis project Ga0315282, IMG submission 203693) | Sediment microbial communities from Yellowstone Lake, YNP, Wyoming, USA - YL17G07_20 | ecosystem: Environmental > Aquatic > Freshwater > Lake > Sediment | place: USA: Wyoming | collected... | reverse complement strand
AGAGGTAGAATATGGGCACCTATGAACTTTTTAGTATATGAAGGGCTTAGAAGGTATAGATTTGACAAAATAGCTAACGATTTTGCAAGGAAATCTCTAAATCTTTTCATGAAGGAATGGTTAGAAAAAGGGCATATACATGAAAACTACAATACTATTACCGGAGATGGTGATGATGTAAAAAGTTCTGACCCACTTTATACTTGGGGAGGACTTTTAGCATATATAGGTCTTGAAGAAATTATAATGGTAGAACCTTGGAATAATGGTATAAGAATAGGAAACTCTTACTTAAAAGATGCTAGCGTAAGAAATTATAAAGCTCTAGGAAGTACTTGGGAGATAGATATCTCCAATGGAAAGACTTGTATAGCTAGAGATGGTAAGGTGGTGACAGAAGATGTATTAGGGGAAATCCTCCTATCGGTTTGATTAGTCTTGCCTTATCTTTAAATGAGCCTTATAATTTATACTAATTCCTAAAGAAGGAGATGATAGTATCTTGGATAGAGATTATGCCATTTCTCTACTTGAACAGTATGTAAAAGCAGATAATCTAAAAAAGCATATGTTTGCAACAGAGGTAATAATGAAGTCTTTGGCTAAAAGGTTCAATGTCGATGAAGAATTATGGGGTATAGCTGGTCTTCTCCATGATATAGATTACGAAGTCTGTGGTGAAGATACAGAAAAACATGGGGATTTAGGTGCAGAAATATTAAAAGAGAAGAATTATCCATCTGAAATAATAGAAGCAGTAAGGGCACATAGAAAGGGGGTTGAAGTAGATGACAACCCTATGCATATAGCTCTCTGTGCTGCAGATGCTGTAAATGGACTTATAACTGCTAGTGCTCTTATAAAGCCAGAAAAGAGTCTAAATGCCATAGATACTAAATTTATTATGAAGAGATTTAAAGAAAAGGCATTTGCTAGAGGAGCAAATCGAGAAGAGATAAAACTTTGTGAAAAGCTAGGTATTAGTTTGGAAGATTTCATTACCCTTTCTCTTTCTGCAATGCAAGAGATTCATAAGGAGTTAGGACTCTGAGGAGGAAATTATGGATGTAAATAGAGAGTGGTATAAAAAGCTTCTTCTTGAAAGAGTAGTAGAAAATTTAAAATCTAGAGGATTTAGTGCATTCTGGTTTAGGACTAAGAGTGAGGCTAAAGATAAAGTGCTTCAGCTTATTCCTGCAGGAGTAAAGGTAGGTATAGGAGGTTCGATTTCAATTAGAGAACTCGAACTCATAGAAAATTTAAATACACGGGGGAATACGGTTGTACAACATTGGAAGACAGAGCTCGACCCAGAGATGGATTTCCAGACAAGGAGAGAAGAATTAACGACGGATGTATTCCTGGCAAGCAGTAATGCTATAACAGTGGATGGGATTTTAGTAAATATAGACGGTGTGGGGAACAGGGTTGCCGGAATGATATTCGGTCCTAAGAGTGTAATATTGGTTGCCGGAATAAATAAAATAGTAAGGGATACAGGTGAAGCCATCTGGAGGATAAGAAATATAGCTACTCCAATGAATGCCCATAGATTAGGACTAAAAACTCCATGCGCTAAGGTTGGATATTGTGCTAATTGTACAGGAGATACAAATATATGCAGAATAACAACTATGATAGAGCGAAAACCCACTAAGACAGATTTTACGGTAATACTTGTTGGAGAAGAATTAGGATATTAATCGATGCAAGAGAATAGTTTCTTCATAAGAGCTTTCTTCTTTACTTACTACGTAGCTTGGACATTTATGTTCTCTTTCATACCTGTATACTTAAGGGATAGAGGATTTTCTATAGGGAAAATTGGGCTTCTCACAGCTATTTCCGCTTTAGTGGGTGCTCTTATTCAGCTTTTAGTAGGACGTCTTTCAGATATAATAGGAAAGAGGAAACCATTTATAATTGTAGGCTTATTACTAAGTGCATTAATATATTCTTTTATCTTTCCTAGAATAACAAACTACAGAAACTTTATCTTCTTATACTCTATTATAGGTCTATGTATTTATACGATTCTTACTGTGGCTAGCGTTCTTGTGATAGACCTGAGCCTTTCTGGTCAAGTAGGAAGGGACTATGCTTCAACGAGGATGTGGGGTAGTATTGGTTTTTTGAGCTGTGTTTCTGTTACTGGAATAGTCCCAATTTTGACAAGTCCAGACTATATGTTTCCTCTAATTGGGATAGCATTTGTGATAGCTGCTATATTTGTACTCTTTATAAAGGAACCTGAGACAAAGGCTAATGTTCTGGCCCCAGAATTTAAGAGTATCAAAAAACTTGTAATGAATGCAGATATCCTGAAGCTACTTACCTTTTACTTCTTCTACTACACCGCTCTTACAGGTGCCTCATCAAATGTAAACCTGCTAGTAAAAGCTCTAGGTGGTTCTAATAGGATGATAAGTTTCTCTTATGCTACAAGTGCTGGTGTAGAGATACCTTTTATGCTTATTATGGGTATCCTCTCAGATAAGATAGGAAGAAGACCATTACTTATGCTTGCTTCTTTAGCCCTACCCATTCGTATGCTACTCTATAGCCTTGCTAAAGCTCCTAGCAGTATTATAGGTATTCAAACTATGCATAGCGTCACTTTTGCCATTATAGCAGTAATACCCATAGTTTATATTAATGATTTAGTCTCCCAAGAAGAGAGAGGAACCGCACAGGGTATGCTTAATATGACTACTGCCTTTGCTTCGGCTTTTGGTCCGTTCTTAGCTGGATATATTGCTGATATAGTTGGCATTTCCAAAATGTTTATCTATCTTATGGTTATAGCTTTATTCGCTACTATTGTAGTAATTGCTTTCCTAGAAGAGTCAAGTCCAGATATTCTACACTTTAATACTGAAAACCAATCTTTTCATAGAATTATTAAAGCATTTACTAAGCCTCTTTGTAGAAAAACTAAATGACTATGATATAATATTATAACTATGATTAAGCTACTTGTAACAGACTTAGATGGAACTATTCTTTTTAATGATAGTTTTCCTAAGGTAGTAAAAGAAGGAATAGATAAACTTTTAAGTAGAGATGTTAATGTTACTATAGCAAGCGGGAGAATGCTTCACTCTATAGCTTACTATCAGAAACTATTGAACCTTAACTCTCCTATTATTGCATATAATGGGGCAATGATAGGGACTTTAGACTTTAAAATACTTTATCATTCTCCAATCCTCTATCCTTTATGGGAAGAAGTTGCTCGTTACTTAAGAGAAGAGGGGTTACAGATGAATCTTTATTTTAATGATACACTCTATATAATTGGTAAAACTGAGTATGGAGAAAACTATCCTAAACAAAACAAAGTAGATGCCTTATTTATAGAAGATTGGAAAGATTTACCAAAACTTCCTACCACAAAATTACTAGGAATAGGTAACGCAGATGTAATAAAAAAAGTAATTACTCAGATTAAGGCAAAATTTAATAGTCTTCTTTATATTACTACTAGTAGTCCTACTTATTTAGAGATTATGAAATATGGGGTCTCAAAAGGAGAAGCTATTAAATATCTGGTAAAAATACCGAATATATCTGTCTCTGAGATAGCTAGTGTAGGAGATAGCTTCAATGATATAGAACTTATAAAAGAAGCTGGGGTCGGTATTACTTTTAACAATGCTCCAGAGGAAGTAAAGGCTGTTGCTGATTATGTTACTAGTAAAGATAGCCCTGATGGATTTGAAGAGGTGGTGGAATATATACTATGGAGGAATCGCTCCTAAATCTTATTATCATTACTGGGTTTTCAGGTGCAGGTAAGTCATTAGCAGTAAGATGCTATGAGGATACGGGTTATTTTTGTATAGATAACCTACCTTTTACTCTTTTACCAAAGCTTGTTGAACTGTGCGTTCAGTCAGAGGGTAAGATTAGAAATGTAGCTGTAGTAATTGATATAAGAGGGAAGGAATTTTTTGATTCTCTAAAGAATTCTCTAGATGCTCTTCATAAGATGGGTATAAAAGAAAAGATAGTGTTTCTAGAGGCTACTGATGAGATCTTGGTAAGGAGATTTAAAGAGACACGTCGTCCTCATCCTTTAGTTGGTTTTGGTTCTCTTCTAGAGAGTATAAAAGAAGAACGGAGGATATTAGAGCCCATAAGAGAGATTGCTGATTATGTCATAGATACCTCTAGGACTCCTCCATCTCTGTTAAAAGAGGAACTCCAAAAACTCTCTCTATTTGGAGGGAAAGACACAATTCTATTTGACCTAGAATCATTTGGGTATAAATTTGGTTTACCATTAGATGCTGACCTATTATTAGATGTAAGGTTTTTACCTAATCCGTTCTACGAACCAACTCTAAGACTTAAAACAGGATTAGAAAGAGAAGTTAGAAATTTTGTAATGAAAGACCTAGCATCCAAGAATTTCATAGAAAAATTAGAGGATTTTATTAATTTTCTTGTCCCTCAATACATCAAATTGGGTAAATTTCAAGTTACTATAGCTATAGGATGTACTGGTGGAAGGCATCGCTCTCCAGCTATAGTAGAAGTACTGAAAGAAAAACTTGAAGACAAAGGATATAAGGTAGTAACCCATCATAGAGATATAGAAGCAGAATAGATATGAAGGGATATTCTGAATCTTTAAGATTTGAACTCTGTAAAAAGATGCCTCGGCTTGTTCAAAAGGCTTTTAGCGAGTTACAAGGAATTATTGGCTCCAGATTATCAAACAAGAAGGAATTTATTTATATTAACAGAATGAATGTAACAAACAGGGTGACCCTTCTCTGGAAAAGAATTTTTAAAAAACTTCTCATTGTGGAGATAAAAAGGTATAAAAACCATCATAGATTTTACCTCAGAATAGACAAAGCTTATCATAAACTTCTGTTATGGAAGGGAGATTTTCCCCAGTATTTCTTGAGAGGTGTTTTTATTTCTTGTGGATTTATCTCTAATCCAGAGAAGTGTTATAGGATAGAGCTCATCCCGATTGATAAGTTATTTACAAACAAAATTGGAGAGGCTTTAAGTTCTTTAAAGATAGGGTATAGAATTTATGGTAAGAGAGTGATAATCCTGGGACTTGGAGAAGTTGAAAAATTCTTAGGCTCTATAGGGGTCCAACAGGGGCTTATAAATCTGGAAGAAATTAGAGCATCTAAACTTGCAAATGAGGACACAAATAGAAGAATAAATTTCCAAGAATCTAATATAGAAAGGGCTCTAAATGCTGCTGATAGAGAGATAGAAGCTATAAACAAACTTATAAAAATGGGTAAATTATCTGAAAATTATATTAAAATAGCCAATCTAAGGCTACGTTATCCTCAGGCTACTTTAGAAGAACTTGCCCAATTAGCTCAGCCTTCTATGAGCAAAAGTACAATTGCTTACTATATGAGGAAATTAGAAAGATTAGCTGATGCTAACAGTAGATATAAATCCTAATGCATACTCTTATGCTGTATCAAAATTTGAGGGATTCCCCATAGCTAGGATATATACTGTCCTAGGTGGAATAGATGTCGGAAAGACATCTTTTTCTATCAGTTTAGCAGTTTGTCTTCTTCAGAGGAATTATGAAGTATTCTTCATGGACCTTGATTTAGGACAGTCTACTATTGGATTACCAATGACTATTGCACTCGGAAGATTGAAACTTAGCTCAGAAAATATAGACATCTTAAATGTTAATGACATAAACTTAGAATTTATTGGAAATAATACTCCAGGAGGGCTTGAACCTCTATTAGTAAGCAGGACATATAGACTCTTGTCTCTAGTTCCAAAGGATGTAAAACTGGTAATAGATACCTGTGGCTTTGTGCATTCTCCTAAAGCATTAGGCTATAAAAGAATGATAATTGAAACACTTTCTGAATCTCTAACAATTATTATATCTAAAGAGCAGTGGGCACAAAAGTTCGTTTCTCATACCCCAGGAGAAAAGATTTTAATTCCCCCTTTACCTAATGCAAAACAGAGAGACCCTCAGGTAAGAAAAGAAAGAAGAGAATCTCTTATGAAAGAATATTTTTCTACAAATTTGACCTTGTTTACAGTAACCCCTGACATATGCTATTTCCCATATCCATTGGTAGGATTAAAAAAATGTTTGACGGATAGTAATAATATGTTAAAATATAAGTATATTGTAAGAGCTAATGACCTTTTAGGAGTGATTGTCGGCTTAAGAGATAAGAAAAATAAATTTATGGGATTAGGAAGGATAGTAGGTTTTAAAGAACAGGGATTGCTTATAGAAACTCCTATTAGACTTATAAGAGAAGTCCATTTTGTAGAGTTATCACGTATTAAATTGGATAATCAATACAGAGAGCTTGGTAAAATATCAATTTTAGAAAAGGAGGAATGAAAATGAAAGTAGGTATCAATGGATTTGGAAGAGTTGGGAGACAGGTCTTTAAGGCATTACTTGAGAGGTATCCAGATATAGAAGTGGTAGCTATTAATGATATCACAGATGTAAAAACAAATGCCTATCTCCTTAAGTATGACTCTAACTATGGACGATTCCCAGGGGAAGTAAGTGTAGATGGTAATGACATAGTTGTCAATTCTAAGAAGGTAAAGGTTTTGATGGAAAAAGACCCTGCAAATCTCCCCTGGAAAGACCTCGGTGTAGATTTAGTAGTAGAGTCTACAGGTCTATTTACAGATGCCAGCAAGGCTTCTGCTCACATAAAAGCAGGTGCAAAGAAGGTTATTATTACTGCTCCCGCAACTGGAGAAGATATTACAATAGTCTTAGGGGTAAACGAGAGCCAGTATGACCCAGCAAAGCACAATATAATTTCCAATGCCTCTTGTACAACAAATAGCCTTGCTCCAATCTCTAAAGTGCTTAATGACAAGTTTACAATCATAAGAGGACTAATGACCACTATTCATTCTTACACTAATGACCAGCGTGTACTTGACCTTCCTCATAAGGATTTAAGAAGAGCAAGAGCAGCTGCTCTGAATATTATCCCTACTTCTACAGGGGCTGCAAAGGCTATTGGTAGGGTAATCCCTGAGCTGAATGGTAAGATGAATGGTATATCATTAAGAGTTCCTACTCCAACTGTTTCTGTTACCGACCTTGTATGTATAGTGGGTAGAGAGGTAACAGTTGATGAGGTTAATAAGGCTTTTGGAGAGGCAGCGGCTGGACCTATGAAGGGTATACTCGATATTACCTACGAACCTCTAGTCTCTATGGACTTTAAAGGTATGACCTATTCTACAGTGGTAGATGGACTTTCCGTAATGGTAACTGGGAACCTAGTGAAAGTCTTGGCCTGGTATGATAATGAATGGGGTTATTCTTGCAGAGTAGCAGACCTTGTAGCTTTTGTAAGAGACAAAGGTATCTAGAGGTTAGATATGAATAAGCTCACCATAAAAGATATAGATGTAAAGGGAAAACGAGTACTTGTAAGAGTAGATTTCAATGTGCCTTTAGATGAGGGGAAGGTTGCCGATGATACTCGTATAAGAGCAGCTCTCCCTACAATTAATTATCTTAGAGAAAAAGGAGCTAAACTCATTCTAGTAACTCATTTAGGTAGACCTAAGGGGATTACAGAAAGTTTAAGGCTAGACCCTGTAGCTAAAAGACTTGAAGAGCTAGGAGTCTCAGTAAAGAAGTTAAATCAATGTATTGGGGATGAAGTAGTTTCAACTGTGAATAGTATGAAAGAAGGAGATGTTGTTCTTTTAGAGAATGTTCGTTTTTATCCTGAAGAAGAGAAGAATGAGCCTAAATTTGCAGAGGCTCTAGCAAATCTTGCTGATATTTATGTAAATGATGCCTTTGGGACCGCCCATAGAGCTCATGCATCTACTGAAGGTGTAGCAAGGATACTTCCTGCAGTGGCAGGATTCCTTATGGAAAAGGAGATAAATTTCTTTTCTAAAGTTTTGGAAAATCCTGAGAGACCATTTATAGCTGTATTAGGAGGAGCTAAGGTCTCTGATAAGATTGGAGTTATAAAGAACCTTCTCCAAAAGGTAGATTATCTTCTTATAGGTGGAGGAATGGCTTATACATTCCTAAAAGCTCTAGGCTACGAAGTTGGAAAATCAATCTGTGAAGACGACAAATTATCTCTAGCAAAAGAACTGATAAATCTAGCTAAAGAAAAGAATGTGGACCTTGTATTACCAATTGATGTAGTTGTAGCAGACAAATTTGCTCCAGATGCTAATACCAAAGTGGTACCTGTATCTCAGATTCCAAGTGATTGGCAAGGATTAGACATAGGACCTCAAACTAGAGAGATCTTCTCCCAAAAAGTCTCAAGGGCAAAGACTATAGTATGGAATGGACCCCTTGGGGTTTTTGAAATGGATGCTTTTAGTAATGGAACAAAGGTTGTAGGGGAAGCTATAGCAAATACTGATGCTCTGAAAGTAGTTGGTGGTGGAGAAACCGCTGAAGCCGTTGAAAAGTTCGGACTAGCTGACAGGATGACTCATGTATCTACTGGTGGAGGAGCAAGCCTAGAGTTCTTAGAAGGTAAGGTCCTACCTGGGGTAGCTATACTAGATGATAGCGAGAATATAAAGAGGAAGCTTAAATGAAGAGAAGACTTATTGCTGGTAACTGGAAGATGAACGGCACTGTATCAGAGGTTATCCCTCTGGTACAGCGCCTTAAGATTATGGTCTCTGATGTTCAGGACAGAGATATAGCTATATGCCCTCCTTTTACCATACTTGACGCTGTTTCAAGGATGATAGTCGATTCTAGGATATATCTAGGGGCTCAAGATATGTTTTGGGAACTAAAGGGGGCATTTACTGGAGAGATTTCTCCGCTAATGTTAAAGGAGTTTAATTGTACATTTGTAATCCTTGGACATTCTGAAAGACGATGGATTATAGGGGAAACAAGTGAAGTCATAGCTAAGAAGGTTAAATCAGCAATTGATAATAATATAACGCCTATCCTATGCGTCGGGGAAAGATTAGAGGATAGAGAGGCTAACAAGACAGAAGAAGTAATCATTTCCCAACTTGAAGGAAGTCTCTCGTTGGTTTCTGCTCCTGAAAGTATGGTCATAGCATATGAGCCTGTGTGGGCTATAGGCACAGGGAAAGCAGCATATCCCTCTGATGCAGTAGAAGTAATTTCTATGATAAAAGAATGGTATAGTAAAAAGTTTGGAGAAGAAAAACTAAAGACATTAAGAGTTCTCTATGGGGGAAGTGTAACACCATCCAATATAGATGATTTTATAAAAGAAGAAAAGATAGATGGTGCCCTTGTAGGGGGAGCTAGTCTTAATGCTGAAAATTTTGCTCGAATTGTAAAGTATTTAACATAAGGTGGAGGAAATATGAAAAATACATTAATGATTGTTCAGCTTATAGTGGCATTAGGGTTATGTACAATTGTTCTTTTAGAGCCTCCTAGAGGAGAAGGTTTAGGAGCTATAGGAGGCTCAGCAAGACTCTTTCACGTTGGTAAAGAGAAAGAACGTAAATTGGATAGAATCATAGCAATAATAGGTGGTGTTTTCTTTATACTAGCTGGAGTACTAGCCTGGGCTTTACGGTAATAAGAGGGCGATCCAATCGCCCTCTCTTTTTGTTATCTTATCTGATAAAGCTGAGCATATACATTTGTAGTTTCTCCAGAGAATATCTCAAAGTATGCCACAAAAGTTTCATAGCCTGCTTTTATAACTGTAATCTGATAGCTTCCAGGAGTAAGCCCACTTACTGTTAAAGGAGTTACCCCTTTCCTGAATCCATTTATAAATACATCCCCACCAGACGGATTACTAGTTACATAAAAAATCCCATTTACTATTATCGGTTTAAGTTTTACATCTATTCTAGTAGTCTTATTAGGAGAGATATTCACTTCTATAGAATACCTCTGATAACCTTCCAATTCTAGAGTTAAACTATGTGTCCCAGTGGGAACTCTCCCATCATAAGGAGTAATGCCGAGGTTTTTACCATCCAGGTAAATATTAGCCCCTTTAGGCTTAGATTCTACTATTAATCTTCCTAAAGAGATGGGAATTTCTCCAACATAGAATACTGTAGTATCTGATGTCCAGTTAGGTACAGGTTTAATCGATGATGGAGGAATAATCTCTATATCTTTCTTCAATTTTTCAGTAAATCTTTCCGCACCCTCTTGAATCAAAGGAAAAGCTTCTCTATCTAAGTTCGCCCTATATCCTTCAAACACAGAAAGAGGACTTTTACTTGCTATTGCCTGGATGACTTCTCTTCCATAAGGCTCTGTAACTACAAGTCTATATGTATCCTTTGGAGACGGGATAGAATATACTACATTAGCCCTAGCAAAATTATCTTTCTGGAATCTATTTGGAAAGATTAATCTAATTTCCCCGTTAGCATTGATGTCATATATATAGACATATGAATCATAAGTGACTTTAAATGAGATTATAATATTTTCTCCCACAGAGTAATTAGAATTATCTCCTTTGTTGGTCCATACATCTATCTTAAAATCAGTCTGGGGGGGAGGTTCTATTATAATAGTTTTTAACTCTGGTTCTGTTCCAAATACTAAAGTCGGGAGAGCGATTAATATAAGGGATAGAAATAATACCATATATTTCATTCTATACACCTCCTCTTAGTTTTCTAATATTAAAGATACGAAAAAGACTAACAAATGTTCGATTAATTGATTAAGCCAAGCTTATAGAAACTCACATAGTCATTATGGTTTTTACCAATAATTATATGGTCCAGAACCTTTATCCCTATAAGCTTACATGCTTCTATAACAAGATTTGTAGTATTAATATCTTCTTTAGAAGGTTCAGGCTCACCTGAAGGATGATTGTGGACTAATATTATCGATGACGCAGATTTAAGAGTAGCCTCTCTTACTATATCTTTCACATCTACTATACTCGATGTAAGGTTACCCTTACTCATCTCTATATTGTCTATAACTTTATTTCTATTATCTAACAGTATAATATTGAATATTTCCTTATTTAAATCCCTCAAATATGGGGAATAATACTCCATCACATAATTAATGACATCTTGAGGGTCTTTTATCCTTGCCATTCTTTCCGCCTCTTCTTTATACAATCTCTTCCCAAGTTCAAAAGCTGCTTTTATCTGGGTAGCCTTTGCCATCCCTATACCCGGAATAGAATATAACTCATTAATACTGGCTCTATCTAAAGCTCTTAATGATTTAAACCTATTTAAGAGTTCTCTCCCCAATTCCTCGGCGCTTAGAGAATTACTACCAGTTCTTAAAATTATAGCGAGAAGTTTTGATAAGGGAAGTTTGTCTGCCCCATATTTCACTAACATTTCTCTTGGTCTTTCTTCTTCAACCCAATCTTTTATTGGTTTGTTCCTTTTGGTCTGTCTTAATTTCTCCTTTATAATATCCCTTAGCTTCTTACAATCTTCAGCATTCTTCAATTCTAACTTTTCTATAATTTCTCTCTGGCCTTCTTCAGATAGATATAAAGAGGACCTCTTAATAAGAAAGACCTTCCCATTCTTACTACACATTGGATAAATACTATTGGTAGCGAGATATTCAATTATTTTTTCTTTGTCCATATATTTTATTATAGCATAAAGATGCACGTAGAAAAAAGATGCAGAACTTATGCTCTTTGGATTTTAATTGCGGGTATTTTATGTTAGAATAGATAATAGAAATTCAGTCCTTAAAGGAGGAGAATGTGGAAAACAAACCATTTGATAAATTTTCTCAAGCAGTAAGCTCTGCTGCGCAGAAATTTGGAGAAAGTTTGGGGCAACTTGCACAAAAGATAGGGAAAGAGACAGAGAAGCTTGCCCGTATAGCATCTCTAAAAACGGAAATCTTTAGAATACAGAACGAAAGAAGGGGTAAGGTAGAATTACTTGGGGAGAAGGTAATTAAGCTTTATAAAGAGAACAATTTGACACCTGAGGGTTTTGAAAGCTGTACTGAAACTATAAGGCAGATACTTGGTATGGAAGAAGAGATATCAAAAAAGAATATAGAAATCAAGAAGATTCAAGAAGAAGAAAAAATAACTGATGAAGAAGTTGCAGAAATACCTATAGATGAAAAGAGTTCTACTGTTGACAAGTAGGTAATTCTTCTAGTAGAATATAGGACAAATTTATAGTGTGGAGGTGATATTTTTTGAAGAGATTGGTTTCTCTTGCAGTTGTAGTAGGTTTACTTTTAACAGGAATTCTCCCAGTATATGGGGCAGAGACGATAAAGGTAGGACTTATTACTCCTCTTACTGGGGCTATAGCCACATTTGGGCAATCTGTAGACAAAGGTGTAAGGATGGCAGTAGATGAAATTAATGCTAAAGGTGGAGTCTTGGGTGCCAAACTTGAACTTACAGTCGAAGATAATCAGGCAAAAGCAGAAGAGTCAGCAAATATAGCTCGTAAATTCATAGAACAGAATAAGGTAATAGCGATTATAGGTCCTGTTATTTCAAGTAATGTATTAGCAGTCGCTCCTATTGCTCAGCAGAGCAAAGTACCACTCATTACACCTACTGGAACAAATCCTAGAGTTACCCAGGTAGGGAACTACATATTTAGAGCTTGCTTCATAGATGACTTCCAGGGGACAGTAATGGCAAGGTTTGCGAAAACTGGCTTATCGAAAAAAGCAAATACAGCAGCTATCCTTTATGAAAAGACAAGTGATTATAGTATTGGACTTGTCAAGTACTTTAAAGAGAGTTTCCAGAAGCTTGGTGGTAAAGTAGTAGCAGAAGAATCATTTAGTTCTGGAGACCAAGACTTTAGCGCTCAACTTACAAAGATAAAGGGTAGAAATCCAGACATACTTTATGTCCCATCTTATTATGATACTGCTGGACTTATAATAAAGCAGGCACGAGAGCTTGGAATTATGGCACCTATACTTGGTGGGGATGGATTTGACTCTCCTCAGTTGGCTGAGCTAGCTGGAAAAGAGAATCTAAAAGATTGCTACTTTAGTGGACACTTCTTCTCTGGTTCATCTGCTCCACAGGTAAGGACATTTGTTGCTAACTATAAGAAAAGATATAATGCCGTGCCTGATATGTTAGGAGCATTAGGTTATGATGCTGTATATATGCTTGCTGACGCAATAAAAAGAGCAGGAAAAGTAGATAAAGATGCTATAAGAGATGCTTTAGCAGTGACAAAAGGTCTAAAACTTGTAACTGGAACTATTACTCTTGATGAAAACAGAAATCCTATAAAGAGCGCAGTAATAATTGGTTTTGATAGTAATGGAAATCAAGTCTATAAGACTACCGTAAATCCACCTAAGAAGTAGATATAAATGTAGGGTAGAAGAGTCTCGAATAACTCTTCTACCTCCCTTTTGAAGATTAAGAGATAGAATGATATCAGAAATCTTACAACAACTTATAAATGGAATAGCTTTAGGAAGTATATATGCTCTCATAGCATTAGGTTATACTATGGTCTATGGCATATTAAGGCTTATAAATTTCGCTCATGGTGATATCTATATGGTAGGGGCTTTTGCTGGTTATTTTGCTATTACCTCTTTTCATTGGGGGATTATGCCAGCGTTTCTTTTTGCAATGATAGTTTGCGCAATTTTAGGAGTCTCTATAGAGAGATTCGCTTATAGACCATTAAGAATGGCTCCTCGTATTGCTGCACTAACAACAGCTATCGGTGTCTCTCTTCTTTTAGAAAACCTAGGAGTCATCCTTTGGAGTCCTACGCCTAGAGCCTTTCCACAAGTCTTATCTCTCAAGATATACGAAAGCATATATCAGAGATTTGGAGTAATAGTAAACAATAGACAGCTTGTAATTCTTTCAGTTTCTATTGGACTTATGATTCTTCTCCAGTTTATAGTGAATAGAACAAAAATTGGAATGGCGATGAGAGCAGTTTCTTTTGATAGAGAAACCGCCTGGATGATGGGGGTAAATATAGATTATGTTATATCTTTTACATTTGCTATAGGTTCGATGTTAGCTGCAGCAGGTGGAGTCCTTGTGGGGATATACTTTAACAGAATAGACCCTCTTATGGGAGTTATGCCAGGGGTAAAGGCATTTGTTGCGGCAGTCTTAGGGGGAATAGGAAGTATTCCTGGTGCAATGGTAGGCGGATTTGTCTTAGGTATAGCAGAGATATTAGTATCTGCATTTATTGCATCTACCTATCGGGATGCTATAGCTTTTGCTATTCTTATTATTATTCTCTTAGTCAAACCTTCTGGAATTTTTGGTATAATAACTAGAGAGAAAGTGTAAGATGTTCGATAAATTGAGAAAACTACAATATCTTCTTGTAATAATAGGTATAGCTCTTATATATGGGATAAATCTCCTCTCACTACACATTAACCCGTATTATCTACAGATAATAATATTCTCAGGTATAAATATAATACTTGCTGTAAGTTTGAATGTAATAAATGGATTATGTGGACAATTTTCTTTAGGGCATGCAGGATTTATGGCAGTAGGAGCTTATCTTTCTGCCTTTCTTACTTATTACTATCAAGTTCCATTTCCTTTGGCTCTTATTGCAGGAGGCTTAGCTTCTGGGGTGATAGGAATTGGAGTAGGTACACCTACTCTAAGGTTAAGAGGAGACTATTTGGCAATTGCCACATTAGGAATGGGAGAGATTATAAGGGTAATACTTTTCAATCTTGATATAATAGGTGGAGCTAGGGGCTTCCCTGGAATAAGTAAATATACGGACTTCTTTTGGGTATACTTAGTAGTTATACTTGTAATTTTGAGCTCCTACAACTTATTAAAAAGTCCACAAGGAAGAGCTATCCTTTCTATAAGAGAGGATGAGATAGCAGCTGAAGCTATGGGGGTAGATACTACTAGATTTAAGATATTTGCCTTTGTGTTCGGAGCTTTTTGGGCAGGAATTGCAGGGGGATTATGGGCACATTATCTTCAATTCTTACATCCTAGTTCATTTACATTTATGAAATCTGTAGAAATACTAGTTATGATAGTCATTGGAGGCTTAGGAAGTATTGGAGGATCAGCTATTTCTGCTGTTTTCCTGACATTCCTTCCTGAGGCATTAAGATATATAAAAGTCATATTTAATACTACAGTTGACCCTAGAATGGTGATATATTCTCTGTTGCTTATTTTGACAATGCTTTTGAGGCCTCAGGGTCTTATAGGAGGTTATAGAAGAAAGGTTAAAAACCAATGAGCATATTAAGCTTAGAAAAAATTTCAGTTGCTTTTGGAGGACTGTTAGCTGTTTCAGATTTTAATTTCCCTATGGAAGATAGAGAACTTGTAGGGCTTATAGGTCCTAATGGTGCAGGTAAAACAACCGTCTTTAATGTTATTACAGGTTACCATTCGCCTTTATCTGGGAGGGTAGTCTTTGCTGGAAGAGATATCACCAGTAAATCTCCAAGCTATATAGCAAAACTAGGTATATCTAGGACATTTCAAAATATAAGGCTATTCCCCAATCTTACTGTGCTAGAGAATGTAATGATAGCCGCTCAGATGCATAGTCATTCTTCTTATCTTCACTCTCTTCTAAGGACTTCTTATTTTTATAGAGAAGAATCTCATATAGAGAGAAGAGCACAGAACGCTTTAGAGATAGTAGGACTTGATAAAATTAAAGATGAAATATCTAAAAATCTTCCATATGGAGATCAACGTAAACTAGAGATAGCAAGGGCAATAGCTACTGAACCAGCATTGATACTTCTAGATGAACCAGCAGCAGGTATGAACCCTAAAGAGACTGAGGAACTTATAGATATAATTAGGATACTTAGAGACAATCTAGGTCTAACTATTTTCCTTATAGAACACGATATGCATGTAGTAATGAACATCTGTGAAAGAATAGTAGTACTAAATTATGGAGAAATTATAGCAGAAGGCACTCCAGAAGAAATTAAAACTAAGCCTGAGGTCTTAGAAGCTTATTTGGGAAGTGCAACTATAGGATAACTGGAGGTGTATAAGTGAATAGACATATCAAATATTTTAATGCAGAATCAGTAACAGAGGGACATCCTGATAAAATAGCTGACCAAATATCTGACGCTATATTGGATAGTTATCTAGAAAAGGACGCTGAGTCTAGAGTAGCATGTGAAACTCTAACTACTCTTGGACTTGTTCACATTACTGGAGAGATTTCTAGTAGAGCTAATGTTGATATAAATAAAGTTGTCAGGGATACAATAAGAGAGATAGGATATACAGATGCATCATATGGGTTTGATGCAGAAAGCTGTGGAATTCTTGTCTCCTTAAAAGAACAGTCTCCTGATATTGCTATGGGGGTTATAAAAGATAATAGAGAGATAGGAGCTGGGGACCAGGGGCTTATGTTTGGTTATGCTACTAATGAAGCTATGGGTATTATGAAAAATGCTGAGTATATGCCAACCCCTATCATATTAGCACATAGGCTAGCTTATAGACTAGCTGAAGTAAGAAAGACAGGTGTTCTCCCTTATTTACGTCCTGATGGTAAAACTCAAGTTACAGTAGTATATGAAACGGATAGACCTGTAAAAGTAGATAGGGTAGTAATAGCAGCACAGCATAGCCCAGAGATATCTATGGATAGACTGAGAGAAGAGATTATAGAATATGTAATAAAATACGTAATACCGGGAGAATGGATTAATAAAGACACAAAATATTATATAAATGCTACTGGAAGGTTTGTCATTGGTGGTCCTGCAGGAGATGCAGGACTTACTGGGAGGAAGATTATAGTTGATACTTATGGTGGAATGGCTCGTCATGGAGGAGGGTGTTTCTCTGGAAAAGACCCTACAAAAGTAGATCGTTCAGCTTCTTATATGGCAAGATATGTGGCAAAAAATATAGTAGCAAGTGGGTTGGCAGATAAATGTGAGATTCAAGTTGCCTATGTAATAGGAGTAAGTGAGCCAATTTCACTAAATATAGAGACGTTTAATACAGAGAAAGTAGATATAGATGATTTAGTCAAGGTTGTAAAAAAACTCTTTGATTTTAGACCTGGAAGTATAATAGAATATCTTAATCTTAGAAGGCCTATATACAAAAAGACAGCAGCATATGGTCATTTTGGAAGGATTGATATAGATTTGCCGTGGGAGAAGCTCGATAGAGTAAAAGAGCTAAAGAATGCCTTCAACTTGGAAGATTCTAATAGATAGGAGTGCACCTAAGGACCTATTTTTTACATATTCTTCTAAAGAAGATTTATCTCCAGGAGATTATACCGCAGTCCTATTAAGAGGACATATTACTAAGGGATATGTTATAGAAAGAGATTCTCTACCCCCATCTGTAGAAACCAAAGAAATTCTTGGGAAGATATTTGAGATTCCCTTATTACCCTCATATTTAATGGACCTCTCATTCTGGCTTTCGGAGTACTATCTTAGTAATCTAGCTCAGGCATTATCTACTATTATCCCGCCAGAGATAAGAAATATAAATGTCTCTTACAAAGAAGAAAGACTACAAATAAAGATTCCCAAAGAAAGAGAGAAAAAAAGAGAAATTCCTTACTTTGACTATAAATTCTCTCTTAGCCAAGAACCATTCCCTTGTCCTTTGGAAGATGAAGTATTATTAAAACTTCCTATAGAAAAGAGAATTGCTACGTACATAGAAAGGATAAAAGAAGAGTTAAGCCGGGGTAAAGGGGTAATAGTCTTGTTCCCTGAGCTTGATATGGTTCTTTCTCTAGAAAGTATCTTGAGAGAACTTTGTGGAGAGAAGTTAGCTGTATTACATAGTAAACAAAAGGCTAGTTCAAAGAATAGGGAATGGTGGAGGATAAGAAATGGAGAAGCTAGTATAGTGCTTGGAACCAGGTCTTCGATATTTGCCCCAGTAAAAAATTTGGGAGCAATTATCTTAGATGAAGAAGCAGATGAAAGCTATAAAGATGAACATAGACCATTCTATGATGCAAGAGAAGTGGCGGTTAAGCTAAAAGAATTAACTGGATGTCGCTTAATTTGGGGGAGTAGTAGCCCTAGTCTAGAAAGGTTTAGTAAAACTTTAGAGGGCTTTATTAAACCTATAACCGAAGATAGAGGAGAGCTTCCAAAAGTAAAGCTAGTAAATATGAAATCAAAAAGAGGAGTTATTAGTAGTGAACTAATCCATAGTTGCAAGGTAAATCTAACTCGTAAGAAACAGACACTTATCTTGATAAATAGGAAAGGATACTTCACTTTTGAAATATGTAAAGAATGTGGATATGTAACAAAATGTCCTCGATGCGAAGTCGCTCTAGTCTATCATAAAGATGAAGGACTTATATGCCACTATTGTGGATATAGGCAAGATGTAACTGTAATATGTCCAAAGTGTAATCATAAAATGTTACTCTCAGGATATGGGACAGAGAGGGTAGAGGAAGTTTTAAAAAAAATCTTCTCAAATGTTAGGGTCTCTAGAATAGATTCAGATATCCCTGAAAAAGAGAGCAATAGGATATGGAAGGATTTTCTTGAAAAAAAAATAGACATACTAGTTGGAACCCAAATGATTCTCAAAGGATTCTATCTACCAGATGTAACATTAATTGGGGTAATTTCTATTGATGCAGGTTTATATCTACCAGATTTCAGGGCTAGTGAAAGGATATTTAGATTACTCTATAAACTATCAGAGAGATGTACTGAGGGTAAGAGGGCTATTATACAGACTCTGATTCCGGATTATTATGCAATAAAATATGCAGCAAGATTAGATTATAAGAATTTCTATAGGTATGAATCACAGTTAAGAAAACCTCTTGGCTACCCACCTTATACAAGATTAATAAGAATTTTAATCCAGAGTAAAGAAGAAGAAAAAGCAAAGGTTATAGCAGACTCTATAGCTAAAGATATCCAACGGAAATTAAACGTAAATTATTCTGGTCCAGCAAAGGCTCCCATTTATACTGTAAAAGAGATGTTTCGTTGGCATATTATATTGAAACTTAAAGAGATTGACAAGGAAATATGCGGGGTTGTAAAAGAATTAATAGAATCGTATAATTATAAAGGAATAAATATTACTGTTGATGTAGACCCTGTATCTATATTATAGTTTTAGGAGGATATTAACTTATGAATCGTCTAGCAATAAGGGTATATGGGGACCCTGTTTTAAGACAGAAGGCTAGTCCGATTAGGGAGATAGATAGGAGAATAAGAAGATTGGTTAGATATATGGAAGATATTATGGATAAAGCTAATGGTGTAGGACTTGCTGCCCCTCAGGTAGGGGTAAGTGAAAGACTTGTTATAGTAAAGACAAAGGACCCTATTGCATTGATAAATCCTATTATTACGTATATGGAAGGAGAAGAATTAGAAGAAGAAGGGTGCCTAAGCATACCTAATGTTGTAGGTGAAGTAACGAGGGCATATAAGGTTAGGGTAAAAGGGCTTGATATAATAGGCAAAGAGATAGAGCTAGAGGCTACAGACTTAATAGCAAGAGCTTTACAGCATGAGATAGACCATCTAGATGGAATTTTATTTATAGATAGAGCTATAAGTGTAAGGAGGGTAGAAAAATCAGAGTAGTATTCTTTGGAACCCCAGAGTTCTCTCTTCCATCATTAGAAGAACTGAGAGATAAGATAAAATTAGTAGTTACAAAACCAGACAAGCCACAGGGTAGAGGATTAAAGACTCTTCCTTCTCCTATTAAACTCAAGGCTATAGAGTTTGGAATTCCTGTCCGTTCGCCTGAAAGTCTTTCAGAGATAAAGAGTGACTTAAAAGGTTTTGATTTAGGAATAGTAGTAGCTTATGGACTATTCATCCCTAAAAGTATAAGAGAACTATTTAGGTATGGAATGATTAATCTACACCCATCTCTGTTACCAAAGTATAGAGGAGCTGCCCCTATACAATGGGCTATCCTTAATGGAGAGATAGAAACTGGGGTAAGTATAATCTATCTTACAGAAGAGTTAGATGCTGGGGATGTAATACTTCAAGAAAAGATAGATATATTATTGCAGGATGATGCCGAAACCTTAACATATAAGCTAAGTATACTAGGTTCAAAATCTCTTAAGAAAGTAGTAGAACTTTTAGAGACAAATGGCAAGCTAGAAGGAATTCCTCAAACCCTTTTCGGTGCACCGTCTTATGCTCCCAAGATTGAACCTGAGTTGGGAAGGATAAATTGGAATGACAATGCCATAAGTATTTTTAATAAAATAAGGGCGCTCAAATTATGGCCTAATGCTTATTTCCATAGAGACCAACTGAAAGTTAGTATTTTGACATCGGAAGTATCAGAGGAAGAAGATACGCCAGGAAGAGTGATGAGGCTAGATAATGAAAAAGGTATACTAGTTGGGACAGGAAAAGGAAGTATATGGCTTAAAGAGGTTCAACCTGAAAACAGGAAAGCTATGATGGGTATAGCTTTTGCAAATGGATATAGAATAAAAAAGGAGGATTTATTAAAGTAAGATGATATTTATCCTGTTATTCTTGTTAATGCTTTTTGGCTCTTGGATATTTTTCCTTCCCATCCAACTCTTTCTTCATTATATTTTTATCCTTTTTTCTGCACCTATTCAATTGTGGAGGATATTTTCAAGTAAAACACTCAAACGAAACCATGCATTGGAACATGCTACTATTAATATCTTAGAAGAAAAATACGGGATAAAAAACTTGAATGGACTTGCCGTAGAGGAAGGGTTTTATATATCTTGGACGTATGATCCTATGTATGTCCTGGAAACTGCAAAAGAAGGGCTTCACTATCTTAATCAGGGTCATAGAGAATTGGCTATACATAAACGTTGTGGAACAATAGCTTTAGGAGCAAATATTGTTGCAGTTATATTTTTTATTATCTTCCTTATCTTATGGGGATTTAATCTTTTTACTCTAATAAGTCCTGTGATTATAGGAATTCTCATTGGGAAGCCAGTAGGTATCTTTCTCCAGAGGTATTTTACCACTGATACCCATGTAGAGAACATAGAGATACTTGGTGTAGAACCCAAATATATGCCAGGGACTAGTTTATTTAGAATACCTGGGATTTTAGTGTATACAAGAATGTATGAGTGAAATCTTCCAGGCAAAGTTAATTGCCTTTAACATCATCAAAGCAGTAGAAACAAAAAGGGCTTTTGCTCACATATTACTTAGAAACAGACTTTCTTCTTTAGTCCCTTTACAGGTCCGTTCTTCTGTAACAGAACTTGTATATGGTACTCTAAGACGTCAAAATACTCTAGACTGGTATATCTCAATGTACGTAAATATGAATAGACTTCCTATAGAATTAAAAATTATCCTAAGGATGGCTACATATCAGATTTTATACCATAATGTGCCAAATCCATTAATTGTAAACGAAGCTGTAGAGATGGCGAAAAAAGTCGTTAAGGGAAAGGCGGGGGCTCTTGTAAATGCAGTATTGAGGAAGATAGCTCTTAGTAATATAGAGCCTGGTAAACCCTCTATCATCTATTCTCATCCAGAATGGCTTATAGAAAAGTGGGAGAGAGAACTCGGAAAAGAAGAGACTATTCTACTATGCAAGAGAAATAATCAGCCTATGTTTACAAGTTTTAGGATAAATACAATGAAAACTAGTGTAGAAGATATAGAGAATAGTTTAAAAGATAGAGGAATAATAACAGAAAGAGGTAGGTTAAGTAAGAACTGCCTTGTATTAAAAGAGGGGGATATAAGTCCTATCGTATCTCTAGAAGAAGAAGGAAAAGTCTATATACAATCTGAATCATCAATGGCCGTAGTGGAGATGTTAGATTGTAAACCTGGTATGAAGGTGCTTGATGGATGTTCAGGCTATGGAGGAAAGACTACTTATATAGCTGAAATTATGAAGGATAGAGGAAGTATTATTGCAGTAGACAAATTGGCTAGCAAATTAAATATTTTAAAAAATGAAGCAATTAAAAGGAGAATTCATATAATTAATTGTATAGAAAGTCCTATGGAAGATTTATCTTTAGATAATATCGGGTATGTCGATAGGGTCATTTTGGATGTCCCCTGCTCTGGACTAGGGACACTTTCTCGTAAGCCTGAGATAAAATGGCGTGTTACCCCCAATTCAATAGAAAAGATCACCTTAGTTCAGAAGAGTATACTTAAAGCAGGCAAGAGATTTGTAAGACCAGGCGGTATATTAGTATACAGTGTCTGTACAATCTCTAGAGAAGAAACTTATGATATAATAAAATCATTTCTAGAAGAGAATAAAGATTTTGTTTTGATAGAGGAAAGGCAGATCTTACCCTATATAGATAATACTGAAGGTTTTTATATGGCAAAATTAGAGAGGGAAAGTGCATAGTATCTTAGGATTAAACCTTAAAGAAATAGAAGGCTTTGTAGTAAGAAAGGGATATGAATCATATAGAACCAGACAGATACTGGAATGGATATACGATAAGGCTATAATAGACTTTAACCAGATGAGCTCAATCCCAAGAGAGCTTCGTGAAGAACTGTCTAATAACTTTTCTATTATCCCTTTCGAACTTGTTACACAACTTCAAGGAGATGAAGCGACTAAGTTCCTATTTATTACTCCTGATGGTCTAAAATTTGAATCTGTCATAATTATTCATCCTGATAGGGTTACTATCTGTGTTTCTACACAGATAGGATGTCCTATAGGGTGTAAATTTTGTGCTACTGGAGAGGCCTTCAATAGAAATCTAACATATGAAGAGATTATTGGACAGTATATTTTTGCCAAAAACAACATCAAGAGACACATATCAGGAATAGTATTTATGGGGATGGGAGAACCATTTTTAAATGAAGAAGAAGTTTATAAAGCTCTTAAAGTCTTTATAGGAGATTTCGAAATCTCCCCAAGACATATTATTGTATCTACTTCTGGAATTCCAAAGGGGATTATAAATCTAGCTAATAACTTTCCTAGAGTAAAGCTTGCATTTTCTCTCTGGTCAGTTGAGCCTGAGGTGAGAAAGGAGCTTGTGCCTACTGGTAAAATATATCCTTTAGAAGAAATTATAAAAAGTATAAAAGAATATATAAGAATCACTCAGAATAGGGTCTCTATTGAATATACCCTTGTTAAGGGGATAAATGATTCTATAACGGATGCATATAAACTTCTTAAACTTTTTGAAGGTTTGCCTGTATTTTTCAATATTATTCCTTATAATCCTAAAGACCAAGGGACAAGAGGGCTTATTCCTGAAATAGAAGACTCTATAAGATTTATCTCTATATTAAAAAAATCCAAGAGAGAAGCCCACTTAAGGTTAAGTAAGGGGGTAAAGATCTCCGCTGCTTGTGGGCAATTGGGGGGAACTTATGAAAGAGTTAAATGAGAGATTTATTCTATTAGATACTTCCTATAGTACCAAGGTAAGAGCATACGATAAGTTACTCACTAAATTTGTCATTCTAAGACAGATAAAAACACCTTTTGGGGTAAGTAAAATTATACCCTTACTTGACCGTCTTAGTAAATTAGAAGGTGAGTTTTTAAAGGTATTAGGTTATGAAATTCTAGATAATAGCAATATTTATACGATTGAAGAGATACCACCACAAGAAAAGGTAGACGTCAGTAGAGTAGATGAGTTGATAAAAGTCACCAGATATATAGGTAATAGTTTAGAGTCTCTCAGTAATCTAGGCTTAAGGGTAAGGATTCCTCCGATAGAAGAGGTCTATAAGGATGAGAATAATAGATACGTAATCTCTCCTACTGTCATAATAGACTTAACGAATTGGGAAAAAGCTCAAGACAAGAAGGAAATACTAAATCTTGTAGCTCATTTCTTTATCTCTTTTGCCCCTCAAAGGTTAAAAGAGGCAGTAGAGGCTCTCTTAGAGAGAAATATTATTTCTAAATTGGATAATACTAATGCATTCGCTAATATGTTAAACACGCTTATATTACAGGAGGAACGAATGAAGATGAAAACAGAAGTACGTGAAAAACCCGATATCAAGAAAGAAAAGAAGAGGATGAATACATGGATTATAGCAATAATAGTACTTCTATCAATAGCTGTGGTAAGCGTAGTAGTCCTTTACTCTCTAGGTGAAAAGTTCATCTTTTCTGAAGGAACAGTTCCAGAGGTCATAGTACCCGATATAGTTAATAAGCCTATTACTGAGGCTTTTAATATACTAAGAAACGCAGGACTTAACATAGAAATAAAAGGGATAGAGTATAATAGTGCTATTCCAGCCTGCAATATAATATCACAAGAACCAGGTAGTGGGATGAAAGTGAAAACAGGAAGAAGTATCAGCGTAATTATAAGTAAAGGAATAGAGCTTCTTAGCGTACCTAATGTAATAGGACAGGACCTTGGAAATGCTCGAAAAATTCTAGAAACAGCAGGACTAAAAGTGGGAGAAATCCAGGAAACTTACAGCAGGACATCTCCAGATGGGATAGTTGTATCTCAAAATCCTAAGTATGGAAGTATCACTAGTAAGAATGCCTTAGTAGCATTAGAAATAACAAGGCATATACAAAATGTAATGCCTAACTTTGTTGGGAAATCTCTAGAAGAGGCTCAAAGAGTCTTAGATTCGTTAGGCCCCTATAAGTTAACAATAAGAGAATCAGAAAGTGATACTCCAGGTGTTATAATCTCACAGAATCCATCCCCTAATACGTCTCTCATTCAGGAGGTCCCTACAATAGAGTTAATAGTAGGTATTCCAAGAAGAACCCCTCAGCCAATGCCAGCACCTTCTCAACCTGAATCTGGAACGGAAGAAATACTCCCTCAAACCCCTTCTGAAGAGGTACCTACTACTCCATAGAAAAGATGAAGATAATAGATACTCTGATAATTACTAACAGTATAGAAGAATTGTGTAAAGAAGCAAATTATATTCTTAATCCAAAGGTAACAGCCCTTATTGAAGAAGCGTCTAAAAAGGAAACCTCTAGTATAGGGCAGGAGGTCTTTTCTCAAATCCTTCTAAATACTAATATTTCTAGAAAAAAGAGGATTCCTCTCTGTCAAGATACTGGAATAGTTATAGTATTTATAGAGATAGGACAAGGGGTACTTCTAAAAGGGTTACCTTTAGAAGATGCGGTTAATTTGGGAGTAAGGAGGGCTTATACTGCTTCTTTCTTCAGAAATTCTATAGTAAAAGACCCCATAGGAAAGAGAATAAATACACTTGATAATACTCCTTCTATCATTCATACCAAGATTATACCTGGAGAAAAGATAAATATTTCGGTAATGGTAAAAGGATTTGGAAGTGAAAATGCCACTAGTTTAAAGATGTTTCCTCCTACAATAGACAAAAAAGAAGTAGAAAATTTTTTACTCGAAACAGTAAAAGAAAAGGGAGCAAATGCTTGTCCCCCTCTGTTTATTGGGATAGGAATAGGAGGAACAGCTGATTATGCTATCCAACTATCAAAAGAAGCATTGCTTTCTCTAGAACCTATGGATGAGTGGGAGATGTATCTTCTAGAAAGTGTGAATAAACTAAGAATAGGACCAGCAGGACTAGGAGGAGACATAACTAGTGTATACCTCAAAGTAAAGACATTTCCAACACATATAGCAGGCTTACCCATAGCTATAAATCTAAATTGTCACGTACTTAGAGGGAGGAGTCTAGTAATTGAGTAGGGAGTACTATTTAAACCTTCCTTTGACAGAAGAAGAGAGAACTAGTCTTAAAGCTGGAGATAAGGCATTTATTTCCGGAAAAGTGTATGGAATGAGGGACCAGGCACATAAAAAGCTTATAGAGATAATAGAGGGTAAAGGTAAATTACCTATCAATCTATTAAATAGTACTATATTCTATGTAGGACCTACACCTCCAAAACCAGGAGAGAAAGTTGGAGCCATAGGACCTACTACTAGTGCTAGAATGGATCCATTTACACCTCTACTAATATCAAATGGGATGAAAGTTATGATAGGGAAGGGTAGACGAAGTAAAGAAGTAATAGAAGCTATAAAGATATATAAGGCTATTTATCTCGTGACACCTGGAGGAATCTCTGCATATTTATCCCAGTTTGTAGATGATATAAGGCTAGTTGCCTTTCCAGAGCTAGGACCTG
>Ga0315282_10003983_pt1 | contig 26084 bp, 25 predicted proteins | sample YL17G07_20_MG_FD_203693 | JGI IMG/M metagenome (GOLD analysis project Ga0315282, IMG submission 203693) | Sediment microbial communities from Yellowstone Lake, YNP, Wyoming, USA - YL17G07_20 | ecosystem: Environmental > Aquatic > Freshwater > Lake > Sediment | place: USA: Wyoming | collected... | reverse complement strand
TGCTTATGGAAATGCAGGACGGTCTTGAGCATTTCATACTGCTTCGCCATCGAGGTATAAGTATCAACGCGATGAAACGCATTTTGATGCAGGAAGTCCTCGCGGATGGACCTTGCCGTTTCAAGGGCCAGCCGGTCCGTCGGCGACAGCGCCTCCGCGCCAACCAACCGAACAATCTCAAGAAGCTCCGCCTCCCGCTCCAATAGACTCATCGCCTGCGTGGTCAATTGCTCCATCTCCCGGCCCTGCTCTTTATCCGCAAAGCACTCCTTCAGATACTCCTCATAAAACGAATAGCTCGTCAACCAGTCTATGGCCGGGAAGTGCCTCTGATAAGCAAGCTCTCCCTTCAGCGACCAGAAGACTTTGACGACGCGCAGAGTCGCCTGCACAACCGAATCCGACAGGTCGCCGCCCGGCGGACTTACGGCACCAATAATCGACAAAGCCCCTTCGCGCTCAGGGCTGCCGCAGCACTGGACTCGGCCCGCCCTTTCATAAAATGCCGCAATGCGGGCCGCCAGATACGCGGGGTAGCCTTCCTCCGCAGGCATCTCTTCGAGACGGGTGGAAATTTCGCGCATCGCTTCAGCCCATCGGCTGGTGCTGTCGGCCATTAACGCCACAACGTAACCCATATCGCGGAAATATTCGGCAATGGTGATGCCGGTATAAACGGAGGCCTCTCTGGCCGCCACCGGCATATTTGAAGTGTTGCCAATCAGGACCGACCGCCGCATCAGCGGCTCGCCGGACCGCGGGTCCTTCAGCTCCGGAAATTCCATCAGCACATCCGTCATTTCGTTGCCGCGTTCGCCGCAGCCGACGTACACGACAATATCGGCATCGACCCACTTGGCCAACTGGTGCTGCACAACGGTCTTGCCGGAGCCGAACGGCCCGGGCACACAGGCCGTGCCGCCCTTGGCGATGGGGAAAAATGTGTCGATGACCCGCTGGCCGGTAACAAGAATCCCGTTCGGTGCAACCCGCTTCTTTGTCTGCCTCGGAATTCGGACGGGCCATTTTTGCATCAGCTTCAATTCCGTTTCTTTGCCATCCTCAGAAACGCAAATAGCAATGGTCTCTTCGACCGTATAATCGCCCTCAGTTATTTTCCTTATTGTGCCCCCCACGCCGGGCGGCACCATAATCTTATGAAGAACTACCGGCGTTTCCCGGACCTGGCCGATAATATCGCCGTGACCAACCCTGGCGCCCGCAGAGACCGTCGGTTTGAAGCGCCACTTTTTCTCTCTATTCAGGCCCGGCAGTGAACTGCCCCTGCTCATAAAGCTGCCTTCGACTTTTACGAGCGAGTTGAGCGGCCTTTGGATGCCGTCATAAATGCTCTCAATCAGGCCCGGCCCCAGCTCGACGCTCAACGGCGCCCTTGTATCAACCACAGGCTCGCCCGGGCCTATGCCGGTCGTCTCCTCATACACCTGGATTGAGGCCAAATCGCCCCGCAGCTCAACAATCTCGCCTATAAGGTTCAGCCCGCTCACGCGAACGACGTCGTACATTCGTGAACCGGCCATACCTTCGGCGACAACCACAGGCCCTGCGACTTTGACGATTCTGCCTTTTTTTTCTCCACTCATTCTTTCAGACCTTTTTCTTTCTGCCACCAAGGCACCAAGACACGAAACTGGATACTCGATACTGGATACTCGTCGAGAATCGAGTATCAAGAATCGAGAATCATTTCTTTGTGACTTCGTGTATTCGTGGCGAATCATCCTTTTCTTAACTGTTTTGCAAGATATTTATACCTGTTGCCATTTTAAGGACTTTGCCCAGCTCCCGCGTGGCAAAACCTTCGGATTCGGTGGTAAAGGGGACAACCACAATACAGGGGGTCGGCATATTTTCATAATCCGCGAAAACCGCCTCAACCACAGGCGCAACATTCTCGGCAACAACCACCAGAGCATATTTATCACCGACCACCTTGCGGGCCGCCTCAATCATCTGCTCATTCGTGCGGCCCAGCGGGTAAGTATCCACGCCGAGAGCCGAAAACGGCATCACAAAATCAGTGTCACCTAAAACCGCTACTTTGCCTTCCATAATTCGTCACTCGTCGTTCGTCGCTCGTCACTCGTCGCCCGTCGCCCGTCGCTCGTCGCCCGTCGCTCGTGACTCGTTAGAGTTTGTCGATAAGACTCACAAGCATACGGGACTCGTGGTTTATATCTTCTACTAATTCTTCCAATTTTTTCTTCGTTATATAATCTCTTCTATGAGCAATAATTAACTGCGTATCTAATTCCGCACAGGAACCTAATGAAATATATAAAAACTGTTTATACTCTTTATTGTGCTGTCTTGCGAATCCTTCGGCTATGTTCGAGGGAATAGACACAGCGGCTTTTCGCATCTGACTAACCAGTCCATACAATTCATCCTTCGGGAAGCTATTTGTCATTGAGTATATTTTATCTACAATCTCGATTCCTTTTTGCCAGACTCTTAAATCTTTATAATCTTTTACCTTCATTTGTCTCTCTACAAAACGGGCCACGAGTCACGGTCGACGGAGCACGATTTAAGAGATACGGTCTAAAATAAGTTTTGTATCCAGAGAACTTTTCCTGGCGGTCAGAATCAGCCGAACGGTGCGGATTTCATTTTCCTTCATAAGCAAGTAAGCAATAATCGGCTGAGGCCCCGTAACGATATTCGAAGTTGATTTTAGAAATTCGCCCAAATGCTCATCGCACTGCTGCTCAAGCTTCAAAAAAGACTTATTCAACATCAAATAGTTCGCGCCCGCCTCAACAACCCGGCTGTAAGGCGTTACAAAAAATAACGGCCCGAGCGCCTCATAGCCGACATCCAGTCCGTGCGCCAACCTCTCCAGAGCAACGTATCCGCCTCTTAGAAAAACCTTATCAGACTGAAATTCACCCTGCGACTGGGTGAACTTTAGCCGAAACATCGTGCGGATATTTGTCAAATCAATCTGGATTCGGAAAAGACCCGTCAAGAAGATATTTTCCAACTTGTGTGCTACTTTCAGATTATATGCAGCTTGCACATTATCAATTGTGGAGTCAATCTGTCGTATATCTTTATTTTGATAATATGCCACAACCGCTCGCTCCGCCGCATCCTGCACATAGTCGGGCAAAACGGCGTAATTCCCCTGCTCAAAAGCATCTCTAATCTGCTCAGGCAGCACGTTACCGCAGTCACTATAATCAGTCCCGATGGGCCTTTTGGTGACAAGCCGCCTGACTGCCAGCCGCAGATTTACAAAATCGTCACGCGCCCTGAATAGTCTGACAACGGCCTTATCAATCATAAGCTGCCCGAAAAGCTCCCGCAGCGCCGCCCTACGCAGCATTAGAATATTTTCAAGCTCCGCAAAGCGGTCCCCGGCGGGCGGCAGGGCATATTCGCTGCCGGCAAGCAAATCCGCCGCCTGCTCAAATGTTCCCGCATTGGCCATATCCAGAATAGTCGTCCTGCTCAGCATGTGCATCTCAAGCATCCGCACCTGAGCGGTCTGCCACAAATACCGCCAGTTGTCAGTGCCAATGGGCGGATAAGCGTAAAAATCAAGAATAACGTGTTGAGATTCGGTATCCTGCATCCGGTATATCACTTCACAAAACTCGCGGTGATGTTACGCAAACAGCTCCCTGCCCAGCTCGATTTCCAGCTCCCTGCGCACCCGAGCAAACAGTACGTCAAAAGAGACATTGGTTTTTATTTTGCCTCGCCTCAAAATAAACCCGCTTCCACGAGGGGCGGATTGTCTCTCGCCGGATAATTTCAAATTCCCTTTGCCGGCTGAGCTTAACTGCTGATTAATCTGATTGACAAGCTGCTGGTCGATTCGATTCTCGTCTCTGCCGACGATGACCTCCTCATCGCCGGTCTCGACCGCCTCAAGCAGCAGTCCGCCCATAAACCTGCGATATTCCCCGTCCGGCAGAGTCTGTAATCTTTGGCGTGCCTGGCTGAAGACCTCGTCAAGAATTTTCCTTTTCTCAGCCAAAAACTCTTTTGCAATCTCCATTCTTGCCGCCGCCAGGATATGGGATTTTTCATCTTTAGCGGCCCTGTCGGCAAGAATTCCGGTCTGCCTGTTGTATTCCTGCAACTGCTTATTGAGTTTAGCCAGTTCAACAGATTCTTTTTGCCGGGCCTCTTTGGCTATTTTCTCTGCCTCTGCCCTCGCATCGGCCAATATCTTTTGTATTACCGGTTCGGCTTCCATATTCTTCCCTGTACTTTGTATTTTCGGTGCGTTTGGTTTTTGTGAATCAAGCGGCGGGCATGGGCCACTTAATGCCGAACCACAGAAGAAATAGCGTCGTAAGCAGACCCAAAATAGCGTACATCTCGACCATAACCGCATAAACGACGCCGGCCTTGAACGCCATCTCGGGTCTTTTTCCGGCCATCAATATGCCTGAGGCGGCGACCTTGCCCTGATAAATTGCGCTCACCAGTCCCGCAAATGCCACCGGCAGACACGCCGCAAAAATCTGCTGCCCCAGCTTGACGCTCACTTCAGGCAGACCTGTTCCGCCGAAGAAGTTGAGATTGAGCATCACCATAAAGCCCGCCAAGAAGCCGTAGAAGCCCTGCGTGCCCGGCAGGACCACCATAATAAAGAACTGGCCGTATCTCTCGGGCTTCTCAGTCAATATGCTGGTAGCGGCTTTACTGGAGATGTTGATTCCAATTGCTGAGCCGATGCCCGCCAGCAGGGCCGCCATTCCTGCGCCACTTAGCGCCAACGCCATTCCGTAATCCATTGTCAAACCTCTCTTTCTTGTTTACAAAAACCTGCATTTCATATCCGGTAACACATCCTATGTCCTGCGCTCAACAACAATGTGTTTGTAGTCTTTAGACAGCGGTTCGAATAATTTACCACCGCCAATGAGGAACTTCGGGAAGAACTCGACAAACTGCAACCTCATCGTATGAACAAAAGCGCCCAGCAGTGCCAAGCCAAGGTTGAAACTGTGGCCGACAAGGAATACCAATATGCCGATTGCGATACCTATGCCATAGGGAATACTCATTGTCATTTTGGCCATAAGGTTCATCGCCATTGCCAGGCCGGCACCGACCATACAGAGCCCCATCAGCCGTAGGTAGCTGAGCACGTCGCCGAGGTAGAAAATCGAACTAAAGAGGTTGTACGCCCCCATACCGAGGCGAGCACCCCAGCCACCTTGGCGGCAGCTAAATAGAAATATCACCGCTGCCGGAACAGGCACCAGCATCGCGAAGAATCTGCCTGTTTGGGGCGGAATGACACCGGCCTTACTTATTCCAAACAGGACAATCGAATTGAGCATAACCAGCCAGGTAAGCTGGTCGCACATTGCGGCAATATAGTCCCTCTGTCTTAAATTATGGATAAATGCAATGAGCAGACCGGTCATAATCTGGGTGTAGCCGAGGGCCATCGAAAGACCAAACAGCAACATCGGTTTCTGGAACGGGTCAAACCACATCAACTTCTTCCGCACTCCATTCAGCGAAGGAATAAACTGCTGCACCGCGTCACCAAACCAAGAGCCGGTAAGAGTCCCGACCAGGACAGCAAAGCCGGAGCAAATTGCCAGTATTAGAACCAGCTTTTTATCACCCTGAATTTTCCTTATGACCAAAGCAGTCAGAAGAACCACAACGATTCCGTATCCGGCGTCACCGAGACATATCCCAAAAAAGAGAGCAAAAAAGGGCGCCAAAAAAATTGTGGGGTCAACGTTAAAGTGCATCGGCATACCGTAAAGGCGGGTTATCATCTCAAAGGGCCGGACAACGTTTTTATTTTCGATGTCAACCGGGATTTCCTCGCCCTCGGCCGGCTCGATTCTGGTCAGGCTCGACGCTTGGAAACCCGCAACTATCTCTTCCAGACGCCTGTATTTTTTTTCCTTCACCCACCCTTCAAGCACAACAGTACTCACAGTCGCGGGCGCGGCGCTTTTGGCCTGCTCTCTATTAAGCAGATTACCATAATGGTCGTGCAGAATCTCAACATCCAGCAGCTTCTCACCTAATAGCTTCGCTTTCTCATACTGCTCGTGCAACTGCGTTTCTGTTTTATTCAGCTCTTCGCTATATCGTTTTATCAGGTCCGCTACGGCGCCGGTCATCGGCTCGAAGCTGACGGGCTCAAAATCCGCCGAGCGCAGAAGCTTCTGGACCTGGTCGGCCTGCTCTTTCAGACAAACAATAAGGCAGGCAAACTTACCGCCGGCGGTCCCCACCTTCTCGACCGCCGCACCAAGGTCAGCCAACCTTTGCTCTATCTGTTCAAACTGCCGGCTCGGCAGCAATCCCGCCCAGCAATTCGTCTGCCGAAGTCGGCCAATCTCTTCCACCGGCGTCTGGAGGGCCTCCCACGGATAGAGAGTTTCGAGCGTACTATGCAAAGTTTCGATTCGGCCTTTTGTCTTTTCTATCGCCGCCTCAAGCTGCTCACACTGCTCGATAGTCTCCAGCAGCTTGCGGTCCGAGACAACCTTATTATATGACTGCTCATCAATAACCGTCCGCGGCGCGAGAACGCCGGCAAGACCTTTCGAGACACTGATGTAACTACTAAGAAAGCTGATGGCCTTTTCCAGGCGGTTCAGCACGCCTTCAATGTCCCTCGGTCGTTCCGCTGAAGCAGCAAACTCGGGCTGGTCTTTGGTGACCATTGCATCCTTCGCGTCAAGAATCTGGCAAATACCCTCTCGCTGCAGCGCCTCCAGCAGGTCCGATGCGTGGCTGCGATGGCTGATAATCAGGATTTTCGCCATTTTGGCTATGGCCATACCTATACCTTCAGATAGCCCATTACCTTTGCCGCCGCCGCAGCCATTTTGCCTTCGACCTTTTGCCGCAGCTGCCGGCGATGTTTCGCAGCCTGCTCCTTGAGATTCCGGGCCTCGGCAAGTCCCTGGGACTGCGCCGCAGCCACAGCGGACTCAATTACCCTATTCCTTTGCAGCTCGGCTTCTGCGGCCGCGGCCTGCCGCTTTTTTCGACCTTCTTCAGCCACAGCAACAGCATCAGCCTTTGCACGCTCGACAATCCGCTGTGCCTCGGTCTCGGCCTCCTTGATTTTCTGTAACAATTCCATTCGTGTCCTACTTTCCAAAAACGCTATCTCTATTATCGTTGCAGACACGATAATAAAAAGCCGGGATTTGGTTATTCCCGTAAAAATTCATCAACTTTTGCCGCAAGCTGCTTTACGCCGGATAGTGACTTCTCAAACTGCTCCCGTTCAGAGTCCGTCAAATCCAGCTCAATAATCTTCTCCACGCCGCCTTTGCCGAGAACGACAGGCACGCCAACAAAGTACCCGCCAACGCCATATTCGCGGTCACAGTAAGCACAACAGGACAGCACGGTCTTGTTATCTTTCAAGACGGCCTCAGCCATTTTGACCGCACCGGCAGCGGGGGCATAGTAAGCGCTATAGCCCAGCAAATTTACCACCTCGATGCCGCCGTTGCGAGTGCGTTCGATAAGCTGCGCGATTTTGCCCCCATCGAGAAGCTGCGTCACAGGTATCCCGCCCACGCAGGTATATCTCGGCAAAGGCACCATATCATCGCCGTGGCCGCCCATCAAAACGCACTTTATATCCTCCACGCTTACACCCAGCTCATTGGCGAGAAAATAGCTGAACCTCGCGGCATCGAGCACGCCGGCCATCCCCATCACTCTATTTTTGGCAAAGCCCGTAACCTTCGCAGCGGTATAAACCATCGCATCAAGCGGATTGCTGACAACAATCACGATACTGTCCGGCGAATACCTGACTATTTCTTTGCTGACATCTGCGACGACTCGAACGTTTGTCGCAAGAAGCTCATCACGGCTCATACCGGGTTTGCGGGGAACGCCGCTGGTTACGATAACAATGTCGCTGCCCGCGGTCCTTTCCCAATCACAGGTGCCGACGATATTGGTATCGTAAAGCTGGATGGGACCCGCCTGGGCGATATCGAGGGCCTTTCCTTCAGCAAGACCTTTGACGACATCAATCAGGACAACGTCACCGAGCCGGCTCGACGCCGCGATATGGGCGGCGGTCGCGCCAACCTTACCTGCACCGACTATAGTTATCCTGGCTCCTGTCATCGAGCTGCCACTACCTGGAAATATACGCAACTATCAACTATTTTTCGCCGTCAACAAGCCATTCAAGGATGCCGCCGGAGAACTCATCCTGCAACTGCACCTCCAAACGAAGCGACGTGGTCTGGACGGGGTCGAACTTTGTCTGATTGAATTTGTCTTTGTCCACGCCGCAGCCGCCGGCGTTGGCAACTTCCTTCCACTGCTCGCCGTCTTTGTACAGCGCCCGCCAGGCCTTTGGCACGCGACAGCCGCCGACACCTGTATCATCAAACCAGTAAACCTGCACGCCGCTGACTTTTCGGGGCTGCTTGAAATCATACTGCACCCACTCGCTCGTTGCGAGAGCCAAAGATTTTTATAAGAGTCTTGGTTATCTTGTCCAACATCAGTAAGGAAATGCGACCATCGAGCTACAAAAAACCGGAACAGGCACAGCACTCTGTTCTTATTGTTGGCCTTGAGGTGTCAGTATTGCAGAACCTATCTTACATGTCAAGGGTGCGAACTCTCAAACTCAGGGTTTTCTTGCAATCGTCTTTGCAGCAGATGTTTTTGAAGCCAGGAGCAGCTATTCGTTGGTTCAAAAGACTCTGTGAACAAATGATACAGGACAATGGAAGTCGGAGACCCGCTAATTACCTCTGGGACATAATTCGATAGGGCAGGTCAATTGAGAGGAGGACATAATACGGCTGCGGAATCGTGAGAACCTAAGAGGTCCAAATTGCAGACTATCTCCTCCTTAACACACATGCTGGTGATGCAAAGCGCATTTAATTCTTATAACCCATCTAACAGAGCAGTAGTGCCACTATACAGGATTGAGGTTTTCTTATGAGGCCGGATAAGTAACATTTGATTATTCAGTAATTCTTGAAATCTTTCATCCAATCTGGCCAGACCGGCGGTGGACTATGGTTTTTGGTCCAGGGACCGTTGGTATCAAAATTTCGATGCCACTTCAGCGTCCACAGCTCCTTAAGTCCAACCGCTCTGACAGACGAGTCCATAAAAAGACAATTTGTCATTCCTTTGCCGTGTCTGTCGATGCAGAAATTTTTCATTTGTTCTTTTAGGTCGATTGCTGCCGGTGGCTCGCCATCATAACTCGGCGGCACAGAACTATGGTCTGGCCAGCCTGTAATCGCCCTGGAGTCCAAAAATACCGGAACATTCTCCGCCCCTTTAACGCCGGGTCTTCTCTAATAAAGTTCGTCACCAAAAATAGCACCCGGGTCGGCATTACAAACCCAGGCGCTCAAGCCATAGCTGCCGTAATCGCCTTCCGGATCCTCCCAGGCCGCAAATACACCTTGCCCTCCTCTGGCGTTGGTTTTGGTTGCCAACGGGCAGCAGGTTAAGCCTCCTCGCTTAGTGTAGCGCGGTTTCAAAATCTCTATCCAGTCGTTCCACGAGCCATCCAGCATACCTCTAAAAAAACGGTCTTCATTATCACTGGTGTATGAAGCAAGAATCAGACCCCATTGTTTCATATTGGCTCGGCAGGCAACCATATTTGCTTGTCGCCTTGCGCCCCTCACTGCTGGAATCAATATGGCTACCAGTAATGTGATGATGGCGATGACCACCAAAAGCTCAATCAATGTAAAGCCTCTTGAATTGCGCATAGCTGCATAACTCCCTTAAGTCAGAATTTCTCTTCTATTATATGTGTGAAGGCCGCCTTTTGTTCGAGGAATTTAGGGGTTTTTCCTTAATTCGGTCTCGGATCATGAATCAGACGTGAAGCATTTTTTCGAACACGACTTCCTCCATGACCTCTATCAAGATCGGGATAGAAAGGGCCATTAGACTTGTCACGAGTTCGCCGCTGTTTTTGAACAGCCGCCAATTCCATTTGCGGAAGCTTACCGCAGATAAGTAATTCGTCAGTGAGGGGACAATTGCCGGGACTGTGGCACAATAGTCGTTCCATTGTTCGCCAAAGCGATTTGCCAGAGACCGTTCCTCGTAGAGAACTGCTGCCCCGTAAAATATGGCGAAGACGGGCCAGACGACAAGCCAGTTGGTCCAGTCGCTGAGCTGAAAGAGGACGCCCGCGACAATAAGCATTGAGCCGAGGTATAAGGGATGCCGGACTATTGCGTAGGGACCCGTGGTAAAAAGACGCCCTCTTTCGAAGTGCCCCCGTGCCCAAACTCTCAGGAACGCTCCTGTCAGTATCAGCACAACCGCTGTGATTGCCATTGGAGAGACATCGGGGGGCAACAGCTCGTGCGGTTTTTCATGGTTGAGGATATTCTCCGCTATCACTATCGGAAAGACCACTCGCAGCGACAGGGTTCGCCGTTTTCTCAGCCAGTTGAGAATGCGTTTGAACCTCCGGCTGGAGCTTAACTCGGTGCAGATGTGCTTTGTGCGTTGGAGAATTGCCGTTAATCGTTTGGGCATAACCTCGTAACCTCCTATCACGAGTTTCCTTCCTACGCTGGACAATGATACTCACTGGGCCTCTGAAGCTGCTGTTTCCGGCGCCTGGCGCTGTGGAGTATGTTTCGTGCGCTTGTTGTGAACACCATATTCCAGTCTCTATTTTCTATTATCGGACGGCAGTCGGATTTTGCAACAGTTTTTTCGTTTGTTTTTCGTGGTTCGTGGTTCGTGATTCGTTGTTCGTGCTTGCTATCCAAGCTGCGCATCAAAAGCAGCTTTTAGCACTTTATTTTACTCACAAGCCGGATGCTTCGCTTTGCTCATCATGACAAAATATGGTCGATTCGTTTGGGATTATAGTTGTGCTCTCAGTTTTATTTTCTCTTTTTGGATTTTTTTGCCGTTTTGGTTTTCCTTATATCTACGGTGCGGCCGACAAAAGGTTCGACGGGGACGAGATTTAACTGGCGGGCGGGGACGTTCACCGAGACTATGGATGCTTTGATTGATTGACCCAGCCGAATCGTATATCCGCTGCGCTGGCCGACGATGCAATGGGCGCTCTGGTTGTATTTCCATTCGTCCGGTCCCAGGTCGGGGGTGCGAATGAGGCCTTCGATGCCGAGTTTTCGCGACTGGGCGAAGACGCCGAAACCGGTAAGGCCCGTAATAACGCAATCGAGCTGCTGGCCGATTTTGTCACTCAGCATTTGAAGCACAAGCACCGTCGTAAGCTCATCTTCGGCATCCTCCGCCCGCTCTTCGGTAAATGTGATGTGCTTTCCGGTCTCGACTAAATCCAGCTCTGATGAAATCTGCCTGGCTGAGTCCGGACGATTTTGCAGGTAATATTCGAGCAGGCGATGGACGAGCAGGTCGGCGTAGCGGCGGATGGGGCTGGTGAAGTGGCAATAGTGGGTCGAAGCGAGGGCGAAGTGGCCGATGTGCAGCGGCGCATACCGGGCCTTTTCAAAACTTCGCAGGACCGCCAGATTTATTGCGAGAGAGAAGTCCCTGTCTTTGACGGCGGCAAGCAAATCCTGGATTGCGGTGCGGTCGGGATTTCGCGGGAGATTGTATCCGAATCCTCTGACGAGCTGGGCCAGATTTTTCATACTCAGGACGTCCGGCTCCGGGTGGATTCGGCGAATGAATGGGATGTCAAGGCGGTCCAGAAGCGAGGCGACCGCGTCGTTGGCCTCGACCATAAACATCTCAATAATTGTGTGGGGGTAGCTGGTGTCGGCGGGATGGGCATCGACGACTCGGCCGGATTTATCCATAACCAGCTCTGTCTCCGGCAGGTCCAGGTGTATCATTCCGTTTGTCGTTCGGCGGTCTTCGATTGCCCTGCTGAGCGTCTCCATATTTTTCAATAGCTTAATGACCTCGGGCTTGGCGGATTTTGTATGGCCCTTCAGAATCCTGTCGGCCTGCTGGTAGGTGAGGCGCTGCGTTGAACGCATAACGCTGTTGGCGAACCTGCGGGCGAGGATGCTGCCGGCTTTGTCGTAAGTTATATACGCGCTTTTGACGAAGCGTTTTTGGTCGGGCTGGAGACTGCAGATACCGTTGCTTAAAACCTCAGGCAGCATCGGGATGGTTTTGCCGGGGAGGTATGCGCTGTTGCCGCGGTTTCTTGATTCGGCGTCGAGCGGAGAGCCCTGCGCCACAAAGTAACTGACATCTGCGATGTGCACGCCCAGGACCCAGTTGCCTTTTGGGTCCTTTTCAAGACTTATCGCATCGTCAAAGTCTTTTGCATCCGGCGGGTCAATTGTAATAATCACTTTGCCGCTGATGTCTTCCCGGCTGCCGGCGTGTTCCGGGTCAAAGTCGGCTGCGGCCTGGCGGGCCTGCTCAAGGCAGGCAGCATCGAATTCGGTCGGCAGGTGATACTGGCGGATTATCGATAGTATTTCGGTGGCGTATTGGCCTGCTTTGCCGAGGACTTCGATGATTACGCCGCGGGCGAGGTATCGTTCGGTGGGGTAGGAGAGTATTTCGACCACAACTTTATCTTTGGGTCTGGCGCCTTTTGCGGTAACATCATCCACCGAGATTGGGTCGAAGAAGCTTGTGCCGTCCGGCTGCACGAGCCAGCCCTGCGGCTCTTTGAGGAGTGTGCCGATGAAGCGGTTCTGGGAGCGTTCGAGGATTTCGATTATTTCGCCGCTGTAGCGCATCTGGCCGGCGCGTTTGCCTTTTTGTGTGATTTTGACGGCGACGATGTCACCTGTCATTGCGTTTGAGGTTGCTTTCGGCGGGATAAATAAGTCGGCGTGAGAGGCGTGTTCGAGCGGCGTTACGAAGCCGAAGCCTTTGGGATTTGCCCTGAATGTGCCGACGATTCGGCCGGTCAGGGACGGCAATGTTACCAGATTGCCGGCTCCTATGACCACGTGGCCTGCCTGGCGAAGCTGGTCAAAGGCCAGTTTGAACGCCGCAAAATCCTGAGAGCTGACGCCCAGGGCCCTGGCCAGTTGCGGCAGCTTGAGCGGCTCGTAGTCAGCGTGCTTCAACAGGTCAATTATTCTTTCCTTGAAGATTTCGGGCATTTAGCGGTCCTGCCAAAATATAAAGCACCCGGTCGATTTTATATCGACAGGGCGCTCTGTTTGTTTATACATAAATCATCTGAGTCTGGCACGTCAGCGGCCGGACGACTGCAAAGCGTTGGGCAGTGCGGAATTTCTAAGCCGGTGGTGCGGGGGCAGAAGCCGGCCTTGCTTTAAGGCTGTTGAGCCGTCTGGCGAGGCGAGATTTCTTTCGTGCAGCGGTTCGCTTGTGCATTGTGCTTGTCGCAGCGACCTTGTCCAGCTTTTGTGCGACCAGGCGGAATTGCTCTGTCGCGGCCTCTATGTTGCCGGTGGCCAGCGTTGCCTCAAGACGCTTGATTTGCGTCTTTATCTGGCTTTTGCGAGCGCGATTGATTGTCCTTTTCTTTGCGTTTTGTCGAATCCTTTTTTTTGCTGATAACGAATGTGCCACTATTGTCTCCTAAGAAACTTCTACCGTTCTGCTTTTTGGTATACATAAGAACTTTGCAGAATTCTTTTTATTCTGTTTTGTTTTTTATCTTGTTTTTGGCCTCATACCACAAATAGAGATGGTAGAGCGGATTTACAAACCTATATTCTCCTCGAACGTCAGCATCCTGCATAATACCAAGTTTTTTTATTTTGTTCAAAAAGTTATCCAGGTTTTTCTGTTCTTTTTCGGGTGCATTTTCCTTCAGAAGCTCCTGTCGCTTAAAGGTGATCCCTATGGGTAATTTTTTCCCCATTCGCATGAGAATGGATGAATACGTTTTGTTTCTAAATACACTTGCGACCTGCGTACCGATATAGTTCCTACCTACACTTTTCGCTGCCTCTATTATCCCCAGTTTTGCGTCCTTTTCGCTAATGTTATTGTCTGTATCCTGCCTGAAGACACAGTCGCCAACTTGGTGCATGAGCATTGGGAAACCGCCGGACATAGTTACCATCAAAGGTAGGGCGTTATCAGTGACAGTTATATTTTGTTTGTTGAACAACTTGACGAAGAATTCCTGGGATTCGCTTTCGTTCATCAGTGGTAAGTCAACAACGTCGAAAATCCTGGCAACCGATGGTTGATGCTTGACCAATTCTGCTCTTCTCTCAGGTAAGCCGACAAGAATCAGGAATATCGGCAATGGTTTACCAGATGTAGCCAGATCGTCAACAAAACTCTTGAGAAAGGGTGAAAACTCTGGCACATCGGTTATACCATTCAGGTCATCTAATATGATGATTAGCCCCTTTCGACCGCTCTCTTTGGCTTGCTCATATATCTTTCGCATTACAGGCAGAAAATTATTTACCAGTGTTCGCAGTTCGTTTTTATCCTTGGTAAATTCGACTTCGACACCAAAAAACGTCACTGCCTTCACGTAGTTGCCAAAGAGTTGTTTTATTTTCTCGAAGATAGATTTGTCCGTACAGTCTTGCAGGAGTTTCTGGAAAATAACTCCCATCATATCTTCGAGACTTTTTACCCCTCCTAAGAAGCAATGACTTCCAATTAAGCTGTATTCTTTTTCTGCCAGGAAGCGGATAAAGCCTGCTAATGAGCTTTTTCCAATGCCACGTGGGCCAGTAATGAAGATATTCTCATTTCTGCCTGAGATTGTTTGTCTGATGGCTCTATTTAATCTCTCTATTTCGTTAATTCGAGCGACGAAATACTCAGGCTGCACCGGCCTACCAGGTGTAAAAGGGCTCTCTTTTGCAATAATGTCCGGCATTTTTAATACCTATTTTTCAGTTCTTTGCTTCCAAACGTTACGTTTTTTTGTTTCCGAACCCAAATGTGTTATTTTGGGTTCGAGGTCCCTCTTAGTTTGTCCACTCGCTGGCTGACGTCCCTGTAGCCGAAGTCGAGCTGGGCGAGCTTGCGATAGATTTCCAGCGCCTTTTCAACTTCGCCCTTTTCTTCGTAAGCGCGGGCGAGATTATACCGCAGCTCCTTTGCGGTTACATCATCTTTTATCTCATAAGATTCCATCGCCTGCGTGAAGATGTCGATTGCGTCGGGGAACCAGCCCTTCATAAAGAAGCAGAAGCCGATCATATTCATCGCTGCGATTTTCCGTCTGGGGTCTTTTTGTGCCTCCTGGAGCAGCGGTATCGCCTCGTTATACCGTCTGTTGCGGACCAGGCGAACGGCGTACTCATATTTGTACTGCAGGTCGGTCGGATAGTTGTCCATACAGAGACGGTAGTGCTCGATTTCCGTATTGTTTAGCTGTGCCGCCAATTCTTCGAGTCTGGCTCTGGTCTTGTTGTCGCTGGGATTGACATCGAGGGCGGCTTTTGTCTCTCTTATCCTGCGTCTGAGCTGTCTTATCCGTATCTGGCCCGCCCGCTGCTTGAAGCTGAAATCGTCTCTGGTTTTGTAGGCGTTTTCGAGCATCTCTGCGGCCTCGTTCTCGGCCTTGTCGTTTTCGAGGTCCGACAGGGCATCGGCCAAATTAAATATGTTCATCGGTGGATACGGGTCTTTGGCCAGTTTCTTTCTGGCCTCGTCAACTGTCGATGCGCGGTAGTCATCGGTTTTGACGACGCTGCTCTGGGCGTGGAGTTTTTCCTGCTCATGGCGGTCTTTTATGGATTCCCTGAAGTCGCCCTCCACATCGTATTTGCCTCTGACCATTGTCAGCTCGGCGGAGAGGTTCTTATAGTCCTCGGCCAATTCTCCGTCATCGAGCCTGAGTTTCATTGCACGCTGGCAGGCGGCAATGGCTTTGTCATATTGGCCAAGGGCTGCGTAGGAATCTTTTAAGAGGATATATGTCTGGACCGATGGTTTCTCAGAGGCGTTATTGGTCTGAAAGATAAGGTTGGCAATCCAGTTTGCGGTTTTCTTGAAGCCGGCTTCCAGGGCGGCCTTCAGCATTGTCTTTGCGTATGGCAGATGCTCGGGGTCTTTTGCGAAAAGATACTCGGCGTTGAGCATCTGGTCGAGGGTGGTTTTGCCTCTCATACGCTTGACTCTTTCAACTATGGAGGGTTTTTTGCCGGCCTTACCCTGCCGCTGCAGGGCCAGCTCGGCCAGAGGCAGGTGGCCCTCTTCGATCGCATCCGGGGCGTAGCGGAGGCCTTCAATATACATATCGATAGCGTAGTCGAAGTTTTTTGACTCCGCTGCTTTTCGGGCTTTCTCGAAAAAGGCCCTCGCCCTTGTCAACGCCTGAGCAATATCTTCTTCTGGCATACGCAGTAGAATAATTTCCTGTCTTGATACATCGGTTTATGCCGTTCATCCTAATCATAAGCTAAAATTTGTCAATAAATCTTGTATAAAAAGTTGTGCTATGCTATAAGGTGGGCAGGATAGTGACTGTGCGTTCTGTAACTCTAAAGCAGCTCGACCGAAAAAGTTGCAGGAGGAAGCAATATGATAACGGCCCTTGAGCAGTATGACCCACAAATATATGAGCTTATAAGACAAGAAGAGGCGCTTGAGAGCGGCTCGATTCGCCTTATCCCATCCGAAAATTACGTATCCAAGGCGGTAATGCTGGCCAGCGGAAGCTGCCTTACGAACAGATATTCGGAAGGTTACCCCGGCAGGCGGTACTATGAAGGCCAGCAGGTAACCGACCTTATAGAGAGGGTAGCCCAGCAGCGGGCGAAAAAGTTGTTCAAGGCCGACCATGCGAACGTCCAGCCATACTCTGGTTCGGTTGCGAACCTGGCCGCTTATGCGGCCTTGATAGAGCCGGGCGATACGATTATGGGGATGTCTCTTACGCACGGCGGACACCTGACGCACGGCTGGAAGGTATCTCTGACGAGCAAGTTCTATAAGTCGGTTCCCTACCCTGTGAGTATCAAGACGGGCAGACTGGATTTTGACCTGATTGAGAAACTTGCGAATGAACACCATCCGAAGGTGATTATTTCGGGCGCGACGGCGTATCCGAGAGAGATTGACTTCGAGATATTCGGCCAGATAGCCAAAAGAGTCGGCGCTTACCACGTCAGCGATATAGCCCACGTGGCCGGTCTTGTTGTGGCGGGCATCCACAAAAGCCCTGTGCCTTATGCCGACATAGTTTCGACGACGACCCATAAGACGCTGCGGGGGCCGCGAGGCGGAATGCTGTTGTGCAAGGCCGAGCTTGCAGAAAAGGTGGATAGGGCCGTTTTCCCCGGCCTGCAGGGCGGGCCGCATATGCACACGCTGACGGCAATAGCGGTGGCGATGGCTGAAGCCGATACGCCGGAGTTTGTGGACTATGCAAAGCAGATAGTTAAAAATGCGAAAGCTCTGGCGGAAAAACTGATGGAATATGGTTTTAACCTTATGACAGGCGGGACGGACAATCACTTGATTTTGATTGACCTGCGGAGCAAAGGAATCCGCGGCAAGAAACTGGCAAAGGCGCTGGACAGAGCCCGGATTGTGAGCAATTATAACACCGTGCCGGGCGACCCCGCTCCGCCTGCGGACCCGAGCGGGCTGCGGATGGGGACGCCGGCAATTACAACGCGGGGGATGAAAGAAGAGGAATGTCGGCAGATTGCCGGCTTTATAAAGAGGGTGGCTGAAAATATTGACAATGAATCGGTGATTGAGCAGGTAGGTAGAGAAGCGCTGCTTTTATGCTCGCAATTTCCGGTGCCTGAGCACTTCATTATACCGAATAGAAATAGAGTATAGCGTATAGCGTAAAGCGGATAGTAATGTCATTGCGAGCGAGGTGCAGCCGAGCGCGGCAATCTCATAACCGTAGGCAGATACGGAAGGTGAAAAATGCTGAAAGAGCTATTCAGGAGGTAGGCTGTTGAGGAGTAGCGGCATGGGGCGGGAAGAACAGGTGCTGGTCGTTGAGCGAAAGGTCCTTGAGCAGGCAGGGATGTTCCAGGGACTGGTCTTTGACGTCCGGCGATACCTCGACAAGCTCTTCGTTCCGGGCGTTCCGCGTTTCATACCGAGGCCGCAGGCGGAAGCCGACCCCGGCTACAAGCAGCTTATTCCCTACGTGATAATGAGCTGCGGCGGCAAATACCTCAGCTACGTCCGAGGCAGGCGGGCAGGAGAGGCCCGGCTTACGGGACTGAGGTCTATCGGCATAGGAGGCCATATAAATCCGATTGATGCTGATAATAGTTCTTTATTTGCTTACTTATACGAAAATTATCTTACCGCCGTTCAGCGTGAAGTGGCGGAGGAGGTGTCCGTAGAAGCCGGCCACAGCGATACAATTGTTGCTTTGCTTAATGATGACTCTACCGAGGTCGGAAGCGTGCACCTCGGAATAGTTCACCACTGGATTCTGGACTCTGCCGAAGTCAGCAGGCGGGAGCAGATGATTACCCAGATGGCCTTTATGAGTCCCGCCGAGCTGCGCGAGGTCCGGGATTTTATGGAGACCTGGTCGCAACTGTGCCTCGCCCTCCTTGAGAAATAAATAAAATGAACCACGTATCAGACACAGATTAACACTGATTTACACTGTATTTTCGATACGGGAAAAAGTAATCAATTGTTAGAGCCACAGAGGTCACAGAGAACACAGAGAAAATTAGTTGATTGGTGAGTAGATGCTCGGTGCTGGATACTGGATGCTCGATACTCGATGAAATTTGAACAATGAACAACGAACTGCTGAAGGCAGAGGATGGACGAGGGACGAGAGGCGATGGACGAGCGACGAATTATTCAGCGGGAATTGCGGGTGCCTCGCCAGCACGCGTTGATTCGTAACCTGGCCGTAGCTTAGTGCGAGAGAGTTGTCGTTAAAATGACGTTTTTTATTAACAGGTCAAGCGGCTATCTTAAGAGGTGACTAAAATGAAAAGGGTTGTCTCAGCGGAAGGGTTTTGGGAAGTTTATTCTGCAAAATTGAGTGAGCAAGGAAACTGGGAGGCTTATAAAAATGACACGAGTTGGACACGTGTGGTTATGAAGGTTGCTAAAGAGACGTGCGAAAAATTGGGGCTCGAACCATCCAAGGAGTACTACAAGGTTGATTTAATCGGGTACAGATGGGGTGAACCCGAAGTAGAAGGGAACTGGTGGTTGGATGTGGCATATGAGCACGAAAACAAAGATACTTGGTGGAGTGAATTGTGCAAACTGTGTTATGTAGCGGCAGATTTGCGGGTGATATCAAGTTATTACAAGCTCGGCGGTGCTGAGAGATCTGCGAAACCAACAATTGAAGATAAGCTAAGAGGTTATTTAGGGCAGTTAGGAAAAGAGAAAATATTTCGTGTTCCGAACAGCCAATGGTTATTTGTATTTGGACCGAGATTAGTTTGTGCCGATCAGCCGTTCAGGGCCTTTACGATTGACGATGAGTTAAACATAAGTCCGGTTCCCGGAGGGGAGCGGGTTGTACCCGAAGACTGGAAAAGGCGGGATAGTTGAAGCCAAGAGCGTTGGTGAGCCTCTGTCCGGGCACTCTTGGCTTTGGTTGGGAATTGCGGGGGTGGGCAAGGAGAATGTCGGCAAGCCCTTTTATAATTAGAACTGCGTATGACGAAAACATTGACACAACTGGTTGACGATTACATAGGACTCCTGAGGGATTTGATTAACGCTAATGTCTCGCAATATGAGACCTATCGGGAGCGTTCGTTTTCGGTTTTCGTAAAAGAGGAATTAAAGCTCAGAAACGAAGACGATTGGAATTTCCTATGTGCCTCGATGGATTTGGTGGGGGACACAAATTTAGCGATACAGAACTTCGTTAGATTCCAACTTGATGGGCCAACGAGGTATGAAGAGATAGGAGAGAAATACCTACGGCTTTACGGTTTCCTAAATGCGGTCTATATGCAGCAGGATGCAATCCTGGCACTCCACAGGATCCTAAATTGTCATGACGAAAATAAGGTTAAGGATAGAATTTATAACCTTGATATAAGAGACATAAGAAACAAACTTGCATCGCACACTTTAAATTACATTGATAAAAGGGAAAAGGGTAAGAAGGCACCTCTGTTTGTGGTACGGGTCGGCTTAGAGGGCAGTCGCGTTAGTTACAGTAAAGGGTCACGGTCACGGGGTAAATTTGAAGACGAGGACATAGTGCCACTTTTGAGAGACCATCTGAAGGTGATAGTTAACGCATTGGATGGCATTGTTTCACATACAATAGCCTCTATTTGGGAAAAGAATAAACGAGAAAAGCGGAGATTTGAGGCAATCCTTGAAGAGTTGAGAGAAGAAAAGGCGGGTCACATCATCTTGAAAATGGGGAAAGGAACAAAAATAATAATCAAAACTTATGGAGAGTTAAAACCATAGATAGAGGAGCGCGATCCGTCGGCTTGGTGGGAAAACCGGACGGTTTTATTCAGTGCCTGATGAATGTGAGAGACGAGAGAAACCAATTTTGAGTCCGCTCTAAAAAGGTACTTGGCGACAAAGTTGCTGCTTGTAATCGCCGTTATTGAGCTAACTGAGAGCGATAAATTTTGTTGCAATTTGCATAATCGGGCTTTTTAGACCAGACTCAATTTTGAAATTTGAGTTGGTGAGAGATTGCTACGGCCTTTGGCCTCGCGATGGCAGTTCCTGCTGTTCTGGTCACTCGGAATTGAGAACTCGTATTTCGTCGTTCGTATGTCGTATATCGTTTAGAACATTTTAACGTAATTTCTGGCGGATAAATCCGTGTCTGACCTATCTTATACCTCTGCGTTCTCTGTGTACTCCGCGGTGAATCTATTGGGAGAATATAATTTTTCTGGCGAACTTTCGGAACTTGGTTAACTGGTGATTGGTTAATTGGTGAGTGGCGGGTTAAATGTCAAAATGAAAGGGGCTCCGTTTGAAGGCGGAGCCCCTTGGTTTTGACAACGCGCTGCTTTGGATTAGCCAGGGATTACGTTGGTCGCACAAGGGCCTTTTTTGCCCTGTCCAATCTCGAACTGAACCTTCTGGCCTTCACTAAGATTGGCGTAGCCGGTTGTCTTGATTTCCGAGTGATGAACGAACAAATCTTCGCCGCCATCATCGGGGCTTATAAATCCAAAGCCTTTTTGCCCGTTAAACCATTTTACTGTACCTGTACTCACTAAAGTCTCCTTTGGCCTTCTAATTGGCCATAAAATCTGTCTCTCGCATTTTTTTCAAGAGGATATTCCTGAGAGACGTGAGAATATGCCCTACTCACAGCTATTATACCAAAATGCCAGCCAGAGTTCAATAAAAAATAAATTAAAAATCAAATATGAGTCCGCTCTAAAAAGGTACTTGGCGACAAAGTTGCTGCTTGTAATCGCCGTTATTGAGCTAACTGAGAGCGATAAATTTTGTTGCAATTTGCATAATCGGGCTTTTTAGACCAGACTCAAATATAAAAAAGCAATGACCCCGCACCAATTTACGGCAGGGGCCTAATTCTTGCGGGTCAGGTGATTTTCCCGGCGAAGTTTCGGAACTTGGTTAACTGGTGATTGGTTAATTGGTTAATTAGACTACCGTCTGCTACCCGTTCACCCGAATCCTGATAACCTGATGTCCCGATACCCTGATAACCTTATCTCCTCTGTGTTCTCTGTACTACTCTGCGAAGTACTCGCTACGTAGCACGAGTGCTCTCGGCGTCCTCTGTGGCCAAAACAAAACGGTGTAAATCAGTGTTACTTGTCCTGAGCCTGTCGAAGGAGTCCGTGTCTAAAAAGTTTGTGCTTCTGTTCTCTCTGTGCCTTTTGTGGCTAATAATCGGTGTCTTACCTCTCTTCTACCTTTGTGTCTTGGTGTCTTTGTGGCCAAGTCGGGAAAATTCAGATATGCGAATCAGCCGAAAAGACGTTCGGCCTTTCGGTCATAAGAAATTGCGGCATTTTACGGCTGGTCCTCTTTTGGTGGTGGCGGGACAAGCCGCTCCAGTTTGTCGATTAAGTCGGGTATGTGAACCGCTGCGACCAGCCAGATGCGGTCGTGTCTGACCTCGCCATATTCGTGCGCGAGAACGTGGCGCTGGGCGATGATTTTGGTCCAGGGTATCTCAGTGTGGGCGTCGCGGCAGGCGGCAGAGACGTTTCTTGCTGCCTTTCCGATGATTTCGATATGCCGTTCCACCGCACCGCGCAGCAGCCGGTCGTGAGCATAATCATCAAAGTCTTTGCCCGTTAAGAAGTCTCGAATCGCTCGGGCAGCATCGAGCATATCCCACAAATATGAAATGTCGCTGGTTTCAGGCCGCATATACCACCTTGTGGTTTTGAAGGATTTCGTGCCGGCGGAAGGGATTTCGCAGGGCATCCTTTTCCACCAGGTCAACGGTTTGCTCAAATAAATGCTGGAGTCCTTCTCGCATATCCATCAGGTCCCACATACTCCAGGGCGTATCGGGTTGGAAAGTAACGAGCACATCAATGTCGCTGTCGGGGCCGAAGTCCTCCCGCAGTACCGAGCCGAAAAGAGAAAGCTCTTTGACTTTCCACTTTCGGCAAAATTCGGCGAGCCGATGTTCCGAGATATCTATTCCGTGGTAATTCATTATTGTTTTCCTATAACTTATCTGTCTATTTAACTGACTTCGACCTCACCTGTCAACATTCCTTCGCCGCCCATTCTTTGGGGTTGTCGGTTTGTTCGGGCATTATGTGCTCCCTTTGGTGCTCGCACCGGAAAGAATCATAGAGGAAAGTAGATTCCGTGTTCTGTCTAAAGCCGTATCTTCGACCCGCCAAACGACAGCGGATCTACGATATTGAGGATTGATTAATTTCTTTGTGCCCGTGCTGTAGCAGAGCCCGCCAACAATGTTGTGGCGGGCCGAAGACATCGTAAGAATATCGTTCTACGGTATAACCAGAGCTGTTACTTAAAGCTACCACCGAACCTAATCCATCAAAGTGATAATAATACGTGCCGGAAATGCCGGTCATACGAATCGGCTCATCAATCCCCGGGCCATAGACATACTTTCTCTGCAAGACATTGGTGCTGTTGTATTCCGCAATCACCCGGTCGCCATCGTAGCAATACTTCGTTGTAACGTTCGGTGAACCATAAACAACCTTCCTAACCCTTCGACCTGAGAAATCATATTTGTACGAAGCTACTCTATTGTTGCTCTGGTCATTTACATCAGTTAATCGATTTTCGCAGTCATAGTAATACTTAAACCAGCCGTCATTGGTCAGGTTGCCGTTATCGTCGTAGCTATAGTTAATTCCGCCAAGGCCGCATCCGTCTTTCAATACATACAATACCGCAATCCTTCTTTTCCGTCAAACCAAATCCGCCGTGTCCCTCGTTTTTCGTCCCTCGTCCCTCATCTCTTTTTTCCTGATACCCTCGTATCCAGATTCCCTGATATTCTGTCCTCCGTCATCTGTTGTCTGTCGTCTTACATCTGTCGTTCTTTGTGTCCACGCTGGAGGCGAGGCGGAAGTCCGCCGTCGTTTGGTCCGCCAAAAGGAATGGCGGATTCACTCATTCACCCATTCACGCTTCAGGTGCTTCTGCGCCCATATCGCAAGTGCCGCCCCCCCTAATAACACTAACCCCGAGAGTAATTGCCGGGCGTTCAAGGACTCGCCAAAGATAACGTTCGAAATCGCAAACACAATAAACGGCTGCGCCAGAATCATAAGAGCCGGAATCGTCGCGCCAATCCGCCTCATCGCAGCATAATAAAGTACGTGCGATAGCGCTATGCTCGCCACTCCCGAAATCACAATCGCCGCCCACCCTTTGGCGCCGATATTTATGCAGTCACCAACTTTGCCGAACTTGAGCGCAAGCGCAAAAAGCCCGACAACCGTGTATATGCTTATCACGGCGAAGCTGCTGCGCGAGTCGATTTCCCGAAATGCAATCCTCGCAGAAAGCATATAGACCGCCCACATAAACGCCATCGTAAGTGCAATCGCCACTCCCGTTATTGTCCTGGTCGTTCCAAAACCCTCCTTAAAATACATAACCCCTGTCACCCCGGCCACCGAAAGCGCCAGCCCCAGCCAGAAACGTTTGCTTTTGACAAGCGTTCTCTCCTCGGCAAAGAAAATAACAGAAAACCCCGCCACCCAGATGATGGATGTCTTCGACAACAAAACCATAAAAGCCGGGCTGATATAATAAAATGCACCGGCGAACAAACTCTGCATAACGATATTTGCCAACGCCGGGATAATGGCTCTGCGCCAAATCCGAGCATCAAGTCGCTTCGCGCTGATGGAAAACAAAAGAAACGGCAGCCAGAACAAGCACGCCACCAGATACCGCAGCACATTTTGCGTCCACGAATCCAGATATTTTGAAAGGTATGTTATAAAAATCGGCCCCAGCGACCAGAACGCCAGCGCCCCCATAGATTCCAAAGTGGCCGTGACATCGAATCTGCGATTGCCTCTCTGTTCACTCAACAAAATTCTCCCTTATCAGGCAAGGTTACCACAACCCCAAACAAAAACGTTTAAGTAAGCATTTCGACAACTATTTTTGCGACTTCTTCGCCGGCATTTTTGGCAGCCAGCGGCCCAATCAGGCCAATCAGCTCGCCGCTGATTTGGGCCAATTTGTTTTTGTCCTCCAAAAGTCGCTCAATTGTGTCCACAATCGGCTCAATCAAAGTAAAGTATGGCATAAACTCCGGCACCAATTCCCTGCCGCTTAAAATATTAACCAAAGATAAGTATTCTGTCTTCACCATCCACCGCCCTATCAGGTGCCACAAAAGCCTGCTCGATTGATACATTATCACCATTGGGCACCCTGCCGCCGCCACCTCTAAAGTAGCGCTGCCGCTCGCCACAATCGCAAAATCGCACGCTCTCGCAGTGTCACTGACCGTCCCGATATCATACCGGCACTGAAAACCCGGAATCTGCGTCGCCCGCAGAATCTGTTCCCGCTGGGCGTCCACCGCCACAGTGACAAAACTCGCCGCCGGATACTTCTGTTTCAGGCGAAGGGCAATCTGCTGCATCGGCCGCCACAGCGACCCAATTTCCGCGGCCCGCGAGCCGGGCATAAGAGCCAACTTTAAACTCTTTGGCTCAAAACCCGCGTAAGTCTTTGCCCTGCTTGAATCAACACCCATTTCGCCGAAAAGTGGGTTGCCCACAAAGACCGAATCCATACCCCTGCAGCCGAACCAATCCTTCTCGAAAGGCAGTATGCAGCAGAGTTTATCGCAGTATTTGCGCAGCTTGCGAATCCGCCAGCCGCCCCAGGCCCAAAGCTGCGGGGCGATATAAAAAAGGGTCTTGAGACCCGCTTTTTTGGCGGCTTTGGCGATGTGGAAGTTATAACTGGGCGAATCACAGACGATAACCAAATCGACCTTATTGCTTTTCAGATAATGAGTTACGTGCTTTATGAGCCTGTAGTAATGGCCGAGGTAGCCAAGTGCGTTATATAACATAACTGCTTGACCAATAGTAGCTTGCAGCAATTTGCAGCCAGCCTGGGCCATTTTGGGGCCGCCCACGCCGACAAATTCGATATTGTCGTAACCCCTTTTGCACAAAGTGGTTATCAAACCGGCACAGTGAGCATCAGCGCTCGGGTCGGCAACGCTTATAAAAACGCGATATTTTCTGGTTCTGTCCAGCATAAGTGTATGTGTTATCAGGATTTCAGGCAAACAGCAACGGGATATTGTGAGAATTTGACAATTCTAAAGTGGACCCGGCTGAGGCGAGGATATACACTTGCATTTTGGTCCGCCGGAAGGCGGATATTCGCTTGCAATTGGACACTTGGTGAGGTGGGAATTGGGGGGAAAATTGTTGTAACATACTGCCACGGGGATAGTTAGAGCGATTTTACAGATATGTCAGAAATTGACGGTTTTTAGCGGTTTTTTGTCATTTTTTGCAGTTTTTAACAGAAATTAACCACAAATTGCACAGTTTTGCACGGAAATTTGACCACCCTCAAAATCAGGGCAAAAAAGGGGGTCGAAAAGTCAAGAGGAAAAATTGCAAGAATTCAAGAAAATTTTAGCCACGAATATACACGAAAATGACACGAATAATTTAATCGCGGATTTCACAGATTCACACTGTTTTTTAATTTAGGCACAAAGAGAACAAAAGCACAAACTTTTTAGACAGGATAAACATGGATTG
>Ga0315282_10003982_pt1 | contig 26084 bp, 23 predicted proteins | sample YL17G07_20_MG_FD_203693 | JGI IMG/M metagenome (GOLD analysis project Ga0315282, IMG submission 203693) | Sediment microbial communities from Yellowstone Lake, YNP, Wyoming, USA - YL17G07_20 | ecosystem: Environmental > Aquatic > Freshwater > Lake > Sediment | place: USA: Wyoming | collected... | reverse complement strand
GGGTTGAGGTCGAAGCCGCTGGCGAGGGCGGGGATGGCCGAGTCGAAGAGGACCCTGTTGAAACTGACGAGAGGCGCGAGAAGCCCGAACTGGTCCGAGGCCATCCAGGGCGGGACGGTCGGCGCGAGGGCGTAAAAGAAGAGGCCCAGGGATATCAGGAGATAAAACGACGTTTTGTATTTTGCCAGGGCCTCCGGCCTGTAGATCCAGATGAAAAGACCGACGAGGATGAAGGCGGCGTAGTGGCTCCCGTAAAAAACGCTCAGCGTTTTCTCGAGCCAGGAAAAGTGGCCCGCCGGGCCGGCCCGGAGGAGGAGCGCCTGGAGAGCGACCGAAGGGACCTCGCCGAAGAGAGCCTTCTCGAGCTTGAGAACGTAAAGGGTGTGAACGGGGAGGCGGAACTTGCAGGTCAGGACGTAGATGGTCCCCCTCAGGCTGTCCGAGAAGAAAAGAAAGGCCACGAAAACGAACCAGTCTCGCAGGAGGAGCTTCAACCGTCCGAGAAGCATCGCGGCCAGGATGATCCACAGAACGATGAAAACCTTGGACAAGGGCTGGATGGGTTCGATGAGAATGACCCCGGCCAGGAGGGCCAGGAAAGACACGGCCAGAAAGGCCATGGATGAATTCTTCGAGGCCCCGGGGAAAATGGGTGAGACTCCCTTTATTTTCCGACGATGTCCTTGATCTTGTCGGCCCCTGCGACCCCGCTGTTGAAGAGATAGCATTTCGCGACGTCCAGCAGGCGGCTGAAAAAAGCCCTCTGGGCGTCGAGGGATCCGGCGCTCGTCCCAGCTCCGGCCGCGTCGGCCCTGCCTCCGGCGAGGAGGTGCGGATTGTAGAACGGCTGGATCTTCGCCGCCGTCAAGGCCTTTTTCGCCCCGGCCGCCTCTCCGGCCTCCAGGATCCGCAGGGCCTCGTCCTTGGCGAGCTCGACGACGGCCGGAGACGTCTCGTCGTTCCGGAGGAGGAAGATCCACTTCAGGTTTGTCCGCTTGGCGAAGGCCTCTGGCCCGCCGATCCAGTTGGGGTCGAGCATCCCGTGGGCCTCCTTGGAAGCCTTATAACAGTACGGCGAACCCCGGTCGAGCCGGCAATCCTCGCCGCGCTGGCATTCGAGGTCCGTGCAGTCCTCCTTGCGCGTGACCACGTTCTCGCACTTGCTCCTGTCGAAAAGGGGCGCGAGCCGGCCGTTGAGCTCGACCGTCGTCGTCGGCAGATAAAACTTCCGCTCGACCGAGTCCGCGACGGCCCGGCCGCCGGCCAGCCGGACGAAGACGATGTCGTTCGCCTGGAGCCTGAACCGGGCGTCCCCGAGGAGCTCGAAGAAGAGCTCCGTTTTTTTCGTCCCCGGCGGGCCGACCAGGATGAACCCGTCGCCGCCCGGCGCCGCCGCCGACATGCCGCGCACGGCTCCCGCGCCCCCGGCCCCCGCCATCCGCTCGGCGATATCCATGACCAGCCCCAGGGCCAGGCTCCGCAGCGGTCCGTAGCCGTCCGTGTTGACGAGGATCCCCGTTTTGGTCTCCGGGCTGTAGAACGCCCGGGGCTCCCGCCCGGCGATCCCGTCCACGGCATAGATGATGCCGTGGGGCTCGAGGTCGGCCTCGAGCTGGGCCGGGAGCCAGTTCTCCGTCCAGAAATCGTTGAGGTGGCCGACGTTGGTCCGGAGCTGGACGATGGCGCCGTTGATGTTCGCGTTCCATTCGTAGCGGCCTTCATAACCCAAATGCCCGTCCATCTCGGCGACGAGGGCGTCCCGCATCCGGAGGTCGATCCCGGACTCGACGGGCACGGATTTCCTGACCCTCGTCACGGTGTTGTTGAGGGACACCTGCTTGACCTTCCTGGCCGTCTTGAGCTTGGCCAGCGCCTCGACGATCCGGTCCAGGCTCTTTTCCAGATTCTCCATGGACGTGGCGTAGGACAGGCGGATGTAGTCGTCCGCGCCAAAGGAATCGCCCGGCACGATGGCCACCTTGGCTTCCTTGAGCAGATAGTAGGCCATGCCGTACGAGTTCCGGATCCGGGCGCCGCCGAACTCCTTGTCGTAGAACGACTTAACGTTAGGGAAAAGGTAGAAGGCGCCCTGGGGCTTGAAGCAGGCGAGGCCGGGCACCGCGGCCAGCCGCATCAGGCAGTAGTTGCGCCGGCGCTGGAACTCGGCGACCATCTTCTGGACCTCGTGCTGGGGCCCGAGGTAGGCCTCGAGGCTCGCCTTCTGGGAGATGGAACAGGCGTTGGACGTCGTGTGGCTCTGGATCTTGGACATGCCGCCGATGATCTCGGCCGGCCCGGCTGCGAACCCGATCCGCCAGCCGGTCATGGAGTAGGCCTTGGATACGCCGTTGATGATGATGGTTTTCCTCTTGATGTCCTCGCCCAGGGAAGCAAAGCTCGTGAACTTGAAATTGTCGTAGACGAGGTTACCGTAGATCTCGTCGGCGATGACGTACATGTCTTCGCCGCGGACGACCTCGGCCAGGGCCATGAGCTTGTCCTTACTGTAAGCGCCGCCGGTCGGGTTGGAGGGATTGTTGAGAATGAGGGCCTTGGTCGCCGGCGAAATGGCCGCCTTGAGCTCGTCCGGCGTCAGGAGGAAGCCGTCCTCCTCGCGGGTCGGGACGATCACGGGCTTCCCCTTGGCCAGGTTGACGCACTCGGGGTAGGTGACCCAGAACGGGGCCGGGATGATGACCTCCTCCTCCTCGTTGACGAGCGTCTGGACGAGATGGAACAGCGACGACTTGGCCCCGGCCGAGACGATGATCTCCTTGGGGCTGTATTCGAGGCCGTAATCTTCCTTGAGGCGCTGGGCGATGGCCTTCCTCAAGGAAGGGATGCCTTCGTTCTCCGTGTATTTCGTGAAGTTATCCCGGATGGCCTTGATCCCGGCCTCCTTGACGTTCTCCGGGGTGGGGAAATCCGGCTCGCCCACGCTCAGGTCGATGACGTCGATCCCCTCGGCCTTCATGGACTTGGCCTTGGCCGAGATCTTGAGGGTGGGGGATGCGCCGATCTTCTGAACTTTTTCCGAGATCATGGTTCACCTGCCTCGACGCCTAACGGGGCGGTCACTTCTTCTCGTCTTTTTTGGCGTCCGGGGAGAGCTTGGCCTTCAGGAACTGGGTGATGTCGGCTCCGGTCAGGGACTTCACGACCTCGGGCATCTGGGCCAGGATCTGGGCGACCTGGGCCGTGATCTTGGTCGTCCCGAGCTCCTTGTCGCCGCCGACGATGACGATCTTGTCCACCTTGGAGAGCGGCTCGGAGACGGCCCTGGCGAGCTCGGGCAGGATCTTGATGTAGGAGTCGAGGACGGCCGCCTGGGTGTACTTTTCCCAGGCCTGGGCCTTTTTCAGCATGGCCTCGGCTTCGGACAGCCCCTTGGCCCTGATCCGGTCGGCCTCGGCCAGGCCCTCGAGCCTCATGGCCTCGGCCTTGCCCCTGGCCTCGGCGGCGATCCGGAACTCCTCGGCCTCGGCTTCCGCCTTGATCTGGTACTTGCGGGCGTCGGCCGGCTTGACGACCGTGGATTCGAGCTCCTTTCCCTTGCGGGAGATCTCGAGCTCTTCGGTCTTGATGGCCTCTTCCTTCTCGACCTGCTTGACCTTGGCCTCTTCCTTCTTGATCTCCTGGTTCAGGCGGTTGCGCTCGAGCTCGTAGGAGAAGTCCGCCTGGGCCTTCTTGGCGTTGACGAAGACCTGGGACTCGGCCTTCTTGGCCTCGTTATCCCACTGGGCCTTGGCGATCTGGACGTCGGATTGGAGGCGGGCGACCTCGGCCTCCTTGCGCGCCTGGGACGACTTGATGACGGATTCTTTCTCGGCCTCGGCCTGGGCGATGGCCGCATCGCGCTTGGCGGCCGCGATCTGGGGCTTGCTCAGGGCGTCGATGTAGCCCTGGGTGTCACTGATGTCCTTAAGGGAGAAGGATAGGATGACGAGGCCCATCCGGCTGAAATCCTCGCGGACGGTGGCGATGACCCTGTTCGAGAAATCCTGGCGGCCCCGATAGATCTCCTCGACGGTCATCGTCCCGATGACCTCCCGGACCTTTCCCTCGAGGACGTTCACGGCCACGTCCCGGATGCCGTCCCGGCCGATCCCCAGGAACTGCTCCGCGGCGAGGTGGATGGTCTCCTCGGAGGAGTCGACCTTCACCTGGGCCGACGCCTCGGCCATGAGGGGGACGCCGCCGCGGGTCAGGACCTCGGGGGTCCGGATGGGGATGGAGATGACGTCCATGGGGAGGACGAACACTTTTTCCAGGCCGGGCCAGACGAACGTCCCGCCGCCCAGGCGGTAACGGTAGCCGAATTTTTTCCGCGTGCCGTCGGCCGCCGTCACCGTCCGCTTCCGGCCGCCGGAGATGATGAGGGCCTCGTTGGGGCCCACCTTCCGGTATTGGACGGCCATGATGATGATGATGGCGATAAAGAGAATAACGGCGCCTGCGGCGATGAGCCATGACGCAAAGTTCATGACGACCTCCTTGGAGTCAGCCCATGGTCGGGGAGGGCGGGTTGAAGGAAAAAACGTCCTCCATGAATGACTGAGGGCCTTTCTTTCCTGGGTTACTAAGGCTTGATATTATTTAATTTAGGGACGGAATGTCAAGCCGCGACGGCGGGGAGGGGGTTGGGCCCTAGTGCCCGTAGGCCATGAAGAGGATGCTCTTCTTCTTGAGGGCTTCTTTCTGGACCTGGATGAGCTTCCCGACGCCCCTGTCGGCCAGTTTGAGGAGGTCGAGGAGCTCTTTCCGGGAAAAGGGGTTTTTTTCCGCGCCGGCCTGGACCTCCACCAACTCGCCCCGGTCGGTCTCGACGACGTTCATGTCGAGCTGGGCCCGGGAATCTTCCTCGTAATCGAGGTCGAGGAGGGCCCGGCCCCCGACGATCCCCACGCTCACTCCGGCGACGAGGTGACGGAGGGGCATGTGGTCGATGACGCCCCGGTCGAGCATTTTCTTCAGGGCCAGGCCCAAGGCCACGCAGCCGGCCGTGATCGAGGCGGCCCTGGTCCCTCCGTCGGCCTGGAGGACGTCGCAGTCGATGATGATCTGCTTATCTCCCAGGGACTGGAGGTCCGTCACGGCCCGGAGCGAGCGGCCGATGAGCCGCTGGATCTCCTGGGTCCGGCCCGAGATCCTGCCGCCGGCCCGCTCGCGCGGCGTCCGTTCCTCGGTCGCGCGCGGGAGCATGGCGTACTCGGCCGTGACCCAGCCGGAGCCCGTGCCCTTGAGGAAGGGCGGGACCCGGTCGTCAATGGTGGCCGTCGCCAGGACGCGGGTCCGGCCCATCTCGATGAAGGCCGAGCCGTCGGCGAAATCGAGGTAATCGACGGTGATCTTGACGGGCCGGAGGTGGGTCGGCGTCCGCCGGCCGGCGCGCTGGAGCTCGGAGGAAGGCGGGATCTCGGGTTTGATTTTGGCTTTCATGGGCTTTGACCGTGCTTATCTTAGTGCATGTCGGGGCGATTTTCAACCGTCCAACCTCCCGGCCCGCTTTACTCCCCCCGGGAAAATGTTTATAATAACCGGGTTAGGAGGATCTTCGCGTAAAGGAGCATCCATCGTCTCATGACCAAGCTGCGGGCCCTGGCCGTTCTCGTCGTCCTGGCCACTCTTCTGTCCTGGCCCTGCCGAAAGCAACTCGGGGTCCGGGGGATGGACCTCACCGTCGCCTTTTCGGCCCGCGTCCTGACCGACAACCTCTTCACGGACGTGACCTATCGCGCCCGGACGGACTCATCGCTCGCGCCGATCACCGAGGATGACAGGATCGTTTCCCGTTTCGTTCACCGCGGCCGGCTTCTCTTCCGGGACGAATACGAGCCGCCGGTCCCGACCTCCAAGTGGGAACCGGACAGGGAATACACCTTCACCCGGCGGATCTACATCCCCGCCTTCATCGACGAGTTCGACGCCAAATTCCGGGGGGCGGAGAGGCTCGAGCTCACGGTCGGGCTCGCCTCGCCATCGGACAAGACGGGAGACTCCGGGCTCGTCCTCTTCCGCAAAACGCTTCGGGTCGTCCCATCGGCGGACTCCCCGGTCATCGTCTATTTGGGCGGCTGGTACGGCCAGGAGACCGATCCTCAGGACCCGGGCCGGCGGTGGAGATGGACATCGAAGGAGGCCCGCACGGCCATCGACAACCCCGGGCGCGACGCCCTGCTCGTCCTTCGCGGCCAGGCCGGCCTCGCGACCGCCGGTCAGAAGGTCACCACCAGTATCGACGGCAAGCCCTTGGAGGAGTTCGCCCCCGGGAGCGGGGAGTTCGAGCGGCAGTTCATCATCAAGAAGGAATGGCTCGGCGACAAAAAGGATTTCGAGCTCGTGATCGGGGTCGATAAAACCTTTGTCCCGGCGAAAGTGACGCCCGGTTCCAAGGACGAAAGAGAACTCGGCATCAGGATCTCGCTGCTGTATTTCCGATAGGATGGGGCGGGGCGAGGGCGAGCCTGGGCCCCTTTGGTTTTGAAGGGGGTGTAAGGGGAAATCTCCTAACGAACAGATAATATTATGGTTGAGGTGGGGTCAAGTCTTGGGAAAGTGCAAGAATGAAGATTTGACCCCTACTTGATCCAGATCGTCGGGACGCCTTCCCGCTTCGCCGTCGCCAGGAAATCGTCCAGGTCCTTGGTGGCTCGGGCGGCCTCGGCTTCGGCCTTGGTCAGTTTGTCGTAGGTCTCGCTGATCTGGAACTGGGTAAAGTCCCTGGCCTTGACGTCGCCCAGGTTGTAAAACTCCTGCCAGAGCGAGTTCATCTTCAAGGTCAGGAGGTCGATCATTTCCTGGGCGTCCTGGGCTTTCGTCGCGAGCTCGTTGAGCCTGGCCTTGAAGTCCTTCTCGGCCATGACCGATTGGTCGGCCGGGGGAGTTTGCTCCACGGGCTTCTGTTCGGGGGCGGCCTGGGGCGGGACTGTCCCTTCCCGGGTGGACGGAGGGGTCGTTTCGCCCGTCGCCTGAGTTTCGCCCTCGGCCGCGGCCTTTTCCGGCTGCGCGACTTCCACCGCCGGCTTCTTTTTCAGCTTCGCCAGGTCGGCGTTGGTGATGACGGCGGCCGGCTTGTTCTTAACCCCCGCCCGGCGCGCCTTTTCCTTCTTGGAAAGGTCGGTCACGCTCTGGGCCGAGAGCAAGGACACGACCAGTAGGCAAAAAACGACACATACCAGGTTTTTCTTGTTCAACATGGCCTTTTCGCCGACTTCATTATTATCAATTTAGTCGTTCATGTCAATCCCCTCTGCGGGATTCCACGGACGTGAGTCCGTGGAGGAATAGCGAACCCCCATTCGGGGACAGGCGCTCCAAAGCCTGCGAAAGTTGGATCCCATGGACGTAAGTCCGTGGAGCTTCAGTGCCGGGTGGAAAGCCCCGAGGCGGTCCGGAAGCGGATCCTCCTTCCGTCCGTCGAGCATTCGACGGCCCCCTCGAGGTCCGTCCGGTAAACCGTGGCGCCCAGGCTCCGGTATCGCTCGAGGACCGGGGGGGTCGGGAAACCGTACCGGTTGCCTTCGCCGACGGAAATGAGGACGTCGTCCGGATGGACGTTCTGGAGGAAGGGGACGGAGCTTGATGACCCGCTTCCGTGATGCGGGGATTTAAGGACCGTGCTCCGGAGGTCTCCCCCCGCTTCGAGGATCTCGCTCTCAGCGGCGGCCTCGATGTCCCCGGAGAGGAGGAAGGCCGTCCGCCCAAGAGAGATCCGCAGGACGAGCGAGGTGTCATTGCCTGCGGCCGGGGGGCTGGGACCACCGTCGAGTCCGGGATGGAGGGCCTCGATGAGAGTATCCCCCACCTCGCGACGGAATCCACGACCGACCCTCCGCCGGAGGACGGAGGCCGGGAGAGCGCTCATGAGTTCCTGATAAACGGCATCCTCCGCCGGCGGGACCCCTTCCCAGAACTCACCGACCCGGAAATTACGGGCCACGGACACGAGGCCCTTGAGATGGTCCGGATGGGGGTGGGTCAGGACGAGGAAATCGATCCGCTTGATGCCCTTACGCCAGAGGGCCGGGGAAACGACCTTATCACCAACGTCGAAAGGGCTGTCGATGAACCCGCCGCCGTCGATCAGCATCTTTTTCCGCCCCGGGAACTCGACCAGGATGGAATCGCCTTGACCGACGTCGATCATCGTGACCATGAGCTCCCTGGATGTTGGCGAAAAGGGGTAGGTCACGAGGATGGCGGCGAAAAGCGAGAAACAGGCGGCGCTGAGCAGGCGCTGTCCCTTGAACCTCGGCCGGAGGAGAAGAAGGCCCAGGCAGAGATAATACCCGACGATGGTCCCCCGGTGGGGCGTCGGAACCCTGTAGGACAGGAAGGAAACTCCGTCGAGCAAGCGGGACAGGCGGGAGAAGACCCCAACCAGGAACTGGAGCAGGAAAACGAAGGGAGGCGCGGTCCCGGGAAGCGCGGCCGAAAGGGGAAGGAAGGCATAGCCCATCCCCATGATGAGCCCCACGAGGGGAATGGCTGCGTAATTCAGGATGAGAGAAGCGAAGGTGACCCTGTTGAAACTGGAGGCGATGATCGGCAGGACGCCGAGCGACGCCGAGAGCGAAAGGGCCGTCATCTCGCCTGTCTTGAGCGGAAGCCGGGGGAGGCGTCTGGCGAGCGGCGGGCCGAAGAGGATGATGGCCAGCGTCGCGGCGTAGGTCAGCTCGAAGCCGGCGTCGAAGATGTTGAAGGGGTTCGAAAGGAGGAGGGCGAAGGCGCTGAACGAGATCGTATTCAGGACGTGGACGTCTTTCCAGAGAAGACGGCCGGCGAGGAAGGCCAGGGTCATGACCGTCGCCCTGAGCACCGACGGGCTGCCCTCCACGAGGAGAGTGTAAAAGACGAGAAAGAGGATGAGGGTCAGATAGGAGGGCCGGCGGGGTATCCGGACGAGCCTGAACAAGGAGAAGAGAAGGAGGGTGATGATCGCGATGTGGCCGCCGGAGATCGCGAACAAATGATAGAGGCCCGTCTGCTGGAGCGAAAGGACGGTCGCGGCGTCCATCCGGCCGTCTTCGCCGAGGAGGAGGGCCTCAAGGACCGCCCCCACGGGCGAGATGTCCGTTCCGTCCGCGTTCGGGAACGAGGCCTCGAGGTTTTCCTGGAGGGCGCATCGGATCCGCGATATTGGGGCTTGGAGCAGCATCCCCCGCCCGCCCCCGGTTTTTTCCACGAGGAGACTCGACTTGGTGAAGGCGCGGCGGTGGATATTCCGGCTCTTGAGGTAACGGTCGTAGGAGAACCCGCCGAAATTCTTGAACGTTCCGCCCGAAGAGAGGCGGACGGACGCCGAAATCCTGTCCCCGGCGCGGAACCTGAGCCGGTCCCGCTTTCCGGGCTGGAAGGGAACCGTGAGCGAGAGGTTTCCTCGGACGGCGCGCTCTTCGCCCCTGTCCCGGATCGACTCCACGCGAAGGAGGAGAATGTCCCTGTCGGGCTCGCGGCCCGGAGAGGCGAGGAGCCAGCCGGAGACGTCCAGGTAGTCCCCGGATTGATACCGGTGAAGGGCATTGGCCCCGTATCCCCTGTCCGAAAGGGCATATAGCGTGGTCCCGGACGCGGCGACGGCCACGAGGACGAAGATGAAGGCTGGGCCGGTTTTCCGGAGAGCGTAAAGCGTCCAGGCCGCCGCCAGGAAACCTAGGACGATCCCTAATCCGGCGGCCGGAGGCACGAGGAGGGCCGGACCGGACGCGATCCCGCAGGCCAGGGCCGCGGCCAGAAAGAGGAATGGATAGGGGGTCGGGCCTAAATTTTGGGGATGCCCGTCGCGACGGAGCTCTGCTCCTCCAGGGCGTCGAGCAGGAGATGGGACAGGATCTTGATGCCCAAGGGAATGCTCCGCTCGTCCGGGCTGAAGTTCGGGCTGTGGAGGGGCGCCGCGCTCGGCTGGGCCGGGCCCTTGACGCCCAGGAAGAAGTAGAACCCCGGGATCTTCCGGGCGAAGAACGAAAAGTCCTCGGCGATGAGCTGGGGCTTCCATTCGAGAACGTTGTCCTTGCCCAGGAGCCTGACCAGGATCGGGGCCATCGTGGCGGTCAGCTCCGGATTATTATAGACGGCCGGCAGCTGGGGTTTATACTCAAACTCGTAGGACGCGCCGTTCATTTCCGTGACGTCCTTGACGATCGCCTCCATGAGCGGCGGGATCTTCTTCCGGTTGGCCTCGCTCAGGGCCCGGACCGTCCCCTCGAGAGTGACCCGGTCGGCGATGATGTTGGAACGGGCCCCGCCCTGGATCGTGCCGATGGTCAGGACGGCGGGGTCCGTGGGGTCGACGGCCCGGCTGACGACCGTCTGGAGGGCCTGGACGATCTCGGCGGCGATGACGATCGCGTCCACTCCCTCGTGGGGCCGGGCCCCGTGGGCGGCCCTTCCCTTGACCGTGATCCGGAACCCGTCGGCGCTGGCGGTGATGAAACCGGGGGCGACGAAGACGCAGCCGAGGTTCTCCGGCCAGACGTGGAAGCCGACGATGGCGCTCACCGGCGGGCTATCCAGGGCGCCCTCCCGGATCATGAGGTCGGCCCCGCCTTCCTCGTCCTGGGGCGGGCCCTCCTCGGCGGGCTGGAAGATGAACGACACGGTGCCCTTGATCTTGTCTTTCAGGGTGCTGAGGACCATGGCCGTTCCGAGGGCGATGGAGGTGTGGACGTCGTGGCCGCAGGCGTGCATGACCCCCGGGTTCAGCGACTTGTAGGGGAGGCCGGTCATCTCCTGGATGGGGAGGGCGTCCATGTCGGCCCGGATGGCGATCGATGCGCCCGGCTGCGTGCCGCGGAGGAGGGCCACCACGCCGGTCTTGGCCACCCCGGTCCGGACCTCCAAGCCGAGCGTGTCGAGCTTGGAGCCGACGAGCCGCGAGGTTTCGAACTCCCTGTTGCCGAGCTCGGGGTTCATGTGAATGAAACGGCGGATTTTGACGACCTCCGCCTTATTTTTTTCGATCTCTTCGTCGATCCGCTGGGCGGTCTTTTTATCCACGGCGGGCAAGGTCAGGGGGAGGACGGCCAGCAGACCGAGCGTGAGGAACAGGGTCGGGAGCCGGCGGGGAGCGGTCGTCGTGCGGGTTCTCATCGTCGAATAACCTTTCGAGGCGGTCGGAAACGGTATTCTAGCGCGACCCGGCTGGAAAATACATGGCTTCCGGCCCGGAACGGGCTCGAAAAAGAGGGGAGGGACCGGGCGCCGCCTATTTGCCTTCTTCGCCCTCTCCGGAGTAGTCTTCCGGTTTATTCAGGTACTCTTCCTTCTTTTTTTCGATGAATTCCTTTATGGCTTCGAGGCCCTCGGTCGTCTTTTCCTTGACGACTTTCATGCCCTTTTCCGCTTCCTTGGCGATCTTCTCGTACCCGTCCTTGGCGGCCTCGCCCGTCTTGACGGCCTGGTCCTTAATCTTTTTCCGCGTCTCCTTGCCGCTCGCCGGGGCGAACAGGATGCCGACGATGAAGCCCGCGGCCGCTCCCGCCATGAATGTCAGGAGGGAATCCCAGAAATGATTGTCTTTGTTATCCGCCATGATTCTTCTCCTTTCTTTTTTTCAGCTGCAGCCAGCCGATGCGCAACAAAGGGAATAGGAACGGCCAGTACTTGGCGCTCGGCCGGATGACCTTGGCGGTCACGAAACCGGCGATCTCGGAAATGCCGGCGGCAGCCTTTTTCGATGTCTGGAGGACCTGCCCCACATCGTCCAGGCCGGCGTTGATCTTGGCCTCGATCTCCTTGAACCCCTCCATCAATTCCTGGGCCTTGGCAAGCGTCTTCTCGCCCTCCCGGGCGGTCCGGCGAAGCTGGATCAGGAACCGGACGAGAAAAACGACGGCCACCACGGCCGCGATGGTCAGAATAAGAAACAAAACCTGGTTCAGGGACAACTGCATGTTACCTATTAAATAGGCCAAAATCGCGGAAATGTCAATGACGGATCAGCGCTTTTGGTGAAGGAGATAGAGGAAGAACGGGGCGCCGACCGCCGCCGTGATCACGCCGATCGGAAGCTCCGACGGGAGGACGGTCCGGGCGATCAGGTCCGAGTAGAGGAGGAACGTCCCGCCGGCCAGGGAAGCGTAAGGGAAGAGCCGGCAGTGGTCGGGACCGATGAGGAGCCTGATCCAATGGGGCACGACGAGGCCGACGAAGCCGATGATCCCGCTGACCGAAACGGAAAGCGCGGCCAGGAGCGAGGCCAGGACGAGGAAGGCCTTCCTCACCCGGCGGACCGGACAGCCCAGGGCCCGGGCCGTTTCATCCCCCATGGCCAGGAGATTCATGTCCTTGGCCAGCCAGAGCGAAGCGGCCAGGCAGATGACGAAGTAGGGAGCGACGGTCCCGACCTGCTTCCAGTCGGCCAGCTGGAAGCTGCCGAGGAGCCAGAACACGGCCTGGTCGAAGGAATCCGACCGCATGAAGAGGAGGAACGAGGTCAGGGCCGAGGCCAGCGCGCCGGCCGCGATCCCGGTCAGGAGAAGAGTCTCGATCTTAAAACTGCCCTTCCGCAACGAGAGCAGGTAGACGAAGGAGACGATTCCCAATCCCGAAGCGAAAGCCATGAGCCCCTGCCCGGAGAAGCCGGGGACGGCGACGTTGACGCCCAGCGAAAGAGCCAGGACGGCCCCGAGCGATGCCCCGGACGATACCCCGACGACGAAGGGGTCGGCCATGGGGTTTTGGAAATATCCCTGGAGGATGGCCCCGGAGAGGGCCAGGCTCGCCCCCACCAGGAAGGCCAGGATCGCCCGGGAGAGCCGGAGGTCGAGGAAAATCGTGGCCTGGACGCCGGTTGCTTCTCCGCGAACGAGGTTCCACAGGTCGGCGCCCGAGGTCTTGACCGGGCCGGTCAGAAGAGACAGGAGAAAGCCGGCCGCGGCGAGCAGGATGAGGAGGGCCAGGAGCAGACGGCGTCCTGCTTTCCCGCTCACGGCTTTCCTCCGAAGCGTTCAGGATGAAGGGCCCGGGCCATCCGGTCGAGGACGTCCACGAGCCGTGGGCCGAAGCGGCTGGCCGAGTTCTCGTCGATCATATAAACCCGGCGCCCGACGACCGCCCTAACGCGATCGAGATGGACTTCGCGGCTCAGCCACTCTCGGCCTCTGGCGAAATCCTCTTCGGACTTGGAAAGGATGAAAATGGCGTCCGGATCGTCCCGGAGGATCCGCTCCGGGCTGTAGAGGACCCATTTCTTGGGCATCGCGGCCGCGATGTTGACCGCCCCGGCCCTGGCGATGAGATCGTTGACGTAGCTCCCGCCGCCGCAGGTCCAGAGCCCCTGGCCGCGGAGGACGACGAAGACCCGCGGTTTTTCCCTGACCTGGCCCAAGGCGCTCTCGACGGCGCTCTGCCTGGCCCGGAGACCGGCCGCGAGCCCCTCGGCTTCCTTTTCCCTCCGGGTGACCAGGCCGACCCTGGCGATGAGCGGGTAGAGGGCGTCGAGGCCGTTCCCGATATCCAGGACGAAGACCGGCAGCTTGAGGGCGGCCAGGCGGTTGACGATGCGGAGCGGGTTTCCCCGGAAGGCGATGACGAGGTCCGGCGCGAGGGCCTGGATGCGCTCGATGTTGGGGTCGACGAGCCCGCCTATTTTCGCGATGGACACGGCCTCGGGCGGATAATCGCAGAACCTGGTGACGCCGACGACGTTCCCGCCGAGGCCGAGGGCGAAGAGGATCTCGGTGATGTTCGGGGCCATCGACACGATCCGCGTCGGTGTCGTCGCGGGCAGCGGGAAGGGGCGGCCGAGGTCGTCCTTGAGAACTTCGGCTTGAGCGGGAAGATCATTGCGGGAGACGTCCTTGGGGACCCGGCATTTTCCAAGGGCCGGGAAGATCGATGACGTAAGAACGACGAGGAATAGCGCTATCGCGCGCGCCGGCAGAAGGCGCGGCAGAAAGGGGGCCTGTGCCTGAGGCGCGTGTCTCCTCGGGCAAGAGCCCTCGCGATGACCTTGCGAGGAATCCCTTCGATTCAGGGTCCCGGCCTCAAAAGGCGTCATTGCGTTCCCGGGACCTTTCCTTGGGTGACGAGCGAGATCTCCGGGAGGCCGGACCGGCTGTTCGGCCTGACATCGACCTCGGCGTCGAAAATAGCCCTGACCATGTCCGCCGTGATCGTTTCCGCCGGCCCGCCTTGGGCCGCGATGCCCCCATCCTTCAAATAGACCAGGCGTTCGGCGTGGGCCGAGGCGAGGTTGATGTTGTGCTCGGCGGCCAGGATCGTTTTCCCTTTGTCCTTCTGAAGGCTCTTGAGAATGGCGTAGATCTCGATCTGGTAGCTGATATCGAGGTGGAGGCTGGGCTCGTCAAGGAACAGGATAGGTGTGTCCTGGGCCAAAGCGCGGGCGATGAAAACCCGCTGCCGCTCGCCGCCGCTCAGGTGGCCCACTTTTTTCCCCAACAGGCCCGCCGTCTCCGTCAGGCGCACGGCCTCTTCGACGGCCTCCTCGTCCCCGGCGGAGAGGGTCCCGAACCGGGCCTGGCGGGCATAGCGCCCCATGAGGACGATCTCCCGGGCCGTGAATTCGAAGACAGGCTCGGCCAGCTGGGGGACGTAGGCGATCTTCCGGGCGATCTCTCGCCGGCCGAGGCGGAAGAGGTTGTCGTCGCCCAGGATGACCCGGCCCGAGACGTTCCCGAGCAGGCCGAGCATGGCCCGGATCAGGGTGCTTTTCCCGGAGCCGTTCCGGCCGAGGAGGGCGACAAAACCGCCGGGATCGAGCGTCAGGGAAATATCCTTGATGACGAAGCCGTCGTCGTATCCTGCGGAGAGGTTTTTGACTTCCAGAATCGCCATGGCCGGACCTAGTATATCCGCATTCCTTGACTTTTCAAGGGGATAAACCTAAGATGGATTTTGCTTTTTCGGGCCGCAGGAGAACCCGAAACCCGATTTTCCGAGGACAGTTCGAGCCATGAAGGACATCTACGACTTCAAGCCCATCGAGGAGAAGTGGCAGCGCCGCTGGGAGGCCGAGAAGGCCTTCCGGGCGACCGAGGACCCGTCCAAGGCCAAGTTCTACTGCCTGGAGATGTATCCCTACCCTTCCGGCCGCATCCACATGGGCCACGTCCGGAACTACTCGATCGGCGATGTCATCGCCCGCTTCAAGACGATGAAGGGACAGAATGTCCTCCATCCCATCGGCTGGGACGCCCTGGGCATGCCGGCCGAGAACGCGGCCATCAAGCACGGCATCCATCCCCGGGAATGGACCCTCGGCAATATCGACCACATGCGGACGCAGCTCAAGAGGATGGGCTTCAGCTACGACTGGGACCGCGAGGTCAATTCCTGCCGGCCCGAATATTACAAGTGGAACCAGTGGATCTTCCTCAAGATGTTCGAGAAGGGCCTGGCTTTCCGCAAGGAAAGCTGGGTCAACTGGTGCCCCGAGTGCCGGACCGTCCTGGCCAACGAGCAGGTCGTCGCCGGCGGCTGCTGGCGCTGCGACACGGTCGTCACCCAAAAAAAGATGGAACAGTGGTTCCTGAAGATCACGGACTACGCCGACGAGCTCCTCGCAGGGCACGAATCCCTTCGGAAATGGCCCGAGCACGTCCTCCAGATGCAGAAAAACTGGATCGGTCGGAGCAGCGGAGCCCACGTCCATTTCGGACTCGAAGGGTCGCCGAAGAGAATCGAGGTCTTCACGACCCGCCTGGATACGATCTACGGAGCGACCTTTCTGGTGGTCTCGCCCGAACACCCCGCCGTCCCCGACCTCATCGCCGGGCCGGACGAGGAGAGGCTCAAGGCCTGGGTCGCCAAGGCCGTTGTCGGAATGCGGCTGAAGCGTGAGATCGGCGAGACCGGGAAGGACGGCGTCGACACCGGGAAAAGGGCCCTGAACCCCTTCACGGGTGAGCTCATCCCGGTCTGGCTGGCGAACTACGTCCTCATGGATTACGGGACGGGCGCGATCATGGCCGTTCCCGCCCACGACGCCAGGGATTTCGAGTTCGCGAAGGGCTACGGCATCCCCATCCGGACGGTCATCGCACCGCCGGGGGAAGAAACAAGGCCGCACGCGGCTGCCCCGGCCGAGGTCTTCGAAGATCACGGCGTCCTCGTCAATTCCGGCCCGTTCTCCGGCCTCCGGTCCGAGGAGGCGATGGAGAAGATGGGAGCGTACGCCGAGGAAAAGGGCTTCGGCCGCCGGAGCACGATCTACCGTCTCCGCGACTGGGGCATCTCGCGCCAGCGGTATTGGGGAACGCCGATCCCGATCATTTACTGCGAAAAATGCGGGACCGTCGGCGTCCCCTACGAGGACCTTCCGGTCGAGATCCCTTACGACGTCGAGATCACCGGCGCCGAGGGGTCGCCGCTCGAACGGCTCGAGAGCTTCGTCCGGACGACCTGCCCGAAATGCGACGGCCCGGCCCGCCGCGAAACCGACACCATGGACACGTTCGTCGATTCGTCGTGGTATTTTTTCCGCTACTGCTCGCCCCATGAAAAGGCGCTCCCCTTCGCCCCGGCCGCCGCCAAGTTCTGGCTCCCGGTGGACCTCTACATCGGCGGCGTCGAGCACGCCATCCTCCACCTGATCTATGCGAGGTTTTTCACCAAGGTCCTGAGGGACTTCGGCCTGACGTCGATCGGCGAGCCGTTCCCCCATTACCTGGCTCAGGGGATGGTCACCAAGGACGGGTCGGCCATGTCCAAGTCCAAGGGCAATATCGTCGACCCGGATGATATCCTGACCCAATACGGCGCGGACGCGCTGAGGGTCTTCATCCTCTTCGCCTCCCCCCCGGACAAGGAGTTCGCCTGGGCGGAGGAAGGGCTCGAAGGCTGTTTCCGGTTCCTGACCCGGATCTGGGCGCTCGTCCACGAAAATCTCGACCTGTTCGAGGCGGCTGCGGCGGCGAATGTCACGGCCCGGGAAGCCGGGGAGGCCGGAAGCCGCGTCATCAAGAAAATGCACCAGACGATCCGGAAAGTCGGCGAAGACATCGAGGTCCGGTTCCACCTGAACACGGCCGTGAGCTCGATCATGGAGTTCCTGAATCTGGTCAAGAAGGAGAAGGACCGGCTGAGAGAGACGGCCGGAGGGCGGGCGGCCCTGCGCCGGGCGATCGAAACGCTCGTCGCCATCCTTTCGCCGTTCGCCCCGCACATGGCCGAGGAGCTCTGGGAGAAGACGGGTCACACGGGCCTGCTGATGAAGTCGCCCTGGCCCGCGTTCGATGCGGGCCTGGCCCGCGAGGAGGTCGTCACGGTCGTCGTTCAGGTCAACGGCAAGCTCCGGGACAGGTTCGAGGTTGAGCCCGGCCTGGCCGAGCCCGAAATGGAGGCGCGGGCCCTGGCCCTGCCCAAGGTCCAGGCCGCCCTCGGCGGCCGGCCGCCGCGGAAAGTCATCTGCGTCAAGGACAAGCTCGTCAACGTCGTGGGCTGATGGCGGATCATCATCGGTTGTCGGCTGTCATTCTTCTGGCGGTCGTTGCCCTGGCGGCCGCGGCCTGCGGCTACCACCTGCGCGGCACCGGGAGTTTTCTGCCCCCGTCCATCAAGACGATGAGCATCCCGGTCTTCAAGAACCTGACGACCCGCTACGAGCTGGACATCAAGCTGACCCGGGCCGTGATCAACGAGATGGTCGCCCGGGGGAAGGTGGCCATCACGGCCGACCCGGAAAAGGCGGATGCCGTCCTGGAGGGCGAGGTCGTCTCCTTTTTGGCGACCCCCGTCGGCTTCACGGGACAGGCCCAGGCCGACCGGTACACCATTACGGTGAAGGCGAAGATCGTCCTGAAAGACAGGGCCGCGGAGAAGCTTCTTTTCTCCAACCCTTCTTTCATTTACGTCGAGCAGTACCAGGTCCCCCCGGGCCGGGACTTCGAGTCCGTCCAGACGGAAGCCATCGACAAGATCGCCGAGATGTTCGCCAGAAGCCTCGTCGCCACCATCCTGGAAGGGTTCTGAGGTGTACAGCCCCCTCCTCAACGCCGAGATCTGCGAGGACAGCCTTCTCGCCTGTTATTTCCTCTACGGCGAGGAGACCTTTCTGGCCGACCAGTTCGTCGGCCAGCTCAGGGACATGCTGGCCGCCTCTTCGGACGAGGACTTCCGCCTGGACAGGTTCTACCTCGACGAATCGAAATGGATGGATGTCATCGACACGGCCCGGACCGTGCCCTTTCTCTTCCATGCCTGGCGGGTCCTTGTCGTCTCGATCCCGGAGCGGCGGCCGGGCTCCGACAGGGGCGGCGGCCGGCGCGGGGAGGGGGACGGTGACGAGGGGAAAGGGGCGAAGTTCCTGAGCGAGGTCGATCAGAAAATCATCCGCGCCTATTTCGCCGATCCGGCGGCCCGGACCACCCTCGTCGTCATCATGCCCGGCAAGGTCAGGAAGAACGACTCCATCGTCCGGTTCTTCTCGTCCCTGCCGAAGCCCTCCGTCCTGGTCAAAGAGGTCAAGCGCCTCTACATGCGGGACGTCAAGAGCTGGGCCGACCGGAAGGCCCAGACGCTCGGCAAGTCGCTCACCGAAGGAGCGAAGGCCCGCCTGTACGAGATCGTCGGCTCCGACCTCAGGCTCCTTTCGAACGAACTCGAGAAGCTGGCGATCTTCGTCGGCGACAAGCGGGGGATCGGCGAGGAGGACGTCAACCAGGCCACGGCCTGGCTCCGGAACTACGAGGCCTACGAGATCGATGATGTTCTGACGAACGCGGACTTCGAACACGGGGTCGCCGTCCTCGGCCACCTCTTCGCGGAGGGCGAAAAGCCGGAGCTCATCATCGGACGGCTGACGACCTTCTTCAGGAATATCCTCGCGGCCCAGACCTGGCTTCGCGAAAAGAGCAAGACGAGGGAGGAGATCTTCCAGGAGTTCTTTCCCTATATCCAAAAGGCCCACTCCGGCCTCTACGACAGGAAATACGACGGGTTCTTTTCGGCCGTCGATGGGCTGTCACGGGCGGAGCTCGCCTCCGTCCTGAGGAAGCTCCAGAAGGCGGACATCAAGATCAAGACGACGGACGCCGAGGCGAGGACGGTCCTCGAGGTCTTTCTGATGGAGTATTGTTTGTTGCGAGGCCGGAGGAAGGCTATTTCGCGGGGCTGACGCCCATCCCGACGACCTGGCGGCTGAGGCGGGATTTGTAGCGGCTCCCCGTGTTCTTGTGGATCGTGCCTTTCTTGACGGCCTGGTCGATCGTCGAGATGACGCCGGGGAGGAGCTTCCGGGCCGTTTCCTGGTCTTTATTCTCGATCGCTTCGCGGACTTTCTTGACGCCGGTGCGGAGCGCGGACGTGTTCCGGGCGTTGACGGCCTTCCTGCGGATGCTGCGCCGCTCTTGCCGGATGGCGGATTTGTGATGGGCCATGGTCTTACTCCTTGAAAGGCGTCTATGATAGAATATCCTGGTTTCAAAGTCAAACAGCCTCCCCCGCCGGGGGGACAAGGCGGCGGCCGCCCGTCACGCGGCGCGGTACCGGCGGAAGGGAACGGAACTAAAATCCGGACGAGGGTGAGTCGAGAGGGAGGCCGCATGAAGATCGTCCTGCAGCGGGTCAAGGAAGCGCGGGTCGAGGTCGAGGGAAATACGGTCGGCCGGATCGGGAAGGGGATCTGCCTCCTCGTGGGCGTCGAAAAGGGCGATTCGGAGGAGGACGCCCGGCTCCTGGCCGGGAAAGCGGTCGAGCTCCGCATCTTCCCGGACGCCGAAGGAAAGATGAACCTGTCGCTGGCCGACCTCGGCGGCGAGGTCCTGGCCGTCTCCCAGTTCACGCTGGCCGGGTCGGTCCGGAAGGGCAGGCGGCCCAGCTTCGACCGCGCCGAGGAGCCCCGCCGGGCCGCGGAGATCTTTGATCATTTCGTCGGAGCGATCGAGGCCATGGGGATCACGGTCGAGACCGGGGTTTTCCAGGCCCGCATGGACGTCCACATCGTGAACGACGGCCCGGTGACTTTCGTCCTCGATTCCCGGAAAGGCCCGGGGGCGGACGAAAAGGGGTGAGAAAACCGGCGCCGGCCTCACCCTTCGGGAGGATGGTCGCCCGGCCAAAATCACCCCTGGAATCGTCGGCCCTGACCATAGACCGGCCCGGCCGTCCCGCTCATAATGCCCTGAGGACGGATACTATTCCGGAGACCGTAGGGCTTTGGGCCAATAAAGAGGTCTCCTGAGATGGAGAAAACGGGGTCGTCATGAGCCGATTCGTGAGCCGAGAGCCGAGGCCGCGCCTGCCCCGCCTTCCCCTCGGCGGCAGCATCGACCTGACCTACCGGTGCAACAACGACTGCCGTCACTGTTGGCTCAGGCTCTCCCCCGGCTCGCCCGAGGGGAAGCGCGAGCTCACGTTCGAGGAGATCCGGGCGATCGTCGATGCGGCCCGGAGGATGGGCTGCCGGACTTGGTCCATCTCCGGCGGCGAGCCCATGCTCCGTCCGGATTTCGCCGAGATCTTCGACGACATCACCGCTCATTCGGCCGCCTACATCCTGAACACGAACGGAACGCTGATCACCCCGGAGATCGCCCGCCTGATGAAGAGGAAAGGCTCGAAGCTCGTCGCCCTTTATGGCGCCACGGCCGAGGTCCACGACCGGGTCACCCGGAATTCCGGTTCCTTCGAGGCCTTGAAAAAAGGCCTCGGCCGTCTCCGCGAGGCGGGCGCCGGGTTCACCGTCCAGGTCGTCCCGATGAAGAGCAACTTCGGCCAATACGAAGCCATGGTCCGCCTGGCCCGATCCTGGAGCCCGTCCTGGCGGATCGGGGCGAGCTGGCTCTACCTCGCGGCCGACGGCGATCCCGGCAAGAACAAAGAGATCCGGGAAGAGCGGCTGGCCCCCGCCGACGTCCTCAGGATCGATCGGCCGGGAGGCCCGTCGGGCGGCCTCGACGAAGAGCGTTCATCGTGCCCGTCCGCGGCGGGCGGCGGGCTCTACGCGGAGTGCCTCGCCGGCCGGCGGGACTTCCATGTCGATCCCTACGGCGGGATGAGCTTCTGCGGCTTCGTCAAGGACCCGGCCCTGCGCCTCGACCTCCGCCGGATGAGCTTCCGTGAGGCCTGGGACGAGCGCCTCCCCGCGCTGGCCGACAGGGTCAAGCCGGGGAAGGAATATTTCGAGAATTGCGGGGCCTGCGACCTCCGGGATGATTGCCGGTGGTGTCCCGTCTACGCGTACCTCGAGCATCGCGACCACTCGGCCAGGATCGATTATCTTTGCGCGATCGCCCGGGAGGGAAAGGCCTTCAGGATGGAATGGGAGCGGACTCATCGCCGCTCCTACGGGATCGCCGGCCTGACCATCCGCGTCGAGGCGGACCTGCCGATCACGGACTCGACCTTCCAGCCGAAGCTCGAACGCTTCAGGATCCCGGATCCGGGCGAAAAAACGATCAGCATCCGCCACCACTTTTCGCTCCCGGACCTCGACGGAGAGGACCTGGGACAAGAGGTCTATCGCAAGCCGCCGTGGGCGATCTTCAGGAAGGGAAGCTCCTGGATCTATCTGGGCATTTACCCCGACCCGGCCGACAAGAGGATCCACAGGGTCATCGTCTTCAACGACGACCATACCCGGGCCGGGATCTTCAACCCTTCGGCCGAGCTGTTCCTCGCCGGCGGCCTCGATTCCCTGATGATCCTCGCCTCCGACCAGATCCTGCTGGCCCGGGTCCTGCCGTTCGTCGGCGGCGCGTTCGTCCATGCGGCGGGAGTCAACCTGAACGGCAGCGGCCTTCTCTTCGCCGGGCCCTCGGAGGCCGGGAAATCGACCATCGTCAAGATGCTCAAGGGACGGGCCGAGATCCTCTGCGATGACCGGATGATCGTCCGGAAAGAGGCCGGCGGATTCCGCATCCACGGGACTTGGAGCCACGGCGAAGTCCCCGACGTCTCCCCGGATTCGGCCCCCTTCCGGGCCCTCCTTTTCCTCCGGCAGGCCGGGGAGAACCGCATCGAGCGGATCGAGGACCCGAAGGTCGTTCTCAAGGGCCTCCTGGCGCGGTTCGTCCGGCCGCTCGTGACGGCGGACTGGTGGGACCGAGTCCTCGCCCTGGCCGGGGAGATCGCCGCCGGGGTCCCGTGCTACGACATGTATTTTGACCGGAGCGGTAGGATCGTCGGCGCCCTCGAGGAGCTGTTCAAATGAGTCCGGCGGCCGAAGTATTCACGAGAAAAGTCAGGTCCGACCGGGCGGACTTCTGGAAGGCCGGGCGCCCGCGCCTGGCCAGGCTCGACCTCGAGCTCACCGAGCGGTGCAACAACGACTGCGTCCACTGTTCGATCAACCTGCCGGCCCGGGACGACGATGCGAGGCGCCGGGAATCGACCGCGGCGGAGATCAAGGATATCCTCGCGGAGGCGGCTTCCCTCGGCTGCCTGAGCGTCAGGTTCACGGGCGGAGAGCCTCTCCTCCGGGAGGATTTTGAGGAAATATACGTCGCCGCCCGGAAGCTGGGCCTCCGGGTCAGGATCTTCACCAACGCCACCCTCGTCACGCCGCGGCTCGCCGCGGTCCTCAAGAAGGTCCCGCCGCTCGAAAAAATGGAGGTCTCCGTCTACGGGATGACGAACGAAACATCGGAGCAAGTAACCCGGAATCCGGGCTCGCACGAGGCGTCCCGGCGAGGCATCGGCCTTCTCCTCGGTCACGGCATCCCGTTCGTGGTCAAGGGCGTTGTCCTGCCGCCCACGAAGAGCGAGATGGACCGCTTCGAAGCCTGGGCCCGTGAGCTTCCCGGCGCGGACGGCCGTCTTTCCTATGCCGTACTTTTTGACTTGCGTTCGCGCCGCGACGACGGGGCGAAGAACGACCGGATCCGGGAGCTCAGAGTCGGGCCGCGGGAATACGTCGAGTTGGAGTCGCGCCGGGGGGAAAGCCATGCGGACGAGCTCAGGAGGTTCGTCGCCCGGTTCGCCGGGACAAGCGGCGACCGCCTTTTCGCCTGCCTCTCCGACACGGGCAGCATCGACGCCTACGGCCGCTTCCAGGTCTGCCTCCTCCTGCGGCACCCCGCGACCGTCTTCGACCTGAAAAAAGGTTCCTTGAGAAAGGCCGTCGAGGAGTTCCTGCCGAAGGTCCGGGAGATGCGCGCGGCCGACCCGGCCTATCTCGACCGCTGCGGCCGCTGCTTTCTCAAGGCCTTGTGCCTGCAGTGCCCGGCGAGGTCGTGGGCGGAGCACGGCACGCTCGACACCCCGGTCGAGTATTTTTGCGGGATCACCCATGCCCAGGCGGTCTCGATCGGGATCATCAAGGAGGGGGAGAAGGTCTGGGCCGTGACCGACTGGCGGGCCCGGGTTGAGCGGCCGGCCGCTTCACCAAAAAAGCGGGGAACGGCGCGGACCGAAGGCCGCGGGAAATGCTGAGGAGAAAAATCATGGAAAGTCCGATCAGCCTGGATTCGGCCTACGGGCCGTCGGAGGACATCGTCGTCAGGGAGATCGAGGGGGAGCTCATCATCGTCCCGCTCGTCTCCGGCATCGGGGACCTCGAGGACGAGCTCTTCACCCTGAATGAGACCGGCCGGGCCATCTGGCGGAAGCTCGACGGCCTGCGGCCCCTGCGAACCGTCGTGAGCGAGCTCGCCGCCGAGTTCGACGCGCCGTCAGGGCGCATCGAAGAGGACGTCCTCGGGCTCCTCGGGGAGCTCGCCCGGCGGAAGATGATCGTCCGGAAAGGATGAGCGTTCGAGACATGAAACCCGCCCGGCTCATCAGAAAAGAAGGGGATCTCCCGCTCTCGGGCGAAGCCCTGACCGAGCTCATGCGGGCGGTCCTTGCGAAAGGAAAGCCCTTGCGGTTCCGGGCCAAGGGGCTCAGCATGTCGCCCTTCATCAAGGACGGTGACGTGGTGACCGTGCGCCCGCTCGCGGGAGCGCGGCCGAGGACAGGCGACATCGTGGCCTTCCTTCATCCCGCGACCGGCCGGGCGGCCGTCCACAGGGTCGTCCGGGAAAGGTCGGGCTTTTTCTCGCTGAAGGGAGACAACGCGCCTGAAAGCGACGGCGTGCTGTCGCTCGACGAGATCCTGGGGACCGTTTGCCGTATCGAAAGGTCGGGCAAAAACGTCCGTTTGGGACGGGGCCCGGGCCGGGCCGTGATCGCCTCGCTCTCGCGGTCAGGGTTTTTAACGAAAGTCCTGGGAGCCGCCCGCCGGGCGTCCGGCCGGAAACGCGGGAGGAACGCGCCATGACCCGGCGGTTCGTTTCCCGCAAAGAGCTGCCCGCCCTTCCGCTCTGGGAGAAGATGGGGAAGAGGAGGGCCGCGCTCAGCTTCGATCTCGAAGTGACCGACCGCTGCAACCTCAACTGCCGCCATTGCTATATCAACGTCCCGGCCGGAGACAAGGCCGCGAAAAGGCGGGAGATCGACGCGGCCGAGGTCGGCCGCATCGGCGTCGAAGCCGCTTCCCTCGGGGTCCTCTGGTGCCTGATCACGGGCGGGGAGCCCCTCCTCAGGAAAGATTTTTTTGAGATCTACTTGGCCTTGAAGCGGCACGGGCTTCTGGTGTCGGTTTACACGAACGCGACACTCATCGGCCCGGAGCACATCCGGTTTTTTAAGAAATACCCGGCCCGGGACATCGAGGTGACGGTCTACGGTGTGACGGAAGAGACCTACGAGCGGGTGACCCGGGTCCCCGGCTCGTTCGCGGCTTTCAGACGAGGGCTCGAGCTCCTCCTCGGAAGCGGCATCAAGGTCCGGCTCAAGGCCATGGCCCTGCGCTCCAATTATCACGAGCTCCCGGCGATCGCCGAGTTCTGCCGGGCGAGGACCAAGGATTATTTCCGCTTCGACCCGTTCCTGCACTACCGCTTCGACCGGGACCCCGGACGCAACGCGGAGATCGAGGCCGAGCGGCTGACGCCGGACGAGGTGGTCGGGCTCGAACGGGCGGACGGCGAGCGTTTCCGGGCGCTCAAGGCGAGCTGCGGCCGGCTCATCGTCCCCGCATTCTCCAAGTCCGACTGCCGGCACCTCTTTCGCTGCGACGCCGGGCAGAGGAATTTCGTCGTCGGATCCGACGGCCGTTTCCGGCTCTGCGCCTCGCTCTATCATCCCGATCTTGTCTTTGACCTGAAAAAAGGGAGCCTGGCCGAGGCCTGGACGAGCTTCGTGCCGGCGGTCCTGGCCAGGAAAACGGACCGGAAGGAGTATCTCGAAAGGTGCGCCAGATGTTCGATCATCAACCTTTGTCTCTGGTGTCCGGCCCACGCATATCTGGAGATGGGGGAGCTCGATGCGCCCGTCGACAAATTTTGTCAGCTTGCGCATGCCCGCGAAAAAGCCCTCTTAAAAAATATTGACAAAGAGCCCTAAAAGCTTTATTATCAATAACGGAAAAGGAAGCAAGGCAGCGGCTAAGGAGATTTTCGATGAAAAAACCCTGGCAAACCCCTGAACTGGTGATCCTCTTTCGAGGCCGGCCCGAAGAGGCCGTCCTGTGCAACTGCAAGCACGCCAATATGGCCGCCGTTTCGCCCCACAATTTCAAGGACAGCTGCAACTTGAGCGTGACCTGCTGTTCCGCCTGCCAGAACACGACCGCGGCCAGCTGATCGGCCGGCCTCCCCATCCCGCCAGGAATTTTTCCGAATTCCCATTATCCCTGCGCCGCCGGCCACATCCACGCCGGACAGGGGAGACTCTTTTTGCCGTGAACGGACAGGGCCGGCTTGGCCGGGCCTCGGGCCTGACAGCCGTCAGATGAACCGGACCTCGCTCGCCTTGCGGATGGCCTCTTCGGCGGCCTGCCTCACATAGGGATTCGGGTCCTTCTTCAGCCCGACCAGCAGGCCGAGCGCTTCTTCCCCGCCGATCTCCCCCAGGGCCTCGGCGGCCGACCGCCGGATGTCGGCGTTGGCCGTGCCCTCGAGGGTTTTTTTTATTTCGGGGATGGCCGTCTGGGCCCGGTGGATGCCCAGAAGCTTCAGCACGGCGCTCCTGGCGTACCAGGGCGGGCGCCCGAGCCGGCCGAGGGCCCGGCCGAGGTCAAGCGTCTGCTTGCGGGCGAGCTCCGTGAAGACAAAGGCGCGGACCCCTTCGCAGGGATCGCCCAGCGCTTCCCAGAAGAGCTCCTCCACCCAGGGCGCCCTGACCTTGGCGCAGGCCTTGAGGAT
>Ga0315282_10003981_pt1 | contig 26090 bp, 19 predicted proteins | sample YL17G07_20_MG_FD_203693 | JGI IMG/M metagenome (GOLD analysis project Ga0315282, IMG submission 203693) | Sediment microbial communities from Yellowstone Lake, YNP, Wyoming, USA - YL17G07_20 | ecosystem: Environmental > Aquatic > Freshwater > Lake > Sediment | place: USA: Wyoming | collected... | reverse complement strand
GAAACAGTTAAGCTGGTCTACAGGATTGACAACGTCCCTTTTGTCCAAGCCCCTGAAAGGGGCGTTTTGCAACATTGTTGGAGGAGCTATAGCGAATGATATCCGCAAGCCCCGTAGGGGCGACAGAAAACAGGCAACGGGCGGGCGTCCTTCCATCGGGTGTGGTCAGAATCCGCCACCGAATACCGACCACACCCCGCCTCGCCCGGGGTGCATTTTTGGGCTTGTCTTTCGCATCGGTGGGCGTAAAATGAGAGCGCCACACGGTTTTTGTGGGCCGTGGAGAGGTGTCAGAGCGGCTTATCGAGCGGTCTTGGAAAGGCCGTGTAGGGTTTATCCCTACCGCGGGTTCGAATCCCGCCCTCTCCGTTAGCTTTTTAGGGGTGATTGTAACTGCTTAGACGTGCGACACTTGTGGAAGTGTCTGCTCGGAATGACCACCTGACTGACCTACAACTGTCCTACTTTGTCCGTGCTCGCTATCGAAGCTCAGACTATTCATCGCGGCCTGTGCGTGCCGGTCGTTCATCGTGAAATACATGTCCAGGATCGCGCTGGAGGAGTGGCCCATCCATTCCAGGACATATTTGTAGGACAGATTCTGCTGGGCACAGTAGCTGGCGAAGAAATGCCGGAAGGTGTGAAGCTTGTATTGCTGCGGGTTGGGCAAACCGCACTGCCGGCACAGGTTCTTCAGGTACGCCCGCAGCTTCTTTTCACAGATCAGTCTGCCATCGGGCATGAGGAAGACCTGCTCGGACGCTCTTGGCAGCGTGCGAAGAACGGGTCCCAGCTTCCTGGCATGGACAGGGATGAACCGGTCTTCCTTGTCCTTGGGCTTGCCCCCGCTGCCGCCGCGATGGACGTGGATCACATTGTGGTCGAGATCCACATCCTCCCAGGTGAGTTGCTTGAGCTCGCCAATTCGCATGCCGGTGAAGGCCAAGGCGGCGAACATGGGAGTCACCCAGGGATCTGCATTGGCCAGGAGCAACTCCACCTGCTCGATGGTGAAGCAGGGCTGCTTGGGCGACTTCACCTTCTCGAACCGGATCGCCGCCAGCAGATTACGGGAGATGTAGCCATCCTTTGCCGCCCACTTGAAGAGCTGCTTGATCACGATGGTCTCGTGGTAGATGCTCTTCTCGGACAATCCACATTGCTGTGCCAGAAACGTTCGATAGGCAAACAGATCATCCGGACAGAACTTGTTCGCCTTTCGAATACGCTCGGCTTCACACCAGTTCTTGAATCGCTCCAGTTGACCGCGGTACTTCACCAGTGTCTTCGGCGCTCGCCCCAGCTTCTGGCAGCAGGCCCAGTAGGCATCGGAGATCTCCTGAATGGTCCTTCGACTGTCACGGACGCTCTGTTGACCTCGCTCAAGGCGTTCGGCAAGGGCATACGCTCTGCGGAGCGCCGCGGCCTTATTCGAGGTCTTCAGGGACTCCTGGTACTGTCTGCCATGGGTGAAGTACTCGGCCCAGTAGGGCCCACTGACGCGCTCCTCGCGGGTCCGCTTGTCGCGATAGGTTCGCCTTCCGAGGTGGATCGTCGGGCTGGTCGCCTCGACGATCTGCTTGTCAATCAGTTTCATTTGTGCTGCGCTCCTTTCTGCAGTTTTGAGTGCTTGTTGCGTTCTCTTGCCCGATCCAACTCCATCGCTTCGGCGACAAACCGGTTTCGCCAAAAGGCGATCGGCTTGCCTCGCCTGACACTGTTACCGAAATATCCTTCGGACACAAGTCTTTTCAGGGTGCCCGGTGCCAAATGGGCCAGTTGCGCCGCCTGCTCCAGGGACAGAATCGGCGGGAACGAGGGGTCATTTCTGAAGGCCGCCTCGATTTCATCGGGCCCAAGGGGCTTGCGGCTCGTATGGCCGGCAGGCGGTCGTCCTCGGGCATTTGGCGAATCGTTTTGTGGTTCTACGTTTTCCATATCGGTCTTACCCAGACCAGGCGCAACGGCTACCAGGCCAGGGTTGGAGATCTCCCTGGCAGCGTACGGGCTGTTGCACTTCTTCATCCACCGCGAATGTCTCCACTGGGTTCAGCCAGTTCGCAGCCATCCTTCGGGCAGTAACGTCGCAGTACCGCATCGCAAGGCGGGGAAGAAGGATGGCAGCAGCCGAACTGGGCGGCCCTCTTGATGTCGTTGCGATCATGAATCGGATTGCGGCCATCAATCGCCTCAAGGCGGGCGACTATTTCCGGATAGTGTATATTCAGATAGGCAAAATAGCTGGCGAGCCTGAAATACGTGGCATGCCTCGTCCCGTCAGGAAGCACAGCGGATTCCATCGCGTGGACGCACGGCACAACGGGGCGATCCTCCGTATCATTGGCGGAACCATCACAGCACTTCGGACATGCGGTGAGCTTCTGCTCGATGTGTCTGAGTTCCGAAGTGAACCACCAGGGCGGGAATTTGCCGATGGAGGCCTCGAGGCAGGAGTCCTCGAAGCGAGGCGACGCCGCCATTGCCAGGATTTGATCGGCCGAAAGCTCGCTGATCTCGTCCTCGGTCAGGGGTATCTTGTACAATCCGCTCTGGCTATGTCGTGAGTTCGGAAGCGTCCACGCGTAGTCTTGCGAGTAGATGCTCGTATCGATGAAACCGGGCCGTAAGCGGTCCTGGTGTGCTGCGATGTCCGCGTAGAGCGCGAATGTCCACGGGGAGTAGAACGCGTCGAAGACCTGGAAGGGTACGAGCAGGTCAAAGCCGTTGCGGCCGTCGAAATACCAGTGCATGGAGTCCGGGGGACCATCCATGCTGATACTGACCTGTTCGCCTGCCTCGATGAGGCACCGCATAGCCCCCTCCAGGTCGGTCTCTGAATGGGCGTGGAGATAGAAGGGGACCACATATCTCGCTTTGCGGGTCGGTGAAGCGTAGACGCAAATGGAGTGGGACGCGCCCGTGTTGTCGAACCGCTCGCGCCATGCCCCTATCGTCTCGTGATCTCCTTTCCGGGCAAACGCCCGTGCCAGAAGCTCGCCGCTGGGAGATCGTGCCATCAGCTCAATCCAATCGTAGTTGTCGTCGTGCCCGGTCAGGGCCCGACCGCTCGGTCGTTCATAATCCATCTGTTGTTCCTCCTATTGGTATCAACGTTGCCAGGATCATTACTACAACAGTGACATAGTCCTTCACTGATACGTTTTCATCTGCAGTTCCTTAATGAACACTCGTGCGAGGTCCACCACTCTTCCCGTTCGTCCTCAAGAGGGTCGGTGTTATCAGTCCGAGCAGGATGGGCAGAACCGATGCCCGCACTGCGGACAGAGGGAATTCACGCCAAGGCCCAGGACCACTTGCCCGCACCGGGGACAGAACAGGAATCCCGTGTCGCGATCCTGCGTCCCTTCGGCCTTTGGCGATCCTTCGGGCTCATGTTGTCCTTCTGGGGGTTCGGTCCGTTTGTCGCGTTTTGTATTGCCCATTTCTATCCCTTTCAGGCTTGGCCCGTCGGCGTGGACGATTGGTGCCTCTGTACAACACCGGTCAATAGCAGTGCATGTATCGGCGGCCGCATCGTGTCTGCGATTTGGGGCCTATTCAGCCGGTCCTTTCCTCTTGAGCTTTTCCATCGTTTCCAGCCTCTCCTTCGGATCCCTGTGGCTCAACAGACCGCACTTTGAGGAACCGGTAGACCTCCATTGCCGCCAGAGCGACTTTGGGGAGGTCCTCGTCGAAGAACGCGGTGGTGTACTTGCGTTCCCCTTCCACTTCATAGGACCTGTCGAACTTGATGGAGGGGACATCCACGACCTTGTCACCCCTCACCCGTGGAGTGATCCAGACCGTAGCTGTCACTGCTCCGCAAAAGAAGACTCTCACAGGCTTGTTGCTTGCTGGTTCCATATTGTCTCTCCTTTACTTCTGTTGAATTCCCCGTATTGCGGCCATGTACATCGGCGCGTTGGCCCGGCATGTCCCGATTCGGGAACACCGGAACACGCCTCGCCCCAGCCGCACCATCGCCGGACTCATGATCGTTCTACAACTGACCGGCTTGTATCCCTCACACAGAACGCGCTCGATCACCCGCTGAGTATCGGCGTAATCGTAGCGCCCGCCGTCCAACGCCGAGATTGCGTGAATCAATTCACTGCCGCCACGAAGGTATGCAAGACTGCTGATCAAGGCGAACCAGGCTGGCTCGCTAACTTCGTTGGCGTGCCAGCGGCACCACTGGATGAACTCACACTCCTCGATCCTGGCCAGATCGCATTTCAGACCCTTCGGCGCGGTCTTCGTGGTCCGAACAACCTCCTGGATTTCGACGTTCAGGATCATATGGTGGAGCGATAGCGATCGTCCGAGAGGCGGCTCTGTCACGAAGCAGGCGCGCCGGCGCGGCCGATGCGGCAAAGGTCGCCCCTTGAGGTTGATGGTGCCCATGACCCGCATGATGCGGCTCAGATTGTACACCGCGTCGATCCGGACTCCCGGAAGTTGGCCTGCTACACTGTCCGCAAGCCCCTGGCAGAAGCTTCTGAACTTCCGAGCGATTTCCTTGCTACCCACCGGTATTGGAACCAGTGGGGCCAGAACGTAGTGGCCATTGCCGCTGCAGCAGATTGCGGAACTCAGGGCCAGGCCGTCCTGACGAGCAAGCCATTGCGCCGCACGGAAGGTCTCCTTGAGCTCCTCTTCGGAAGCAGGGTGCCCTTTCTGCCGCTCTTGGGATACGACATCGATGTCGTGGAACGAGGTCGAGATCCATTCGATGTCGTCATCGCGGGCACAGTTGCCCTTCGGACCGCCACGGGCGGGGACCCACCGATTCGGCGCGTGATCGAACCGGTGTGCCGGACGCGGCTGGACTCCGACATAGATGTTCATCTTTCCCTCCATTTGCACACATAGGTGGACAGCGTCCTCCACGGTGTCCACATACGCAACCATCGGGCAGAACTGGCCAGACGTCCTGAATTCCGTCACACCATAGCCCTTGTGTCCCAGGAGGTCCAATTGCATACGAATCACTGTCCCGATGTCAGGGTTTTCCGAGTTGTACGTTCCTGCGATCATCTGTGACCTCACCTGCGATTTCAGGGACCATTGACAGTTTTGAAGAAATCAATCAACTGCGGCGGGAAGAGTTGGGGCGATGGCTCCAGCTGCCGGTCGTGCCGGTACGCTTCCACGAAGTGCCTCTTGGCAGCCTCGGCGTCTCCTTGCTGGTACGCGATGGCCCCGAGCAGGACATGTGCCTGGCTCAGCTCGGCTTCCGTGCAGATCCCCGTGTCTATCGCTCGGCCCAGAACTTGCACCGCGTCCTCCCAGCGTAGCTCCCGGTAGGCCCGGGCCCCCTCGGGGATGGGCGATACCGTGGCCGACTGGTGGGCTGGCGGCGGCTTTGGCTCCTGGGCCGGAGGAGCCTCTGCGGCCTGGGAAGTCACCGTGGTCCTGGAATCCATGTGGCTGTGGGGCTCATAGCCCGTCGTCCGTCGCCCATCGGGCAGCGCGTCGTCGGGGACCGATAGCAGTACGGCTGGCCGGTAATCCGGTCGTGGCTGTACCTTCTGTATCGGTGGATTGCTCGCTACGTAGATGGCCCCAGAACCTGCCGAGTCTGCGTAAGCAGGACGCTGGTAGACCGGCGACCGGGCCCTTTCCGTCGGCGGGGGAAGGTTATCCTTGTTCAGATGAGCATACAGAACCGATCCGGCAATGGCCCCTCCGATAAGAAGCCCCGGTGAGCAGCCCGCCGAGAGCGGGAGCATGGCCACAACGACTGCTCCGCAGAGGAGCCGAAGAATGGTCCGTGTCCGGCGGGGCTTGGCCTTTGGATTCGCACCGCCACGGAGATCAAATTTGTTTGTGTGCCACATCGATTTGTCCTTTCTCAAGTTGAGCTTTGATGACAGTCTCGGAGCGTTCCGGCAGGTGCACGGTCTGTGATAGAACTCGGTTGCCCTGGCGCAAAACGACCTTGTGCTCTCCTGGTTTCAGCGTAAAGGCTTCAAGCTGTCCGCTGGGTCCCAGGGCCTTGCCATCCACGTTGACATAAGACCACGGGACCGACAGGACACGCAGCCTTGCCATTTCTTGCCTTTCCGGTGGGACCGCGGAACCCACGCAGAGCACGATGACGAACAGCATGACGGCCGCCGCCAGGACGAAGCCCGCCGGGATGACCCATGGGTAAGTGGGAGCGACTGGCCCCTGACTGAAAGCACTGGGCATCGTTCCCGGTGGTTGAACAGGGAATCCCGTGACGGGCTGGACCTGTGGCATACCACTCGGCTGAACCGGGAAACCGACAACGGGTCGCATCTGCGGAACCGTGGTCGGTTGCATCTGCGGCATCCCTATCGGCTGGACCTGCGGCATTGCAGCCGGCTGCACCTGCGGGACCGTGGTCGGCCACGCCGGAGGTGGCGTCGGTCTGCCGGCCCATGCCGGCTGGAGGCCAGGCGTGGCCATCCTCTTTAGGAACTCGAACGCGGATTTCAGTTCGGCGATTTGGGCCTGGGCCTGCTGGCGGACTGCCAGCGGCTGGCCGGGCACCGACTGCAGGTGTAGGGTCTGCAAAGCCACCTGGTAGGCCTGCTCGATCTCTTGCTGGCTGGCACCCGGACTCAGATTCAGGATCTGATAGGCCTCCGCGGTTGTCATGTACCATGTCCCCTGTAAATGAGCCCGGAGGCCAGATTCTCGTAGTGAGCTACCAGACTGTCGGTGTCACGGAAGAACCGGTAGTGGACAAAGCCATTCGCGTCTGTCGTCGCGACCCGGCGGAGCAGCTTCTCGTCAACGTCTTCGTTTTTCTGGGCCACCCCCACGACGTCCAGAAGTACACAAGCGTTCTTGAGGTGTGTCGCCCACGGCAGAGGGTCGCCGCCATGACCATCCGTCAGCAGGAGGATCCGCCGGTACCTGGCGAGCGTGGGATACAGGGCCACGTCCTGCGCAAACAAGCTGTTCGCGGCCTTAAGTCCCGCAGCAATGTCCGTTCCGCCTGCCGCCCTGAGTGACGACAGGCACAGCAGGATCGCGTCCATCCGGGTGACCTCGGTCAGCGGTAGGACCACGCGGCCGTAGTTGTTGAACGTGACGACGCCGACCCGGTCGCCGGGTGAGAGGGCCGCCCGGCGTCGGATGTACGCTTCGGCCGCCTTTCTACTGGCCTCCAGACGGGATGGGACACAGTCGGTCCAACTCATGCTCCCGGAGACATCCTGCACGCACAGAGTGTCGTGCGGTAGTAGTCGGCCGTCGCATTCGTCCGGCGAAGCGATGAGTGGTCCCGCCTCATTCGCCGCCGGCAGCCTCGGGGGTCCCTTCGGCGCCACGCCCAGGCACCAATTCAGGGTCCGGCCGAGGGGACCGGTGAGTCTTCGCAGTCCGTTGTTCATTGTTAGATCCCTCCACTTTCGCCCAGCTCACGCCGCTTCTGCTCGATCTCGGGGCCACTCAGACCCGGCTTGTAGATGAACGAATCGGAGATTTCCTGGCCCGACAGATCGTCCGCGACCGTCAACTCAAGCAAACCTTCCGCTGTGTACCGGCCTTTGACGCAGATGCGATTTTGATCTTGATCCGAGGGTAGAATGGGCGCTCGGATCCGTCGCAGGATTGGGGCGTTCTCGCTCGACTCGTCGGGTTGGCCTTGGACGATCTTGACCAATACCTCATGCTGGCCGGATTCCGCCGGCCAGAACCGCTCCTCGAACTCGTGCGGCAGGGCTGTGCCAGCCGGCACGATAACGCAGTTGTATTCCTTGGTATCGCCCTTGGACCGGTGAGCCGCCACACAGAGGGCATGCGCCGCCACGGTCTGGACCGTGATCTCCTGGGCCAGGTAGCGGTGTTCCCCGACGACGATCTCCGTGTCCTTGGCGCCGAAGCAGATCTCAGCGTAGACGGCGGCGCCCTTGGCGACGACGAGGTCAGGATCCGTATCTCTCCCCGGCTCCAGGCCAAAGACACCTTTGACCAGTTCCGCGATGTGCGGCTGTCGGCTGTTGCCACCAACGAGGATCACGCGATCCACGGTCTTGCCCCGGGCCTTGAGGCCCTCCTGCAGCCGCTTGCAGCAGGCCACGAAGCGGCTGTCGAAAGCCTTGGCCGCCTGGCGAAGGATCTTACGCGTGAGCTTGACCGGGACCCGCTTGCTGTCCGCCTCGGCGACGACCGTGACCTCGTCGCGTCTCGACAGCATCTCTTTGCCGTCTCTCGCCCGGTCGAGGTTCTGATAGAAGGTTGCCAGATCTTTCTCGGGAGAGATCTCAATGCCTTTGCCCTTGGCCTCCTTGCGCATCAATTCCAGGATCGCTTCGTCGTAATTCGATCCTCCAAGCTCTGCGTCTCCGTCGGTCAAGATGGTCTTGACGCTGCCGGCTTTGATCTCCAGGGCGGTCACATCCGTAGTTCCGCCGCCGGTATCGACGACGACGAGCGTTTCGTTACGGCCTTTCTCCAGGCCATAGTGCATGGCCGCCGCTTCGGGCTCGTTGAACAGCCAGACTTCCTCGAACCCGGCGATCTTCGCCGCAGCCTTCGTATCGTCCCTGGCCTCTGTGCCAAAGTACGCTGGTACTGTGATGATGGCCCGGCGAATCTCGCAGCCGAGGTACGCCTCAGCGGACTTCTTGAGGTAGGACAGGAGCACAGCCGAGGAATCCACGGCCGTGATCTCTCGGCCTCCAGGACCCATGCCGATGGGGATGGGCTTGCCCCCCTCGGTCATCTTGCCCATCGACCGCTTGCCGCACTGGATGACGAACTGCGGGGCGAGCGCCAGGTCGGGGCGGGCGGCCTTGCCGACGACCGGGGTCTTGCCGGCCCAGGACACGATGCTCGGCGTCTTGGTGTCGCCATCCAGATTGGGGATGATCTCCACGATGCCGGCCTCGGTGATGTGGGCTACTTCACTGAAACATGTTCCCAGATCGATCCCGATGACTTTTTCTTTTTTCATGTGGTTCCCTTTCGCTGTTCCTGGTTTACTGACGTTTTCATTCGAAACACGGTTACCCGTGCCTGCCGTAGGACCTTGCCCCGATAGGCAATGCCGGGCGTCACGAGCTTGCTGATCTTTCCGCAGAGGCCCTCGTCCATCGTCTCGACGTAGCCGCAGCTGGCGTGCTCTCTCGGATCTAATTCCTCTCCTGCGCAAGGTGCGAGCATCCTCACGTCGATATGGGCCAATCTCTCGACGGCGACGGTGCAACCAATATCGATCTCCTGCCGGAGTACGTCAGTCCCGTCACCGCCGCCGCTCGCATTGAGGAACTGCTTCGCGTAGTCCTGCAGGTGGTGTAGCTCCGCTGCCAGGGCCACCACCGCCTCGACAGCGGGATAGAGGTCCTGCCGTTCGAGCCGGTGACTTAGAACGTTGGCTGTGTCCCTCTGACAGGCGGCCAGAATGGCCATGTGCTCGCCGTCACGACGGTACTGCTGCTCGACCGCCGTGGCGAGACGGTCGAGCCGGCCCTCCAAGTCCTGGACTTTCTGACCTAGGACCCCCAGTTGACCGTATACATGTCCGCAAAGGAATACCACACCCGGTGCATATGTCGTCAGACAGGCAAGACTGGTTCGACGCGCATCGGCCGACCCGCCACGGTCATCACGGGCAGGTTCCGCCGAATCGCTGTTCTGATTCGCTGGGATTGTCATAGCTAACTCCTGAAATTCACTCTTTGACGAGATCTGCGATCACTCGGATGTTCACCTGCTTGACGATGGCGTCCGCGGTCTTTCGGACCTTGAATAGGCTCTTTAGTTCCCGGATAAACGCAGTGTCCCTGCCGATGAGGACAAACTTGGTATTCTGCGAAGCCGGTAAGGTGAAGAACTTCTCGATGGAATCGACTTCATGATCAACTTTCGATACCCCGATCTGGCAGCAGATTCTCTGCCCCGTCTTCTTGTTGGTCATCATCCCATCCACCCGCAGGCCGCCGAGATCCACCTCGAACTGGATGCCGAGATCATTTCTGATCGCGTCCGCCTTGAGCAACTGGGCGGCCAGCTCGTGCTCGAAACGCCCGTTGGTCAGCGGGGCTGGCCTGGAAATGCCCCGGGTCTGGAGAATCGTCCAGCCGTATTCAAGCACCTCGAAGAAGCAGATCTGGCCTCCGATCCGGCCGGTCGAGAACCTGTGGGCCGCTACGGCACCGACTGCTTCGAGAGCCTTGGCGATCTTGCAGCACTGGGCCCGATTCAACCTCATCGCCTCGTAGACCTTGCCGGCTGTCTTGGGAAGCCCGCTGGCGATGATCACGAGCATTTCGATCTGCTCCTGGGGGAGTTCTTTGCCCGCGGCGGTTTTCTCCTGGCCCGCCGTGCGCGGAACGGGCTGCGGACAAAAGACGTCCAGGGGCACCGGGGGGGTGGTCGTTACAGCGGCGAGGAATCGCTCCGCTACGGCCCCGCGCATCGGCTCATCGCAGACCCCAGGTATGAGCGGTGGCGGGAACGTCGCATACACCGGCTTGGGCCAGAGGACCGGGTTGAAGATCACGAATTCGCCGGGGCGCAGGATTCGCATCCGCTCCACCTGCTCAGGCGTTAAGCCCAGCACATTACAGATCACGCGGGGGTCTTCACCCTGGAATCGGGTCACAATCCAGGCCTCGGTGTTCCGGACAATGAGTTGCCCTAGACCCGACAGGCTGTGACAGACCGTTATGACCCCCAGCCCGTACTTCTGCCCCATGAACATGCATTCGGCGATGGGGCTGACGCCGCCAGGTGTCTCGAAGTCCCGCTGCTGCTGGACCGCGAGGGTAATGTCTTCTGCCAAAACAATACAGTTCATAGGGTTACCTGCCCTCCGTACAGCCGCCGAAAATAGACCCAGCGCGCCACATAAGTCACGATGAACGTGAAGTGTTCCTGGGGGAGGTCTTCCAGCTCGATGATGGCTAGTCCCGGCGTGCTGGTTAGGACCTCCAGGAAATTGCTGGAACTGTAGTCCCACATGGAGCCCGTGCAGTTCAGCAGGTCTCTCAAAATGTAGGACAGTGACTCCTTGTACCCCGTCTCACGTGACCCCCAGCGCGGCTTTAAGGCGTCGAGGACCTCCGCCACCTGCCGCAGGGTTGGGTAGACCCCCTCGGGATGATTTGCCATGAGGTCATTGACGATGTCACCGAGCAGACGCTGGGCCGAGAATCGGGCATAACACTGAGCTATCAGACGGACGAACTCATTGCTCCACGCGCCCTCGGGCACCTGCGTAGATGGCTTCTTAAGGCAACTGATCGCCAGATCACCCCGACGGAAGCCCAACACCCGGCTTCCGATCTGCGGGACGGTCACCAGATGTCTGAGTTCCGGCTTCTTGACAAACGCGATTATGCACGCGCTGTGAAGCAAATGGGGATTCGATATGAATACGTGCCCCAGCAGGCTGGTCTTGCCACTCCTGGTCGGTCCCAATACACCGACATTGCCGGGCAACTGGCTGATCACCAGGCCGATCGCATCCCCGTTGGGTATCTGCCCGACCTGCAGAAAATCGGACGGGTAGATCAGACTGCCGGGCGTTGGGTAGTTTCCCCAGAAGGCATCCCCGGAGCTCAGGAAGGCGAGCTGATGGAGATGAATGTGCTCTGTGAGGAGTTCCTGGGCGTCGAGATCGTCCCGATCGGCCGAGATCATCTGGATGAATTGCCAGGTGAGAGGGTCGTCCTGCAGGCGATACTCGGGATGGTCGCGCATGAGTTGCCCGATCGTCTCGGGAGACCACCTCCGGGGGCCCGCGTCGCCGGTGCCGCCGCGGCCCGTCGGCCGCGGCTGCCTTGATTGTCCCTGACTTCCTGGATAGCCGTGGTTCATAGCTATTTCCCCAACCGCCAGAACTTGCCGGAGATTCGCTCCCATAGGCCCCTGTTGTTCGCTTGGGCGCAGGGAGCGCACGCAACGATCTTCTCGTCCTCCGACACCCTGACCTCTCCCCAGCATTCCCGCAGCCCGCAGTAGTCGCGACCGCAGGCCGGGCAATGTCGGACGTTGTCCCTGTTGAAGAGACCGAGACATACGTGGCATTCCCGGATCATCCCGATCTCCTGGGGAGTCGTGCCGTCGGCCATTCCGGGATCGACTTCGAACACCTTCTCCTTGCGCCATCGGCCATTCTCCAGGATGGTCAGCTCTACCCTTCGGATCTCCACGATTTGCCCGGAAGGCATCCGGCCCCTCTGGATGTCCAGAACGATCTTGCCGGGCGGCTGAAGAAACGGGTTTTGATACCCAGGGAACACCTATACCACCTACCAGGAATGAGCCAGACCATGCTGATAGATCCAGACCGTGACCCGTATGAAGAACATAAAGGCCAGAAATCCGACGCACCCACAGGCAAATACAAGGAAGAATGCCAGGGGGATTCGGCACGCCCAGGCAAACATTGCCAGGGTCGCCTCCCACCAGTTGTTTTGAGGGGGCTGTGGCGTTTGGCCATTCATGACTATGCTCCTGCACTAACCTTTTCGTACAAAGATCTGTCCACATTTCAGACACCGAGCCTGGAAGTCCTGCACCGCCACCTGAACATGGATCGGCCGAGGTTTGCATCCGCAGATCCATGGCTTGAGCTTCGATGTCCCTTGCCTTCTCGTGGCCGCGACTTCCTGCTCGGCAGTGGCCGGTATCGGGAAATCCCATTTCCGCAGCAGATCCCAAAACGGCGATGGGGGCGGGAGCACTCGCGTGTGACCGGCCGCGTCGACAATCAATCCCACAGACTTCGCCCAATCGCGGAACTGCTTGTTGTGATAGTTGCCCTTCCCGGGCTTGCCGGTCCGTGCTTGGTGGACATGTCCCAGCTCATGGAGCTGAGTCGCCAGATTCTGCCAACTTAACTGTGGGCCGACGTACATCTCATTGATCGCGACCTCGCCCAACAGCCCGAAACCGTCTCGGCCCGGCTGGAAGTGACCGTAGCGCGTGCAACGAAGTCTCTGCACGGTGAACGCAGGAACGCCGATGTCGAGTTTAAACGCAGAGGCGAACCTTTCCTCCCAGAGGACGAACTGCTGAACCTTCTCCTTGGGATCCCACGTCTCCACACTCTGCTGATGTTGCCTGAGGGTTGAATTGATTGTCTCGTCGCCTGCTGACACGTTTGTGCCTCCCAAAATTGTGGTTTAAACCGATATGTGCGATCTTCCTTTTCCAGATAAAGTGCCATCCCACCTCCGGCATGTCGTTGCCGGCCGGTCCGACAGGTGGCACGCTATGTTCTTTTCCAGAGAGCTCAACAGCCATCGGCCACCAGTGCAGATCCAGCCTTGCTGGCATTCGTTGCACATGATAGGCGCCGGCCGCGGCCGCCCATTGCCAAGGTATATAACGACTTATAGCATCCAGTATAACCGATACAGCGAGATGACGCCGCCGTCACGACGTGATTTCTTACGTCGGCTGCGCACACAGGGGCCGCACACACACAATCACCACGAAGGGCTACACTTGGGATGAGTGGAGACAAGGCCAGTACACGATGCCACTGTTTAGCTGGCACGTGTCCAGCCGGGTCAACGACTCACGCGGGACACATAGCAATGCCATGTCGAGACGGGAGGACGTCCACCGGAGGGTGTCCGGCGCACTGTGGGTTAAGGAGCAAGATGCGGGAGCACAGACAGCCGAAACGCCCAGACGAACGCGCCGCCCTCCGAGGGCCCAGCACACCGCGGCTCCATCTGCAGAGGATGCAAAATGCAAGGTCGAATAGTTGTTCACACATTTGGCGCACACAGATAGAATCTCTGCTAGAAAGATTTTTTTCGCCGATCGAAGAAAGACTATTGACAGCCCTCTTGGGGAGAACTCGCATGTCCGAGAAGCTATCGGCGAAGATCGGCTTTGTCATTGATCCTGCCGCTCCGGTCGAGCGGCGAATCGCATATGTCCTGACGGCTGACGATCTACAGGCCGATCTGTGGGATATTTGGCCATCCTCTGGCGCTGGGTCGAAAGCACAGCGCAGCGCCCAGGAATACACTGAGGCTCTGCTCTTGGTCACGAGCTATGCCCTCTCTAAGACAAGCGCCGAGAAAGGGACGAAAGCGCCACCAGGAAAGCCGGCAAAGAAGGCGGCGGCAATAGAAATACCCGAGACCGATCCCTGGGTGGGGTACTGGGTCCAGAGGGTATTCAACGTGATCAACGCGAAGGGCCAATACAGCGCGATACCGCTACGGCTTCGCAAACAGCTTGCGCCGGTGATTCAAACCGCAGGTTCAAGAGCGAGGACCAGAGGCCGGAGGCCGAAACCTGCAGACCGGAGAGTCGTGATTGCCGGCGATTGCGAGCACCGCGTCTTCTACTGGAGTATTCAAGAGGAACCGTTCGCCTCCATGGATTTTCGCGGGTACCTCCAACGTAATGAGCCCTTGCCTTTATCTCCGACACCACCGAGCTCGTTTGCCATCGCACAGGTAGTTGCTCTTGCGGAACAGGTCAGGCAAGGCAGGGCAGCCAAGACTTGGCAAGATCTGTATCGTCAGGCCGCCATCGATTCAGAGTACGCCCCATCCCCGAAATGGCTGCAGGTACCCGCCCGCCGAGTGGGCAAACCTGCCGAGGATCAATCGAGCCCATTCCCAAAACCGACTGAGCCCCTGTTGCAGGGAACAAAGCGCGAGTTCACAGGGCCTCCGATGAGACTTCCGGAGCTTGTCAAGCAGTATAAGAAGGTGCTTCTGACCGGCCCCTCGGGATCGGGCAAGACCACCGCATTTAGATTACTGGCCACCTCATGGAGTACCGAAGACCAGTTGCCCGGCGAAGGGAAGCTCTGCTTCTACATACGACTCAAATTTGCAGGGCCGTTCCTGGAAGAATGTCTCAAGAAGGAAAGGAAAGCCGATGTCGCCGCACTAATTGGTCGGTCAGTTGCTTCTGTATTGAGTCACCAATGCAGCATAGAGGAGCTTGTGAACTGTGAAACGGTTCTCAAGTTCGCTCCCGCACGAAGACGCCAAGTTGGAACAGCCGAACCTGCGGTCGACGAAATGTTGGATTGCGTACAGCAAGAAGCCACCCGATGGTTTCGGGATGAGGGCTGCCTGACTGAGAACGTGGCGGTCTTGATAGATGGCATGAACGAATTGGGGTCGCACCTGAGGGCTTATGTAAGGAAGAGCATAGATGAGTTGCGCGAGAAACCGTGTTGCATAGCGGTCTCCTGCAGATCAAACATCGCGGATGAGTTCTTCTCGGATATGCCCGGGCAATTCACTCGATTTGAACTGCAAGAACTCAATGACGAGGAAATGGCCAGCTACATTGACTACAGGATCCCAGGACGAGGAAAGGAGATTTTCGACGGTCGAGTGAGAGCTGATGCGAGGATTCTGTCTGCCGCCAAGAACCCCTTCTACCTTTCCCTGATAACAGAACGCATACGAGAGGAGCCAGACGCCAACATTCCATCCAATCGCGCTCTGCTTATCGCGGATTTTGTCCGCCGATCGGTGCTGAGGAAGCAGGAAGAAGATGTCTTTGCGTCTGACACCATCAGCGACAGTCTTCTGGCTACCGTTCTGCCTGTTCTCGCGAAATGGTCCCTGGATTCGGCAGCAGAGACCGAAGGGCAAACCCTCTTTCACCATTCGTCGCACTTTCGGAGCATTCCAGCATCGTCTCCCGAGGTCTTCGGAGCTCTACGACTCGCGGAGGAGTACGGACTCCTGACATCATCAGGATTGCCCGCAGCATTCCGTGAGTCAAGGGATCATCCCGAATTCTCGCACGACAATCTCCGCGACTATTTCGCGGCCTTATACTTGAAAAGCTTGTCCACGGCGGACTTCATTCAGTCGCTTCCGGACAGGGTCGAGTATTTTGCATGGGATGAGCCGCTGCTTCTGTTCCTGGAATTGGGCGTGACGGCGCAGATGCTACGTGATGTCGTTGAGTGTGTTTTGCCGGCAGATCTGGTCCTGGCGTCAATGTGCGTCAGGTGTGCAGAGGGGATCAGTAATGACCTGGTTCTTACACTCGAACGCAAGATCAGGAACTCCCGCAACTATCGGGCCAGGACCACGCATCTCCCTGACGACTTCGCCGCCTATTATTCTCGTTCTGTTTGCAGGTATTTGTCGGCACATATCCTTGGTCGTCTCCCCGTACCATTCTTGCTGGACTTGGCACTGCATTCAGATCGGGACCAATCCACCAAGCAGTTCGCGTGGGCAGCCCTCATTACCGGCGTGACCCCGAATCACCTCGATCAGTTGAAAAAGTTGTGGAACTCGCTCCCGCATGAGGATTACATCGACCGTCACGGCGTGTTCGTTGCCATGTGCGTGATACCCACGTATCCTGCACTCAAGCAAGTCGCAGATATGTGGAGCGCGATTCGTGCTCTGCCACAGCCGAGTGTCTTGGCGGTGCTTCCGGGGCCGTCAATCCTCAATAACATACGGTATCCAGTGTCCTCCTCGGAAGCGTTGGCCTTGTTTCCAATTGGAGAGTACGAACAGGAGTTGCGTACTGTGGTGGCAAGCTTTGCCGCTGAGGAGGAAGAGAATGTCGCACGATCGGATGGAGCTGCTGCCATCCGCGCAGTTGATTCCGCGAAGCAGTGTGCCGAGGTACTGGCGAAAATGCTGGGCAAAGATGCAATTCCGATTCTGCGGGAATGCGCGTATACCCTGTCGTCGTCCAGCATAGCCTGCGATGGCTATGAGTATACGTATCTGCGCCCCAGCCTTTTCGAGATGATTGCAGATTTAGACTCGCAACAGGCAATTGGGATTCTCCTGGAGAACATCAAGGCAGATGCCAATTGTCATGCTGACGTAGAAACTTGGCAACTGCTGTTCAAGACATGCCGCAAGGAGGTTATAACACACGCCATCGACTGCGTCTGCCAGCATCCGGGTACAGACGCCTCCTTTCTCTGTGCCGACTACCTGCAGTCCTTTCCCACCAGGCCGGATGTAGTGGCCTGCTTCAGACAATATGTGCGTGCACATTCGACTGCGACTGAGGCGGCGAAACTCCTCGGCGCGATTCTTGGTCTCTCGGAGTTCCTCCCGGATGCTCAGCAGATTCTCGATGCGTCTTGGGTGAGTGTCACTCTCGGCCAGAGCACACCATCACCAGAGCATGGTATGCGTGATAAGGTGTCTGACCGGGGGTCGAACCGTACGCGTAAAAATACGCCCCAAGGAGAGCATCGTCTCCTCGCTCTTGCGCTCCGCGCGGTGCGCAGTCTGCCACCATATTGCGATGCTGTGAAACTATGGACTCTCTTGGGACAATCGTGTGCACACCTCCGGAGGAATACCAGCAATTTCACAGTAAACGTGGAATTGGAGATCGTGGTGCAATGTATCAGAGGTATTACAGATATCCTGAAGGAGAGAACGCGAGTCAACCTCGTCAGCTTTGTCGAGTCGAGCACTTTCCAGGACTTGTGCAATTTAATGATCCGCAAATGGCCTCAGGGGACGAAGTACTGGCAAGACAGGCTCACGACTGCAACACAGGATCTCTTCACGTTCGTAATACCCGATTCCAGCAAATATCTGATGTTGTTGTTTCGCGACTTGTATAGCGTACTAACTACGCATCCTTCCGGTGAATGGATACACACGTACAGAGTGGCGAACGTACTTCTTCACATATGTCGACACACCGGTGACGCACAGGCTGTGTCGCTTATGCAGGACGTCGAAAAGTTGTCTCGCCGTACGAACGATGCGCAAGGGCAAAGGGGCCACTGCCTGGGGCTGATCGATAGCATCCGACGTGTCAGGGGCAGACGATTTCTCGGTACCGTCGGGATTGAGCCTGAATCTTGAATACTGCTTGGCCACATGCGCCAAGCCCCGTATAACGTGACAGTGTTCGTGGAGGGGCATCGGCCAACCAGTACGTTGACCCGGTTTGTAAGTCCTTGTGAAGAAGCGGTTAACAACGATCAAATAAGAAGTTATGAGATCAGGCGTAGATCAGCCGAAGGCCGAGCGAAGACCAGACGAACATGTCTGGCACGCGCGTTTGGCACGCGCCTGACCGCCAAAGCTGGTAAGATCGGTCCATCTAGTCGATGATGCTGCACATGTGGATAGCGGTACCGAGCGCAGCCTTTCTCGCAATTAAAGGTGACGCCGTCGACTTTCCGCGAGGGGCCGGCGGCTCCGTTCTCCGCCGGCCCTCGCCTACTTGCCACGTAAGAATGTCTATTACGGCTGCACAGTCAGGCTATGAATGCGCACGTTGTCGTCCTACTCGGAGGACAGCGGATGACCGAAGCTGATGTCGTCGATGTAGATTAAGCCGCTGCCGCCCGCTGTCGGGTTCGCGCGGTCGCCGACACCGATGACGATCTTCTTGACGGCAGCCAGGTTCACGCCCTGGAAGTCGCTCAGCGGAATCGTCCATTTCTGCCAGTCGATGGCCTGCACCGCCGCGAGATTGGGGTGCGTCAGGGATTGGACGTGCCCGGCGCTGTCTTCGACGGCTATATATAATGGCGCCGCATCATTGGTCGGCTGCTCAGCCCCAATGGCCTCAACCTGCCACTGGCCGGTGACCGCGCCGGTCATGGACACATCGGAGAATTCAGCAACGGTCGGCATGGCGCTGTTGTGGCTGGTGACCGCCAGGCCAATGTAGACATCGCCTGTCATCAGGATTCCTTGTGGATTGGGCGATTGGTCCGTCCCGGTATTCTCAGTGGCGGGCTGCTTGATCCAGTTCACGCCGTCCTGCGAGTAGTAGCCGGTAAAGTTGGCACCCTTCCGCTCCACCTTCACCCAGAGCGGGAGGGTAATAGCACCGACGTCGCTATAGGCTCCAACGGCGCTGCCGCCGACGGCCGTGCGATTCTGGAAGGCTCGTCGGCCAGCGGGAGTTGGGGTCATGAATGCGTACGTGGAGGCCGGATCCAGACTGCCACGGATCATGACGCCGGCTTTTGCCCATGGGTGCGTATTGACCAAGCTATGGACCTTGGCGACGATTGATCCATCGCCGCTGAGCTGCTTGTAGGCGAACCGAAACTGATCGGAGTTGTTCCAGATGTCCGTGCCGCCACCACTCATCTGAATGCTGCCGTCCGCACGTTGGAGTAGGTCGATGGGAGGATTACCCCGGAAGGATAGCGTCAGAGTATCCGCTCCGTTCACCGTCCAGTCTTGCGGCGGATCGAATGTCCGCTGAGCCTCGGAGTAGAACGGCGAATTGACATTGTCGTACTTGACGGGCATCGCCTGCCGACCGCTATGAATGGTCACGGTTTCCATGATGTTGCCCATCGTGGGATCATAGCCGACAACCGAGCCCGTCCCGTTGCCAGGGTCGCCGTTCGGGAAGAACTCATCCGGCGAGAAGCCTGCACCATCAATCCATGTCTGGAAGATGCGATTGGGGGAGTCGTTCGTGTAGCTCTCGAAATCATCCACAACGATGTACTCGCGCGTAGAGAAGCTCCAGAGGTCCCCTTCCCAAACGCCCGGCGTCTGAGCCTCATTGACCTCGTTGACTTTCCAGTAGTAAGTCCTGCCCAGGTCCAGAGGACCGGGATCCAAGGTAGCGTCACGGACGGTGTGGGCCGGAGCCATGCCGTTTGCCACGGCCTCTTGGTCGTCGCCGAAGCAGACCTGATGGGAGGCAGCCTTTCGGCCGGCCTTCCAGGTCAAGATCGTATCCACAGCCACGCCCTTTCGCCCGGAAGCCGGCGTGGGCTGACTTGGATAAACCGGAACGTAGAAGAACCGCACCTCGCTCAGCCCGCATTGACGCGCCGCTGCTCCCCACGCGCTTTGGGCCGTCAGCCTCACGTACTTGGCCTCCACACCCTTGAAGTTCACCGTCGTGTTGTGAGCATAGTCATCCTGTCCCGTCGCCTGGGCAAATTCGACATCTGCAAGCGCGGTCCAGTTCGTGCCGTCGAGGGAGTACTCCACCGTGACATCCTTGAACCCAAAACCGAGTTCAGGCTCCATCTGGAGGTTGTAGTTCCATACCCACAGCTCGCTGAGTGCGTAGACGTGGTCGAACTCATACCGAATCCAGGTCGGCTTCGACCTGCCGCTGGCACTGAGCCACATGTCCGTAGGCGTGACCGAGTGCTGGTCATTACCGTTCAGCCCGGATCCGTTCACCGTATTCTCAGGTCGCCAGTTGCCCTGCGAGCTGGAAGCGCTAGCGAGGATCTTGGTGATCGGATATGCAAACGCTTCGGTTTGGAAGTCCAGGACCAGACCTCGGTAGACGGTGAAATCCGGAGCAGTACCGACTTCATCGATGCGCCAATAATAGGTCCGCCCGAACTCCAGAGAACCGGGGGGATCAAACGTGTTCGCCGTCTGACCTTTGCTGACCAGCACGCCGCGCGGATTGCTTCGGTCGGCGCTGCTGACATCCTCCAATGAGGTTCCGAAGTACACATCATGGCTTTGAGCGAACTTGGGCGACGTCCAGCTCAGGACCACATCGCGCGAGACTTCTACCGCGCGCGGCTTGGGATTCAGAACAAAGCCCGGCCCCTCGATGGCCTCCATAAGGACCATCAGGTCTTGGGCATCCACGACCCCGTCACCCCAGGCAAATGGACCGATGTCGCAACGTGAGTAGCTCTGGCCCCAATGCTGGGTCATAACCAGGACGTCTTTCTCATCGACCTTGCCATCCCCGTTTAAGTCGTAGTTCGGGAGGATCGGCACCTGCCAGTTGTCCCATTCGGCGCTGCGGTCCATGGAGCGGAAGTACAGGGTATGGCCATCTGGGGAGATGCGTGGAGCGAAGTCACGTGTGGGGCCATTAATCGGCGACCCAAGGTTCACTGGCGTCTGCCAAGGGTCGGAAAGACTCGCGCGTCTTGTCATCCAGAGGTCGGGAGCTCCATGCCCACCGGGGCGTACGTTTGTTGTTGACTCGCGCCACTCGCTGAACAACAGCAACAGTCCATCCGGCGAGAGGGAGACAAAGCACTCACCGTATGGGGTATTCACGATGGGGCCAAGATTCACCGGTGCCCCCCAGGGATCATTCGGAGTCACACGTCTTGCCACATAGATATCATACACCCCGTACCCGCCGTCCCTCAACGATCCGAAATAGAGCTCCAAATTGTCCGCAGACATCCACGCCGTCTGGTCGCCGGCGGAGCTGTTGATGGTCGGACCAAGATTCACCGCTGGTCCCCAGGGATCGTTCTTGGTCACGCGTGTGGTTGCGTAGATGTCAGAACCACCGTAGCCGCCAGGGCGGTTGTAAGAGATGAAGTACAGGGTAAGTCCGTCGCTCGATATGGACGCCCCGTAATCAGCATAGGGGCTGTTAACGAGGGGTCCAAGATTCTCCACCGGTCCCCAATCCTCGTCCTTCGAGACACGCTTCCGCACCCATAGGTCGAAAGTGCCCTCTTCGTTTTCACCAGGTCCAGGTGCCTCGACGTACATCTCCAGCTCATCGTAGGAGAAGCAATCGATCCACTCGCTATCAGCTAACCGCGTCACCTTCTCCGGTTCGCCGAAGGTGAAATCACCGTAAGCGGGCGTTGTGTCAAGACCTGAGAGAAGACAAAGCCCAACCAGCGATGTTACGAACAGAGGAATCTCAAACGATTTCATGGTAGACCTTCCCTTCTGCCCAAAGGCGACACATAGTACCTGAATCCCATGTTCTCGTTCTTCAACTGAGAAAACGAACTGATAGCCGAATGGACCGTTGATGACATGCTCGACATCCCAGGGTGCGCCGGCGGGCACGTCCAAAGGCTTGCCTTGGGTCGTGATGGCGGCGTATTGCCTCATGTCGGCACGCATTCTCCGCTCTTCATGCAGATAGTGATACTGTTGCGCCCGCTGGAGGTAAGCGTCCGCATCCATCGGATCGGCTTGGATCCTCCGAGTGTACATGGCGGCGACATGGCGGTAGTGCTCCCGAAGGGTCCGGCCCGGGCCCAAGGCCTCGACGGCAGACATCTTGGGATCGAGAGGGGCGGTCCAAATCTCATTGTACGGCGGGCCCAATGCGAAGAGGAGCTTTGTCTTGTTCCAAGCCCAGAAGGCCACCACGGTCTGTCCGCTCAGCACCTTTGCGGGTTCACCGCTGTCCACCGGGTACATCCACAAGCCGATCCCGACGTTGGGAAGGTAGGCGCCCCCCAGACACAGCTCATTGCCCGTGGGAGACCACGCCGGACCGCCCCACATCATCAGAGGTGTCGGCCACTGAGCCACGACCTTCTGCGACGCCAGCTCTTTGACCTTGAGCGAGGCACTTTCCAGGTAGGCGATGCGCTTCCCATCGGGCGAAATCGCGGGGAAAGTGTCGGCGCAGGGGAGGATCACGGTGGGTTGAGTCTGTGTGCCTTCCACGGAGATCGAGCAGAACATCTTGTCCACGCGGGACTGATAGTAGACACGCTTTGAGTCGCGGCTCCAGGAGGGCCAGCCGCCATACGCCAGGCGCCTAGGCTCTGTGCCATCGGGTCTTATGATCCAGACCTCTTCACTCACCATTGGGCGAGACTGGATCTCGCGTGCGGCCACCGCGAGGTCAGGGAGGCGAAGAACCTCACAATCCCGAACGAAGGCGATGTACCGGCCGTCGGGCGACCATCTGGGGTCCTTGCCGGGGACGATCAGCAAATCGGTTTCCTTCGTGACGGGGTCGAAGACCGCCACGCCGCTGTTGCCGACAAACCCCAGGCTGAAAGCCAGCTTTGTCCCGTCCGGTGACCAATTGCCGGTGAAACCATCGGTGGCCACTCGTTGACCTTTGGCCGAGAGGTCGCGATACGTCTCCTCTGCTTCCACCATCGGCAGGAACGCCGGCCCCGCAGGCTCGCGGCCCGACGGATGCCAGGATCGCCCGGCTTCCAGGGTGTCGAAGACGTACTTCATGCACCAGTTCTGGAATTTGCTGCGAGCGTTATAGCCGGGGCGGATGATCTGCCGGAACAGGGCGGTTGCCTTCTCGTATTCGCCAAGGGCTGTCAGGGCACAGAAGCTGTAGTACTGAAAGACGGGCTTATCGGGCGAGAGCTTCAAGCACTCCTGGGCCTCTGCAATGACCCGTTCGTACTCACCCATCCGCAGAAGGGTCCCGCAACGTTGGGCGGACAGATCGATGTACTGTGGGTCCCCCCTGGGCGTGAGCGAAATCGCGATATCATAGTCCGCCATCGCCTCCTTGGAGCGGCCCAGTTCCCGCCACGCAATAGCGCGCAGAGAGTAGCCCAATGGGTCTTGCGGCCGAAGGACGGTCATTACCAGCGCGTCGTCCCTCAACCGGTCGTATTTCCTGGACGCGTAGCATGTAAACGCCCGCAATCGCCGAGACTCGTAGTGGGCGGGGTCAAGCTGCAGGGCCCTGTCGAGCGAGGCAAGCTGGTCCTTCACCGTGATACCTGTCATGGCTCGCAGGAAATAGGCCTCGGCGGTTTCCGGAAGCAATGACTCGGCTTTGCGCCGGTGCTCCTCAATCTCCTTGAGCCTCTCGGCATTCGGCGATTCGCTCTCCCAGAGGATTCGGGCCAGAAGGGCATGGGCCGCCCCGGCGATCTCTGAGCGTTCATTGAGCAGGCCGCCCAGCACGGTCGTGGCCTCTTTGGAACGAAGGTTGTCCACAAGGATGCCTGCCTGGAGAAGTCTGGCTTCGGGCCCAACGTGTCTACTGAGAAGGATGGATTTGATCGTCTCAAGGGCACCTTCGCGGTCGGCCCTGGCGTACTGCTCGCGAGCCTGGGACAGGATGCCCCGATGCCGGAAGCCTTCCGCCTCTGCCAGTTGGAACCGGTCCCGATTCCACAGGGAAAGGATAACGATCGCCGCACCCGCTACGACGGCCATGGCGAGGGCGGCAACGGTCTGGGACCGGTGTCTGCGGAGGAACTTATGCAGCCGATATGTTGTGCTCGGGCCTCTGGCGAGAACCGGCTCATGTTCCAAGTGCCGCAAGATGTCTGAGGCCAAGCTGTTGGGCGTCTCATACCGCCGCGAGCGGTCCTTCTCCAAGGACTTCATCACGATCCAATCCAGATCGCCCCGAACAGCCTTTCTGAGCAAATCGGGAGTACAGCCGCGATGCTTTGCGATATCGGTTAGCGTTTCGCCGAGAGTCGTAAGTCTATTGGATGGTTTGGCGGGTTCCTGCTCCCGGATCACCCGTTGCATCTCGATGTAACCGGCCTTGCGAAGTTCCTCTTCACTGAAGGGCGTAGTACCGGTTAGCAGTTCATAGAGCAGAACCCCGAGGGAGTAGATATCGGTGCGGGTGTCGATGTCCAGGTCACTCAGTTCCGCCTGCTCCGGGCTCATATAGGCAGGGGTACCGATGATGTGGGCATAGCGGGTGAAGAGCGTCTTCTCGGTCAGCTTCTGGTTCGTGGCCTTGGCAATGCCAAAGTCGATGACTTTGGGAACGGGTTTGCCATCGTGGTGCGTAACCATCACGTTGGAGGGCTTGATATCCCGATGGATAATGCCTTTCTGGTGGGCGTGCTGGACCGCATTGCAGACCTGAACAAACAAAGCCAATCGGTCTTTGGTGCTCAGGTTGTTCTTGTCACAGTACTCGGTGATAGAGACGCCTGTGACCAGTTCCATGACAAAGTAAGGCCGGCCGGTCTCTGTAGCTCCGGCATCAAGGACTTTGGCGATGCTGGGATGGTCCATCAGGGCCAAAGCCTGCCGCTCCGCCTCAAACCGGGCAATGACCTGCCGGGTATCCATGCCCAGCTTGATGATCTTGAGGGCGACCTTGCGGCGGATGGGCTCCTGCTGCTCGGCCATGTAGACCACCGCCATCCCGCCTTCACCGATCTTCTCCAGGAGCTTGTAGCGCCCGATGACCGTTCCAGAGTCCTCACTCACAGGGGAATTGCCAAGCACCACACCGGAATCAACCGGCGGTGTCTCGAGGAAATCGCCGGCATGGTCATGGACGCTGAGCAGGGATTCGAATTCCGCCCGCAGCCCTGGATCGGCCCCGCACACCGCCGCCAGGTAAGCAGTGCGTTCTTCAGGGGTCCTCTTCTCAAGAGCCTCCAGAAAGACCGACTTGATGTCTACGCGTTCATTCTCCATGACTTTGAACCAGTCCAGATAGCCTTCTATTACCTAATGCGAAATCCACGAGGAAAGTGAGAAATAGAAAAAGCAAAAACCTGAAAAGAACCTGACCCTCACAGCCAACAAACCCGTGAACGATGTCGTACATCCTGCCCTTCCGGGCCCTGAGCAGTCAGAACGGACCCTCGGCAGACTCATTGGGTCGAGGTCGCAAGCATCCACAGCCAATGCTATGCAGACCTGCCCTCTTCACCGATCATCCTGTGCAGCCAGGCCCGCGCATAGGCCCAATGACTGCTGGCGGTACGGCGAGTGATCCCCTGAATCTGAGCGACCTGCTCGAGGCTGAGGCCGGCGAAATACCGCAATTTCACGAGATTGGCAAGCTGAGGATCCTCTGCGGCCAATCGTGCGAGAGCTTCGTCCAAGGCAATCATGTCCACCGAAGGGCCTTCAACAACGAGATCTGCCTCATCCACCTCGACGCGACGCTGCCCGCCACCCTCCTTGAGGTTTCGCTTGCGACGGGCTCGCTCGACCAGAATCCTTCGCATGGCCTCGGCAGCAGCGGCGAAGAAGTGCCCACGGTTCTCCCAACTTCGAGATTCGTCCCCAACCAGCCGGATATACGCCTCGTGCACCAGTGCAGTCGCTTGGAGGGTCTGGCCGGGCGGCTCATGGGACAGCTTGTGGGCGGCCAGAAGACGCAGCTCCTCATAGACCAGCGGCAAGAGTTCGTCCGTAGCCTTCGCGTCCCCCCGTTCAATCGCGTTCAAGATGCGTGTGACATCACTCATGCCGATTCCCCACCGTTTCGGGCCCCTGACAGGTTCATTCTCCCAAAGAAGGCGGGACTTTTCAAGCATGAGGGGACGATACTGCGGGCGCAAACGAAGAAGGGCCGGCGGCTCCGTTCTCCGCCGGCCCTTGTGTGCCTGCCAAGTGGGTATCGCGCATTACGGCTGCACGGCTCGGTTGTAGATGCGCACGTCGTCGATCACGCCGGTCCAGAAGGGGGTTGGTGCGCCGTTCTTGCCGGTGCCAATCTGCAGGATGGCGCCCGACGCCGCAAGGTTCGGCTGCGTG
>Ga0315282_10003980_pt1 | contig 26092 bp, 25 predicted proteins | sample YL17G07_20_MG_FD_203693 | JGI IMG/M metagenome (GOLD analysis project Ga0315282, IMG submission 203693) | Sediment microbial communities from Yellowstone Lake, YNP, Wyoming, USA - YL17G07_20 | ecosystem: Environmental > Aquatic > Freshwater > Lake > Sediment | place: USA: Wyoming | collected... | reverse complement strand
AAAATATAAGGGCAGACGGAAGGTCTCCGGAAGAGATAAGAAAGATAAGTTCTGAAGTTGGCATCCTTCCAAGAACGCATGGCTCTGCGCTATTTGTTAGGGGAGAGACCCAATGCCTTGCAGTTGTAACTCTCGGCACTTCTGATGATGAACAAAGGATAGATTCGCTTGATGGAGAGTCTTTTAAGACATTCATGTTGCATTATAACTTCCCTCCTTTCAGCGTAGGTGAGGTAAAGCCATTGAGATCACCGGGCAGGCGAGAGATAGGCCATGGCATGCTTGCAGAGCGGGCTGTTAAGGCAGTAATGCCAACAAAGGCAGAATTTCCTTATACGATAAGGATAGTCTCGGACATATTGGAGTCTAACGGATCATCATCTATGGCAACAGTATGCGGAAGCTCTCTTGCATTGATGGATGCAGGTGTTCCCATTAAGTCTCATGTTGCCGGTATAGCAATGGGGCTTATAAAAGAAGATGACGGGGTTGTTATCCTTACAGATATTCTCGGTCTTGAGGACCATCTCGGCGATATGGATTTTAAGGTAACCGGAACAGAGAAGGGGATTACGGCATTCCAGTTGGATACAAAGATAGGCGGCATATCACGTGAGATAATGGGGAAAGCTCTTGAGCAGGCACGGCAGGGCAGACTGCACATACTCGCTAAAATGAGTGAGACAATCAATGTACATCGAGACAATCTTGCACCATATGCCCCGAGGATTTACACAATGCAGATTAAGCAAGCCAAGATTCGTGATGTAATAGGTACAGGCGGGAAGGTTATCCGCGGTATAGTAGAACAGACAGGTGTAAAGATAAATGTAGATGACAGCGGCCTTATCAATATAGCCTCCTCTGATGGAGAATCGGCAAAAAAAGCTATGGATATAATAAATAATATTATTGCTGAGGCTGAACTCGATAAGATATATCTCGGCAAGGTAAAAAGGGTTGTTGATTTTGGAGCATTTGTAGAAATCCTTCCCGGGACAGAGGGTTTGCTACATATATCACAGATATCAGAACAAAGAATAGCAAAGGTAACAGACGAAATAAATGAAGGTGATGAGGTTCTTGTAAAGGTTATAGAGATAGATAAATTAGGGAGGATACGCCTATCCAGGAAAGAGGCATCAAGGGAAACAAAACACGGGTCGCAGTAAAAATCAAATCGTTCGTATTCCCCCTGATAAGAGCCATTTCCCTATCAATAAATAAAATTATCACAAGTCCGATATGTAATGGGGCATTCCCTTTCTATGAGTCGTAGACAATTACATCATCTGTTAACAGTCTCATAATTATGACAACATTAATTTATAAAGTTCCTCCTAACCTCCCTTTACCAAATCCCGAAAGCATTCGGGACTCTTTGGCAAAGTCGGTACGACTCGCAACCGAGAGGGGTGAGGGGAGATTTTTTGGACAAATGTTAATTCAATTATGATACCCTTAATAAGTTAACTGATAGAATGATATGTTTATAAAAGAACATCTATTAAATGGGCTGCCGGTGGTTATGGAATCGCTTAGGAATATGCGGTCTGTTGTCCTTGGTATTTGGGTGAAGGTGGGGTCGAGGAATGAGTTACCTGAGAAAAATGGGATATCCCATTTTCTTGAACACATGTTTTTTAAAGGGACAAAGAAACGTAGTGCAAAGGATATTGCATTTGAGATTGATTCTCTGGGAGGAGACCTGAATGCCTTTACATCCCGTGAAAGTACAACTTTTTATGTAAAGGTGCTTGACGAATACCTTGAAAAAGGCTGTGAATTGTTATCAGATGTTTTTCTCTACTCGACATTTCCCGAAGAAGATATCGAGAAAGAAAAGAGAATAATAAAAGAGGAGATAAAGATGATTGAGGATACTCCTGATGACTATATTCATGACCTTTTCAACCAGACCATCTGGGGTCATTCGGGACTAGGACAGCCTGTTCTGGGCCACAGGGATACAGTGAGATCCTTTACAAAGGATGACCTTCTCTCACATATAAGAAAGTATTATGGTACAAAGGATATAGTTATATCCTGTGCAGGAAATTTTGAACCTGAACATCTACTTTTTATGCTCAATAAAAATCTCGGCAACTTAAGGAGGGGTTCTGAGCCTGAAAGAGGTGCACCGCCTGATTTTAAAGGCAAGCTCGAGGTATTCAGGAAAGAGCTTTCTGAGGCACATATATGTCTGGGAGTCCAGGGTCTTTCTCAGGCGAGTGAAGAACGTTACAGCCTTATTGTACTTAATACCATTCTTGGGGCAGGTGTAAGCTCAAGGCTTTTTCAGGAGATAAGGGAAAAGCGGGGGCTTGCATATTCGATATATTCATTTATCGCATCATATCTTGATACAGGTGTATGGGGTGTCTATGCGGGCGTCAGCAGGAAAAAGGTGAGGGAGGTATTAGAATTAATTCTTGAAGAAATGAATAATTTAAGTGATACACTTAACGAAGCAGAACTGCAGCGTGCAAAAAACCAGCTCAAAGGTAATATAATCCTGGGGCTTGAATCAACAAGCAGCCGCATGAACAATATTGCACGTCAGGAGATATATTATGGCAGATATTACTCTCCTAAGGAGATGATGAATAAGGTTGATTCAGTCACGCTCACTGAGATTAAAGACCTTGTTGAAAGGCTGGTTAAAAAAGAAAATTTCTCACTTACAGTCTATGGGCCAGTTAATGAAGAGGATTTGAGGGGGGTACTGGGTTAACCTTAATGTTGCATAACGAGTATGGCAGATATGCTGAAAAACCCCTGCAAAGCTACAAAATTTTATTATGATTCACATGATAAACACCCCCCTGAGTCCCCCCTTGATAAGGGGGGATTAAGGGGGGTGTGCATTTTGCAAGAAAGGCTGGCTGGCCTCGCTGGAGGGCTTTGCGGGGTTGCTGGCAGGCCTTTTTCAGCACATCTGCCATCTGTATCTAATACGATTTTCGCAATGTTTAAGGTTAACATAAGTTCTTGATTTGAATGCCCTCTTGTGGTATAAATTCTATTAACTCAGGAAGTTTAAGAGGAGGTAATTATGCCGGCATATGAATATACCTGCAAAGACTGCAAAAAAGAGTTTACAGTTTTTCTTTCAATCAAGGAATTTGAAACAAAGCCCAAGATTAATTGTCCTCACTGTCAGAGTGATAATGTAGAGAAAAAACTTACATCCTTTTTTACAAAGACGAGCAAGAAATCCTGAGGAATTCCACCTCTTATAAAGATTCTGAGTGAACAAGGTAATTTTAAAAACAGAATTTCCTGATATTACCTTTGTTAAAGGTGGTAAGGTAAGAGATATATATGACCTCGGTGAGCATCTGCTGCTTGTGGCTACTGACAGGATATCAGCCTTTGATGTTGTTCTTCCAAACGGGATCCCTGAAAAGGGAAGGGTGCTTACTCAAATATCCATCTACTGGTTTAAACAGATGGAGGATATTATTCCAAACCATATTGTAGCTACAAGGGTGAAGGATTTTCCTGAAAAACTGCATAAATATGCTGATATCCTTGAGGGGAGAAGTATGCTTGTGAAGAAGACACGGCCAATGCCTGTTGAATGCGTAGTAAGAGGCTATCTCTCAGGGAGTGGCTGGAAGGAATATAAAGAAAAAGGAGTTGTTAGTGGAATTAGGTTGCCTGAAGGACTTGTTGAGTCTTCCAGACTTGATGAGCCGATATTTACTCCGAGCACAAAGGCAGAACAGGGGCATGATATTAATATTTCCTTTGAAGATGTAAAAAGTATTGTCGGTGATGACCTTGCTAAAAAACTTAAGGATACAAGCCTGAGAATATATTCAAAGGCAAGAGAGATAGCTGAAAAAAAGGGCATTATCATAGCTGACACAAAATTTGAATTCGGTCTATATAATGGTGATTTAATAATTATAGATGAGCTTCTTACGCCGGACTCGTCACGTTTCTGGTCAATAAAGGATTACGCCCCGGGCAGGGGTCAGGACAGCTATGACAAGCAGGTTGTAAGAGACTATCTGCTTACCCTTGATTGGGACAAAACTTATCCCGGCCCTGTATTGCCGGATGAGATTATAGAAAAAACAGTCTCACGATACAAAGAAATCCTAAAAATAATTACTGGGCAGGAAAAGTAATTCTGCCGCTCCTCAAACATAGGGTTTAGTCAAATGTAAAATTGGTTTTAACCTAACAGGTAATCTCAGACGATGTCTTGATTATCTCTTCCACCTACAATCCTCCAATATGATGAAGGTCTTAAGAAAAAAGATTATTGATTGAAACATGCATGAATTTATGGCTTACAAAGGAGAATGAAAATGTATATTAAGAGGAAAGTTGGGCTAATAGTTTTGAGTTAAGATTTCTGTTTGTGCCTTTTCTGCTCATACATCAATTTATCTCCTTGAACCAGTAGTTCATCAATAGAGCAAGTATTTTTATAGTCGTAGTACGCTATGCCAAAACTTAACGAAAGCTTGTAGTTACGGTTACTTTCTGCGTTGTGAATCTCAATACTTTTTTGCAAACGAGAAGTAGCTATCTTCGCACTGTCCTCAGTAGTTCCGATTGGAATAACTACAAACTCATCTCCGCCGATGCGGGCAATAATGTCTGACTCTCGATAATTCTGTCTGAAAATATTGGCAATATCGATTAATGCCATGTCGCCTTCTTTATGTCCGAATGTATCATTAATCTTCTTTAGACTATCTACATCGGTATAAAGCATGAATATTCCTTGTTTCTGCCGTTTGCACAGTTGCAACACTTTTTCAACTATGCTAAAAAATCCTTGTCTATTGAAAAGGCCAGTGAGTTCGTCGGTAATTGCCATTACACGTATTTTCCCGTGCATTTTAACATGCTGTATCCTTACCATGAGCTCATTCAAAGTAAAGGGTTTTTTTATAAAATCCGATGCTCCGGCTTCTATAGCATTGTCATAGGAGAATTCTTCAGCGTATGCGGTCATGATGATGACGGCCATATCCGGTATAATTTCTTTTGCTTTATGTGTAAGTTCAAAGCCTTCTGTGCCAGGCATTCTTATATCTGTTAACATAATATCAAACGACGTTTTTTTGATAAGTTCAAGAGCAGATTCAGCACTTGACGCAGTTTTACATTGATAACCTTTGAATGATAATGCTGTTTTAAAAATCTCCAACAGTCTTTCATCATCGTCAACAATTATTACAGAATTTCTTTCGTCCATTTAATTCTCCAATCTAACATGCCACCTATTGATTATTAGATATAATCTACAATCTTAAGTTGGACTTGTCAAATCGTTGATTTCAGAATCTCCACTAACATTTAACTCCTTTGCTGCTTCTTGAACATATAGCGGAAATGATTCAATGAAATAAGGAACTAAAAATTCGGTTTGACCAAATGCCTAAAAATCGTTTAAAATCAAACATGCCGGAGTGGCGGAATTGGTAGACGCAAGGGACTTAAAATCCCTCGTTCCAAAAGAGCGTATCGGTTCGAGTCCGATCTTCGGCACCAATAAAATCAATGCCTTTTTGTAACTGTCTCAAGTCTTTTTCGTTTCTCTGAGGCTAAAAGCCTTATCAGTAATAAACTGCATCAATACTACTGGTTTACCTTTCTTAGTTACTATCACCTCCTCTCCGGTCTCCTCAATTTCTCTAACTACCTCTGTAGCTCTAAGCCTTAATTCACTTACTGTTATAAATCTCATTATTTCTCTCCTTTAGTCATCTTAATATGACTAAAAGTGCAATGAATAGGATGGTAGCTATAAGACCGCTTAGCCACAGAAGTAAATCATTACGTTTTTTTTTCTCAAAGTAGTTCATTTCAATAAGTTCTTCATGCTTTTTATCTTTATATTTCTTTTCCCATTTGAATGAATACCAAACGAGCATACTCCAAGCTATTATTGGTGATAATAAAATTATTGCCTTAATTAAATTTTGCATATATGATTACTATAATAATTACCATTAAAGTAGTCAATGAGTTATGCTTTGTTTCGTCTTCTTTTAAAACATCACCCTATATTTTAACCCCAAAAAAGCAATTCATTCATTTTAAGGTAGGCATATATGCAGAAAAAGCTTTACCAGCAGCACCTTTGTAAGACACATGATATTCAGAGAGCCTGAATATTTTCATCAGTAACGATTGATAACATTGAATAACCCAATTCTGCTTTGTAAAGGTTTTTATGCACATATGTCTGCCTTGGTCATCAGATAAATGCAGTTTCCGGGTTAAAGTAATAAAACAATAATTATAAAAAATAAATAAATATATTGTATAATAGAAATAATAAATCGCCCGGGAGGTTTAAATGATTATAAGTAAGGTATCATACCTGTTATGTCTTATAACATTAGGCGCAATCTGTATTGCATGTGCTAAAAACAGTACAAATAAAAGTTCTGATATTCACTCTGAAAACCTTGAAAAAGCAACGTTTGCTGGTGGATGTTTCTGGTGCATACAACCAGCATTTGAAAAGCTTGAGGGTGTAAAAGAAGTTATTCCAGGATATACAGGTGGACATAAAAAAAACCCAACCTACAAAGATGTTTCAGAAGGAGATACCGGCCATGTAGAAGCTGTTCAAATTTTGTATGACCCTTCAAAAGTAACATATGAAAAACTTCTTGATGTATTCTGGAGACAGATAGACCCTACAGATCCAGAGGGACAGTTTGTCGATCAGGGATCACAATATAAAACAATAATTTTCTATCATAATGATAAACAGAGAATATTGGCTGAAAAATCGAAGGACGAATTACAGAAGTCCGGAAGATATAATAAACTAATTGTTACAGCGATATTGCATGCTACTGAATTTTATAAAGCAGAGGAATATCACCATGATTATTATGAGAAAAACCCGTTGCAATATAAATTGTATCGGTTCAATTCCGGTCGTGATCGATACTTAAAAAGGATATGGGGTGAAACCGAGGGGAAAAAGACTATGACAACTGATAAAAAATTTATAAAGCCCTCCAAAAAGGAGCTAAAAAATAAATTAACCACCTTGCAATACAAGGTTACTCAGAAGAATGGAACGGAAAAGCCATTTGATAACGAATACTGGAACAACAAAAGAGAAGGTATATACGTTGATGTTGCATCAGGAGAGCCACTATTCAGCTCACTTGATAAGTTTGACTCAGGGACAGGCTGGCCGAGTTTTACCAAGCCGATTGAAAATGAAAATATTTCTGAAAGAGAAGATAAGAGCTTATTTATGGAAAGGACTGAAGTAAGAAGCAGACACGGCGATTCCCATCTTGGTCATGTATTCCCTGACGGCTCTGAACCTGCTGGTCAACGGTATTGTATAAACTCAGCTGCTCTTCGTTTTATCCCAAAGGAAGATCTGGAAAAAGAGGGCTATGGTCAATACAAAAAGCTTTTTGGAAAATAAAAATTCTTATCTCAGGCACCATTCATTTTTTCTTTCCCGCTTTTTTCAGAAAAGAGATTACCAATAAGGTTGCTACGACAATAATTAGACCCTTGCCCATTAATGCCATTGCACTGAATCCGATTTTTGTTATTGTTTTTCCATAAGCGATGAGCAAGGCTGCAATGCCTACTATAATAGCGATTTTTTGATATTTATTCATATAGAACTCTGTTCTAATGATTTGTCAATTTCCAGCCTGGAGATGTGTCAATTGTTTTTTTGTCATTTCGATCCAAACACACACCCCTTCACCCCTCTCAAGAGGGGACTTCTGCCTCCAAAATGCTGATAGCCTTCTGGTGCAAAAGGCTGCTCTCTCCCTGAATTATCTACAATCACCCTTTCTGATTTTGTAATCTCTCCGATACAAAATGCCTTTGTTTTTTTATTAGGAAGCGCAGTAAACAACAGCTCATAATCTTCTCCACCTGATAAGGCTAATTTTATCGGTGAAATGCCGAGGTAAGATGCAGCTTTTCTAAGTTCAGGTGATACAGGAATATTTTCGATATATATCCTGGCACCGACCCTACTATCATTACATAGCCTCCATAAATCAATCAGGAGGCCATCGCTTACATCTATCATCGATGTTGCATCTTTGACAAATTTCTTTGAATCTCTTGCCTCAGGCATAAGATGTCTCCTGAGCAACGGTTCAACTACCTTCCAGGACAGCCCCTTTTCTGAGAGCTTAGAGCGTATAGCATAGGGCGCAGGGTCTTTACTTTTTACTCTTTGCTCTTTGCTCTTTGCTAATTCAAGGGGGACGGGTCTTTTTATCTTCTTCAGTAATTCAAGGCCGCAGGCTGAATCGCCGAGATAGCCTGTTATATAAATTTTATCACCTATGTTTGCTCCAGATCGTGGTATATGTTTTTTTACATATCCAATGACTGTTGCTGACAAGGCTGTGCCTGCATTTGTAGCGGAAAGGTCACCCCCGATGAGGATAGTATCGTATAGAGTTAAAGCATCTTTAACACCATCAAATAACCTATCCATAAATTTCTTATTCGTATTTTTATTTACAGCAATATTCAGTAGAAGATAGAAAGGCTTTCCACCCATTGCATAGATGTCACTCACATTAACTGATATTAACTTAAAGCCAAGCTGATATGGGGTTGTAAAACTAAGGTCGAAATGAACCCCTTCGACCATCATGTCAGTAGTCACTAGGAGGTTTTTTCCTAACGGCTTAACTACAGCAGCATCATCGCCTATACCGACGATAATATTTTTAGATTTTTTGCAAAAGCTCCTTCTTATCTGCTCTAAAAGGGATAGTTCGCCGATTTGAGAAAGCTTCATTAGTCAATCTTTTTTGCCTTTCGGCTATTGACTTTTTTCAGAGCAACCTTGAGTACATCATCCATTGTCTCGGCAAATGCAAACTCCATATCCTTTTTGATGTATTTTGGAATATCCTCAAGGTCTTTCTTGTTCCTTTTAGGAATAATTATCTTTTTTATTCCCATCCTCTTTGCAGCAAGTGTTTTTTCCTTCAGCCCTCCGATTGGAAGCACCCTGCCTCTCAGTGTAACCTCTCCGGTCATTGCGATATTTTTATTAACAGCCCTTCCTGTCAGGGCTGATGCAATCGCGGTTGCCATTGTAATACCTGCTGAGGGCCCATCTTTTGGTATCGCACCTGCAGGGACATGGATATGGAGGTCTGTTTTATAAAATATATCATCCTTTATGCCGAGTTTCTTTGATCTCGAACGCACATAACTCAAGGCAGCCTGGGCAGATTCCTTCATAACATCTCCGAGCTGTCCTGTCAGGGTGAGATGACCCTTGCCTTTCATGGTTGTTGCCTCTACATATATGATATCTCCCCCTGACTCCGTCCATGCAAGACCTGTAGAAACACCGACCTCATCTTTTTCCATTTCTTCTTCGGGCAGGTATTTAATTACACCAAGGTATCTATGAAGATTTTGTGCACCTATCACAAATGTTTTCTCTTTACCCTCGGCTATCTTTTTCGCAACTTTCCTGCAAAGTTTTGCAATCTCCCTTTCGAGGTTTCTTACACCAGCTTCCCTTGTATACTGCGAGATTATATTAAAGAGTCCCGGGTCTGTGATCTTCAGTACCTTGCTGCTGAGGCCATGTTCCCCCAACTGTTTGGGTATCAGGTAGTTTTTCGCAATACCAAGCTTTTCTTCGGTTGTATAGCCGGATAGATAGATTATCTCCATTCTGTCTCTTAAAGGGCTCGGTATAGTATCCACAAGGTTGCCTGTTGTAATAAACATAACCCTTGACAGGTCAAAAGGGACTGCAAGATAATGATCTGCAAATGAGTTGTTCTGTTCCGGGTCAAGAACTTCGAGCAGAGCAGATGATGGATCCCCCCTGAAATCCATTCCTATCTTGTCAATCTCATCCAGCATGAACACAGGGTTGTTTGTCCCCGCTGTTTTTATCCCCTGTATTATTCTTCCAGGAAGCGCGCCAACATAGGTTCTTCTATGTCCTCTTATCTCTGCTTCGTCTCTGACTCCTCCAAGCGACATGCGGACGAATTCCCTTCCCAATGCCCGTGCTATGGACTTGCCCAAAGAGGTTTTTCCAACGCCCGGAGGACCAATGAAACATATGATAGGACCCTTCATTTTTTCTTTTAACTTTCTGACGCTAAGATACTCTAAAATACGCTCTTTTACTTTCTCGAGGTCATAGTGATCATCATTAAGCACTTTTTCTGCAACCTTTATATCGAGGTTATCTTTTGTAGACTTGGACCAGGGAAGCTCAACCATCCAATCAAGATATGTTCTAACAGTAGCTGATTCAGCACTGTCAGGATGCATCTTTTCCAGGCGTTTGAGCTGTTTCTCAGCCTCTTTCATAACCTTTTCAGGCATTTTAGCTTCCTCGATCTTTTTCCTGAACTCTTTTATCTCTTCTGCCCTTTCATCAATGTCACCGAGCTCCTTCTGTATTGCCTTGAGCTGCTCTCTCAAAAAATACTCACGTTGTGTCTTGTCTATCTCACCCCTGGCCTCAGATTGAATCTTCTGCTGGACTGTCAGAAGTTCGGTCTCTCTACCCAATATTTCGCTAACACGCTTCAGCCTCTGAATGGGATCTATTATCTCAAGTACCTCCTGCGCTTGTTCTGTCTTTAATCCAAGATTTGAGGCAACAAGGTCTGCAAGTCTACCTGGATCTTCGATATTTTCAACGACTCCCATTATGTCAGGAAGTACTGCCTTTCCAAGAGAGACAACCTTGTCAAGCTGTTCTTTTACAGTCCTCATCTGTGCTTCATCTTCAATGGTAAGCATTGGAGGTTTTTGGTCATTTATCTTTTCTACTGTAGCTTTAAAGAAAGGCTCGGTCTGGGAGTAAGTCAATGCTTTTGCCTTGGTCAAACCCTGCACAAGTATCTTCACCCTGCCGTCAGGAAGCTTGAGCGTCCTCATTATGATAGCAACAGTGCCTACTGAAAAAAGATCGTCAGGGGTTGGATTTTCGATATTAAGATCTTTCTGAGTAACGAGAAGCACCATTCTATTTGCGCTGAGGGAATATTCTATAGCCTTAATTGACATCTCCCTTCCTACAAAAAGAGGAAGTATCATATAAGGGAATACAACAAGATCTCTCACAGGGAGCACAGGTAAGTTATCAGGTATCTCAACTTCCTTGTCAATCTTTTGTTCTATATCTACTACATCTGCCATCGTAACTCCTTATAGTTTTTCTAAATTTTGATTTTTTAATCTCGCTGCAACCTCAATAATGTACTTTTTAAGCTGCTCGGAAACCTGCTGGTTCTTCAATGCTAAATCGATTGTTGCCTTAAGGTAGCCGACCTTATCACCTGCGTCATATCTTTTTCCTGTAAATAGATATCCGTATATCGGGCGTTTTTTCAGCAAACCACAGAGTGCATCTGTCAGTTGTATCTCTCCTCCCTTGCCGGGGCCGATACCTTCGAGTATCTCGAAGATATCAGGTGTAAGGATATACCTGCCGATTATTGCCATGTCTGACGGTGCATCGGCCAATTTGGGTTTTTCTACAAGATTCTTAATTACATACACATTTTCTCTTTTCCTTATACCTTCAACCACCCCATATTTGTCTATGTCTGACATGGGGACTTGTTGAAGAGCAAGGATAGGAGAGTCAAATTCCTTATAAAGGTTGATCATATCCTGAAGCAAGATAGCATCAGGGTCAATAATATCATCACTCAAGAGAACTGCAAAGGGTTCGTCTTTTACAAATGGCTTAGCACAATGTATTGCATGGCCAAGCCCGATGGCTGCTTTCTGCCTGATATATGCAAAGTTCAGGTGGTTCAGTCTACTAATCTCTTCAAGAAGCCTTTTTTTACCGGCCTTTTTTAGACTATCTTCAAGTTCGAAGGCAGAATCAAAGTGATCTTCTATAGCCCTTTTATATTTCCCCGTGATAATTATAAACTCTTCTATCCCGCATGCACGCGCCTCTTCAATCGCATACTGGATCATCGGCTTGTCAACTATAGGCAGCATCTCCTTTGGAGATGCCTTTGTTGCAGGTAGAAACCTTGTCCCAAGCCCTCCAGCAGGTAATATAGCCTTTCTAATATCTTTTATCATATTTTAAATATATAAAACCGTTATAGTTTTTTTTGTACTATTTTAGCTATCTGCAGCCGTTAAGCCTTGTCATTCCTGCCCCGTATCAAAGCACGGGATAAACTCCAGCAGGGATCCAGTTTCTGATCCCGAATGCTTTCGGGACTGGATTCCCGATTAAGGACTTCGAGAATGACAAATATATATAGAGACTCAAACAGCTAAACCATTACTAATTTTTAATATTACATAAATATACTTGATAATTCAAGAAAAGGAACGTCAAATGTTCAACTGTTTTGTGCTGTCAAGAACCTCTCTTATCACGCGTGCCATCTCTTGAAGGTTATAGGGCTTTTTAATTACCGCCTTTACCTCTCTACCGATATATTCAACCTGTTCATTTAGACCGTAGTCTGTTACAAAAATAAACTTAACATCAGGATTTATAGCCCTCAATTCATTGAAAAGTTCCATGCCGGATTTTTTAGGCATTATTATCTCCGAGATTATCAAGTCAATCTTCTGTGAATTGTTTAAATAAATATCAAGTGCTTCTTCACAGTTCCTTGCAGAAAGCACATTATAATTAAGGCTATTTAGAATAGTTGTGCAATGGCTTCTGAGTTCTTCTTCGTCCTCGACAAATAAAATTGTTTCATGCCCCGGAGGTGTCATGATCTTCTTTCTCTTATCCGCTGATACATTATCTAATCCGTGTTGAATTGCGGGCAGGTATATATTGAACGTTGTACCCTTACCAAATTCACTATTCACATTAATCCATCCTCCATGGGCATTTACTATGGAATATACAATTGTAAGGCCAAGACCTGTACCTTTACCAACTTCCTTTGTGGTAAAAAAAGGATCAAATATATTTTGAATGTTATTATCAGGAATGCCGCACCCTGTATCAGCTACCGAAAGGCATATATACCTATCTGTTTTACCAGTATGTCTGGTAATACTGTGGTTTTCAGTTTTGAATTCTAAGACACCCTTTCTATCCATAGCATCTGCTGCATTCAATGTGAGGTTTATTAATACCTGTGTAAGCTGCCCCATGTCTGCCAGTATATCAGGGATACCATCATGAAGATTTAACCTTATCTCTATTCCTTCTTTGACAATTGCATGTTTTATAAGGCCCATCGTCTCTTCTATAAAAGAATTAACGTTGATTTGCTTGAATTCTGCAGGGATCTTCCTGCCAAAGATAAGTAGCTGCTTTACCAGTGAAGCAGCCCTCCTGCAGAGTTCACTTATAATCTTTAGTTTTTCATAAGATGGCGAGTCCTTAGGGGTATCCTGAAGAATCAGTTCGGAAAACCCTAATATACCTGTCAGGAGATTATTAAAATCGTGGGCTATTCCACTTGCGAGTCTTCCCACGGATTCCATCTTCTGGGCCTGGAAAAGTAACTGCTGGAACTTTTGTCTCTCTGCCTCAGCCTTTTCCTTAGCTTTGCGCTCAGCCCATATCTCAACTGCCCTTGAAATCCTTGCAGAAAGGCCTACAATATGTTTCTTAAGGATGTAATCAATAGCCCCCTCTCTCAGGCTGTCCACAGCTATCTGCTCATTACCCATGCCTGTTATAAAGAATATAGGCATATCTATCTTCTTCTCCTGACATATATGGATTGCTTCAATCCCGGTTATATCAGGCAGTGTATAATCAGCGAGGATGATATCTGCATCGAGATTTGGAAGCTTCTCAAGAAACTCCTTTCTGTTCCTTGCTACTTCATATATAACCTCGAAGCCGCCTTTTCTGAGTTCATGAAGCTCAAGCTCCACATCGTCCGGGTTATCTTCAAGAAAGAAGACCTTAATTCTTTGCTGTATCCCGGTCATAATTTTATCAATGGATGTTCATTAATCAAGAGCCAATAAAATCCTATATGTTTAACAGTCTCAACAAACTGGTCAAAATTAACCGGTTTTCTTATATAACTGTTAACTCCCAGGTCATAGCTTTCTATGACATCTTTCTCTTCCTTTGACGATGTAAGAACCACAACAGGGATAAGTTTGCGTTTCCTGTCTACTTTTATATCCTTCAGAATCTCTATACCATCTACCTTGGGCAGTTTAAGGTCGAGCAGTATAAGGCCGGGAAGTGGATGATTTGAATTAGAATATTTCCCCTTATAAAAGAGATAATCAAGCGCCTCCTGTCCATCACGTACTACTTCAACATGATTTACAATATTATTCTTTTTGAGTGCGTGGAGTGCCAGCTCTACATCATCAGGGTTATCCTCCACGAGAAGAATGTTTAGTAGCTCCTTTATCATCTGTACCTCCTTTAGGTATTTTTATAAAAAATGTTGTTCCTTTTTCTGGCTCTGATTCTACCCACACCTTTCCATGGTGGCGATTAACAATCCTCTTTACAATTGCAAGGCCGATGCCGGTGCCTTCATATTCCTCGGGCAGATGTAGCTTCTGAAAGACCTGAAATATCTTATCACGATACTGCATGTCAAAACCTATACCATTATCCTTAACGAATATTGCATCTTTTTCCGCATCAAACCCTACCTCAATCTCAGGCCTCTCCTTCTCGCGAGTGAACTTAATGGCATTTGAAATAAGATTAGAAAAGACTGCCTGCATCAATGTTGGGTCGCATCTTATTGCAGGTACTTCCCCTATCCTTAAGTATACGCCCTTCGATTCGATTTCTTCACTGAAATCATTTATTGCGTTATTAATTATATCACTGAATTCTACAGATTTTAGTTGTAGTTCAGTCCTTCCTGCCCTGGAAAGTGTGAGAATGTCGTCTATCAAGGATGACATCCTGTTTGTGCTATTATTAATCCTATCCAGGTAATGTTTGCATCTATCATCAAGCTGTGCTGAATATTCATCAAGGAGTATTTTTGAAAACCCGGCAATTCCCCTTAGGGGTGCCCTCAGGTCATGAGAAACAGAATAAGCAAATGTCTCAAGCTCTTTATTTGCCTGCTCTAATAAGTTGGTCTTTTCATTCAGCAATGCAGTCCTTTCTTCTACTTTCAACTCCAATTCCCTGCTGAATGACGATATTCTTTCATATAATTTTTCTAAATTGTCAAGCATGTTATTTATATGCTGGGTAACCTTGTCCATTGCATCGTTCTTTCCAAGTACCTCAGTCCTTACATTTAGATTTCCTTCTGATACCTGGGATAATACCTCAGAAATACTTTTAACCCGATCTTCAAGATATTTCCTCTGTTTTTCTTCCCGGCCTGCTGTCTTTTCTATATATTTCAACCTCTCAGCATCTAAGACTGCCGTAATATCCTGAAAGATCTCAAGTCCGCCAAGTAGTTTACCGGTAGAATCTCTTAAGAAGCTTGCGCTTACCATTATGGGTATATCTTCCCCTGTACGATTTGTGATAGTTGCCCTTAAACCTTTTACTACTTCTCCCTTCTCAAAACTCTGTTTTATCGGGCATGCGATGTCGCAGATATCTGAATTTAGCAGATTACTGCAGGTCATTTTTCCTTCTACTTCTTCCCTGGTATACCCCGTAATTTTCTCACATGCTTCATTTAGATGAGTAATTATCATTTCAGGATTGACTATAAACAACGGATCAATGATAGCTGTTCTTAGGCTGTTGGCATATTCTATCTGATCCTTGACGCTCCTGACCATATAATTAAAGGTTGCGCCGAGAACCCCGATCTCATCCTCCGTCTTTACATCCACGGAAACAGACAAGTCTCCTTCTGCTAATCTTTTTGCCCTCTTAGCTAAACTCTCTACCGGACGCCTTACCAGTTTATTTAGCATGGAATAAGTTAAGGCGATTATTGCACACATGCCGAATATACTCATCAGCATGGTGCGGTTTCTGGCAGAAGTAATAGCCGCATGGGTTTGTTCGGTATTCGTCCTTATTACCATGCTGCCGAGAACCTTTCTAAAAGAGCCGTGGCAGTGATAACATTCTTTTTGATTAAGGATAGGGTGGACATGGATAAGATATCTTCCGTCAGGGGTCTTCTCCTCAAAAAAAGTCTGCTGGTGTTCTCCTTTTTTTACTATATTGGTTAGTGCCAATAAGGCGTCTTTATTAATAATATAATTTGTTATGTTGTTTTTTAGCTTTTCTTTATGTGTGGCATAGATTATCGCATGGTCGAAATCGCAGATAAATACCTCCACACCTTTCCTTTCTTCCCTCATGTCTAATAATTCTTTTTCTATGGATGCGCTATCTCCCACTGACATGGGATGCTTTATACTGGCATAAATCGTATGCGCGAGATCCTCTGTTGACCTCTCCATCTCTGCTACCATGATTTTAGTTTGATTAGACGCAGTCATGTAAATTACAACAATCATAACGACGGTTACACTCACTGTCAGTACGCTCAGGACCGTTCTACTTAATCTTTTTCTTATAAACTTAAACAATCTTCTTGCCCTCAGTTTCACATGGATTTAGAGACATGGTCAGAATTGGTTTAAGCAGGATAAGTATACTAGTTAATTGATAAAAAAATATAATCACTTTTTTATCTTTTATTATAACTTAATTAAGCGATTTTTTTTGATAATTTGTGGTAGAAAGGGCTGTTATTTTATTTAAAACTTTGTTCTTCTGACGGGAAGATACCTTTTTCGACTTCTTCTTTATAGGTAATTATTGCCTTTAATGCTTCATCTTTTAAGTTTGCATATCTCTTGGCAAACTTTGGCAAAAACCTTTCGAATAATCCAATAACATCATGAAGGACTAACACCTGCCCGTCACAATATGGACCTGCTCCGATACCGATAGTCGGAATTGAAAGCTCCTCTGTAATCTTCCGTGCAAGCCCTTTCGGTATTGCTTCAAGCAGCAAAGAGAATGCGCCGGCGTCTTCAGCTATATGGGCCTCTTCTAATAGTTTTTTTGCCGATTCCTCAGTCTTGCCCTGGATCTTATATCCGCCCATCCTGTGGATAGATTGTGGAGTAAGGCCTATGTGTGCCATAACAGGTATATCTGACTTTGTCATTGCCCTAATATGCTGAGCGACCTCTGCACCGCCCTCTATCTTTACAGCAGAAGCGCCGGCATCTTTTAAAAACCTCCCTGCATTTCTAACACCCTCTTCAACGCTTGCCTGGTAGGACATAAAGGGCAGGTCTCCGATAACCATTGCATTTTTGACTGCTCGTGAAACAATATTTGTGTGGTAAAGCATTTCGTCCATTGTAACCGGAAGTGTATTTTCAAGACCCTGTACAACCATGCCTACTGAATCACCGACAATGATTGCATCAATACCTGCCTCATCAACTATCTTAGCAAACGGATAATCATAGGCAGTAAGCATCGTAATTTTTTTCTGCTCTACTTTTTTCTTCAGAAAATCCTGAATTGTTATTTTGGCCATTTTTAAATCTTAACCTTTTAAGTGATTTTAAGATATTGCTTATGGGAGATTTTTGTCAAGTACGAGGGTAGGGTTGTGGCATGATGTGGGGAAGAAATGAGGGAGAACAGTTTCGTTGCGAAGAAGAGCTTTGAACAAAATCAGACATCCGACCAGACTTATGGAGTTAATATTTTAATTGTAATAGATGAAATTTGATATTAGAGAGTGCCAAACGTCAGATCATGTGCAGATTAATGCTTTCACATAGTACTGTATGTTCTGGAAGGTTTCGGCACATCGTTTGCTACTTCCTGAAGGCAGCATACATGGAACTCATTCAATTATTGAATCTTTCAAATGGTAATTAAGTAAATCTTCGATTAAGCACATCATTCACAAAATGAATATGGATTCAAGGGAACTGTCATTGATGTTCAATTATATTTCTGGTATCATAACGCAAAAAAGATAGCAAGTATGGGTCAAACAAAAACGAAGGGCTCTTTGCGGATTTTACCTTATACGGTAATCAGGATTATTGCAGGACTTCTTGGTATCTGCTGCCTGTTTCTTATCGTAATATTTCTCCTTCCACTCGCTGTCCCATATATACATGATGCTCGTTCCTTTCAATACATCAAAACTGCAATGAGCATAGAAAGATCTATTTCTTCTTTTGTCCAGCACATAATTCCGACAAAGATCGCTGGGAAAGACATGACAAGGTGGATCATCATTGTTGCAGCCTTTATTCTGTACGGAACATTTGCAAATATGAAAGAATGGGGGAGAAGTAAAACTGCACGATTAAAAGTCATGAGAGATTATGAAGAGTTGAAAAAACAGAAAAACCTGACTGATGATGCAGATGTACTTGCACCCTTAAAGGAAACAATACAAAATCTCCAAACCGCAAATAGAAAAGATCGAGAGGACCTGCTGAAGCTGTTTGCCGAGACAAAGAAAAAACTCGATGCAATGGGCAGGGACCTCGCTTTCTTAGCAATTGATGTTGTGGATTCAACTGGGATGAAGGCAGGTGAGGAGAAAGCGGCTATAGAATATGATTTCAAAGAATATAAATATTTTGTGGACGACAGATTAAGGACTGATGGATCTATTAAATCTGCTTGGACACCTGATGGTGTAATGACCTGTTTCAATACGGTCGATGAAGCAGTAAAAGCCGCTCGAGCTATTCTGACCGGACTGGAAGACTTTAACAGGAATGTTAAAACCATGAGGCGGGATTTCCAAATAAGGTGTGGAGTCAATGCAGGTTACGTTTATTTTGATGAGACTTTGCCTCTGGAGGAAATGTCTGACAGGGTTATTGATGTAGCCGGTCACATGCAGAAACAGGCGGCTTCCAACTCCATCTGTATAGCGAAACCTGCCATAGAACCTCTTCAAGATCGTTCCGGGTTTGTCCCGATCAGTAAAGTCGTAGACGGCTATGAAATCTATGTTTGGGACAGACGTAAATCACCGAGAGAATAAGATACGCAAATGGAGAAGACAGCGGGGATAATCATCATCGGGGATGAGATCCTTACCAGCAAGGTTCAGGACAACAATTCTTTCTTTGTGGCGCAGGAGCTGAGGTCTCATGGAATACAATTATGCCGTATATCCAATCATACCCGACTCAGTTAATGAAATAGCCGAAGAAGTGAGAACTTTTTCTGAGAGGTTTGATTTTGTTCCTCAAAATTCAATAGTCGTAGGTGTTTTTGAGAAAAATGACGTGTTACCTTCACCTGATCAGAATTATCCGCTGTGCAGATTTGATGAAGAAATTCAACTATGCGGTAGACATCTTCTGACAGGTCAAATCCTATATTAAGGCAATTCTATTTTCCCTTCCATTCGACGACTTTTGACATCTTTTTCATCTGTTCTCACAGCGATGTTTTGGGATTTCCGGAAATCCTTTGAAATTCCAAAGGAAACCTTATCCTGAAAGTCGTTCCCTTATCACTACTATCAACAAAGATATTCCCTCCATGGGAAACGACAATCTTATGCACTATCGCAAGGCCGAGGCCTGTGCCATTTTCTTTTGTTGTAAAAAATGGCAGGAAGATCTTATCCATTATGTTCTCTGCAATGCCGTGGCCTGCATCAGATATCGCTACATCCAGAAAATCCCCTTTAGAAGAGGCATTTATCGCAAGCTCCCCTCCTTGAGGCATGGCTTCGACAGCATTCTGTATAAGGTTTGTAAACGCCTGTCTCAAAAACACTTCATCACCTTTTATAACAGGTAGCCCATTAATATCGAGGTTAAGTTTAATATTGCCTCTTTCACCTGTAACTGCCGTAACGCAGTTTTCTATGATCGTCTTCAGATCAATATCAGAGATATTGAGTTCAGCAGGTTTTGCAAAAGAAAGGAAGTCAGATATAATCCTGTCCATAACAATGATCTCCCTTGAGATAGCATCCACAGTAGGTGTTAAAGAGCTATCTAACTTTTTTGACAGGAGCTTTGTATAACCTGCAATTACTCCCAGTGGATTCCTTAACTCATGTGCAATTCCTGCTGATAGCTCACCGAGGCTTGAGAGTCTCGCTCTCAGTTCCATCTGGGACTCGAATGCCTTGAGCTGTGTAAGGTCTGTAAAAATAAGTATCTGGCCTATTGTCCTGCCTGCACTGTCTTTTAAAGGAGAGAGTGTAAGTCCCAACCATATTTTTTTCCCTGATGGTGTTATATAACTTATCTCTCCTCTCTCAATGACCTTTCTATCATTTAGAAGGTTTGTTATCGGTTTGTTCAACACATCTGTATGATATCTTCCAACAATCATCTCCCCTTTAACCTCGAGTATCTTCTCAGCAGCCAGATTTACCTTCATAATCCTCATCCCTTCATCAAAACTCATTACCCCGCTCGGGACACTCTGCAATATGTTTTCATTATAACCTTCAATTGTTATCGCCCTGTCTTCTGCCTTCTGCCGCAGAACTTCAAGCTCTCTTTCCTTATCTTTAAGCTTTGATACAAGCTCATGAAACGTGTCTACTACAAAACTGACGGGGGTTACATCCTTTCGCTCTGATCTTTTTTCCCCACTATAAAACCTTATAAATGCTCTGAGGATATATAAGAAAATTGCGACTACAATGAGCAATATAACGGAATATAAAAATATTATCTCTGCCTTCATCTAACTATCTGCCTGCCGAGATACCAGTAAAATATCTCCTGACCGAAGAAAAGTGTTATAAATGCACCGAGAGCAAGATAAGGACCAAATGGAATCTTTGAGCCCCATTCTTTTCCCTTAAATAACATCAGCAGGACACCGATAAAAGCACCTGAAAGACTTCCGATGAAAGTCGTGAGAATTACTCCTTTCCATCCGAGAAATCCTCCAATCACAGTCATCAGTTTGATATCTCCACCTCCCATCGCCTCTTTTTTAAGAATACGGTATCCTATCTCTGCAACCAGATAATAGAATCCAAAACCAATAAATGCTCCTATCAGGGAGGATTTTATTCCAAGGGATGAATGCCGCATAAAAGGATCAAGTAATAAAAAGCTGCCGAATATTATTCCTGTAGGGATGCCAGGCAGTGTTATTCTGTCTGGAATTATCTGAGAGTCCAGATCTATAAATGTCACAACAATAAGGGCTGAACAAAAAATAAAATACACAAGGGTATGCCACTCAAAACCAAATCTCCATACGACCAGAAAATATGATATTGTATTCAGGAACTCGACCAATGGATATCTAAAGGATATCCGTGCCTTGCATGCTCTGCATCTGCCACCAAGAAGTATATAGCTTATTATCGGAATATTATCCCAGGGTTTGATAGGAATGTTACAGGAAGGACACCTTGAAGAAGGCATGATTATTGATATGTTCCTGGGTATCCTGTATATGCAGACATTAAGGAATGAACCAACAATAGAGCCGAATACGAAAACAACGATATATAAAATTATGCTATGCATAAATTAAAGGGTACTGCTTATTTCTGATGCCTTCTTTTTTGTTAAGTCTATTTCATTGTCGATTTTTTCGATCTCGCTGAGGGCTTCTGTTATGACCCTGTCGTTCAGCAGGTGCCTGTCAGAATATCCTTTCAACTCATAAACACGCCGGCCGATTTTTCTTAACAGTTTGTCCCTTTTTCTTTCCATTTGATCTGACTGGTAAAGTAGTTTCATTACTAAATATTCTATCTTAAGTCTGTCTGAAAGCAATGATGAAAACCATTTTATTTTTTCAACCCCGCTTTCAAAATTATTTCTTACTCTTTTAAACATAACACCCCCTTAATCCCCCCATCCCCCCTTTGACCCCTCTGCATCCCCCCTTACCAAGGGGGGAATTAAAGGGGGGTAGGGAGGATTAACCTGTCTTAAACAGTTCAATCTTGCCTTCCCAGAATGTCTCAAGGGATTTCCTTAATAAAGGAAATCCCTTAAAATCAGGCTCTCTATCTATGAGGCTGAATGCCTCTCTCCTTGCATCACTAAGGAGCATTGAATCCCTGACAATATTTGCTATTCTAAGGTCTGGCATGCCCGACTGACGTGTTCCCAGAAACTCTCCTGGACCCCTTATATTAAGGTCTTCCTCAGCAATCCTGAAACCGTCATTACTCTTTACCATTACAGCAAGTCTCCTCTTAGCTTCCTCCCCATAAGGTTCATAAGCTAAAAGTATGCAATAGGACTGATGTGAACCCCTGCCTGTCCTTCCCCTTAGCTGATGAAGCTGGGAGAGTCCGAACCTCTCAGCATGTATTATAAGCATAAGCGTTGCGTTCGGCACATCGACACCTACTTCTATTACGGTTGTCGTAACAAGTATGTCTATTTTTCCCTGTTTGAAAGATGCCATTATCTCTTCTCTTTCCTGCGCCTTCATCCTGCCGTGAAGTAACATGACCTTAAATTCAGGGAAGAACTTCTCAAAGGCATTTTTACCTATTATTGCTGACCTGAGATCAGTTTTCTCTGACTCTTCTATTATCGGATAAACAACATAGACCTGTCTTCCTTTTTTTACCTCTTCTTTGATAAGCCTGTATATGAAGTCCTTTTGTTTTGATTTAAACAAAAGAGTTGTTACAGGGCTTCTGTGAGGCGGAAGTTCATCAATAACAGAGTAATCGAGGTCACCATATAATGTAAGTGCAAGTGTCCTTGGTATAGGGGTTGCTGTCATGACAAGGACATCAGGGTTATTTGCCTTTTTCCGTAGCAGTGCTCTTTGCATGACACCGAACCGGTGTTGTTCATCTATGACCGCAAGGCCGAGGTTTTTGAATATCACCTCTTCCTGGATAATTGCATGGGTTCCGATAACCATATCAATCTCTCCTGAGGCTATCTTGTTTATAGGTCTATCTTTCATGCTGCCTGTCAAAAGACATATCTTCAGCCCCAGGTCTTCTATCATCCTGTGTATATTAATATAGTGCTGTTCTGCGAGTATTTCTGTTGGTGCCATCAGGGCTGATTGATATCTACATTCGGCTGCAATCAACATAGCCATTAAGGCAACAATAGTCTTTCCGCACCCGACATCGCCTTGTAAGAGCCTGTTCATTGGGTAATGCCTTTTCATGTCTCTAATTATATCGTTAAATACATTTTCCTGCGCCCTCGTTAAACTGAATGGGAGCATCTCCATAAGTCTTTTCAGGAAGGTACCTTCAGGATTAAATGCAATCCCTTTTTTAAGTATGCTCCCCCTCTTCATTACAGCGAGCCCGAGTTCGAGCATAAAAAGCTCATCAAACGCAAGTCTTTTGTGAAAATCACTCACTCCCCTGTTAAGAAGTTCCACATCAACATAAGAATCAGGAAAGTGAATCTGTGAAAGGCTTTGAGAGAGATCCGGTAATGCGGTTCTATTAATGATTTCCGCAGGTATTGTATCGCTTACATCTTTAATACATGTGGTTAGAATATTAAACATTATTGACCGAATCTGTCTTACACTTAAGCCGCTTGTTACCCTGTATACAGGCACAACCCTGTTTGTATGGATTAACGGATCACCATCATCACTCACAATTTCATATTCAGGGTTATCCATCTCAAATCCAATCCCCCGGTAAGGATTTCTTTTGACAGAACCGCAAAGCAATACCTCATGCCCTACCTTGAAATTCTTTTTCATGAAAGGCTGGTTAAACCATTTACCCTTTAAAAGACCGCTTTCGTCATTAACAGTGAGTTCAAATATCTTCAGATGTCTTCCCGGTAGTCTTATCACTTCAGCAGAAATAACCTTTCCGGATACAGTCTCTATATTGCCGTATCTCAGATTAGCTATTTTTCTAATTTTGCTTCTGTTTTCGTATCTGTATGGCAGGTAGTACAAGGCATCTTTAACTGTTTTGATACCGAGACGGGTCAGGAGTCCGGCCCTTTTAGGCCCTACACCTTTTATATATTGAATCCGAAGATCTGAGAGGTCTTTAACCATCAACAGATGGTATATCTTTTTTTTCTGGTTCCTTCTTTATTGTATCCTCGAAAGCCTTGTTTGCTTCTTCTATTCGTATTTTTGAATATTCAGTTTCGCTTAATATATCTATATCCCAGCCTGTAAGTTTCATTGCAAGCCTGACATTCTGCCCTTTTTTGCCTATAGCAAGTGAAAGCTGCTGGTCATTTACAACTACCATGGCTGTCTTAGATTCCTCATTTATCCCTATTCTGTCAACTGCTGCAGGGCTTAACGCCCTTGCAATAAGCTGCCTGGGATCATCAGTCCATGGTATAATATCTATCCTCTCCCCCCTGAGTTCACGCACTATTGACTGCACTCTTGTACCCTTCATCCCCACACATGCACCTACCGGGTCAATAGAGGGATTCTTCGAGTACACTGCCAATTTTGTCCTTTCTCCGGGCTCCCTGACTATATCTTTGATTACGACAAGCCCTTCATGGATTTCCGGTACCTCCATCTTAAATAAAGCTGCAACGAATAGCGGGCTGGTCCTTGTAACCATAATCGCCGGCCCCTTTGGTGTAATCCTTACATCTTCTATAAATGCCCTGACAGTATCGCTTCTCTTAAGGTTTTCATTAGGAAGGGTGTCCTTTATTGGAAGTATCGCCTCTGTCTTACCGAGGTTGAGAAAATATATTCCTTTTTCTTTTCTCATGACTATCCCACTCACAATCTGCCCTACCTTGTCTTTAAATTCACTGTAAATCACATCTCTTTCTGCTTCCCTTACCCTCTGAAAGATAACCTGTTTTGCTGTCTGGGCAGCAATTCTGCTAAATCCGTGTAAATCTAAAGGTACATTGACTGTATCTCCCTCTACCATTTCTGGAAAAATCTTTCTTGCACCATCAATGGAGATTTCTTCGTCTTTATTCGTAACCTTTGATACAATCTTCATAGTTTCAAAGACAGATATGTCGCATGTTTTTGGATCTATTCTAAGATCAACGTTAGTTCTGCCCCCAAACTTTTTTCTTGTGGCAGAAAGCAAGGCAGACCGCAAGGTTTCAATCAGTATATCTCTTGATATGCCTTTTTCTCTGCTTATCTGGTCTATTACATAGCAGAGTTCTTTTGACATTTAAACTCTACCTCCAGTCTTGCCTTTGATATTTTATCAAATGGTATATCTATCTTACGTTCATTTACTAAGAGTTTTACAAAATGATTGCTGACTTCTGATATGCGGCCGATAAAAAACTTCTGATTCTCTATTTTCTCTACTGTAATAACACGGGCAAGCTTACCTTTATTTTTTTCAAAGTCTTTTACGCCCTTCAGCGGTCTGTCAAGTCCCGGGGAAGAAATCTCCAGCGTGTATGACCCTGGAAACGGGTTTTCAACATCTAAGACAGTACCAAGGCTCTTGCTGAACCTCTCACAGTCGTTTAGGGTGACACCTCCTTGTTTATCAATAATAACCCTGAGCAACAATTTACCCTTTCCTAATAATTCAATATCAACAATTTCAACGCCTTGCTCATCAGCAACCTGCTTTGCAAAGTTTAATGCCTTTTGCTTTATATCATTCATATCAAACCCTACAAATTAAACCTGATAAACCCTATAAAACAAAAGAGTGGGTAAACCCACTCTTAGCATTAAAAACAGATTCAATTGTTATTAACAATACCAGTTTTTAGTATAAAAAGCAAATTCAGGGATGGGTACAACCCATCCCTGAATATATACGAATCTACTTGCCCTTTGCTTTCTCTGGTGCTGGTGCTGGTGCTGCCTTTTCCGGTGCTGGTACTGCCTTTTCCGGTGCTGGTGCTGCCTGTTCCGGTGCTGGTGCTGGTGCTGGTACCTCGGCTGGTTTTGGTGTTTCAGCTGGCTTGCAACCAATGGTAAAAGCAACAAGTAACAATAATGATAAGACTAACGCTAAAAACCTTTTCATTAATTTTCACCTCCTTCCACGAATACTTAATAAATATCTTAAAAAGATATTATAACACAAAAATCTTTGTCAACCTAAAATCCCAAAAAGATTTTATAACTGTTTGCTGTAAAAATCAAGATATTTCTAATAATATGTCAAGGCAAAATGAAAATGTCCGGTTTTCGGCAAAATAGAAATGTCCGGTTTATACTGCCGCCGTCTGCGGGGATTTTCGTTTAAATCGATTGATGTCGAATTTCCTCCACGGATGATCGAGA
>Ga0315282_10003979_pt1 | contig 26093 bp, 12 predicted proteins | sample YL17G07_20_MG_FD_203693 | JGI IMG/M metagenome (GOLD analysis project Ga0315282, IMG submission 203693) | Sediment microbial communities from Yellowstone Lake, YNP, Wyoming, USA - YL17G07_20 | ecosystem: Environmental > Aquatic > Freshwater > Lake > Sediment | place: USA: Wyoming | collected... | reverse complement strand
CTTGGTCTCGTGTCACTGCTTGAGCAACACAGGCGACTGCAAACTACGGCGTGAACCGCCGTATACGGAACCGTACGTACGGTGGTGTGGGAGGACGGCGGGGGCAACCCCGCCTCCTACCCGATAGCCTTGGGGCTTGAGACTTGGGCAAAGGCATGGAACCAAGCTGAAGGAAAGGCAGATCAAAAGCATCGGCGCGAAAGACGGCGCCGTAAGGTGGTCCGCCTGCGGCGGATCCGGCCCACCACGGCGGGCGACGCATGCGTCGCCCCTACGAAAGCGCCGAGAAAACGGTCACGCGCCTCTATGGGTTGATGATCTGCTTAATGGTTGCGCCGGATTGGCCGGTTTCGAGGATGAATACGGCCTTCACCGGGTTGTGGTTCTGGTCGATTGAGAACTTGCCGGTCACGCCTTCGAAGTCTTTCGTCGCAGCGAGGGCGGTCGTGACGGCCTGGCGGTCGGCGGAGCCTGCGCGTTTGGTCGCGTCAAAGAGAAGGGCGGCGGCGTCGTAGGAGAGGGCGGCGATGGCGCCGGGCTCTTTGCGGTAGGCCGCGCGATAGTTCTCTACGAAGCGCTTCACGATGGGTCTATCCTCAAGCGGCGAGAAGTGGCTGGAGAAGTAGTTACCCTTCACGGCGCCGTTGGAGATCGTGTAGAGGTCGGGCGAGTCCCATCCGTCAGTGCCGACAAACTTCGCTCTGAGTCCCGCGGCACGCGCCTGTGCGATGCATTTGGCGACCTGCTCGTAATAGGCCGGCAGGAAGACCACATCGGGAGAATTAAGCCGGAGCTGCGTTATCTGCCCGCTGAAGTCGTCGGTGTCCTTCGTGAACGAAAGCGTGCTTACGATCTTGCCCGAGCGGCCCTTGAACTGCGCCGCGATAACGTCTGCGAGGCCGCGGGAGTAGGCCTCATTGCTGTTGACCAGAAGTCCCGCCTTGCGCGCGCCGGTGTCGAACGCGAAGTTAGCCACCGTGCGCCCCTGGACGTCGTCAGTGAAGCACACGCGGAAGACGTACTTCCTGTTCTTCGTCACGTCGACATTCGTAGCAGACGGCGAGATGAGCGGCACGCCCGCCGCTTCCACAAGGTCGCCCGCCTGAATGGTGTTATTTGTGGTAATCGGTCCAAGGATGGCGCTCACCTTGTCTGAGTCGATGAACTTCTTGACGGAGGTCGCGGTCTGCTGCTGGGTTCCGCCGTTATCGACAACGAGCGTGGTCGGCCACACCTTGCCTTCGGCCTTGGCGTCTTTCACAGCGAGGGCGATGCCCTTGTCCGCTTCGTCGCCATAGGTCGCAACCTCGCCGGTCTTGGGGATCGTGACGCCGACCTTGATGTGGATCGCGCCCGCAGGCTCCGTCTCGGCGGGCTGGGCGGGAGCGGCGCTCGTAGCAGGGGCGCCATCCGCGGGCGCGGGCGGCGCAGGCTCAAGGGTCTCGGTGGATTCATTCTTGCTGCAGCCGGTCAGGGCGAACGCGACTAAAGCAACGAACGCGACACATGCGAACGCAAAGCGAGACATGAGAGCCTCCTTGTGGGTGCGGAAATCCTCGTATGGTTCTCATTTAAGGGGGCGGCGGCGGCGGAGTCAAGAGAAAAGAGAGTCAGACTGTAGACTGGAGACCGGAGCAAAGTCGAAACCGGACGACCGAAACCAGCCAGGAAGGACCGCACAACCTGCCTCACGCGGAGTCCGCAGGGCCCGCAGAGGACTACGCGCACTGATGAAGGCATCTCACCACCAAGACACCGAGGACACCCAGAGCACAAGAAGACCGGAATGAATACAAGAAGAATCGCATGAGCATCCAGGGACGTGACTTTTTCAGGCGTACGGGGCTACTCTCGCGCAGACTCAAGGTGTTTGCTGAAAAACAAAGCATTTGCGAGTTAGCGGTGCAGGCACAAGAGTAGAGCTATCGGCGCCAAAAAAGCTTGACACTGGTTGTTTTCGGTGATATAAGCTCCGTCGCGCACGGCCCTAAGAATGGCGCGATTTGGGCGAAGCACTTCTTTCATTACACCATTCTCAGACGAAGCGAATATGCGCGCTGCGGTTCGTCCGTACGCAGGTAGTTCAAGAGACGGCGGAAATGCACGGCGTTGTCCGCGGATGGCAACGTCCTGCATTGAGCATATTTGGACGCCGCCGGGAAGGGGGAAGCATATGCGTCGGTGGGATCGAATCTCGGCGTTCATTCTGGCGGGGCTCGCCGTCATTGCTCTGCAGTTGCAGGGGCGCGCGCAGACGGATGGCAGCGCGCCGGCAAAGAAGTCGATCGCAGCGAAGCGGTCGGCTATTGCCATGGACTCCGGGCGCGGGGCGGCGCCCAGCACCGTGCCCGGACTGCGCCGTCTGCTATCGACCCCTGAGACGCCGTCCAAGCCGGCATCCGCGACGGCCGTGCTGCAGAGAATCCAAGAGAAGCGAATCAAGGCCGCGGGAGGGAAACTCGCGCCTGGCATGCTTGCGCTGCCAACGGCCTATGACAACAGCGCGGGGCTGCCGCCGGTCCGGGACCAGGGCAACCAGGGGTCGTGCGCTTCATGGGCGACCGGGTACTACATGAAGTCCTTTCAGGAGGGGAAGGAACACGGCTGGTCACTGATTGACCCATCGCACCAGTTCAGCCCGGCGTTTCTCTACAACCAGCTTCAGCAGTCTGACGAAGGCTCGACTATCGAGGACAATCTCGATCTTCTCGCGGAACAGGGCTGCGCGAGCCTGGCAACCATGCCGTACAGCGGTGCGGACCATCTCACATGGCCCAGCGCCGGGGCATACCGCGAAGGCATCCCATACCGTGCGCTGTCGTACGATTATCTGGGGAACGGCGAGGCGCAAGACATATTCCCGGCGATCAAGGCGATAATCTCATTGGGCGATCTGTGCGTTGTGAACATCTCCGTCTTTCGCCCTGGACTGTATGCGGCAGGGCGTTTCGAGCAGCTTACAGCAGGCGACTGCGAATATGACATGCCAGCCCCTGACGACGTGGTGTGGGCGGGTTACCACGACATGGCAATCGTAGGCTATGACGAATCGAGATTTGGCGGCGCGGGCGGATACAAGGTAGTGAACTCTTGGGGGAGTACGTGGGGAAACGGGGGATTCGCGTGGATATCCCAACGATACCTTATGACCTACGGCTCTGCCTTCTATTGCATGACAGACCGGACAGGATATACGCCAAGCGCACTCGTGCATTTCAAAGTCGGCCACCCGTACTGGTGGTATGACGACGTCCACGTCACAATCGGCGTTGGTGACGAGGATGCGCCCGTGTGGTCGAAAGCCATGAACAGGCAGCTTAACCGCTACGGCGTTACCGTTGACCGCTGGGCTGACATCACGGAAGGCGCGGCATATCTGCCGCCAGAGCTGACAAGACGATGGTGGATCAAGGTGGAGGATCATTCGAATGAAGATGTGGCTACCTTATCCGTTTTTGACATAGAGTGGAACGGCCAAGTTTACTCCGCGAATGCCGTTCTTCCTTTGTACGGACCTTACTTCGCATGGGGGGCGGACCTCTTAGTATATGTTCCCGCAGGCGATTCGCCGACGGAGAACTACTACGTCAACGATGAGAGCAGGCAGGGGGATTTGTACTGCAGCGCATTGGGCAATGACGCTAATGACGGACTCACGCCAGGCACGCCCAAACGATCGGTGCAGGAGATAATTGATACGTACACTCTCCAAGCCGGCGACACAGTGTGGATTGACTCGGGCACCTACGTTCTTACCTCGGATATCGTCGTCAATTACCTTGATCGGGGCACGCCCGATAATCCAGTCAGGTTCGTGGGCGCGTCATCAGGAGGAGAACCGCTAACTGTCATAGATCGGGGGCGAGATGGCGGCGTATGTTTGCGCTTCTATGGGAACCCGCATGTCCGGCTCGAGAATCTCAGCCTAAGAGGGGGAGGCATATATGATGACGGGTTCTGGTCGTATGCATCGGACCGAGACAAGAAGTCCTTGGAGCTTGATAGCATTGGGATATCAGGAGGGTCCCTCAGCCTGCAAAACGCAAGAGACCTTAGCATGCGTCATTGCCGCATAAACCCGAGCGAGGGGAGCACCGCCATAGATGCGCTTGACAGCATCGTGTCACTGGAGAACTGCGTGGTGGTCACAACTGCGAGCGCGACCTCCATAGTCTATGTCGCATCCTGGAGCAGTTGCGGCGTTTCGATCAAGAACAGCATTGTCCGAGCGTCAGGAAATGGGGGCCGATGCATCTACTACAATGAGTACGCTTATGTCCCGTCGGCGCAGTATAGCGATTTCTTTGCCGCTGACGGCGCTACCATCGGCTTTCTGCCCGGCGCTATGAACTTGACGGTGGACCCTCTTTTCGCGAATCCGGCAAACGGCGACTTCCATCTGAAGTCATCAGCAGGAAGATGGAACCCAGCCGCCAGCGGGGGTAACGGCGGATGGACCGTTGACGCAGAGAACAGTCCATGCATAGATGCCGGCGATCCCAGAGATATATGCTCAGTAGAACAAGTTCCCAACGGCGGACGAAATAACATAGGCGCTTACGGCGACACACCGTACGCATCGCTGACACCAGATGTGCGCTTCCTTGCGCTCATCTCGCCGGGGGCGGGGCTTGCGTACCGAACGCGCTGCGACGTCTCATGGACTACGCGGTGGGCAGGCTGGAAACCTGGTGATACGCTGCGCCTGGAGTATTCGTCAGACGGGGGCACGACATATCACACTGTCGCAGGGGCGGAATCATTGCCTTATTGGAGGGGTTCGTTTGACTGGGATATTCGCGCGCTTACGGCCGGTTCGGCATACGTATTGCGTCTAATCTGTAGCCAGAACGAGATGGTTTGCGCGGCAACCACCAGCACGTTCAGCATCCAAACGTCCAGTACCTACTATGTTAACGACGGGCATAATGCTGCTGTGGACGTATACTGCACGGCGGCGGGCAGCGACGCGAACGACGGTCTGACGGCGAGTACACCGAAGGCGAGTATCCAAGCCGTGCTTGACGCTTATGACTTGGAGCCTGGGGACACGGTGTACGTGGATACGGGGACGTATCTATTGTCATCGAACATCATAGTCAGCGCGTCGGACGCTGGTTCGTCGACGGGGTATGTATACTTCAAGGGATCACCGAGGGGAACGGTGATAGACCGTCAGTCGACGGAAAGCGGGGCTTGCTGTTGGGATGTCCAGGGCGGTTACGTGTGGATCGAAGGGTTCACGTGCATGGGGGCGGATACGGGGATCTCCGTAACGCCGGGGGCCACGGCGAACGCGGTAATAGCGGGCAACGTTATCCGGGGGAATAGGTCGTTTGGGATTGTTGTGAGGGGTCCCAACTACGGCGACGAGAGGCCATGCTGTATTCGTAACAACGTTTTGTATGACAACGGCGGCGGGGTATGGCTGGGGGGATATGATTTCTTCGAAGTTGCCAATAATACGATCGCCAGCGGCGGAATTGGCATAGGGATTGACGGCGCACCGGGACGGATGACATTCCGCAACAACGTCATCGTCTGCTCTGGGAGCGGGGCATATTGCCTTTATGGGGGGAACGCTGCGGCTTCATCGGACTACAACGTGTTTGTGTATGCCGACGGCGCGAAGATGGTGCAGCAGAATGAGGGTGGATATATCCGCGAGCATGGCACGCTTCTGGAATGGCAGGAGTTAACGGGATGGGACAGGCATAGCGCAAACACGGACCCGCTGTTTGGCGATGCTGCGAGCGGCGACTATCACGTCAAGTCCACAGGCGGCCGATGGAATCCTGCGACCGAGTCATGGGTTACGGACGGGGCTGACAGTCCGTGCATAGATGCTGGGGATCCATCATACGCGGTTGGGAGCGAGCCAACTCCGAACGGAAGCCGGATCAACATTGGGGCGTACGGAGGGACGGCGGAGGCGTCGAAGAGCCCGAGCGGAAGGATTCTCACGCTTCTGAGCCCCAACGGCGGAGAAGTATGGAAAGGCATTAACGAGATCACGTGGCTTTGCGCCGGGCACGGTTGGCTGGTCGGCGATACAGTAAGGATACAGTGTTCCACGGATGGGGGAGCGACTTGGGCCGGCATAGCCGGCGCTACGACCATTTCCTATTCGGTGTGCGAATTCTGGTGGGATACGAGCGGTCTTCCCTCAAGTCCGCTCTGTCGTATCCGGATCACATGCAATGGAGATCCCGCGACACAGGACACGAGCGACAGAGATTTCACAATCCATAACAGTGGACGCGCTTACTACGTCAACGACAGCCATGATCCGGCGACGGACGTTTACTGTACGGCGGCGGGGGACAACGCGAACACGGGTCTGACGCCGAGCGCGCCTAAGGCGAGTATTCAGGGGATACTTGACGCTTACGACTTGGAGTCGGGAGACACGGTGTACGTGGACACGGGGACATACTTGTTGTCTTCGAACACTGTAATCAGCGCGTCAGACGCGGGGACGTCGGCCGGGTATGTTCATTTCAAGGGGTCGCCCAAGGGCACGGTAGTGGATCGAGAGTCGAAAGCAAGTGGGGCATATTGTTGGGAGGTGCGCGGCGGCTACATATGGATAGATGGGTTCAAATGCACCGGGGCGAGAACGGCGATTTACGTGAACGTGGACAGAGGCACAGCCAATGCGAGTATCACCGACAATCTGATCTGGGGGAACTCTTCCTACGGAATTGCAGTGGCTGGTAACGATTACGGAGACGAAGCCCCGTGCTGGATTCGCAATAATGTCCTGTACAACGGCGGTGGAATCTGGCTGAGCGGATACGATTTCGTCAATGTTGTCAACAACACGATCTATAGTGCGGGAATTGGTGTGACGATGCGAGGCACGCCGGGGAGAGTGACGCTGCGCAACAACGTTATCGCCTGCTCCGGCAGCGGGGCATATTGCCTCTATGGAGGGAACGCGGCGGCTTCATCGGACTACAACGTGTTTGTATACGCCGACGGCGCGAAGATGGTGCAGCAGAATGAAGGCGGCTACATTCGCGACCATGCTACGCTTCTGGAGTGGCAGAATATGACCAGGTGGGATATGCACAGCACAACCGCAGACCCGCTGTTCGCTGATCCGGCGAATGGCGATTTCCACCTGAAGTCCACCGGCGGGAGGTGGAACCCAGCCACGAAATCGTGGGCTACAGACGCGGTCGACAGCCCCTGCATAGATGTTGGAGACCCCTCTTATGAGGTCGGGAGCGAGGCGGCACCTAATGGGAACCGGATCAATGTCGGTGCGTATGGAGGGACGGCGGAGGCGTCAAAGAGCCCGAGCGGGAGGGTTCTCACGCTTCTAAGTCCCAATGGCGGAGAAGTATGGAAAGGGGTCCGGGAGATATTGTGGCTCTTTGCCGGCCAGGCTTGGCAAGCAGGCGACACGGTCAGAATCGAATATTCGACAGATGCGGGGGCTACTTGGATAGATATGCCCCGGGCTTCAGCCATTCCCTATTTGATGAAGGGGTTCTCGTGGGATATGAGCACATTGCCGGCAAGTCCCTTGTGTCGCGTCAGGATTGTCTGCAATGAGCACCCAGCGACAGAGGACGAGAGCGACGGGAGCTTCGCAATCCACAATGGTGGGCAGACCTACTATGTCAACGACGGCTATGACTCTACCAAGGACGTGTATTGCACGGCGGCGGGGAGCGACGGCAACAGCGGTCTGACAGCGGGCGCGCCGAAGGCCAGCATCCAAGGCATAGTTGACACATACGACCTTGAGCCGGGGGACACGGTGTACGTGGATACGGGAACATACTTGTTGTCCTCGAACATAGTAGTGAGCGCGCTAGACGCGGGTTCATCGGCGGGGTACGTATACTTCAGGGGATCGCCGAAGGGGACGGTGATAGACCGCCAGTCGACGGAGAGCGGGGCTTACTGCTGGGAGGTCCACGGGGGTTACGTGTGGATAGAAGGGTTCACATGCACAGGGGCGGAAACGGGGGTTTCTGTGACGCCGGAGACCACTGCGAACGCGGTGATAGCGGGCAACGTTATCCGGGGGAATGGGTCGTTCGGGATTGTTGTGAGGGGTCCCAACTACGGCGACGAGAGGCCATGCCGTATTCGCAACAACGTTTTGTATGACAACGGTGGCGGGATGTGGTTGGGGGGATATGATTTCTTCGAAGTTGCCAATAATACGATCTCCAGCGGCGGAATTGACATAGGGATTGATGGCACACCGGGACGGGTGACATTCCGCAACAACGTCATCGTCTGCTCTGGGAGCGAGGCATATTGCCTTTATGGAGGGAACGCTGCGGCTTCATCGGACTACAACGTGTTTGTATACGCCGACGGCGCGAAGATGGTGCAGCAGAATGGGGGTGGATATGGCACGCTTCTGGAATGGCAGGAGTTAACGGGATGGGACAGGCATAGTGTAAACGCGGACCCGCTGTTTGCCGATGCTGCGAGCGGCGACTATCACGTCAAGTCCACAGGCGGCCGATGGAATCCTGCGACCAAGTCATGGGTTACGGACGGGGCTGACAGTCCGTGCATAGATGCTGGCGATCCGTCGTACGCGGTTGGCGACGAGGCGACTCCGAACGGAAGCCGGATCAATATCGGGGCGTATGGAGGGACGGCGGAGGCGTCGAAGAGTCCGAGCGGAAGAGTAATCACGCTTCTGAGCCCCAACGGCGGAGAAGTGTGGAAAGGCATCCGGACTATCGGATGGGTCGCTACCGGGTCGGCGTGGCAATCAGGTGACAGTGTGACGCTTTACTACTCCGCGAACAGTGGTGCTGATTGGCAGGCGATTCCTGGCGGCGCGGGCATATGCTATGGCGCTGACGGCTTTGAGTGGAACTTGTGTGTAGTGTCGGCAAGCAGCCAATATCGCGTCAAAGCAATCTGTGACCAAAACGGCGCCGCCTGGGACGCGAGCGACTCCGACTTCACGGTGCAGACCGGTGGGGCGTACTACGTCAACGACGCCTATGATCCAGGAGGAGACGTGTACTGCACGGCAGCGGGCAACAACGCCAATAACGGCCTGACGGCTGGCACGCCGAAGGCGAGCGTCCAGGCGATACTGGACGCGTACACACTAGGACCGGGCGACGTGGTGTTTGTAGACAGCGGGACATACAACCTTTCGGCCGACCTCAACGTGACAGGCGAGGACGGTGGGTCTGCTTTGACGCCAATGACGATCCGGGGCGTGAAGGGGAAAACGATTGTCGACCGGGGTGCCGGCGGAGCTCATGGTTCCAATTGCATTAAGGTGGAGGGGAATTATGTGGCATTGGAGAATCTGACGTGTAGGAACGGCGGGTGCGGCATCTTTTTGTCACGCGGTTCGGGCTGCCTGGTGCGGGACAATATCGTCACGGGGTGCGTGGACATAGGGATATGCATCGATGGCGCTCAGGACGCTCGGGTCGTGAGCAATGTCGTTGTGCATAGCGGGTCTGGCCACGCTATCGGAATCGTGGCCAACGGGTACTGGGGCTTCGTCAGGATTGACTGCAGCATCAGGAATAACACGCTGCTGACGAGCAACGCAAACGGCATTGAGGTATATGCGAATGAAGGCCCCATGCTTGCGAACAACATCATTCATACGAGCGGCGCAGACAGGTTCTGCATCCTGGCGTACGACATCAGGGCGATCTCGGCGTCGGACAGCAACGACCTGTACGCAACGGACGGCGCCAAGACTGGCAAAGTCTTGTATGTTGAGGCGCCTACCCTCGCGGATTGGCGATACTGGACGGGCTGGGACGTAGCCAGCATCTCCACGGACCCGCGGTTCGCCGATGAGGCTGGCGGGGATTACCATCTCAAGTCGGCGGCGGGGCGTTGGAGTCCAACGGTCAACGGCGGCGCCGGGGGATGGGTGATCGACGACGTCACGAGTCCCTGTATAGACATGGGAGATCCGGGGGACGGTGTCGGCGAGGAACCGATGCCCAATGGCAGACGCATTAACCAAGGCGCCTATGGCGGTACGTCAATGGCATCAAAGTCGCCTTCACGATGGGTATCGGTCGACGTTCTCGGCGACGGCGAGCCCTTCCACGCGTGGGAACCGCTAAGGTGGTCAACGCGGGGGACGGACTGGACGGCGGGTGAAACCGTGAGGATTGAGTATAGCGACGATTCGGGTCTTTCGTGGCATTCCGTAACCGGGGCTGAACACCTGGGTTACGCCGCCGGGCTGTTTTGGTGGGATACGCGCACTGTGAGCGACGGTGACCATTACCGCTTCCGCGTCACGGCAAACTCGGCTCCCGTGGTCGGCGATACGTCCATGCGCGACTATTCGATCCACAATCTTCAGGCTCCATGGGGGCCGGACCCGCGGGACGGCGCAATTGGCGTGTCGGTCCACACGGCGCTATCCTGGCATTGCGCGTGGGGGGCAGCCACATATGACATCTTTGTGTGGCAGTTGACGGAGCCCAAGCCCAGCGTACCTACCGCTTCGGCGTTAGCCATAACAGCATACAACCCTCCGATGAGGCTTGCCTCCAACACCTTATACAATTGGCAGGTGGTCGCCCGCAACACGCGCACGACGACAGGGGGACCGGTTTGGACTTTCACGACCGCCGTAATGCCGCCGGAAATAACAACAGCCGGCCTTGCCAGCGGCGAAGTGGGCATTGCGTACTGCCAAAGCATGACAGCCATTGACGGCGTACTGCCATATGCGTGGTCGATACAGTCGGGCAGCCTTCCGGCGGGGCTGTCTCTCGACGTCGCGACTGGGGCGATAACGGGGACGCCGACAGCGAGCGGGACGTCGAACTTCACGGTGCGGGTGACAGACACCTTGGAAGCGAGCGCAACAAGAGCGCTATCGATTGTTGTGAACGCGACGCTGACGATAACCACCACGGACTTGCCCTCCTGTATCGCCGGTGCGGCATACTGCCAGACCCTTACTGCCGCCGGCGGCGTCAAGCCATATGTGTGGTCGGTGTATGCAGGAAACCTGCCGGCGGGGCTGTCCCTTGGCCCGGGCGGCGTGCTAAAGGGCACTCCGACGGCGTCGGGAAGAGCGAGCTTCACGGTCAGGGTCAGCGATGCACGGTCACCCGCTGCGACAGCGACAAGAGCGCTTTCCATCGGCGTGGCACCGCCGGGACCGACTTATCAGTTTGCAGCAAACGACTCGGAAACGTGGACGACAAGCACCGGTTACATAAGTCGGGTATCGCTCAGCTTCACGCCTCCCGCGGCTGACGACTGGATCATCTTCGGCTTCTGTGAGTTCAGGTGCCCGAATGCGAACTACGCGACGTTTGTGCAACTGTTCATTGACGGCGCGGGCGAGGGGCAGAACACGAGAAAGCCGGTCAGCACGACAGACTATCTGCCATTCATCACGGTCAAGGTGAAGAACCTGAGCGCAGGGGCGCACAGCGTGCAGCTGATGTTCAAGTCGGGCAACTCCTCGACGGCGGCATACGTGCGCAACGCGCGGATCTGCGCGGTGAGAAGGGGAAGCCTGGAGTTCTGGAGCGTCGCGCGGGATAGCGGCGTGCCTCTGACGTCGGCGCTTACGGACACCATCGCGCTCAACTGGACACCGACCGCAACGGGCAACTATCTCGTCATCTCCACGGCGGAGATCAACGCTACTACCGCCGTTTCGACGGACGTACAGACGTTCTGCAACGGAACGCTCAATGACGAGGGGCTCGTCAGGGCTGCCGACAACGGAGACTTCACAACGTTCATGAGTTTCAATTACCTTGCGAACGCGGCCGCCGGTGTTCCAATAAGCCACAAGATCGCGGCGAAGAAGGCCGCTCCGGAGCCGGCCAACCATTACATAAGGCGGGCGAGAATACTCGCCCTGCGATTGACCGGCGACAGATTCCGATACGCGGCCATCGCATCCGCAAACGAACAGAGCACCACACAAACGGCATTCCAGCAGGCGCTTTCGGCGACGTGGACTTGTGGCAGCAGCGGCAAGTGGCTTCTCCTCAACAGCGCGAGGCTGAACAATTCCTCGATCTACTGCCAGACGGAGTTGAGGGTGCAGTTGAACGACATATACACCTGCGGACAGCAGTTGATGAAGCCGAAGCACGCGACGGATCTCTTGAATTACAGCTCGATAGACGTGCGGAACCTGGCGGCATCGCCGAGACGGGTAGATATGGACTGGAGGACGACGAACACGGCAGGGACGGCGAAGGTGAGGCGGTTGAGGTTTTATGGGCTGCCGCTGGACGCGCAGTAGCGCGCGGCGCTACGCGTTGTGGGAAGGTGAGAACGCGGGAAAGTGGGAAGGAGCGCCCGCGGCGCGTGAGGGTATGTGCTAAGGCGAGAGGCCCGCAGGATTGAGGGCGGTTGTCGCAGTTCGAGAATCGGGTAGGACGCGTGCGCTGAAGCGCAGCCTACATGACGACCATCGCCGGCTGAAAGCCGATGGGGAGGAGGACGCTCTGTCGGCGTTCCGGCAAGGGCAGGCAGGGGCGCCTGCCCCTACAATTCAGAGGGCGATGACGCCGCCGCCGAGGACTTCGTCGGCGGAGTAGAAGACGGCGGACTGGCCGGGGGTGACGGATTTGACGGGCTCGTGGAATTCGATGAGGGCTCGGTCGCCATCCGGCGTTACTGTGGCGAGAGCGCCGGGGTGGCTGTAGCGGATGCGGACGAGGGATTGGAAGGGGTGCTCGGGGGTGAGGCCGGAGATCCAGTTGACGTCGCGGACACGGCAGTGCTGGGAGAGAAGTACTTCGGAAGAGCCGAGGGTGACGCGGGCGCTCTTCGCATCGATACTGACGACGTAGGCGGGCTTGCCCAGGGCGATTCGTAAGCCTTTGCGCTGGCCGATGGTGTAGAACTGAAAACCTTCGTGGCGGCCGAGGAAACGGCCTTCGGTATCGACCACTTCGCCGGGGCGGATGGCATCGGGCGTGCGGCGCTCGATGATCTCGCGGTAACCTGCGGAGCCGACAAAGCATATCTCCTGGCTCTCCGCGCGCTCGACGGCGGGGATGCCCATTTCGCGCGCAAGCGCTTTCACATCGGACTTGGCGAAATCGGCGAGGGGGAAAAGCGTTCGCGACAACTCGCGCTGGGTCAGGCGGTGGAGAAAATAGGTCTGATCCTTTTCGCCGCCTCTGCTGCGCAGGAGATGGAACTCGCTCCCGCGCTTCTCGATGCGAGCATAATGGCCGGTGGCGACGAAAGCGGCCCCTTCGCGGTCCGCGGTTTCGAGAAGGATACGCCACTTGATGGTCACGTTGCAGCGGACACAGGGGTTGGGGGTTTCGCCGGCGTTGTACGCTTCACAGAAGCGGTCGATGAGCGAGTCGAAGTCGCTGCCGGCCTCAACGGTGATGAGGGGGACACCGACGACTTGGGCGGAGCTCTCGGCGGATGTGAGACTCTCTTCATCGCGAAGGCGTATCTCGTCAGAAAGACTGGAGATTTCGCGCTTGATGATATGGATGCCGACGACGTCGTAGTCACGCGCGAGGAGGGCGGAGGCGACGCTTGAATCGACGCCGCCGCTCATGGCGACGAGGGCCTTTGGGCGAGTGGCGGTCATAAGATCAGTCCATGGAAGAGACGGTCTTTAGCATCCCGGCATCCTTCAGGGAAACAGGCTGAAGACTGAAGGCTGAAGGCTGAAGGACCCCAGAAGATCACTTCCCAGATCTCCGATGAATCTGACCTTTGTTCCGACTGCTCCAGGCACTCAGCCAGGATGACTATTTCATGTACGTTGCATTGCCTCAGGGGCGCGTGTAGGCGCCCCTGAGGTAGGCGGCGTATGCCATGCCGCCAAGCGGCTGTCAACCGGACATCATTGTACCGTGCGCATGCAGCGCGCGGGCGGGAAAAGTCGGAAATAAGACGGGAGACAGAAGGCAAGAAAACCAGGAATCAAAGGTGTTGGCGCACAAAGCAGCGCCGAAAGGTCGACAGGCAGGAATGCCTGTCGTACTGCGGGCGCACGGCCGTGCGCCCCTACGAATCAGGCACGGCGAGCCGTGACGATGTGAGGGCTTGCGCGGGGACGAGCGGGGTTGTAGAACTGTAGGGAAGCGGCACTGAGGCGTTCAGCAAGAAAGGATGGGTGCGGGATGGAAAGCGCAAGACTGCCGGGATGGGCGGTTGTGATTGCGGCGGCCATGGTCGCGGCAACCTGTACAGCGGCGGAAGTGAAGGTGGAGAGCACGCAGGCTGTGGCGGCTCTGCCTGAGGGGCCGGCGGCGCCGTATTCGGCGCCGAGGCTGGATGAGTGGATCGTCATCGGGCCGGGCGGAGGGGGAGGGCAGTTCAATCCGACGGTGAGCCCTCTCGATTCCAACAAGGTACTTATGAGCTGCGACATGACGGGGGCATACATTTCCAACGACGGCGGCGAAACGTGGCGGATGTTCAACGCGCGGTCGACGGTGTCGTTTTTCGTGTTCGACCCGGTTGACGCGAACGTCATCTATGCCTACAGGCAGGGGCTCATGCGAAGCGCCGATGGCGGAAAGACGTGGAATCTTGTCTTTCCGGATCCTGCGAATGTGGATACGAAAGCGATAACCGGTGGCGACACGATCGCAACGAAGGATGGCACGAGGGAGAGGATTACGGCGCTTGCGGTAGATCCGGCGGATTCGAAGACGCTCTATACAGCGAGGTCGCAGGGGTTCTGGGTTTCGACCGATTGGGGCAAGACGTGGAACAAGGACGGCGAGCTCGCGGACGGGGGACAGGCGATCTACGTCGATCCGAAGTCGCCGAAGGGGGACAGGACGGTTTACGTGATCGGTGCGGCGTCGGTGAGCGTGCGCGAAGGGGGCAAGTGGACGCAGCGCGACGCGCCGAAGGGAGTGGAGGCGTTCCGGTATACATCGAGCGGGTTCGGCGGGGACGGCAAGCCGCTTACGATATATGTGGTTGCCGGCGCGAGGAGGAGGGGCGGCGAGGGTGGCGGAGCAAACGGAGTTTTCAAGTCGGCCGACGGCGGCGCGACGTGGGAGAAAGTGGACGAGGGGCTCGCGGGTGAAGGCGGCAAGGCGGCGAACCCGCTTGCCGTGGCGACGTGCCTCACGAAGCCGGACGTGGCGTATGTGTCGTATGATAGTCTTCTCGAATCGTCGGATGATTACCTTGGCGTGGCGAAGACCGTCGACGGCGGCAAGACCTGGCGATTTGTGTGGAAGGAGAATAGCGCCAAGCCGGGTGCGAATATCCATGACGGGTGGATCAGCGAAAGGTTCGGTACGGGGTGGGGCGACGCGCCGCGGTGCCTGGGCGTTGCGCCGACGAACGCCGACATATGCTATGGCGGCGACGACGGACGGACGATGCGCACTACGGACGGCGGGAAGACGTGGACGGGCGTGTACTCGAAACGCGCGCCGGACGGCAACTGGTCGACCACGGGGCTTGACGTGACGACGTGCTACGGGGTGTTCTTCGATCCGTTCAACCCGAAGCGCATGTTCATCGGGTACACGGACATCAACCTCTTTGTGAGCGACAATTATGGAACGACGTGGCGGAGCGCAACGACGAAGGGCGTTGAGCGCAGGTGGATAAACACGACTTACTGGATGCTCTTCGACCCGAAGGTGAAGGGGCGCGCGTGGGCGGCGATGTCGAACACGCACGACCTGCCGAGGCCGAAGATGTGGGACGACGAGGGCAATGTGCCGCAGGCGGGCGGCGTCTGCGTGACGGATGACGGCGGCGAGACGTGGCGGCCGGCCGGCGGCGGAATGCCGGAAACCAACTGCACGCACATACTCCTCGATCCGACGAGCCCGGCCGACGCGAGGGTGCTTTATGTGACGGGATTCGGGACGGGGATATGGAAGTCGACTGATGGCGGCGCGACGTGGAAACTCAAGAACAACGGGATCGCCGATCCGAAACCGTTCACGTGGCGGCTGGCGAGGGATTCGAAGGGCGCGCTCTACGTGGTGACGGCGCGCAAAGCGAAGGATAACCAGAAGGGGCCGGAGTTCAACGGAAGGGTTTATCGCTCGACCGACGGCGCGGAAAGCTGGAAAGAGGTGAAGCTGCCAGAGGGCTGCAACGGGCCGAGCGGGCTTGCGATAGACCCGAAGGACGAAAAGCGGCTCTATCTTGCGGCGTGGGGCGGGATGGATCGCGGCGGCGCGGGAGGCGGCGGGGTATTTGTCTCAACGGATGCGGGCGCGACGTGGAAGAATGTATTGTCCAGTGATCAGCACATTTACGATGTGACGATTGATCCCAAGGACAGCAACATCATCTACGGATGCGGGTTCGAGTCATCGGCGTGGCGGTCGGCCGATCGCGGCGAGACGTGGAAGAGGATCAAGGGTTTCAATTTCAAATGGGGGCACCGGGTCCTTCCGGACCCCTACCATGGGGGCATGATCTTCGTCACGACATTCGGCGGGAGCGTGTGGTACGGGCCGGCGGAGGGGGATCCGAAGGCGAAGGATGACATTGTGACGCCGGAGATAGCGTACAACAGGTGATAGGCTGAAGACCGAAGGCTGAAGGCTGAAGGAAGCTACGCTGAAAGGCGTCAGGCATAGACGCGATGATGCAAGGTGGCACGGCCCTCACCCTACCCCCTCCCAAGAGGGAGAGGGAGAATCGCACGGGAAATCAGTGGCACGCAGTGGCGCGCTGCCTGCCTAAGGGTAATTGAACACGTTAGTTGCCGGGGTGTTTGAGGAAGCGGGCGAATCGGGCAAGGTACTCGGGCGTGGCGCTGAGACCGCCCCAGCCGGCGGGGTCGTGGTTGGCTTCGAAGATGCGGCGCAGCGTGGCGTCGTAGGGGACGAGGGCGGTCCAGAGGACGCCGGGTGACTTTGCCCAGCGCTCGTCGGGCTTGCCACCGTCGATGCGCTGGAATCCGGCGCCGCGGAGCTGCCCGTTCCACATGAAGTCGCGGTTGGTGGCGATGAGGCGGTCGATGTCACCTTTCGTGAAGACGAGGCCGTGCTCCCAGGCCGTGACGATGCCTTCCACGTCGATTGCATAGTAACCACCATTGGGATGGACGCCGACCCAATGCTTGAGGGAGCCGTCGGGCTTGTTGTCCCAGGAGCCGGCGCTGTCCCAGTAGTCCCACACGTAGTACTTGTCGTTTTCACCGAGGCGCATACGTGACTTCATGACGCGCCACCACTTCTCGGCGCGATCACGGTAGACGGGTTTGCCCGTCGCGTCGTACATCGCGATGAGCCAGCAGGCGATGAGGTTCTGTTTGTTGGCGGGGAGGGTGAAACCGTCGGCGCGCCGGGCGGCGTAGCCGTCGGTCCACTTGCCTGATTTCTCATCGATACCAAAGGGCACAACGACCCAGACGCCGCCATCTTTGGTTTCGCGCCACGCGCCGCGCGAGTCCCACTTGGCGAAGATCTGTTCGGAGAGCTTGAGGTATTCTTCGGCCTTGGCACCGTACGTCTTCTTGAGCGAGGGGCTCTTGAGGATCTCAGAGGACATGAGGACCATTGGGCGAAGGGCCATGGCCTCGCCGAGCTCATTATCGGTGAAGAAGTCCGGCATGGCGCTGGTGCTTGCGCCTGCAGTCTTGGGCCAGCCTGTGTATCCGTCGGGTTCTTTGACACCGCGCTTTGTCCATGCGTCGGACCAGTCGATGAGCGCGTCGATCCACTTCGTGTCGCCTGTGGCCATGTAGCCATAGTAGAAGCCGTTCAGGAAGGGACTCACGAGCCAACCAAGCTCTTCGCCGGTCTCGCGGTCGCAGTAGCGGTTGCGTGAGTCGCCTGTGATATTGACTTGCCAGCGCGCGAGCCAGTCTTTTGCGATGGCCTCGTCCATGCGAGCGGGCGCTTCGGCAGCGGAGGTAGAGTCCAGCGGCGGTGCGGCGGCCCGAGCAGACGGCATCAGGGCCATGAATGCCCAGGCGCAGAGAAGCAGGCGCATTGCTCGTTCTCCATGAAAGGCTCGGAGGATCAAGGTAACAGCTTCTGATGTATTGTAAAGGGCAGCGCACGGCGAGGGCAAGAGCAATGCGGCGCCGCGGCAGGATTGAGATTGACGAAATGGGAGTGTCAGCCTAACATGCCGCAGAAGTGCAATCGAACGACCATTTCTGCGGATGCCGGCATGGCGCGTGCAAATGAGGGGAGGGGCGAATGTACCCAGTGAAGGTTAGCGACAACAAAAGGTATTTCGTTGATCAGAACGGCAAGCCGGTGTTCTGGCTGGGGACGACGCAGTGGCAGCTCTTCAGGGAGTATACACTTGATGAGGCGAAGCTCATCATTGAGAAGAGCAGAGCAACCGGCTTCGTCTTCGCGCAGGTGATGCTCATGGGCGTCGGGGACGGCACGCAGCCCAACGTGCACGGGGCGAAGCCGTGGATCGACAATGACCCGTTGACGCCGAATGAGAAGTACTTCAAGCAGGTCGATGCAATCGTTGAGATGGCGGGAAAGGCGGGCCTTAACATCTCGATGACACTCTATCACCAGCGATACCGGCCGTTCATCAAGGATGCGATTGCGCGCAAGTGGACGAAGTGGGTCGCATCGCGGTACAAGGATGCGCCCAATATCGTGTGGTCGATGACGCCGGAGCAGAAGGAGGAATTCATTCCGGTGCTACGCGACATGGCGGCGGGGCTTCGCGAGGGCGACGGCGGGCGGCACATCATGACGTTCAAGCCGGACCCCGCTCCGCACGAGCCGGGGTTTCTGCATGATGAACCGTGGCTCGACTTCAGCGCGATGCAGGTGTGGAAGTGGATCGAGAAGATATACCCGATGGTCACGCTCGAGTACAACCTCAAGCCGGCCAAGCCGGTTCTCATGGGAGAGGGCGCGTATGAAGAGGGGAGCGAATACGGCTTCGAGGTGACGCCGCTGTGGATTCGCAGGCAGGCGTATTACTCGTTCCTCGCGGGGGCGCACCACACGTACGGGCACAATGACAGCTGGCGGGTGCTTCCGACGTGGAAGAAGGCGCTTGACGCGCCGGGCGCGGCGCAGTTGGGGATCCTCAAGAAGATATTCGAGGCGCGCGATGAATGGTGGTATCTCGTGCCGGATCAATCGATTCTCACGAGCGGCGGCGTGACGGAAGGGCAGGTGCTCAACCTCGCGGCAAGGCACAAGGACGGCAAGTGGGTGGTGGTGTACTGCGGCAGCCGGGCATCGTTCTCGGTCGACATGAGCAGGGTCGCGGGGAAGAAGGTCAGAGCATTCTGGATCGATCCGAGGACGGGGGAAGAGACGGCGGTTGAGAAGGTCGCGACCAAAGGCATGCGGGCGTTCTCGACATTTGATGGGTGGGAGGACGCGCTGCTCGTCGTGGAAACGACACGGTGAGAAGGGTGCAAAGAGACTCTCACCCCTGGCCCCTCTCCCAGAGGGAGAGCGGACCGCGCGAGGCACCTCGCGCGAAAGGTTGGGCGACTCACCGAGTCGCCCCTACGTAGCGCGCGGATGGAACTCAGGCGCGGAAAATACCGTAGGAGCAGCCGCGCATTTCCACTATGAGCTTGCTGCCGCGGCGGGTGATGTCGGCGCCGAAACCATTCAGTCGTTCGAGACGAATACCGTCAGACATTTCGTCGGCGTCAGCGCGCCTGCTGCCGTAGACAGCCTTGGTCTCAAGCGATACCTTCGCGGCGTCGCGGCAGGGGTTGAGTGCGATGATGTAGCGCTCGTGCCTCCAGCGGCGCAGGTAGACCAAGGGGTACGCGCACGCTCGCAGGTGGAGCGCTCGGAATTCGCCTCTGGCGGATAGCGCTTTGGAGTTGCGGCGAAGCGACGTCAGAGCGCGCACTGTATTGAGCAGTGACAACGGATCGTCCTCCTGCGCAGCGACGGTTGGGCGGTCGGCGCGGGGGTCGATGGGGAGATAGAGCGACTTCGCGGGCGCATCGGAGAACCCGGCGTTGCGCTTGGCGCTCCACTGCATCGGCGTGCGGCAGCCGGTGCGGGTGTAGCCGCCTTCCTTGGTGGGCACGTCGAGGTAACGCATTCCGATCTCATCGCCGTAGTAGATAAACGGCACGCCGGGCAGCGTGAGCACCATCGCGAAGACCATCTCCTGCATGCGCTTATCCTTGCCGAGGCTCATGCGGTAATTGTCGTGGTTGCCCGTGTAGAACGCGACGTAGCCGCGCCCCTTGAGCGCCGGCTCCTGCTGGAAATAGGCGTCGAAGAAGCGGCAGGCATCGCCGTCGCCGCTTTTCGCGAAGTACGTCTTGCAGCTATTCGTGTGATGCCTTCCGATGACGTGGTCGAGCCCCATGTCGACACCGTTGTCGCGCGGGAAGTCTACGTGGAAGCCGGCCTCGACCGCCTGGGCGGGGTTGAACCATTCGGCGACGAGGACAGACTCCGGGTACTCGCGCGAAAGCATATCGTGCACATCCTGCCATAGGTCGTTCTGGCTCGCAAACATCTTCTCGCGCGTCTGTGCCTTGATGCATGCAGGGGCACAATCGACGCGGAAGCCGTCACACCCCATGTCGAGCCAGAATCGCATGATCTTCTTGAGTTCCGCTCTGACGGCGCGCGGCCCGGGCGCATCGATAGGCATCTGCCAGGGAGCGGAGGGGTCGATGAAGCCGTAATTGAGCGCGGGCTGCGAGTAGAAGAAGTTGATCATGAACTGGGCGTTTCGCTGTGCGTAGCCGCCGATGGTGCGGACGGCGGGGTAGCCGTTCGTGATCCAATCACTCGTCCAGATGAACCAGTCGCTGTACTTGTTGCGCTCTGGGCGGCTGGACTCTTTGAACCACGGATGCTCGATGGACGTGTGGCCGGCGACGAGGTCGAGGACCACGCGGATGCCGCGGCGGCGCGCCTGGGCGAAGAGGCGCTTGAGGTCAGCGTTGGTGCCGTAGCGCGACGCGACCTTGTAGAAGTCGGAGATGTCGTAGCCGGCGTCCTGGAAAGGCGACTCGAAGCAGGGGTTGAGCCATATGGCGTTGCAGCCAAGCGACTGGACGTAGTCGAGCTTCTGCGTGATGCCGGGGAGATCGCCAATGCCGTCGGCGTTGGTGTCGTAGTAACTCTGGGGGTAAATCTGGTAGAAAATGGCGTTTTCGAGCCAGTCGGGAAGATATCGCTTCATGTGGAGCGCTCCAATCGGCGGATTCGTGAGTTATCGAGTCGGGGAAGCATTATCCGGGGAAGGAAAACGCCGTCAATGACGCAAAGCACGCGTGAGAAGGCGGAAACGTGGGAAAGTGGGAAGGTGCAAACCAGAAGCCGGAGACTGCACGGAAGCAGGAAAATGTGCCAAAAATGTAAAAGCCGCTTGACTTAATGTATGGTATACATTACATTGGCGGGTGTTGCGCGGCTCTGATGGAAGGGGACTGATATGAAATGGGCTGTAGGCTGGCTGGCCGCGGTGCTTGTCGGGTTTGCAATGATGTTGGGGTCGTACTACGGGCTGCAAGGCCCACAGAGGGCGGCTACGGCGCAGACTATCGAGGAACTGAAAGCCGCCGCGAAGGCAGAGGGCGAGTCAGCAACGCTGCGCGCTTCTGCGGCGGAAAGTACATCAAAACTCCTCGGCGCAGACACACGAACGCCGGCGGGACCGTTTGAGCTGTACCTGGCAGGGCAGGCCTTTGTCCTCCTCGGCGGATCGGGGCTCCTGGTGCTCCTGTACGCCCTTATCTCGATGCGACTCGGTAGTGGCACCCTCGGCGAGCCGATGGCCGAGACGGTGAATTGGCGGTGGCTCCTCATCGGCCTCCACGTAGCATTCTTCGGGACGATGATTGTCGTCTCTCAGATCACGTATGCGATACCTGATATTCAGAAGCAGGCGCTCTCCCAGATCGACGCGCAGATCCGCGGCAATCACGGGCCGCTTGGCATGGCGGGAGCTGCCTACCTGAGCGGAAACATCCCACTCGCAGCGATAGTGACACTGGCCATCAACTTCCTTCTGGGAACGCTCTTCTTCATAACCCTCCCGTCGGTAATCGTGCCCGGAGTAGGCGTGGCTTTCGTGTTCTTCCGCTTTGCCATCTGGGGGCTCCTGCTGGCGCCCACGTATGCGACGCTCGGAGGGAGGATGCTGCCGCATACGTTCACGCTTCTCGTGGAAGGCGAAGCGTATGTCCTCGGCTCGTTCTTTGCGGCACTGATTCCGGCCTACTTCTTCGCCCCATCCAAGGGGGTGTCCCTGGGCGAGCGATACGGCAGGGCGTTCCTTGTAAACGCCAAGGGCCTCGTGTGGGTGTTCGCAATACTCGCCGTAGCGGCGATATACGAGGCGACAGAAGTCATTGCCCAGCTGCCTTAGGCAGATGAGTCGGGCGCGATTGGAGACACGGATAGATGACGCTGAAGGAGCTCAGCAATCGGATGCGCAAGCTCAGGTTCGAGCACGGCGAGATAACGCAGGAGGAACTCGCACGCAGGGTCGACGTCACGCGGCAGACGATCATCGCGCTCGAAGCGGGCAAGTACGCGCCGTCGCTCCTGCTGGCGTTTCGAATCGCCGAGGTGTTTGGCGTGAAGGTCGAAGATGTGTTCCAGTACAACGGGGGGCAGGGCAAACAGACGCCGGTGCCGCCGGGCACGTCCGAATCCGCGGACACGCAGAGTAAAGCTGGAGAGTGAGGGAGAGGCATATGCCAAGACTGCAGAAAATCGCGCTTTACTACATAGCGGTGGTGGTGACGGCTACCGCAGCAGCGGCGCTGCTCTATCAGCTATTTGGGGAGGAGTCCGGCATAATGGGATTGATGCTGCTGGTGGCGGCGGTGCCAGGCCCCTGGATCTTCAGGGCAGAGAACGGAGTGAAACTGGATGAAATGGAACGAGCGATCGCGTTACGCTCCTTGAATACGGGATTACTGCTGCTCTTCCTGATCGCCGCGGTGGCGGTCGCGCCGATTCCGGCACTTTGCGGACGTTCGACCATGATGCCGGCATGGTACCTGGGTCTTCTTCCGTTCGCGGGCGCCTATGTACTGCTGCTGACTGCCTCGATGGCCATGCTCTGGTTTGCAGGGACTGGCGAAGGTGGCGCACTCAAACTGGCGGGCCTTATTGTATGCGGCATTGTGCTGGTTGCGCCGGTGTTCGCGGGAGGCGCTGCGCTTCTCCGGGCCGGAGATGGGCTATACGGAGGATGGTATGGCGTCTATGCGGGTAGCTACGAGGCTGATGAGTGGCATGCGACCGCATCAGGTTCTGTAGAGGCACACTCGCGCATCAGCCTCTCGCGCTGGCCGGGCGAATTGGGCGAGCCGTCAACGCCGCCGATGCGGATAAAGCTTCCGTACGACAACGCAGAGGTGACCGCCGCAACGTTTGAGGGCCAAGCCGTGGAATTCCGCCGTCTTGGCGGCGCTGCGTATGAACTGAAGCTTCCTGGCGTGCGGCAATCTCCGTTTGATTTCATGGTCGACGTAACTTGGACCATGCCGCTGAAGACGCTCTGGGGCAGGGGCAACCCGAATTGGGCCCCGGAGTACCGGGCCGAGTTGAAAAGTCTTATACCCACTTATTCCTTCGTGCTCAAGACTGTAGCCGATCCCGGAAGCGGATTCAGGAGCACCGCGTACCCCTCCGAGAACTCGACATACCCATTTACCGAGACGCGAGGCCAGGGGTCGCTTGAGACCGAGCGGGGCTCGTGCTCGCTGTGCGTGGCTCCGGAAAATGGTGTAGCGGCCAATCAGCCCGAAAAGTGACATGCGCGTGGCCGCCTGAGCACAAGGTGGCATGGCCCTCACCCTGCCCTCTCCCAAAGGGAGAGGGGATTCCGCCATGCGTTCAGCCGCGCGTCACATAGTGTTTCAAACATTTCGTGCGAAATTGACATTTGTCCTTCACGCCATAGAATTACCGTTTTCGCCGTGAGTTCGCGAGGTGAGAGGGGCGTGGCGTGATCTTCGCTGGGATCGATGAAGCGGGATACGGGCCGCGCCTCGGGCCGCTGGTTGTGGCGGCCAATGCCCTGAGATTCGGCGGAACGCCGGCGGGAGAGGGATGGCCGCAGTGCCGGTTTCTATGCGGGCCGGGACCGGTCATGGTGTGCGACAGCAAGGCCGCATACTCGAGCGCGAAGGGAATCGGCGCGCTGGAGCGTGTCGTTCTCGCGTTCGCTGCGCGTGCGGGCGGTTGCCCATCGACGGTTGCCGCGTTCTTCGAGCGGTTCGTCGTCGACGGCGCAACGGAGACGCTCTCGCGGCCGTGGTACGCCTGCGCGGCGCGGACGCTGCCGCAGGAGATAGAAGCGAAGGAAGCGAGCGACCTTTCGGCGCGCGTGGGCGAGACCCTCGCGGCGGAAGGCTACGAGTGGCTCGGCGCACAGCTTGCGGTTGTCGACGAGACGCGGTTCAACGAGATTCTGGAGCGCACGGGCAACAAGGCGGTGCTCCTCTTCGGCCGCAACTCGATACTCATGCGGCGGCTGTGGGACGCGTACGGCAGAGAAACGATCTACCTCACGGCCGACAGGCACGGAGGAAGGAAATTCTACGCCGGGCTTCTCGATATCGCGTTTCCGGAAGCGCGGATAAATATCCTCTATGAGGATGACGACGACAGCGCGTATCGCCTCGAAGATGACGAGGGGCGCGTGATGTTCGTGCGGTTCAAGGTGCGCTCGGAGGAAGTGGACTCCGCGGCGGCGCTGTCATCGATGTGGGCGAAGTACACGCGCGAGATACTCATGCGCGCTTTCAATGACTACTGGCTGTCGAAAGCAGACGGCCTTGTCCGCACGGCGGGTTACTGGGTGGACGCCGAGAGGTTCATTGCGGACTTGCTCGCGGCCGGGGTAGTGACTCCGGCACAAGCATCAGAATTCACCCGATGGAAGTAGGAGAAAGGCAGATGGCAGTCAATGTTGCGGTTGTGGGCGCCACCGGCGCGGTCGGTCATTGCATGAGGGACGTGCTTGAGGAACGCAACTTCCCCGTGAACAAGATAAAGTTTCTCGCATCGGAGCGCTCCGTCGGCAAGACTATGAAGTTCCGCGGCCAGGATTACGCGGTTGAAGAGCTGACCGAGACGTCGTTCGCGGGCGTGGACATCGCGCTCTTCTCGATACCCAAGAGCATGAGCCGCCACTTCTCGCCCATCGCGGCGAAGGCCGGCTGCGTCGTCGTGGACAACTCCAACGCGTTCCGCATGGAGCCCGACGTGCCGCTTGTGGTGCCGGAGGTCAACGCACACGCGATCCAGACGCACAAGGGGATTATCGCCAACCCGAACTGCTCGACGATCCAGATGGTCGTGGTATTGAAGCCCCTCCACGATTTCGCGCGGATCAAGAGGGTAGTCGTGACGACGTTCCAGGCGGTTAGCGGTACTGGGCGCGAAGCGATGGATGAGCTTGCGACGCTTTCGCGCGCGGTTCTCGACGGCAAAGAGGCAAAACCGGAAGTGTACCCCTTCCGGATCGCGTTCAACTGCCTGCCGGAGATCCCCAACCGCAAGGAGTTCGAGCCGAACGGCTACACCGAGGAAGAGATGAAGATGCTCAACGAGACGCGCAAAATCATGGAGGACGATACTATCCGCGTCACTGCGACCTGCGTGAGGGTGCCGGTGTTCATCGGCCACAGCGAGGCTGTGAATATCGAGACGGCGCGCAAGCTCACGCCGGACAAAGCGCGTAAGCTTTTGGAGAAGGCCCCGGGCGTACGCGTGGTCGACAACCCCAAGGGCGGCGTGTATCCGCAGCCCATCGATGCGGCAGGGCAGAACGATACGTTCGTCGGCCGCATCCGCGTGGATGAGTCCGTGAAGAACGGCCTCAATATGTGGGTCGTCGCGGACAATCTGCGCAAGGGCGCGGCGACGAACGCGGTGCAGATCGCGGAGTACCTGATCAAGTAGACGCACCGCTTGCGGGGCATTCTCAAGTTCTCTATCGTAGGGGCGACTCGGTGAGTCGCCCTTACGTTTCTCTGCCGGAGTTCAAGACGCTCGGCTTGGAGAGGCGAGAGCGGCATTCGAGACAGCAAGGAGTTGCGGCCCTCACCCTACCCTCTCCCAGAGGGCTTGTCATTACCCACATTTCTGATGCTTCCTCATCAGTTCAAGCCCGTCGCACATGATCATAATGTTCTGCCAACCTCGCCATATCGTTATCCATCCGGGATTGCCGTCACC
>Ga0315282_10003978_pt1 | contig 26113 bp, 19 predicted proteins | sample YL17G07_20_MG_FD_203693 | JGI IMG/M metagenome (GOLD analysis project Ga0315282, IMG submission 203693) | Sediment microbial communities from Yellowstone Lake, YNP, Wyoming, USA - YL17G07_20 | ecosystem: Environmental > Aquatic > Freshwater > Lake > Sediment | place: USA: Wyoming | collected... | reverse complement strand
GTGGGCCGTCAAGACGGGGTGGCGGCCGCTGGAGTGAGGTGCCGGGTGGCGGAGGCGGCGCTGGCGCGGTACAATCCTGGCGTGGGCGGGAGTCGCTCGACGATGGGTGGCAGTCAGCTCAAGACTGCATGCCGCGCATGTGCGGGTGCGGGCCGCTACGCTCGTAGCTGCGGCGTCTCTACCTCCCGTCGCGGCGACGTCCCTGCGGCGGGAAGCAGGGCCGCGGGGCGAGGGTCGGGGGCCAAGGGGGACAGGTTACAGGGGACGGGTTACAGGTTGTGGCTGAAGAAGATTGGGCACCGTCCCCGCCTACCTAGCCCCGGCGTCTCTGCCAGCGGGGATCAAGCACTGCTGCGCACGCGCTACTCGCGCAGCTACAATGTGTTGGCATCGTTTGTGCGAGCTGAGAGTGAGACTCAGTCTCAATACCTGATTTTCTTGTACCCAGGGAGAGTCGCTGCGAGTAGCCGCAGCGGCAGGGCACTCGTGGGTGGCGGCGACGTGGCGGGCGGGGGCGTCTCTGCCAGCCGGGATCAAGCACTGCTGCGCACGCATCTCGCGCGCGGTTACTATGCGTTGGCATCGTTTGTGCGAGCTGAGAGTGAGACTCAGTCTCAATGCCTGATTCTCTTGTACTCATGGGCAGTCGCTGCGAGTAGCCGCAGCAGCAGGGCGCACGTGGGCGGCAGCGACGTGGCGAGCGGCGCCCTTTCCAGTAGGGGCGGCGTCTGTGCCGCCGCACCGCTGGTCATCAACACGTATCCGGCGGCGAGAGGCTTGGCCGTGAGCCGTCCGGCAGCCCGGCGAGCTCGGCCGCCTCTGTGCGGGCGCAGGCGAGGCGGCATGAGAATCGGTGGCGACAAGCGCCACGTCTTCGGCCAGGGCCGCCCGATGGCCAAGGACGCCGTGGGCGCCGCGACACGAGGAGCTACGCTCCGAGCAGCGGCAGGCCGCCGTGTGCTCGCACGAGGGGGAGTGGCAAACAGGTACCAGGGCACGCTCTCCGCCGCGCAGAACGCCAACCAGAACATAGTCGAGTCGCGGCTGTTCTTCACCGGCACGACGGGCATGAGTGGCGGCCTCGACCTCTCCCGAGCAACGGACGCGCGCGAGAAGGGCCGCCTGGGCTTCTTCGGCGCCGCCGAGTCCTACGCCGGCGCCTACCCCCGCGTCACCTCCGAACCCCTCGGCCGCGACCTCAACCCGCTGGGCAGAGGTGACGGCCAAGCCTACGTCGCCGGCGCACTGAGTCTCAAACGCATCGCCCCGCGCCTGCCCAAAGCGCTCGGCCTGGGCGGCTACGGCAATAGCGTGAACAACGGCTGCAAGCGCGGATGCTGGGGCGACTTTGTGCCGGGCCCGCCGCCGAACGCGTGCTGGGCGGCGATGAACGACTGGTGCGGAGTGATGAACCTATGTCGGTGCTTCACGGCGGATTGCGAGCAGGCTGTCGGTGGGAAGGTGACGAACCTGGCGAGCAGCTGGCTCACTCCCATGCCGGACTACGACCACTGCTACTGGTACGACAGGGACCCGGCGGCCTGGATTGGCACCTGGTGGGAGATGTGCCAGCACTCCTGCGCGGGGTTCTACGCCTCGGGCGGCCTGTACGGGTCGTGCGGGTGCTACAACGAGTGCACGGACTGCTGCGACGATCTCGCCGTCGTCACAAACGCCGCGATGGCCGCCTGCTGCCGCGAAGGCCCCGGCACGTGCGTCGGCGGGTGGAGCGGGGACGCGTGCAGGTTGCCCGAGGGTGCCGACGGGGGGGGCGGAGCAGTCCCTGCGGGAGGCGCCGCAGGGATTGGGGCCGGTGCTGGCGGTGGTATTCCCGCTCGTGGGACTCTCTCCGGAGGCACCTGCGCGCTCCAGCCGGCGTCAAGCGCGCCAACCCCGCCGCCTCAGTGGTTCGGCAAGACCCTGGGGCGTGCCGAATCATGCTGCTGGCACTACTACAACACGATGCTCAACAGGGGCTTGCTCAATGCTTGGCGTCAGCGAAAGGTGGCGTGCATGTGCAAGGTTGTAGGAGACCCTAGCAGGTTCCAGTTCGGGGGCTGCTGCCCGGCCTTCGCGGAGCGTTGGAGTTGCTGTAATCCCGACGTGAATGCGATCTCCTGCAAGATCGGGCCGACAATCTTGATATGCAACTTCTATCCTCCGATTTTATCGTACTACTCCACTCCTAAGGGCGGGCCAGACGACGACTGCCAGGCGGCTCACAACCTCCTGCATGAGGCCTTTCACAAGTGTACAACCCCGCTCGCATCGGATAAAATCGGTGGCCCAGGAGTAGGTAACATGGCTGACCAGTGGGCTCATGTGATTATGGCCTGCTGCGGATGTATGACCCGGCAAGGTGTGGTCTTTCCATGAGAGCGAAGGCAAGAACGGTGCTCAAGTTCTATGTTGTTGGCTTCCTTTGGGTGCTGGTGCTGCTCTTTGTGTTTTGCGGCGTCGTATGGGGACCTAGCATCCTTCTTGCACCGGAGGGTCTCTTCCCACCTCCAGGCACGCCGCATTTGACTGGCAATGAGGTACGCATACCGGCACGCCCTCTCCATGGAAACCTAGTCCGCGCGGTTCTGATTGTAGAGGAAGAGAGCGCGCAGTCTGGCCCATTTGAGATTGACCGTATCATCAGGAGTGGGTACGTATTCGACCGAGGGAAGCGATACGCCATCAAATGGGGAATGATCGCAAGCGGTAGGGAAGATCCTGCAAAAGAGATATTTCTGGGTTCGCCAGTGGGAGCTTCTCGGACTTTCAGGGCCGGGTTCTTTCTTGGTGCTTCGACAGGGGCGTTGCCTCAGGACGTACTGAGGGCGATTCGGAATGGCAGTTGTCAACTTGTGGTAGCGGTCGACGAAATGAGCTTCTTCGTGTGCCCCATCGAGGTTCAGCCGGAGTAGTGCTCTATGAGTTCGCTTCGCTGGGACTGCGGGCACACGCTGACGCGCACCGAGCAGAGCTGGGACAGCCAGCAGAGCGCGTGGGCCAACGGCTTCCGCAGCCTGTACAGCTGGGACAGCCTGGGCCGCCAGTACTACGAGGAGCGCCAGGACTACTCCGGCGGCCAGTTCGTGAACCGCTACGACGTCACGCAGACGTACGACAAGAACGGCAACCGCACGGGGTACGACAAGAACGTCGTGGGTGGATACAACAGCGACTACGGCAAGGCGTACAACCTCAGTTACACTTTCAACAGCGTGAACGCCCTGGGAGCCGTCACCGACGGCGATTCGCCAGGATACCTATGCAGCGTCACCTGCGACGCGAACGGCAACGTCACGCAGGTTGACGAGAGCCAGCTGGGCAAGCCGCCCACCCCCCAGACGAACCACCTTTACACGTACTTCACCTACGACGCGCTCAACCGCCTCAGCGAGCACAAGACGAAGCAGTACGTCGCGGGCGGCACCAACGCCTGGGTGTGGACGGAGCGCCCGCACGCCTACGACGCGCTGGGGCGCCTGGTGCACAGCGGGTATGCGCAGTACAACGACGGCGACCCGTTCCCCGGTTTCGCGAACGTCCTCCACGCCTGCAGCGGCAGCCGCTTCGTGCAGAACGTGAGCAGCGACGGTCAGTCCTTCGGCGCCCGCTGGGACTGGGCCGGGTCTGGTAGCGGCGGCGTCTCTGCCGCCGGTGAAGTGGGCGTCCCTGCCGGCCAACCTCTAGATCACGGCGCAGCCCAGAGAATCGTCTCCTGGGCGGCATACCTGGACGCCGCCGGGCAGCTCCTTGTCTTGCGGGGGAACCAAGGCAGCGGCTGCAGCAATGCTTGCGCAGAGCTCCGGGGAATCCCGTCCCTGCCGGCCTGGAGGCGCCGTGGCTGGGGAGCGCCCACCTTGTGCGGGGCGGATGTTGCGGCCTAGTTGGGCGTGAACTGCTGGGACGTGTCCAGGATGACGTGATCGCCCTCGATGGTCACGCGGTAGTTGGTCAGGCCGCGCCTGGCCGGTCCGCTCACCCGCGCCCCCGTCTGGTCGAACTTCGACCCGTGGCAGGGGCAGATGAACCGCTCGTAGGCGCTGTAGTACTTGACGGTGCACCCGGAGTGGGGGCAGCGGAGGCTCACCGCCAGGATGCGCTCCTGCCCCGCGATCTCCGCGCGTACCAGGCCCGCCGGCCGGCCGCCCGCCTGGAACTCCATGTATCTCTGGAGGCGCAGGGTGTTCAGGCTGAAATACTGCAGACTCCCGAGCTGGCGTTGCCCGCCTGACTGCTGCAGCTTGGCCAGACGCCACTTGCTGCCCCCCGGGCAGGCGCTGAGCACGCTCAAGCCCAGCGCTCCCGCGGCGACGCCGATCAGCCGGCCAAGCAGGCTGCGGCGGGTGATGAGGGGGCTTACGCCTGCCTCCGGGACATTGCACTTCGTGCCTTTCACTCGATTCTCCGGGCGAAGATTCTAGCAGAACCCACCCATCCAGACGCGGCTCGGACAGGCTATAATCAAAGCTGATGCTCAGAGTCGTTTCAGTCTCCCTCGGCTCAAGCTCCCGCGACAAGGTCTCGCGCGCGACGTTCCTTAACCAGCAGGTCGAGCTGTCGCGCATCGGGACTGACGGCGACATGCCTCGCGCGGTGAAGATGATCGGCGAGCTGGACGGCCAGGTGGACGCCATCGGCCTTGGCGGCATCGACCTCTACCTCTGCGCGGCGAAGCGCAAGTACATCGTGCGCGACGCGTTGCGCCTCGCCCGCGCGGCGCACACCACGCCCGTCGTGGACGGCAGCGGGCTGAAGCTGTCCCTCGAGCACGACCACGTGCAGCGCCTGGCCCGCGAGTTCCCCGGAGTGCCGCTGAAAGGCGCCAAGGTGCTGCTCGTCTCGGCGGTGGACCGCTGGGGGATGGCCACCGCGCTGGCCGAGCACGCCGGGGAGATCATCTTCGGCGACCTGGTCTTCGCGCTGGGTATCCCGCTTACCCTGCACCGCCTGCGCCAGGTGGACGTCCTTGCCCGCCTGATGCTGCCCGTGGTCTCGCGGCTGCCGTTCCAGGTGCTCTATCCCACGGGGTCAAAGCAGAAGGAGCACAAGCCCAAGCACAGCGAGCTCTTCCTCTGGGCGGACTGGATCTGCGGCGACTTCCATTACATCCGGCGCAATCTGCCGCCGCGCCTGGACGGCAAGGTGGTGCTGACCAACACCACGACCGAGGACGATGTGAAGCTGCTCAAGGAGCGCGGCCTGAGCTACCTTGTGACCACGACGCCGGTGATCGACGGCCGCAGCTTCGGGATGAACGTGCTGGAAGGCTGCCTGGTGGCCCTCATCCGCCAGCAGGGCGACTTGGTGAGTCCGGAGAACTACCGGGTGTACCTGAACAAGCTCGACTTAAGGCCCGAGGTCACCAAGCTCAACTAACCCGCCCGCGATGCCCCTCAGGGCTGAGGCTGTTCGTCCCCTGCGCCTATCGCAGGGCTAGCCTGCCGAGTTCGTCCGTCCGCCGTTGCGCCCGGCCGCGAGGTGCTCATGCGCCTCGACGTACTGCGCCACCATCTGGGCGATATTCGACTGCGCCAGCGGGCGCGCCACCAAGAGCGCGTTGCGGATCGCCTTGGCGTTGCTGCGCCCGTGGCAGATCACCACGTTGCCGTTCAGCCCCAGCAGGGGCGCGCCGCCGAAGGCCGCATAGTCCACGCGGTTCGCCAGCCGCTTCAGCGCCCGCCGCTGCAAGAGCTTCGCTGCCAGCGCCGCCAGCAAGTCGCGCTTCAGCTCCTGCTTGAGCAGATACACAAAAGCCTCGGCCACGCCTTCGGCGAACTTGAGCAGGACGTTGCCCAGAAACCCGTCGCAGACCATGATGTCCAAGTCGCCGGCCAAAACCGTGTGGCCCTCAGTGAACCCGGCGAAGTTGAGGTCCTTGTCTGCGGCGATCAAGCTGTAGGCCTCGCGCACCACCGCGTTGCCCTTGTACTCCTCGCTGCCGTTGCTCAAGAGCGCGATGCGCGGGCGCTCCACCTTGCGGATGTTCTTCAGGTACAGGTGGGCTAGCACGGCGAACTGGTAGAGGTGTACCGGGCGGCAGTCCACGTTGCTGCCGCCGTCGACGAAGAACAGCTCCTTGCCGCGGGTGGGCAGCGGCGTACCGATCGGCGGGCGCTCGATGCCCCGCACGCGCCCCAGCGTGAACAGCGCCGCCGTCATCACCAACCCGGTCGTCCCCGGGCTGACCACCGCGCTGTGGGCATCGTCCTTCGCCCGCTCCATCGCCAGGCGGATGCTGCACCCTGGGAAGTTCTTGTAGACGTCCACCGGGCTGTCGATGTGCTCCGGCAGGCGCTGGCCGGCGGCGATCAGCTCCACCTTGCACCCGCACTTGCCGGCCGGGCCGGAGAGGTGGCGCGCGATCAGCCGCTGCGCCTCTTCCGGGTCTGCGCTGACCAGCACCAAGTCGAAGGGCTCGGGGCTGTCGGCGCATGCCTGCGCCGCCCCGCGCACGATCTCTTCCGCGCCGAGATCGGCGCCCATCACGTCCAGGATCAGCGTCGGCCGGGCCGCCATGCCGCGACATTATAGCGGCGTGTAGCACGTAGTGCGCATGCGCCCTGGGAGCGCTGCCTTCCAGGCGGCATTGCGGGCGACCTATCGGTCGCCCCTACAGGACGAGGGCGGCGAACGCGCCGCGCCTGGGCCCAGACCCGTGAACACCGCCGCTGGTATAGAATCCTGCCGGCATGCACCGCCGCCTGCCCGCACCGCTCCCGGCACTGCTTCGAGCCGCCACGCTGCTGGCAGCGCTGCTGGCTGGCATATCGCCCCCCATGGCGCGCGCGCAGTGGACCGACACCGAGGTTGACGAGCCCACCGCCGCCGCTATCTACGGCACCCAGGCCGAGGCGATCACACTGCCCAGCGCGGGGCGGCTGCTCCTCGACCTCGTCAACGCCGAGCGGCGCAATGCGGGCTTGAGCATCCTGGCCCGCCTGCCCCTCGCCGACACCCTCGCCCAGGAGCACGCCGACGAGATGGCCGCTCGCCACTACCCGGGGCACGAGAGCCTGGCCGGGTTGAAGTGCGAGGCGCGCTTCAACGCGCTCGGCGGCACGGACCAAGTCGAGGAGAACTACGCCTACTACGAGATCGCCCGCCCGGTGTTTCTTACAGCGAAGTTCGTCCGCCGCATGCACGAGCATTGGATGAACAGCGCGACCCACCGCGCCAACATCCTCGCGCCCCAGCACACCGCCGCCGGGTTCGGCCTAAGCATCGTGCAGGAGGGCGGGCGCAGCTATGTTGCCGGCGTGGAGGAGTTCGTCACCGACGTGGGCGAGTGCCGCCGCCTGCCCGCGACCATGCCGCCGGGGCGCATGCTCACCGTCACCGGGCGCCTCGACCCCTCGCGCGCGACGCTGAAGTTCATCGCGCTGGGCCGCGAGGAGCTGCCCTTCCCGCGTAGCCCGCAGTACCAGCGCGACCACGTGGGCGAGTACAGCGCGCCGCCCATCACCATCGCCTATCTGCCCGGCGGGTTTACGAAGCTCGTCGGCCCCGGCGTGCGGCAGGTGCGCTTCGGCGTGGCCTACGACAGGCGCAGCGGCGCCTACCGGCTGTCCATCCCGCCCGCCATGTTCACCGCGCCCGGCGCGTACTACATCACGGTATGGGCCATCCCGCCCGGATCTGCTGCGGGCATCCCGCCCGGCGCGAACGACAGCGTGTTCTGCGCCTCCACGCAGGTGGTGCTCCGGCGCGGGCGGTGATATCGCCACCAATCATCCACCATTGCCTGAGGGACTCCTACGGCGCGTCCCCGAATAGCGTGTCTCCCGGCATGTGCGTCAGCAGCACTAGCTCCTCCCGTCCCCCCTGGAAATCGAACCCCACCGTGAGGTCCGCTTGGTACCCACTCATTGGGTCAAACTGCTCTCCATAGAATGCCCCCCAGCTGAATGCATCACAGGCCTCACGCACTAGCGCGGACTGCGGGATCCGCTTCGAGAAGTCCCCGCCGCCGAAGGCAAACTGCTGGAAATAGCCACCCCCGTCAAGCAAAAAGCTGGGCAACGCGTGGTACCCTCCGCCGTTCGCCGGCCAGCGTTTGGAGGCCCAGATGTCAGGTGCCCCATTGCCTTGGTAGTCCAGCACGAGGGGCAGGAACTCGTAGGCGGTTGGGGTAGCCACAAGCAACTCCATCGCTCCGCGGAGATTGCAGACGGCACTCCAGCCCCACCCGCCGCTCCAGGTCGGGAGCGGGTAGATGTAGTCCGGAATGACATATCCCGTGCTGCCCCCCGGGCCGTGGCCGTCCATCACCGTGGTCCACACGCCCTCGGGGCTGCGCTCCAGCACTCGCGCGGTCGTCGGGAGCTTGTTGCCAGGCATCGGCATATCGCCCTTGCACACGACCTGGAGCACTCCGTCTGGCCGCAGGAACGTATCCGGGCTTCCTCCGGGATCGGAGGCCAGCTCGCGCACCCATTTCCCCTGTCCCTCGTCCCACCACTCGTAGTACATCGAGCACCAGCCTGGCACCTTCACGCTCTGCTCGTAGCTAAAGAACGCCGGGTTGTAGTGGTGGTCGAACGTAGGTTCCTCTGGCCAGTGCCGTCCTTCGCCCGGCAGCCAAGCCTCCCAGCGACCTGACTCAGTGCGGTGCAGCCAATGGTACTTGTCGGTGAAGTACTGGTACCATAGCTCGTGATTAGCGGATACCGCCAGCAGGCGAGATTCCAGACTGGGCCACTCGCCGACTGGAACCGTCGGCAGTACTTGCGCCGTCCACTGCGCGGTGTCCAGGTCAAATTCGACGAAGTAGACCGTATTACTCCTGTCGGTGGACACTAAGTAGGCGGAGTAGAGCTTGTGTAGTACGGCATCACCCGCTGAACAGGCGAACCAGTCCACAGCCCCCGGCACTGGAGGCTGCCGATACGCGCCAGCGGCACGGTCCTGCCCTAGTGCGGCCCCGCTGCCTCCCCCCGAGACCGGGTACTTGGGGAGTCTCGGTAACCACGGGTCGATCACCCGCCTTACCGCCCGACCCGCTGCCATCGTGTGTTCCACCCGGTTTGTCGTCTCATTCGGCGGGTCGGCGCTATCCCGTGCCCGCACCACAATGCTCAGGACGTGGCGGTTGCGGTGGTGCAGTTCATAGAGCTGCGGGATGTCCTGCACCACAACCGCCCCCGGATTGAGCTCTCCCGTGTGCTGATCAAACACGTACTGCGTAGCATGCAGGTGTCCCACGTTCATGTCCTCCACGTAGTACAGGTCGTAGTGCACCGGCGGGGACAGCGCGTCTTCGGCCTCTGCGCAGCGGATGGTGATGGTCTGGTCTCCCGTCCAGCCTTCGGACATGCCTCCGATGAGCTGACCATCCGCTCCCGTCTCAGTCCACACCGGCGGGTCGTGATCATCCACCGCCGTGCCCTGCGCCACCGCGGACAGCACCTGCGCGTTCTGCTCCTCGTTCGGTGAGGTGGCGCTGTCCTTGGCGCGTGCGGCGAAGTAGTACGTCTGGCCGGCGATGAGCGCGGGTGAAGTCCACGGCGATGTCGCCCCCGCCGCCTTCGCCGCACCTGCGTAGTCAATGGGGCTCTGGGTGGAGTAGTACAAGGTGTAGCTCACGGGCGGAGTGGCAGGAGCAGGAGGCACAGCCACATCCGTCGCCGTGCCGAACTCCACCGTGACCGTGCCATCGGCGTTCGGCGTGGCAGCAGTGATGCCCACCGTCGTGTCCCAAGTCGGCGGCGTCACGTCGGGGAAGTTCGCGTCGAAGTCCACCGTCGCGTGGTTGGACTCCGTGTCCGCCTCGACCGAGGAGGCCATCGCAGCAGCTAGGCACGCCGCGACGTAATACTCACATGTCCCCGCAACTGGGGGCTCGTCGGTGAAGCAGTACCGCACTGGCCTGCTCTGGTCAGGGCTGTCCTGCCCCGCGGGGAAGCACTTGCTCCGGGGGATGGTGAGCGGCGAGGATGCATCGTCCGGATTGGGCAGCACCGTGAAGTCGCTGTCACCCGCCCCTCTGCGGTAGACGCGGTATCCGCTCAGCGCTTCCTGGCAGTGGGTTGCAATGGGGGTGACATCGGACAGCGCGATCAGCCCGTTCGCATCCCCGTCCACGCGCGCAATGCGCCAGTTCGTCGCACCCGGCCCAGCCGCACTGCCGCTCGAATCATCGGGGTTCCCCGTCGGCCAGGACGCGAATCCGTCATGCAGGGCCGGAGAGTCATAACTCGGATGTAAGCCCCACTTCTGGGCGATGGGCGTGATGTCCGAAAGGCCCACAACGCCGTTCATGTCGTAGTCGCCGGCGAACCGTTCAGTCCAGCGAAGCTCGATGCCCGTGGGCGGCTGCTCGCCTCCGCCCTGTCCATCCGGCGGACCATCGGGATCGATCAGGGCGGCTGTCAGGTCGAACACCGCACCCCCCGCGCCCTTGGGCGCACCTGCCGCAACCTTTATTGAGCCGTCGGCCGCCTCCTTGCCCAAACGCTGGAGTTCAGCGTGCAGTCGAGCTTCAAGCTCTGCCACGCTCGGCGGCCCCACGTCGTTATCCCCTGGCTTCAAAGCAACGGACGAGCCGGAATGACAGCCCGCGAGGACTGTACTCACGAGCCAAAGTACCAACAACTCCCATCTGCGGACACCGCCGCGATCACTGGCCATTACGTACCCCTTCTCCCGGTGAGCTACTGCCCGAGTACCGGCAGTATACATGACTGCGGCTGTCCCCCGGGTGTTCCCCGCCGCCAGTAGCACTCACCGCGGGCGTCTATCCCGGGGCTGCCATCTTGACTTGCCACCGGCCCGCGCTATAATCTATCCGCGTTAGCAGTCGAAGGCGGAGAGTGCTAGCAGCTTGAAATAGCGGGCTGCCAAGCCTGGTATGACTGCGGCGAGGAGCGCCCGCCTCCGAGCGGGCCTTTAGGGTCGTTATCCATCACCAGCGGAGGTTATCGAATGGCTAAGGCATCAGCGAAGTTCTCGTTCACGCCTGCGCCGGGGCGGCTGATCGTGCGGCCCATCGGCCAGGCGGAGAAGACCGACAGCGGCTTGTACCTGCCGGAGAGCGCCAAGGAGCGCCCGCAGCTCGGCCAGGTCATGGCCTACACCCCGGGCTTCTACGACGACGGCAAGCGCCGCGAGGCGGTGTGCGCTGCGGGCGACACGATCTTCCACAGCAAGTACGGCGGGACGGAAGTGAAGATCGGCGGGGATGACTTTCTCATCCTGCGCGAGGAAGACGTTCTCGCAGTGAGGAACTAGAGGCCGCCTGGCCGTGGTGGCTAGGCCATGCGGCCCAGGGCGGCAAGATCAGCTATCGACATCAAAGGAGAGGCAACAATGGCGGCAAAGCAAATCGTGTTTTCAGCCGACGCCCGGGCGAAGCTTCTATCGGGCGTGGACAAGGTGGCCAACGCGGTGAAGGTGACGCTCGGCCCGCGCGGGCGCAACGTCGTGCTCGAGAAGAAGTGGGGCAGCCCGACGATCACCAACGACGGCGTGACCATCGCCAAGGAGATCGAGCTGGCGGATCCCCTGGAGAACATGGGCGCGCAGCTCGTCAAGGAAGTGGCGAGCAAGACCAACGACGTGGCCGGCGACGGCACGACGACGGCGACGATCCTCGCCCAGGCGGTGATCCAGGAGGGGCTGCGCAACGTGGCGGCGGGGGCCAACCCCATCGCCCTCAAGCGCGGCATCATGAAGGCCAGCGACCTGGTGGTGGAGTATCTCAAGAAGAACGCGATCAGCATCAAGACTGACAAGAAGGCCATCGCCAGCGTGGCGGCGATCAGCGGCAACAACGACCAGGAGATCGGCGAGAACATCGCCGCGGCGATGGACGCCGTGGGCAAGGACGGCGTGATCACCGTCGAGGAGAGCAAGACCGCCGAGACGAAGATCGAGCTCGTCGAGGGCATGCAGTTCGACCGCGGCTACATCAGCCCCTACTTCGTCACCGACCGCGAGAACATGGAGTGCAGCCTGGAGGACCCGTTCATCCTGCTGTGGGAGAAGAAGATCTCCGCCGTCGCCGACCTGCTGCCGCTGCTGGAGAAGGTGGCCAAGCAGGGCAAGCCGCTGGCGGTGATCGCCGAGGACGTGGAGGGCGAGGCGCTGGCCACGCTGGTGGTCAACCACCTGCGCGGCACGCTCAAGGTGTGCGCGGTGAAGAGCCCCGGCTACGGCGACCGCCGCAAGGCGATGATGGAGGATATCGCGGTGCTCGCCGGCGGCAAGTTCTTCACCGAGGACCTGGGCGTCAAGCTGGAGAGCATCGACCTGCGCGAGCTGGGCACCTGCAAGACGTTCAAGGTGGACAAGGAGAATACCACGCTCATCGAGGGCAAGGGGAAGAAGGACGCCATCCAGGGCCGCATCAAGCAGATCAAGAACGAGATCGACAAGGCGACGAGCGACTGGGATAAGGAGAAGCTGCAGGAGCGGCTGGCCAAGCTCCACGGCGGCGTGGCGGTGCTCAAGGTCGGCGCAGCCACCGAGACCGAGCTGAAGGAGAAGAAGCACCGCTACGAGGACGCGCTGAGCGCCACCCGCGCGGCGGTGGAGGAAGGCATCGTGCCCGGCGGCGGCGTGGCCCTGCTGCGCGCGAGCGTCGCCGTGGACTTCAGCATCTTCAAGGGCGACGCGGAGGCGGAAGTCGGCGCGCGCATCCTGAAGAAGGCGCTCAAGGAGCCGACGAAGATGATCGCCGAGAACGCCGGCGAGGAAGGCGGCGTCGTGGTGCGCGACATCCTGGCCGAGAAGAAGAACCCCAACTGGGGCTACAACGCGTCGACGCATGTCTACGAGGACCTGGTGAAGGCGGGCATCATCGACCCGGTGAAGGTGACGCGCAGCGCGGTGCAGAACGCGGCGTCGATCGCCGCGATGCTGCTCACGACCGAGGCGCTGGTGGCGGAGCTCCCGGAGAAGAGGAAGGAGTCCATGCCCGGCGCCGGCGCCGGAATGGGCGGCGACATGGACTTCTAGGAACTCACCCGGTAGGCGGGGCTTCAGCCCCGGCGCCTGGCGGCTCACCGACCGTTGATCATAGGGGCGACCGATAGGTCGCCCTTCCTCTTGTAGGGGCGGCTCGCGAGCCGCCCGGATGTAGGGGCGGGCTCCCATGCCCGCCCCTTTTCTTTGGTAGGGCGGACCGCCGTGTCCGCCCAGGCAGGGCCGAGGGCCAGGGGCCAAGGGCCGAGGGAGAGAACCGTAGCGGCGGCGTCCCTGCCGCCGTCCCCTGTCACGCGTGAAAGCTCACCGGGAAGACCGACCAGGGATCAGACACCTGCCGCGGCTTTCGTCAGAGCCCCCGCAGGCCGGCCCGCGGCCCTTTCCCCGGCGCCGCTCCTGGCAATCGCTGTCTTCGCCACCTAGTGAGACTGAGTCTCAGTCGCAGTAAATGCAGAAGGATCCATGTAGCCAAGGTGCGCCGCCGGGGACGGCGCGGTGAAGGGGCGCGGCACTGAAGTGCCGCCTGCCCGGGCGACCTATCGGTCGCCCCTACGGAGCAATCGCAGGCGAGCCGCCTGCGCCACTGCGCGCCGTGCTATCTTCTATCCATGCGCACGACATGGCTGGTGGCTTTCAGCGTGTGGGCGGCGTGCGTGTGTGCCCTGGCCATGGCCGGGTGCCGGGGCGCGGCGGGGGGAGCGCCGGTTGCCTACCCGGCGACCTGGCCGGTGCCGCAACTCACTGCCCCGCCCGGCGCCACCCAAGCCAAGGATAAACTGCCGGGCTCAGGTTCAGAAAGTGTCACCTCGGTTGCGGCCTTGCCGTCCAACGTTGGTCGACCTCATGAGGGCAACATGTGGGATGTCGCCTTCAACTACAGCGGCACATGGGATCAGGCGTACAGGCATGCCGACGAATGCCTGAAGCCGCTCGGCTACAGACTCACCACCCGGAGTGAGGACACGGCTCACGAGTTCAGCGAAAGTGCGTACCTGTCTCCCGACAACCGCATCAAGGCCCGCCTCATGTGTCACGAGAGCTTTCTCCTCACTGGGCAGTCAAGACCGCTCTACCGCCTCGAGATTGTGGTCTACAACCAACCCCTGGGCCCCGAAATGCCTATCGTGCAGCGAGCTAGGCCGATCCCCTAGCGGCGGCGTCCCTGCGGCGCGCCGCGCACGCGCGGCGCCTACTGACAACTGACAACTGGCAACTGACAACTTCAAAGGTCGCCCGGCAGGGCCGCCGGGCGCTACTGCTCATGTGGGCGGGGACGGTGCCCCGCCCCTATCACCTAGAACCCAGCACCGAGAACCTGTAACCTGTCACCTGTTCCCTGAGTCCCCGGCGGCAGGGACGCCGCCGCTACGGTTCTTCCTGCCTACTGCCTTCTGCTTACTGGCAACTGACCACTGACAACTGGCCACTGCCAGGGCTTATCCTTGCAGCGTGCCGAGAGTGGCAAAGCTGATCCCCCGCCGGCGCGGGACGTGGGTCGAGGTCGTCCCCGACGCGGGCGATTCCCTCCGCCTCCCCCGCGAGGCGCTGCCCGCGGATGTCGCGCCGGGCGCCATACTCAGCGACGGCGCGTGGGCGCGGCTCACCCGCCTTGCGGCGTACCACGGCTTGTACGACTACGCGCTAAAGGCGCTGGCGCGGCGCGAGCACTTCGACCGCGAGCTGCGTCGCAAGCTTGAGCTGCGCGAGAGGGACCGCTCGCTCGTGGCGCAGGTACTGAGCGCCTGCCGCGAGCGCGGCTATGTGGACGATGCGCGGGCGGCAGAGGCGGCGCTGCGGAGGCAACTCGCCTACGGCAGGATGGGCCGGGCGCGGCTGAAAGACGAGCTGATCCGCCGCGGCTGCCCCATCGAGCTGGCCCGGCAGGCCATCGAGGCGCAGGCCGGCGGCATCGACGAGGCGGCGGAGATCGCAGCGCTGCTCAGCGCGCGCCGCCAGCACTTCGCCCGCATGCTTACGCGAATGGCGGCCCGCCTGGCATCGCGCGAGAGCAACCCCGCCCGGCGTCGAGCGCTGCTCAGCCGCCAGCTCGGTGCGACGGTGATCGCGTTCCTGGCCCAGCGCGGGTTCATGGGTGACGAGGCGCGAGAGCGGGCGCGGGAGTTCGTCAGCGGGCTCATCGGCGAGAGCGGCGAGGATGACGTAGGCTAGGGCGCGGTGCACCGCCCGCAGGTGGTGCCGTGCCTAGGCTGGTGGAAGCCCCGCGATGGCCGCCTCGAACTCGGCGGCCACGCGCTTGACCAACTCCTCGTCGCTGCCGCGCACGACGAGCTCGGCCCACCAGCCCGCCCCCACCTTGGGGTAGCTGCCGAAGCTCAGCTCCGGGTAGGCGTCCACGAAGCGCTGCATCACTCCCGCCCAGCGCGACTCGCCGCTCTGCGCCTTGAAGCGCGCCTCGTAGACCGGCGGGCCGCTGAAGCGCTCCGCGATCGTGCTCCACATGTCGCGCAGCACGATTGGCACGCCGGGCAGCACCACGACGTTGCCCACGATGAACCCCGGCGGGCAGGGGTGCGACGCCCAGACCAGCTCCGCGCCGGCGGGCAGGCGGCACATCTCGCGCTGGCCGGGGTTGAGCGGCGTGCCGCGCGCCTGCTCGTAGGCGGCAAGCGCCACGGCGTTGTACTCCAGGGGCCGCCCCAGCGCCTCGGCCACCGCGCCGCGCGTCACGTCGTCGGGCGTGGGGCCGATGCCGCCGCCGACGATGACGTGGTCGTAGGACGCGGCCAGCTCGCGCACCCACCCTGCGACCACCTCCCGCTTGTCGGGGATGACCAAGCCCAGCTCGACGCGCACGCCGCGCCCCGTCAGCTCGGCGCAGAGGAAGCTCAGGTTGGTGTCCTGCGTGTCGCCGCGCAGAAGCTCGTCGCCGACGGAGATAATCGCTGCGCGGGGGGCGCCCATGCCCGGTAGAATAACACAGCAGGAGCTATGGGCTACGCGAGCAACTGGCTCTGGAAAGCGTTCATCGCCGTGATCTGGCTTAGCGTGCCACTGAGCGGGATCTACCTGCTGCATGCCGACCGCGACCGCTTCCGCAATGAGTTGAGCGCTCAGCGCGCGGCGTGCATGACCCGCGCGGACATCCTCAAGCGCTACACGGTGTATATTCAGCGCCAGGCGGGGAAGGTGAGCCAGGTGGACGACGATGAGACGCACTATGCCTGGCGGCGGGAGTGGCAGGACCTCCAGGATAAGCTGGAGCAGGAGCGGGGGGTGTTCAGCGGCGCGACCTACGCCTACTACCCCGCGTCGGACAAGCTGCTCAGCGGCCTCGAGGCGTCCCTCGCCAGCCAGCGCCAGGCGGTGGAGGAGGCGGAGATGGTGCGCAACGAGGGCAACCGCATGAGCGAAGGCTTCGCCGACCTCGTGCAGTACCTGGAGAACGAGCGCATGGCGGCGGAATACTGGCGGCAACAGGGCGCGGAGGATATCTACCTCTACTACCAGGAGGAGCTGGCGAAGAGCGAGGCGATCTACAACTCGCGCCACCGCGACTACGACGACCTCAGCTCCCAGGTGCGCACCCAGCTCGCCATAGCGATCCGGCTCAACCGCGACATCGAGCGTGACGTGTACGAGCTGCCGGACACCATCGCCGCCGATGAGATGTACACCTACCGCGAGGACCTAAGCGCGCGCCTCGCCCGCTTCAACCTTAGCGGCGCGCTGAAGCGCCTCCTCGGCGCAGCGAGCTAGGGCCCATGCAGGCCCGGCCGCCTCCGGGCCCGTAGGGAATCCGCCCCGGTCGAGCGCGTACAGCTTCATGCCGTGCGCCGATCGGAACACCGGTTCATTGTGCACGGCCCACTTCTCGTCGATCAGCTGCGAGCCCTGCACTTGGCCGGTAAGGAGTCCGGCCCCTCCCGCCCCGCAACCCGCCGTCGCCAGCAGGCCCAGTGCAGCGATGACTAGTCCCGTGTAGAACTTTAACGTAGCCATTTCCTCCTCCCTAGGAGCAAACGAGATTCATGCGAGCCAAATGTCAACGCACGATGGAATCAGAAGCGGACCTCTCCTCCCCTGAAGTCCTCGATGCGCTATGGCGCGTCTTTGAAGATGGTGTCCCCGGGAAGGTGGGTAAGCAGTACCAGCTCGTCCTGCCCTGTCTGGCAGTTGAATCGGTTGATAGCGAGAGCCTCGAACCCGGTCAGCGGGTCGAACGGCAGCGAGGTGATGACCCTGTTCGCGTTGAGTATCAAGCCGGAGTCTGCGACGCGCTTGGAGAAGTCGCCCCAGCCGAATGCGTTCTGCCTGAAGTACGTGCCGTCGGTTTGGCGGATCTTGTAGGGGAGCGCGTGAAACCCCCCACTTGCGGCAGGCCAGCACTTGCCGGAGCTTGGGCTGGCCAACCAGTGCCCCTCGTCGTCCAACAAAGGGGCGGGGAGGTAGTCGTACCCCGTCGGTGTAGCCACGAGGAGTTCCCAGGAGCCTCGCAGGTTACACGCTGCCGTCCAACCCCAACCGCCAGCCCAAGTCTGAAGCGGGTAACTGTGGTCGGATCCTATGGAACCGGACTCTCCCCCTGGGCCGTACCCTTCGAGCACTACGCTCCAGACCCCGTCGGGACTGCGTTCCAGCAGATGAGACATCGTCGGGGACTGGTCTCCGATGTGCCGGATGTCTCCATCACACGCGACCTGCAACACCCCATCGGGCCTTAGGAATGGATACGCCCCTCCTCCGGGGTCGGAAGCCAGCTCGCGCACCCACTGCCCCTCCGCTTCGTTGTACCACTCGAAGTACATCGCAAACCGCCCGGGAACCGTCGTGCTGTCCTCGTAGCTGAAGAACGCGGGGTTGCAGTTCTGGTCGAACTGGGGATCGTGATCCCAGTATCGTCCTTGTCCGGGAAGCCACTCCTGCCACTGCCCTCCCACGCTGCGGTGCAGCCAGCGGTCCTTGTCAGAGTAGTAGCCTAGCCAGAGCTCGTGGGTCCAGGACAAGCCCAGCTTGCGGTCGTGAGTCTGCTGCCCCGCGGGAACCGTGGGGAGCACCTGCGACGTCCACTGTGCCGTGTTCAGGTCGAGCTCTACGAAGTACACGTTGCTCGTGGCGCCGGTCTGGTCGCCATAGGCCGAATAGACCTTCCGCAGTACGGGGTCGCCCACCGTTGATGCGATGGATAAGTCGCCGCCGATGTCGGTGTCTGGGAGCCCCGGAAAGTGCGGGTCGATTATCCGCTTCACCGCCCGTCCGGCGGCCATCCCATAGCTTCCTTTGTTGTCCGTCTCGTTTGGTGGATTGGCGCTGTCCCGCGCCCGCACCACGATGTTCACCTTGTGCCGGTTGCGGTTGTGCAGCTCGCAGAGCTGTGGGATGTCCTGCACCACCACCGCACGCGGGTTCAGTTCCCCCGTGTCGAAGTCGAACACGACCTCATCCCCTGTTAAGTCCTCCACGTAGTACAGGTCGTAGTGCACCGGCGGGCTCAGGGCGTCCATGGCGTCGGCACACCTGATCGTGATCGTCTGGTCTCCTGTCCACCCCTCGCATATGCCGACAATGAGATTCCCGTCTGCGCCCGTCTCCGTCCACACCGGCGGGTCGTGGTCCTCCACCGCCTGCCCTTGCGCCACCGCAGACAGAACCGCCGTGTTCGCGTCCTCGTTCGGCGGGCTTGCACTGTCCTGGGCGCGCACGGCAAAGTAGTACGTCTGGCCGGCCACCAGGATCGGCGACACCCACGGCGACGCCGCCCCCGGCACCTTCGCCGCGCCGCTGTAGTCCATCGGCGTCTGGAGGGAGTAGTACAGCGTGTAGCTCACCGGCGGGGTGGCTGAGGCAGGCGGCACTGCGATGTCCGTCGCCGTGCCGAACTGAACCGTGATCGTCCCGTCGGCGTTTGCCGTCGCCGCTGTGACTCCCACCGTCGTGTCCCAGGTGGGCGGGCTGACGTCCGGGAAGTTGGCCTGGAAGTCCGCGTGCACGTGGTTGGACTCCGTGTCCGCCTCAACTGGCGAGGCCGTCTCGCTCGTGAGACACGCCACGACGTAGTACTCGTACATCCCCGCCACCGGCGGCGCGTCGGTGAAGCTGTACCGCACTGGCCGCGTCGGGTCAGGTGCGTCGTGCCCCGCCGGGAAGCACTTGCTGCGCGGGATGGTCAGCGGCGAGGATGCGTTGTCCGGATTCGGGAGCAACTGAAACTGAGTCTCACCAGGCCCCTTGCGGTAGACGCGGTAGCCGCTCAGAGCTTCCTGCCAGTGCGCGGCGATGGGCGTGATGTCGGGCAGCGCGATGAGCCCGTTGCCATCACCGTCCACGCGTGCGACGCGCCAGTTCGTGGCGCCTGGGCCAGCATTGCCGCCGCTGGTGTCGTTCGGGTCGCCCGTGGGCCAGGATGCGAACCCGCCGTGCAGAGCAGGGGAGTCGTAGGACGGGTGCATGCCCCACTTAGTGGAGATGGGCACGAGGTCGGGCAGGCCCACCAGCCCGTTCATGTCGTAGTCGCCGATGAGCCGTTCGGTCCAGCTCAGCGCGATGCCCGTCGGCGGCTGTAGGCCTCCGCCCTGCCCATCCGGCGGCCCGTCGGGATCGATCACAACCGCGCCCAGGTCGAACACAGCGCCGCCAGCCCCCTTGGGCGCCTGGCTTGCCGTCTTGTCCGCGTCCTTCCCCAAGCGCTTCAGCTCCTCTCGCAGCCTCACCTCTAGCTCCGCCACGGTGGGCGGCATGGAGGACTCGGGTGATGCTCTTGGGACAAGCGCTGCTCCGCCGTGGCAAGCGGTCAGGAAGACGACTAGGAACGCGGAGACGTAGGCTGGAACACGTCCGCCCTTACTTAGCCCGATACCTCCACTCGACACCTCGCACCCCTGCCCGCTGAAGATGCTGCCCGGGCATGCAAATTGTACCAGCATTCAGGGATGATCGGGCGACCTGTCGGTCGCCCCTACGGCGGGCGGACACGGCGGTCCGCCCTACTTCCCATCGCCCCGGCCGCCCCGCTACTGCAGCAGCCCGGCGAACTCCGGCGTGGCGCCGATCTCCGCCTTGAAGGCGGGGTCGATGTCGATCGCCTCGCCCAGCAGCGCGCGCGCCTTATCCACGTTGCGCATCATCACGTAGGCCAGCGCCTCGTCGATGTAGAACCGCGGCTGGCCGGGGAACTGCTTCAGTCCTTCCTCGAACACCCTCAGCGCCTTCTCGTATTCTTTCTGCTTGACGATGCACACGCCCTTATAGTGGAACGCCTGCCACTGGTCCGGGGACAGGCGCATCACCTCGTCGAAGTGGTCCACCGCCTTGGCGTACTGCTCCAGCTCGGCGAGCAGGATCCCGCGGCGGTAGTACGCGCCCTTGTGCTCCGGGTCGAGCTTGATCGCCTCGGCGAAGGTGTCCACCGCGGCGAGCTGGTCGCCCAGGCCGTCGTGGGCCAGCCCCTTCTGGTAATAGACCTCAGCGTTGTTCTTGTCGTAGCGCAGCAGGTACTTGATGCACTCCAGCGCCTCGTCGTAGCGGTGCAGGCGGTTGAGGCAGACGGCCTTCTGCAGCCAGGTGCGAGTGTCGGTGCGCTGCACGTCGAGGGCGCGGTCGTAGGCCGCCACCGCTGCGGTGTAGTAGCGCTGCTGCGATGCGACGTCCTCGATGGGTTCGCCGAGCTTGCGGTTGGCCTCGCCCAGCTCGAACCAGCCGCGCAGGTCCTGCTCGTTGCGGTTGAGGAAGCGCGTGAGGAACTGGATCTCGCCCTCGTACTGCCCAAGCTCACCCATCAGCAGCGCCTTGCGGTACCAGACCATGTCGTAGTCGTCGTTGAGCGAGAGGCTCTTGTCCAGCCCCTCCATCGCCGCCTGCTTGTTGCCCATCTGGTAGAGGATCTGCGCCTTGTTGTACCAGGCGCGGGCGTCGGTGGGCTGGCGCGTGATGTAGCGCTCCGTGTAGTCCATCGCCTCGGTCAGGCGGTTGCAGCCGTAGAGCGCCACGCCGTTGTTGGCCCACGCCTCGTCGTCGTCGGGCACGGAGTGCAGGTACTCCTCGTAGCTCTCCACCGCCTGCTCGTACTGGCTGGTCATCACCTCGGCGATGCCGCGGGACTTGAAGGATTCGTCGTCGGACTGATTGAGCTCGATGCAGGCGTCGAAGTGGCGGATGGCCTGCATGTCCTGGCCCAGGCGCCCCAGCAGGATGCCCGTGCCGTAGGTGGCGTCGGCGAGGCGCGGGTTGATCTCCTTGGCGCGGGCGAAGCTGCGCAGCGCGGTGAGCGTGCTGCCCGTCTCGTACTGGCACAGCCCGAGGTGGTACCAGGCGAGATAGTTGCCCGGGTTGGACGTCGTCGCCGACTCGTAGCTCAGGCGCTCGGTTTCCTTCTCGCCGAGGGTGCACGCCGTCAGTCCGCGGTTGTACCAGATGTAGTCCAGGTCCTTGCGCAGTTCGAGCACCCGGTCGTACATCGCCATCTCGCTGTCGTACTGGGTGAGGCTGTTGTAGCACAGGGCCTTGACCACGTAGCTGGCGTAGTTCTTATCGTTGCGCTTCAGCGCGTCGTCCATCAGGCGCAGCGCGTCGTCGTAGCGCCCCGTGGCGTAGGCCGCCCAAGCAAGCCCCCAGTACACCAGTTCGTTGTCGGGGAAGTGCGACTGTACGTCTTTCAGCTTAACCTCGGCGTCGGCGTAGCTCTCGTGCTTGAGGTCGTTGAAGCAGTGGTTGATCAGCTTGCGCTCGGCGTCGCGCGTCGCGCGCTCCTTCTCCTCCTTCTTCCTCATCATCCCGCGCATGTCCTGCCGCCATACCTCGTGAATCGCGTTGTAGTCGCGCACGAGGAAGCCCTCGTCGAGCAAGTCGCGGGGGACGAGGTCGCTGAGGCGCGGGTAGAACGGCTTCTGCCGCCCACGCACCTTGCCGTAGGGCATCTTGTTGAAGCGGAAGAACGCCACCCCCAGCTCGTCCTCGATGCTCGTCAAGTCCAGCTTCTGGGAGATGCGCTCGAAGAGAAAGTCCGCCTCCTCGGCTTCGAAGACGCGGAAGTCCTTGCCCTTGTCCAGGCCGATTGCCATGAGATCGGTGACCGACTCGGGGATGTGCTTCAAGTTGCCCATGTAGCCCCAGTACAACCCGCCGTTGAGCACGTCCGCGTGGTCGTGGACCAGCTCCATCAGCATGTTCATCACCGAGTACTCGGCGCCCGCGTAGCCCAGCACGATCAGCCCCGTGTTGGCGAAGGAGTGGCGCAGGAAGTCGCGCAGGTCGTCGTTGTGCTTGGCCATGCCCTCGCGCAGATAGCGCACGTCGTAGCGGTCGAGGTCGCCGTGAATCTTGATCACGTAGCGGTGGTCGAAGTCCTTCACTTCGCGCAGCTGGTCCGGCCCCTTGATCGTGACGCAGTTCGTCCCGCGCAGCCAGTAGAACGCGTCCTCGACGAGGGTGTCCCAGTTCGTCGTGTAGCAGCGGTTGCTGAGCTTGCCCTCCTTCACGCCGATGGCGTACATCAGCTGGGCCGGGCTGGGGAAGCGTCCGCGCAGGTAGCGCTTGAACAGGTCCGTGCGCAGGACGACGGAGGGGTACTCCTTCTCCAGCGTTGAGATGTACGGGAAGTTGGGGTTGAACCACTTCTCGCGGGTCACCCACTCATGCAGGTCGTCTGCGGTAACCTGGCCGCGCTTGGCTGGGTTGCTCTTCTCGAAGATCCTCACGATGATCTCGTTGATGATCTCCTGGCTGAGGGGGAGGCCGGCCGAGGCCGACATCCCTGCGCCGAAGAAGAACTGGTACTTCAGCGGCCGGGCGAAGAAGCGTTCGAGGAAAGTGTCCTGGGTGACGATCGCTTCGTTAAGAACGTCCTTGCGGTCGCGGGCTTCAACCTTGATGCGGCGGCGGATAGACATGCCGGCTTATCCCTTCCTCTCTATACAGGCTGATCTTTGAGATTATAGCAAACGCCCCGGCCGCCGCCTGAGTATAATCGCAGCGTGCGCATCATCGCCGGCGAGCTCAAGGGGCGCAGCGTGCACCTGCCCAAGGGCAGCCCGATCCGCCCGGCCACCGGCTTCGTCCGCGAACTGGCGATGAACCTCTTTACTCCGGAGCGGCTCCAAGTCGGGTGCTTCCTCGACTTGTGCGCGGGCAGCGGGCTGATGGGCTTCGAGGCCGTCTCCCGCGGCTGCCCGCGGGTGATCTTCGTCGAGGCCGATGCGCGCACCGCCGCCCTGCTTAGACGCAGCGCCGCCGCCCTGGGCGTGGAGCAGCGCGCAGTCGTGCTCTGCCGCGACGCCCGCCGCTGCTTTAGCACCGTTAGCCGCATCGCCGGGGCAGAGGGCGTGAGCGCGGCGTTCCTCGATACGCCCTACATCCCCGGCATGGCCTGGGAGGTGCTGATGCGCGCCGGCCAGGCAGTAGGCGTGCTCCAGCGGGACGCGCTGTTCATCGTCCGCACCCCCGACGAGCTGCCGGACGCGGCGGGCGCGCTGACGCTCAGGGAGAAGCGCCGGGCGGGCAACGCCTGGCTGTGGCTCTACGTACCGGAGGCGGGAAGCTGTGGCGGCTGAGCTGACGCTGCGCGAGCAGGCCGCGGTGTGGGATCGCCGCGCCCGCGAGGCCATGGTGGAGGCGGAGCTGCCCGATACGCCGCTGTGCGAACGCCTGGCCGGGCTTAAGCCCAAGCTGCGAGCGGCGCTGGATATCGGCTGCGGCAGCGGGCGGCACCTGATTCTGCTCGCCGCCCTGGGCTGGCGCGCCACGGGGCTCGACTGGTCAGCCGCGGCGCTGGCCCGCGCCCGCCAGGCGGTTCGCAGCGCCAGCCTGCACGCCGACTTCGCCAAGGCGGACTACCGCAGCCTGCCCTTCAGCCCAGGGTCCTTCCACCTCGCCGTCGCCACGCGCGCGCTGCACCACAGCCGCCTGGAGGACTTCCGCCGGGCGCTGGGCGAGCTCAAGCGCGTGCTGGCCATCGGCGGGCGGGCGGTGATCAGCGTGCCCTCCCTGGCCAACGCGCCGCGGGGTGGCGGGGAGTGGGTCGAGCCGGGCACGTTCATCCCCGCCGAGGGCGTCGAGACTGGGCTGCCGCACCATTTCTTCAGCGAGGACGAGCTGATCACGCTCACCGCCCACTTCCGCCGCGTCGAGCTGGCGCTGGTCGAGGAGCCGGCGCACTTCGCGGAGCCGGAGCTTGCTGTGCCGCCGCTACCCGTGGATGCGCGGCGGCGCAACGACTGGTTCTGGCTGGACCTGACGGGCTAGGTAAGCCTGCCTGGGAGCGCCGCCTTCCAGGCGGCATTCGGGCGACCTATCGGTCGCTGTTACGGGGAATTGCAGGCGAGCCGCCTGCGCCACCGTTCACGCGCTGCGGCGGTATAATTGTGTGCGCCGGGCTGAAAGGCCCAGGCATGGGAGGTTCAGTATGAGGCGGGTCGCATTGGTATTGGCGTTGCTCGCCGTCGCGGGTGTATCCTGCGTTGGCGGCGGGCGTATCGGTGGTGGGAGCACCGGAACGGGCGGAGGCGGCAACGGGGGCGGCGAGCCCAGTCCAGCCGTAGCCCCAGGGTCGCAGGCGATGCCCGCGTTGCCCGTGGCGCACGGCGGCTCCACGATCCCCGAGGTGTGGATCTTCGGGAAGGACACGTACCAGCGCTCCTCGGGCGCGGTGGAGCAGGACACGGCGCTTGAGCTTGAGCCGACGGGACCAGCCGGCTACGAGTGGGCGATGTACCGCATCAACCTGGCGCACACGCTTGGCGGGCTGCGAGTGCGCATGGACACGGTGAACAGCGGGGCGTACGTGGGGCTGTCAAATCACCGCAGCGGCGCTAGGGAGTTCAACGGGCCCTACAGCGGCGATGCGGTCGTCCTGCCCTACGACGGCCAGCGCTACGAGGCGGCCCCCGGCATCGTGTACTGCCTCGTCGTGGCGGCGGGAAGCGCTGTGACGGTGAAACAGGTCATCGCGAAGACGGTGTTCGGGGAGCCGGTGGCGGTGAGCACGGAAACCGTGCCCTCATCGTGGTATCTGGAGTGGCCAGCCTTGGCTGTAGTAGATGGCGTCCCAGCAGTGAGTTATGGCGACTGGGACCAGGGCACCGTGCGATTCGCGCGAGCATTGGACCCTAACGGCATAGCGTGGGCGGCTCCAGTAGAGCTGAAGCCGAACGAAGGGCTCTGCGGCGATAACATCCGCTTGACAGAAGTCAATGGTCGGCCTGCGGTCTGCTGCCTCGTCTGGTCGAGCGGGCTGTCGTACATTCAAGCTCTCGATGCGTCTGGTGCCACTTGGCGCCAGTCTGTGGAGGTCGGCGGCCCTGACGAGTATGGGTGGCCCGAGTCCATGGCTATTGTCGAAGGTGCCCCGGCGATCGCCTACATGAGCGATCTTGACGGCAGCTTGTGCTACGTAAGAGCTGTCGACGAAGATGGCTCGGCTTGGGGTACTCCAGTGACCGTCGACGTCAGCGATGTTGGGTATTTTCGTTCGGGCAGCAGTTTGGCGGTGGTCGATGGCCGTCCCGCGATCACCTACTTCAGGGAGGGGCCGGGCGTGTACGAAGCCGTGTTCTACGTGCGCGCTCTGGACGCCACTGGGAACAAATGGGGCACGCCCGTGGTTGCCGACCCTTACGTCCAATGCAATGACGCTCGCACCTCCTTGACCGTCGTCAACGGCAACCCGGCTATCGTCTCCCGCCACAGAGACCTGGTTCCACCACCCGAGGGCGTTGAAACGCGCCCAGGGCTGCACTACGTAAGGGCATTGGACGTCGATGGCGCTGAGTGGGGAACGCCGATTGTCCTCGACAGCGACGGAGAGATTGGGCAGTGGCCTTCCCTGGCCGTGGTTGGCGGCAACCCGGCGGCAGTCTATGACTCAGGTTCCGTCCAGGGGGACAAGTTTGTCTGGGTCGTTCGCTACGTGAGTGCGCTCGATGCGAACGGCGACGTCTGGGACTCCCCGGTAGTCGTTGATGTGGGACAGACCTACGGCAATCGCTCACTGATCGTCGCAAACGGCAGGCCGGCGGTGGCGTATGTTGCCGACCTCTGGAACGGGATGTTGCAGTTTCCGAAGCAGATCCGTTTCGTGCGGCAGTTCTAGGTCAGCCGCCCCTACTTGTTCAGGCTGTCGCGTTCGCTGCGGTACTTGCCGGCGTCGGCGGTGTTGCCCAGCTTCTCGCTGACCAGCACCAGGTCGTCCAGCACGGCTACCAGGCGGTCCTGCGTCTCCTTCAGCTCCGCCGGGCTCAGGCTCTTG
>Ga0315282_10003977_pt1 | contig 26114 bp, 27 predicted proteins | sample YL17G07_20_MG_FD_203693 | JGI IMG/M metagenome (GOLD analysis project Ga0315282, IMG submission 203693) | Sediment microbial communities from Yellowstone Lake, YNP, Wyoming, USA - YL17G07_20 | ecosystem: Environmental > Aquatic > Freshwater > Lake > Sediment | place: USA: Wyoming | collected... | reverse complement strand
CGACGGACGTCCCCAAGGCGACCATCGTCGCGAGCCTGTTCATCATCGCGGTCGCCGACAACATCTCCGATTCACTCGGGATCCACATCTACAAGGAATCGGAAAGCTGCGGCATGTCGGAATCCTTCATCTCGACCGTGAGCAACTTCACCACGCGGCTCCTGGTGTCGCTGGTGTTCATCGCGCTCGTGCTCTATTTCCCCATCCAGCAGGCGCAGGTCCTCTCGATCGCCTGGGGATTGCTGACGCTTTCGTTGACGAGCTATCTCATCGCGGTCCGGAACAGGCAGAAGCCGTTCCTCGAGATACTCAAGCATCTCGGGATCGCGGTCCTCGTCATCGCGGCAAGCAAGTACATCGGTGTGTTCATCCATGCGCACTCCGCAATGCCGCATTAGGAGGGAGGAAAGGAATGAAGAAGACGACGTTCGTTTTGGCCCTCTCGATCGAGGGCTTCTAGTCGGAGACTCCGAGAACCTCGAACTCCATGCGCTCGACATAGAGCTCGACCGTCACGTGGGCTATCTGGTCCGCATTGCTCTCCGCCTTCTCGTCCTCCAGGCTGTAGATCCCCACGTTGAAGAAACGGACACGCGCGAGCTCGGACTGGTGGTCGGGCGAGAGAAAGGTCAGCGTGCCGTTCCTCTCCTTGCTTTGATCGTTGTTGCCTTTGACCACGAAGTCATCGAACCACCGCCTCCATGACTCGGACGTCTCTTCGGCCATGGTGATCTTGAGGTTCGGGAACACGACCCTGGTCGGGTTCGCGCCGAAGTCGTGTGCGCCCCCTATGTTATCCGATACGAGGGTCCGCTTCACTGTGAACGCGTCGATCTTGTTCACCTTCGTGCAGTCCATGCCGTCGATGTCCAGCCTGTAGTTGCTGGGCAGGAATACCCTCCGGTCGTTCGCTCCGATGTTCCCCTCGGGCGTGGTGCCGCCCGCCTCCTCGTGCGTGCTCTGGGGGTTGATCATGACCGTCAGGTAGACCGGCTCCTTGCCGGCGCCGTCCATGGCCGGAATCGTGGTCTCCTCGATGAAGCTCCTGCTGTACTTGCGCGTCGACTTGACCTGCATCCGGTAATCCACCTTCTCGATGCTCACCTCCCTGGTCGGAGGAGCGGACTTCCAGGAGGCCGCGATCCAATCGTAGACCCGTTTCGCATTGCCTAATCCCAGCTGGAGGGTCACGGACTGATACCGGGGTTGGCCGATGTGCTTCTTGCCGGAAAGGCCCGATCCGGCCGGCTCGTCGATGACCGCGGCCGAGACCCCGCCGCCGCTCACGCTTTTGAGCAAGCCGGCGTTGGCCCCGTCGATGAACAAGAAGTATTTGTTCGAGACAATGTCACGGGTGGCGCCCGTAACGGCCGCCAGGCCTTGCGCCACGAACACCACTATCGCCAATCCAATCAATACGATGACCAGGCATCTCTTTCTCATGGGATTTCTCCTTTCGGTCGAACGGGCGTCCAAACGTTCCGACAGGTTATCAGGCCCTGGGTGAAGGGACAATCCTGTTCTTGGGGCGGCCCCTGCCCGGCCCGCCTTCTTTGACGGGATCTCGATGGGAATCGATTCATAACGAATCTGCCGAAGGACGTTGACCCGGACGTGCGTCGTGGTACGAATGGAATCGGAATGGAGCATTCATGAGCGAAAAGAGCTATCTCGTGTTCGACCTCGAGACCGTCGTCAACGACGCGGTATGGTCTCCGCCGCCCGAGGCGCCCGAGACCTTCCCGCCCCAGTTCGCGCACCGGGTGATCGCGGCCTGCGCGCTCTGGCTCGACGAGCACCTCCACGTCACGCGGCTCGGCATCATCGGCGAGGGCAAGGACGAGAAGGGGATCCTGGGGGACCTCTCGTCGTTCGTCGAGAAGCACCGGCCGGTCATCGTGACCTACAACGGCCGCACGTTCGACCTGCCGGTCATCGCGCACCGGGCGATCGAGCACGGCATCCCCCTGCGCTGGTACTTCCAGGGCAAGGGGTACCGGTACCGCTACTCCGAGGACGGGCACTACGACCTCTGCGACCAGATCTCGGAGTTCGGCGCGGCCCGGGCGCCGAGCCTCGACGTGGTGTGCCGGCTCATGGGGCTCCCGGGCAAGTTCGAGTTCGAGGGGGCCGAGGTGGGCCGGCTCCACGCCGAGGGCCGGATGGCCGAAATCCACGTCTACTGCCTCCTCGACGTGATCCAGACCGCGTTCCTGTTCCTCCGGCACAAGCTCGTGACCGGATCGATCGACCGGGAGGCATACCGGAAGGCCGCGTCCCTCCTCCTCGACACCGTGGCCAAGGACGGCCGCTTCGAGCCGTTCATGACGAAGATCGACCGCAAGCTGCTCCTGCTCGAGGAGTGAGCGACCTCTCCGTCCATTTTTGACCAACCTTGACCAACTTGGTGTTTTCGACTATTCTGGGTATGGAGGACAAGAAACCCATGGCCAAGCCGCAGACCACCTACAACCTGTACGAGGCCAAGACCGGCCTCTCGAGGCTCGTGGACCGGGCGGCCCAAGGCGAGGAGATCATCATCGCCAAGGCCGGCACGCCGCTCGCGAGGCTCGGGCCGGTCTCGACCCGCGGCCCGAAGCGCAGGAAACCCGGAGGATGGGAAGGCAGGGTCTTCATCGCCGACGACTTCGACGAGCCGCTCCCTCCGGAGATCCAGGCGTCTTTCGAGGGCGAATGACCGTCCGGCGGCACCGTCTCCTTCTCGACACCCACGTCTTCCTCTGGTGGCGCGCGAACGACGCACGGCTCAAACCCGAGGCAGTTGAGGCCATCGAGCAGGCGGACCTCGTGTTCGTGAGCGCGGCCTCGGCATGGGAGGCGGCCATCAAGGTGGCCATGGACAAGCTCCGGATTCCGGGTCCTTTCGAGAAAGGGGTCGAGGCGAGCGGTTTCGAAAAGCTCGTCATCACGTTCCACCACGCCGAGGCTGCGGCCAGGCTGCCCAGGCACCATCTAGACCCGTTCGACCGCATGCTCGTGGCCCAGGCGCGGCTCGAAGGCCTCACCCTCGTGACGCACGACCGTCATTTCGAGCCGTACGACGTCGCGGTCCTTTGGGCCTGAGCCCGCGATACGGAAGGTGACCATGCTGATACTCGCTCTGGACACCTCGACCTTCACCGGATCGGTCGCGCTCGCGGAGTGGGAGCCGGAAAAGGGACCCGCTTCGATGCGGGTCCTGGCCGAGATCACGGCCGTTACCGAGAAGCACGCCGAGACCCTGATCGGCCGGATCGCGTGGTGCCTCGATCAGGCGGGGCGGGACAAGAAGGATCTCGGAGCGCTCGCCTATGCCCGCGGACCCGGCTCGTTCACCGGGCTTCGGGTGGGACTCGCGGCCCTGAAGGGAATTGCAATCGCGTCGCGTCGTCCGCTCGTCGCGGTGCCGACCCTGACGGCGCTCTCGATGAGGGTTCATGGATATCCGGGACCCGTGGCCGTGGTCATGGACGCGAGGCGGGGCGAGGTGTTCCTGGGGTGCTACGATGTCTCGATGATTGATACAGAACCTGCTCCCATTTTCCAGGAACAGGCCATCACCCCGGACGACGCCGTCCTCCGATTGAAGTCGATTCCCATCCGCGATCGGAAAGGCCTGATGCTCGGCGACGGCATTGCCCGTTTCCCTGCCCTTTTCAAGCCGATGGCGAAGCAAGGCTCCTGGCTCACGGCGCCGCCGCATCTTTCCACCCCGCGCGCCTCGGATGTCGCCTTCCTCGCCTGCTTCAGACTCGGCCGGGCCGAGACCTTCGACCCTGCCTCGGCGCCGCTCGTCTACCTCCGCGACTCGGGAGCCAAGCCGATGCGCGCCGACCCCTCCGCAATTGACATCATCAAACCTCGGGAGTAAATTTTTTCACACCGGATCATCTTAGCCGGGTTGACATTCAGAAGAGGAGACGAGGAGTCTCTGGACCCCTCGCCCCATCCGAGAACCTGCCCGACCAGTTTGGCCGGCAACCAAGACGACCTTGGAAGGAGCGGAAGAGTCATGTTGGAAGTACGCTTTCACGGCCGGGGCGGCCAGGGGGCGGTGACGTCGGCCGAGCTTCTGGCCGTGTCCGCCATCGCCGAGGGCCGATACGCGCAGGCCTTCCCGAGTTTCGGGCCCGAGCGCCGCGGCGCGCCGGTCATCGCCTACGCGCGCATCGACGACACACCGATCCGGAACCGCACCGCGGTCGAACGGCCGGACATCGTGGTAGTGCTCGATCCGTCCCTGCTCACCATCGTGAAGGTCGACGAGGGACTGAAGGACGGCGGCATCCTGGTCTTGAACTCCGTCAAGTCCCCGAAGGAGCTCCGGGAGGAGTTCAAGCTCCGCGGCCGGATCGCGGTGGTGAACGCGAACCACATCGCGCGCGAGGAGATCGGCCGCGTGATTACGAACACCACCATGCTGGGCGCGCTCGTCAAGGCGACCGGACTCGTGACCCAGGAGCCGATCCACAAGGCACTGACCGAGCGCTTCGGAAAGATCGCGTCGAGAAACATCAAGGCTTTCGACCGCGCGTATCACGAGTGCTGCGTCTTGCAGTAGAGGAGGCGACCCGTGGAACGACAGAACCCATTCCCCAAGTGGACCGAGCTCGCCGTCGGCACCGCGATCGTGGTGCCGGGGTCGTCCCGCGCGAACCGCACGGGTGACTGGCGGTCGAGCCGGCCGATCTGGAACCTGAACCAGTGCATCAAGTGCGGGGTGTGCACCCTCTTCTGCCCCGAGGGGTGCATCGCGCACCGCAAGGACCAGTACCCCGAGGCGGACCTCGAGTACTGCAAGGGGTGCGGCATCTGCGTCCGGGAGTGCTTCACGGGCTGCATCCGCATGGAAGAGGAGAAGGTGTGATGGCGGAACGAGTCGCAAAGGAAGTCTCCATCAGCATGGCCGAGACGGCAGGCCTGTGCGACGTGGACGTGATCGCTGCCTACCCCATCACCCCGCAGACCCACGTGGTCGAGCATCTCGCCGAGATGGTGGCCGACGGCGACCTCGACGCCGAGTTCGTGCCGGTCGAGTCCGAGCACGCGGCCATGAGCGCCTGCTGCGGGTCGGTCGCGGCCGGGGCCCGGACCTTCACGGCCACGAGCTCCCAGGGGCTCGCGCTCATGCACGAGATCCTGTTCATTGCGTCGTCTCTGCGGCTCCCGATCCTGATGGTGGTGGCGAACCGAGCGCTCTCCGGTCCGATCAACATCTGGAACGACCACTCGGACGTCATGACCGAGAAGGACGTGGGCTGGATCCAGATCTTCGCCGAGAACGGCCAGGAGGCGTCGGACCTCATCATCCAGGGATACCGGATCGGCGAGGATCCGCGCGTGACCCTTCCGGTGATGGTGCACTTCGACGGGTTCATCCTGAGCCACGTGATCGAGCCGATCGTCATGCCTACGCACGACCAGGTGAAAGCCTTTCTACCGGGCTTCAAGCCGGTCCAGCGGCTCGATATCGACAAGCCGATCACCATGGGGCCGGTGGGCATGCCCTCGATCTACACCGAGGCCAAGACGGCTCAGGAGAACGCGCTCGTATCCTCGTACCCGGTGGTGATCGAGGTCATGGAGACGTTCGGCAAGGCGTTCGGACGGGACTACCGACCGGTCGAGTCGTACAGGACCGAAGGAGCCGAAATCCTGTTCGTCACCATGGGCAGCATCTCCGAGACCGCCATGACCTGGGTCGACCGCAAGCGGGAGACGGGCGAGCGGGTGGGGCTCGTCCGCTTCCGTCTGTGGCGCCCCTTCCCCAAGGACGATTTCAGGATGGCGATCGCCGGTGCCAAGGTCCTGGCCGTGGTGGATCGCCACTTCTCGCCGGGCGGGCTCGGCGGGCCCGTAGCGCAGGAGATCAAGACAGCTCTCTACAACGACATCGAGCGGCCCCGTCTCGCGGAGTTTGTGGCCGGGCTGGGGGGACGGGACATCACCTTCGCCGACCTCGACCGCATGTACGACAAGGCCCGGACCCTGTCCTCGGGCGGAACGCCCCCTCCCTTCGAGATCATCCAGGCGAGAGGAGGTCATCATGGAACAGTATAACGTCTTCGCGGCGCGTCTTCTCCCCAAGAAGGATTTCGTGGTGCCCGGCCACCGCGCGTGCCAGGGGTGCGCCGAGGTGCTCGCCGTGCGGCTCGTGCACAAGGCGCTCGGCCGCAACACCATCGTGGCCTGCTCCACGGGGTGCATGGAAATCATCACGTCGTCGTACCCGGACACGGCATGGGGAATCCCCTGGCTCCATGTGGCGTTCGAGAACTCGGCCTCGGTCGCGTCCGGCATCGAGGCGGGCTACAAGGCGCTCATGCGCAAGGGCCGGTACCCCAAGCGCCGCATCAACATCGTGGCCATGGGCGGCGACGGCGCGACCGCGGACATCGGGCTCCAGTTCCTCTCGGGCGCCATGGAGCGCGGCCACCGGATGATCTACGTCTGTTACGACAACGAGGCCTACATGAACACCGGCATCCAGCGCTCGAGCGCCACGCCGTTCGGCGCCTCGACCACCACGAGCCCGGCCGGAAAGGTGAGCCACGGGCAGCACACCTGGAAGAAGAACATGGCCGAGATCATGTCGGCGCACAACATCCCCTATGTCGCGACCATCTCGCCGAGCTACCCGTTCGATCTCTTCGCCAAGGTGCGCAAGGCCGCCGACACCGACGGGCCCGCGTACCTCCACTGCTACGCGGCCTGCCCCACGGGCTGGCGGCTCGCCCCGGACATGGCAGTGCAGATCGGCAGGCTCGCTCACGAGACCGGCGCGTTCCCCCTCTACGAGGTGGTGAACGGCCGGTACGCCATCACGGTTCCCACCCCGACCCTTCGGCCCTTGAAGGACTACCTCGAACCCCAGGGACGGTTCCGACACCTGGGCAAGGACGAGGTGGCCGCGATCGAACAGCGGCTCCACGAGGAGTACCGGAAGCTCGAGGCCAAGGAACGGATGACGAAGGAGTGGTGAAAGCCATGGAACCCGAACGCATCGATCGGATCATCGACCAGCACGGCGCCGACGCTTCGGCGCTTCTCGCAATCCTCCAGGACGTCCAGACCGAGGCGAGGTGGCTCTCCCGCGAGACCCTGGACCGAGTCTCGAAGCGGCTCCACATCCCGTTCACGCGGGTCTATCACATGGCCACCTTCTTCAATGCGTTCCACCTGAAGCCCCGGGGCGAGCACATCTGCACCGTGTGCATGGGCACGGCCTGCCACGTGCGGGGCGCCCGGCGGCTCTTGGAGCACGCGGAGCGCGAGCTCGGCGTGACGTCGGGCGACACCACGCCGGACCTCGTGTTCAGCCTCGAGGAGGTGAACTGCGTGGGCACCTGCGCGATCGGGCCGCTCGTGATCCTGGACGGCGAGTACCACGGCGCCATGACCCCGGACCGGCTCGGCAAGCTCATCGACCGGCATCGGAAGACCGAGGAGAAGAAATAATGAAGCGGCTCCCCAATCCCAGGGAACTCGAGGCGTACCGAGCCGAGGTGTCTGCGGCTCGTCCGCCGGACCGACCCGCCATCGCGATCTGCAATACAGGATGCAGGGCGTACGGAAGCCTCAAGCTGTTCGAGGTGTTCAGGAAGGCGATCGATACGGCGGGGCTCAAGGCCAAGGTCGAGGTACGGCCCACGGGCTGCCACGGCTTCTGCGAGTGCGGGCCGCTCGTCGTGATCTTCCCGAGGAAGATCTTCTACCAGCGGGTGAAAGCCGAGGACGTGGAGGAGGTCATCGAAAAGACCGTGAAGCGCGGCGAGGTGATCGAGCGGCTCTGCTACACTGATCCGGTGACCGAGAAGCGATATACCTACGAGGATGATGTCCCGTTCTACAAGCACCAGATGCGGCTTCTCCTGGGCCAGAACAACAGGCTCGACCCCACGAGCATCGACGATTATATCGCGCTCGGCGGCTACGGCGCGCTCGCCAAGGCGCTCGCGAGGAAGCCCGAGGCGGTGCTCGAGGAGGTGAAGAAGGCGAACCTCCGGGGCCGGGGCGGCGGCGGGTTCCCGGCCGGCGACAAGTGGGAGACCTGCCGGAACGCGCCGGGCGACGTCAAATACGTGATCTGCAACGCGGACGAGGGGGACCCGGGCGCGTTCATGGACCGGGCGGTGCTTGAGGGAAACCCGCACAGCGTGATCGAGGGGATGATCATCGGCTCGTACGCGATCGGCAGCCACGAGGGATTCGTCTACGTCCGCAACGAGTACCCGCTCGCGGTCGAGCAGGTAGACATCGCGCTCCGCCAGGCCGAGGCGCTGGGACTCCTGGGCAAGGACATCCTCGGGTCGGGACACGACTTCACCGTCAAGATCAACCGCGGCGGCGGCGCGTTCGTATGCGGCGAATCGACCGCTCTCATGGCCTCGATCGAAGGCAGGGTGGGCGAACCGAGAGCCAAGCACATCCATACCGTGGTACAGGGCCTTTGGGACCGACCGTCGAACCTGAACAACGTCGAGACCTGGGCCAACGTGCCCCTCATCCTCGGCCGGGGAGCCGAGTGGTTCCGCTCCATCGGCACCGAGGGGTCCAAGGGGACCAAGATCTTCTCGCTCGTGGGCAAGGTGATCAACACCGGGCTCGTCGAGGCGCCCATGGGCATGACCCTCCGTCGGATCATCTTCGACATCGGCGGCGGCATCCGGGACGGCAGGAAGTTCAAGGCGGTCCAGACCGGCGGTCCGTCGGGCGGGTGCCTGCCGGCCGACAGGCTCGACATCCCGGTCGACTTCGACGAGCTCTGGAAGCACGGGTCCATGATGGGCTCGGGCGGCATGATCGTCATGGACGACCGGACGTGCATGGTGGACGTGGCCCGCTACTTCCTCGGGTTCCTCAAGTTCGAGTCGTGCGGCAAGTGCACCTCCTGCCGCGAGGGGTTGCGCCACCTCCATCGCCTGGTGCAGGAGATCTGCGACGGTCAGGGGAGCGAGGACACGATCCGGCTCATCGAGGAGCTTTCGGACACGGTCGAGGCCGCGTCCCTGTGCGCGCTCGGCACCACCGCCGTCAACCCGGTGCGGTCCACGCTCAAGTATTTCCGGTCCGAGTACGAGGCGCACGTGCGGGACAAGAAGTGCCCGGCCAAGGTATGCAAGGCGCTCATCACCTTCTCGATCGACCCGGAGAAGTGCACGGGCTGCATGGTGTGCGCGAAGCGCTGCCCGCAGGAGTGCATCACGGGCGAGAAGAAGAAGCCGCACGTCATCGACCAATCGAAGTGCATCAAGTGCGGGGTGTGCAACGACGTGTGCAAGTTCGAGTCGGTGACCGTGCAATAGGAAGGAAAAGGCCGCGCCGGGGTGAGGTGTCCCGAAAGCTTGGAGGGATACCTCACCCCAGGCAGGCCGAGATAAAGAAGAGGTCATCCATGGTACTGAAGCTCCAGATAGACGGTGTGACGGTAGAGGCCGAGAAGGGCGAAAGCCTCATCGACGTGGCGTGGCGCCACGGCTTCGAGATCCCCTCGCTCTGCCACCACGAGGCCGTGGCCCCGTACGGCTCATGCCGGCTCTGCCTCGTCGAGATCACGCGCAAGGGCAGGAAGAAGATCACCACGAGCTGCAACTACGAGGTGCTGCCCGACATCGAGGTCCGGACCTCCACGCCCGAGGTGGAGCGCCACCGCCGCATGATCCTCGAGCTTCTCCTCGCCGAGGCGCCCGCGTCCGAGCCGTTGAGGAAGCTCGCGAAGCGTCTCGGCGTCGAGGCCACGCGGCTCAAGCCCCACGAGGGGAACGAATGCATCCGGTGCGGCCTCTGCGTCCGCATCTGCAACGAGATCGTGGGGGTGAACGCGATCGGCTTCCACGGCCGCGGCGACAGGAAGGAAACCGCGCCGCCGTACAAGGAGCCGAGCGAGCTCTGCATCGGGTGCGGCGCCTGCGTCTACGCCTGCCCCACGAACTGCATCAGGCTCGTCGAGAAGGACGGCATGCGCGAGATCGTGCGCTGGGGCCGCAAGCTCCCCATCGCGACCGACGAGAACGGCCGGCCGCTGGCCCCCCGCTTCCAGCTCCGCTATTTCCAGGAGCTCGTGGATCTGCCCAAGGACTTCTACAAGAAGGCGCCGGGCGACCGCGGGATCGACTGAGACGAACCCCTGAGCGCTTCCTTGATCCCCCGCCCGTGGCGGCCTATAGTCGGATCCATGGAACAAGGGACCGCCCATACAGCCAATCCGCGGATCGAGGCCGTGCTGGCCGATCTCGCGAGATGCGATCCCGACGTTCTTCTGGCGGTCCAGGACGTCGATCGCTCCCTGATCCGGCTTGCCCTGGAGATGTCCCCGCTCGAGCGGGTGCGATCGGCCTGCATCGAGGCCCAATACCTGTCGCGGTTCCGCCGTGTCGAACGGTAAGTCCGTCGAACATCTGATCGTCCTCCTCTGCGACGCAGGCGTGGAGTTCATCGTGGTGGGCGGCGTGGCCGGCGTGCTCCAAGGGGCTCCTGTCCTGACCCGGGATCTCGATATCGTTCATCATCGAACGCCCGAAAACATCCGTCGGCTTCTATCGGTCCTGAAAAACGTCGACGCCTGTTTCCGCCCCGATCCCGGCAAGAGGCGGCTGACCCCGACCCAGGACATGCTGGCCGGCCACGGCCACCTGACTCTCGAGACTCGGCTCGGACCCCTCGATGTGCTCTGCGAGCTCGAACAGGGCGAGGGGTATGACGATCTTGTCGGGGACACAGAGATGATCACGGACGGAACATCACATATCCGGGTCCTGTCCTTGTCCAGGCTCATCGGAATCAAGCAACAGAGCGGCCGCGCCAAGGATCGGATCATGCTGCCCGTGCTCATCGCCACGCTCGAAGAACGCGACCGGAAAAAATAGGACTTCTACCCCCTACGCCATTCCCCCTTGAGCTTCCGTGAGGGTCTTGAGCCGCGCCTGCAGGTCCTCGGCCAGGCCCGGGGCCTCGGCCGGATCCGAGCTCGCGGCGCAGACGGCGAGCGCCCGCCGGTAGAGCGGCTCGGCGCTCTTGCGATCGCCCATAATCTGGTACGTGTCGCCGGCCATCATCAGCATGATCGGGTGGTCTCCGTGCTTCTTCAGGTTCGCTTCGAGGCCGGACACCGCCTCCTCGACGCGGCCGGCCCGGGCCAGGAGCATGGGCAGCGTGAACAACAGGTGCTCGTCCCTTCGCACGTCGAGCATCCGCCGGCAGAGCGAAATCGCGTCCTCGGCCAGTCCCATGAAGTGGAGCTCCAGGACCACCTCGGACATCCAGCCCCAGACCTCGAGGCCCATGCGCCGGAGGAGCTTGTCCATCACCTCGGGGTCATCGGCGCCGCTGGAAAGCACCTCGATCGCGAGCTTGCGCCCCTCCAGAGCGTGCATGGGGGTCCATCCGGCCGGCCCGGGCCCGCGCCCTTCACCCGCCTCGCCCGGGGCCAGCAATCCCATGGTGCGCGCCTTGAGCCTCGGGAGCAGCTCCTCGAGCGGCCTTGGGAGCCCGGTCCGGCTTCGATTCCTTTTCGTGCCTCTGGCCTGTCGTGTTCTCATGACGGTTTTGCCTCCTTCTACCCTATTATCGGGTTTTCGGGGGAAAACGTTGCACGCACCCCCTCATTTCCTCTGACTTTCTTCCCTCTCCCCGCAACATTCCACATGGATGAGCCGATAATCTTTCTATGACATGAAGGGAGCGGCCCGGGCCATGAGACGGCATCGGCCCCCCCTTGACGATATTATCAAGTTTGATAACATCGAGGTATGCGATGCCTACCTGGAAGGCGGGAGGCTATGTGATCCGCATGTACGAACGGGATCACCCGCCGCTGCACGTTCACGTATTCCGCGACGGACGCGAAGTGGCGCGTTTCGACGTCGAGAACCGAAGGTTCATGGATGGCTCGGATTCGAGGCATGCCGGCCGCATCGAGCGCGCTCTCGAGCAGGTGGGTCTCCTTGAACGAGGAGATGATCATGGCCAAGACGATTAGGAAAACGGGACACGAACCCTCGACCGGCGACGGTCTCGCCCTGGAAGTGGGCGACGCGGCGGCGGTGATTCTCGGAAACATCGCCCGTCTCGCCGAACGGACGGATGTCAAGGAGGTGAGTCGGGAGATCAAGAAGCAGACCATAGGGCTTCTCTCGATTCTCGCAGAGTGGCAACAGGCGTACTCGGAGGTCAGAATGGCCTATGAGCGCCAGCGGGAGGACCTCGGCGACGCCCGGCATCGTATCCGGCAGCTGGAAGAGACCCTACAGTCCCTGAGGAAATGCAACGTCCATCTGAGAAGGAAGGTGCTCGCTCTGGATTCGCGTGCGGAGGACAGCCGATGAGGGCGCTAACGTCGCTTCCCGCATGCGGCCGGAACTCCGTCTACACACCGCAACGCATTGTAGCGGCGATCCTGGATATTACGGGCAAGCGGCTCGTGCTGGGCTTCGAGAAGGGCGAGGCAGCGAGGATACCGCTCGGCGCTCTCGGGCTGCCGAGGACTCCCCGCCCGGTCTGGGCCGCGCCTGACGAATACGGCGGCGGGGTCGTGCTCTTCCTGGCGGACGGCAGCCGCACGGACTGCGGAGCGGATCTGCTCCGTCTGCTTGCCTCAGGAGCTTCCGGAGAGGGAGAGGACGCGCTTCATGCGACGGACCTCGCGGGCCGCGTGTCGGAGAGGCTCAGGGCGCATCGAATGCGGCTCGGCCTGTCGCAGCGGGCCATGGCCGGTCGGCTGGGGATGGCGCCGCCGAACTACCATCGCCTGGAGGCCGCTCGGCATCGTCCGACGGTGGAGACGCTGCTCCGCGTCGCCGAGGTCATGGGCGTTCCCCTGGCCCGGCTGGTCGGAGTTTGAGTCAATCCAGATTGAAGAGCTTCCTGCCGTCGATGGGGAGCTTGGCGCCGTAGGTCTTGGAGAGGTATTTGGCGATGAACGAGTGGTCCTCGGCCACGGGGCAGATGTCGACCCGCTCGCGGTACTGCTTCACCTTCATGGCGCGGTTGCGGATCCGCTGCACCGGCTCCTCGAGGATGTTGCCGAGCGCGATATGCTGGTACGGGCAGGGGCACACGTCGCCGTACGGCGTGATGTAGAGGGTCTCCTTCACGGCCGGACAGCCGGCCGAGAAGGAGCGCCGGGGCGTGATGTCCCGGTACGGCAGGGGGTCCTTCTCGCACAGGAGCCGGATGAACTCGCGATCGATCGCGTTGATGATGAGGTCGTGCCGGCCCGCCCAGGCGCCCACCGGCACCGCGACCGAAAAGTACTGCGGAATGCGCTCGGTGCGGCAGAAGTCGATGAGCTTCTGCATGTTCGGTTCCCAGAGCGAGTCGGTCGTGACCGTGGTGAAGACCCCTCCGATCATGTCGAGCTCGCGCGCCCGCCTGATGACCCAAAGGCCGTGCTCCAGAATCGATAGCTGCTTGTCCACGTTGCCGCGGAACGCGTCGTGCTCCTCGGGGTTTGCGCTGTCGATGCTGATGTCGATCCACTTGACCCCGATCTCCTTGAACCGCTGGAGCTCCTTCTCCTCGATCAGGATGCCGTTGGAGATGACGTTGACGATCGAGCGCTCCGGCTCGCACGCGAGGATGAGCGTCTCGAGATCCGGACGCGTCAGGGGCTCCCCCCCTTGCATCTGGAAGAAGATGCATCCCGCGTCGAGGAGGTGCTTGATGACCTTGATCCACTCGTCCGTGGTGAGCACATGGCGCTCGGAGTCCGCCAGGGTCGACGCGGCGAAGCAGTGCGTGCACTTCAGGTTGCAGTCGTAGGTGATGGCGAGATCCACCCCCCAGAAGGTGCCCTTTCGCGTCACGAGGTTGGTGGCCGCGTACTTGCTCAAACGGCTGATGAGGGGCCTCTGCCGCTTCATCGAGGGGGGCAGGTAGCTGCGCTCCTCCCAGGTCCGGTTTTTTTTCTTCTCGAGCCGCAGGCTCTCGATCGTCTTCCGCTGAAGCAGGGCGTTGTCGTTCCTGCGCCACTTCGCCTTCACGTCGTCGGAAACGGTGTCCCAGAGCAGGGACTTGCGCGCCACCACCTGCATGATGCCCGAGCGCCTGGTGCCGGTGTGGCGGAAGAACTGCTGCATGCCCACGGCGACCGGCCAGAGCGCCGGGTTCCAGCGGTTGATCACCTTCAGCACCGGCTCGGGCAGGTTCCGGCCCCGCACCTGGTACTCGATGTTCCACGCCTGGAGATTCGGGATCGGCGTGTCGCGCACCTTCATCACCTGGAGCCCGCGCTGCTCGAGCAGGCGCGAGATGGAGTCGTAGTCGAAGTGGTAGAGGTGCCGCGGCAGGTGGTAGCCCCACCAGAGCGAGCCGAGCCTGCGGCGGTCCTCGCCGTCGTGGTCTGGCATGAACGCGATGAGGTGCCCCTCGGGCTTCAGGATGCGGTGCACCTCGCGCACCGTGAGGTCCGGGTTCTCGATGTGCTCGAGCACGTGGCTCATGAGCACCACGTCGAAGTGGTTCTCCGGAAGGTGCGCGTTCTCCAGGGTCGCTACATGCACCTCGGCGCCGGTGAGCTTGGCCTCGGCAGCCACCTCGGCTATGGGCTCGACGCCGACCATGTGCCAGTCCGTCCGCTCGCGGAAGAACTTGAGGATGCGGCCGTGCGCGCACCCCACGTCGAGGATCCGGGCCTCGTGCGGGTTGGGGAGAACCTTCTCGATCTCGCGCTTCAGGAACAGGAGCGCGATGTTCCAGCGGAAGCCCAGGGCGGCCTGGCTCAGCTTGTCGAGGCTGTCCTGCTGGTAGCAGACATAGTCGTCCGGGTAGAAGTACTTGAGCATGCAGGCCATGGTGGGCCTGGGGTCGGTGTACACGAACCCGCAGTGGCTGCAGCGCACCACGCGCCAGTCGATGTCGTAGCCCGCGTCGAAGTCCTTGGCCTTGGCGATCTCTTCCTTCTCGCTCGACCCGCAGATGAAGCAATCCACACTCTCAATCTCGAGATCTTGCGGTGCAGGTTTCAAAGGCATTCTCATCTCTCCTTGATCCAGACATCCCCGATGCTTCCACCGGAGAACAAAAAAAGTAACCCCCTGCCGATTTTAGTGCAAGTAAAATTGGTTTCCTTCAATAATCCTGGACCGTTATCCGTCGATTTCGCCGATTCGTTTGCCGTGCTTCGCCGACGCCGACAACGTGGTATGATCGGACGTGTTGAAGGAAACCCGCTCGAGCAGGCACTGATCGGGTGAGAGGGGGAAAGATGTTGGTGAGAGGGGGAAAGATGTTCCGGACCGTTCTCGTCACTGTCGTCTGCCTCTCGGCCGCCGCAATCGCCGGCTGCCGCGCCGGCGCCGAAGCGTCCCGCGACGCCGGCTTGGCCGATAGCGCCCTGGATGCCGCCGATTCCGACGGCGGCCAAGGCGACGCCGACGCGGACGGAGACGGCGATGCGGACAGCGACGGCGATGCCGACGCAGATGCCGACGCAGATTCTGGCTTCGACAGCGGTCCCGATCCATGCCAGGACGCCTCGCCTCCGGATTGCGTGAGGTATGTGAACCTGAACGTCCCAGACGAAGGCGATGGGCTATCATGGTCGAGCGCCTTTAGAACGGTACAACCCGGTATTGACTCCGCCTACAACGCAACCAAGGTCGACGGAGGACCGGAAGAATGCGAGGTATGGGTCGCCAGAGGTATCTACCAGATTTTTAAAAACGGTCGTGACGACACGATCATTCTTCAACCAGGAGTTCTGCTTTTGGGAGGTTTCGCGGGAAATGAGCCATTGCGATGCAAAAGGAACTGGAGGGATAATCTCACGATATTGGATGGACACCAGGAAGGAGTAGAGCTTGACGCGTCACTAGATTACTACCGACAAGTTGACCATGTCATTACTGCAAACGATGATTCGACGATAGATGGATTCGAGATATCCGGCGGATTTGCGACGGACTCGGGAGGTGGAATAATTATTCACGATGCAAACCTCCTCATCCGTAATACTGTATTTTATTACAACTATTCTTACGCAATAGCGAATAAATCTGGTGATGTCTCAATTGATTCATGCGATTTCGTCAACAATTGTGGTGGAATACTGAATACTGCAGATGCTGGGATGATCATTCGGAACAGCAATTTCGAGGGTAATATATGCTGCCAATATGGGACCACCCCCGTTACGGGAAGTGCGGGAATCCAGAATGAAGGGTTATTTGATATTGAGAATAGTATTTTCCAATCAAACATGGGGGGGGCGATAGGTGGTTACGGGAATAATCAAAAAATATCCAACTGTATATTTCTATACAATTGGACAGAAGGTGGTGGGGCAGGGGCAATCTATACGACGGGCGGTATGGAGATTGTCAATGCTACATTTTATAGAAACGACATGGTGGCTACTGGACCAACACCAGAATACGGGGCGGGTGCGATAGCAGGCGGGGAAGCGGTCATTTACAATTCGATATTCTGGAGGAATTCACCAGTGGATCTATGGGTTGATCAGGGTGAGGAAAAATTTCAGACCATGAACTGTCTTATTGAGAATGGAGTTACTAGCAATGGAGACTTCTATGAAGACCCGCTGTTTGTAGACGCACCTCCCATCTCCTGGCCCTATAAGGACGCCGGGATGCCGGACCTGCACCTCCAATCCGGCTCCCCGTGCATCGACCGAGCGGACGACTCGAAAGCGCCTGCGACGGACATCGAGGGACATGGACGCGTGGACATTCCAGGCGTCGGCACGCCCGGCACCAAGGCCGACGTGGGGGCGTACGAGTACAGGCCGAAGAAGTGACGAGTGTAGCGAACGTACACGACAACCGAACCGCTCGAGACAAGTCTTCTTTTTTTTCTATTTTAAAATGTCTACCGCGGAGCTGGTGCCCAGGAGGTCTGCGCCGGCGGAGACCAGGGATTCGGCGAAAACGCGGTCCCGGATGCCGCCCGAGGCCTTGATTGCGATATGCGGCCCGGCCACGGCTCGGAGGAGCGTCACGTCGTCGATGGAGGCGCCGCGCGGACCGAACCCGGTCGAGGTCTTGAGGCACGAGGCGCCCGCAGCCATGGCGGCAACGGCTCCGACCACCATGAGCCTCGGCGTGAGGAGCCCGGTCTCGAGGATGACCTTGACCGGTCGCTTGCAGGCTGCGATGACCTCCATGACCTCGTCCTTCACGGCCATGGCCTCGCCCCGGACCAGCATGTCCAGCGCAGGCACGAGGTCGATCTCGTCAGCGCCGAGCTTTGCCGCGGACGCGGCCTCGAACCCCTTCACCTTCGGCACCGTGGACCCGAGCGGAAACCCGGAGACCGCCACCACCCGGATGCCGGTCCCATGGACCAGGCCCGCGGCCAGCGAAACGTTCCGCGGCGCCACGCATACGGCCCGGACATCGAGCTTGCGCGCCTCGCTGCAGAGCCGCTCGATCTCCTCGTGCCCGGCCTCGGGCTTCAGGATCGTATGCTCGATCCGACGGCAGAGGTCCGCTCCCCTGGGCAGCACCAGCGACTCGGCCGGCACGAACTCCGCCTCGCTCCTTCCGGAAAGCAGGAGCCCTTCCTCGGTCCACCTGCGTATTTCGTCGCTGGTCGTCATCTCTCGACCTGATGCATGAACCATATCCCAAGCCATACCGTTCCTCATCATTTTGTTTTGGTCTTTTAAGCGCGAAAAAGCGATAATGTCTCAAGATGCCCAACGGTTCGAATCAGCGACTGAGGTTTATGATCGCCGTGCTCTCCCTCTGCGGTGCGCTTGGAATACCCTCATTTGCCCGGGCCGATGAGAACGGAAAGCGATGGGTCTGGATCTACCTGAAAAATCCGCAAGTTCAGGAGGATCTTGTAAAGAAGCTCGATGAGGAGTTACAGTGGGAGGGAATTTCGCTCAAGGTTTTCGAAGGGGAGGTGCCGCCTGATCATGCGCTCGGCAAATCGCCCCAGAGCCCTTACGCCGTGGTCTGGCTCACGGCGGGGGTCCTCAACGTGAACAACCCGGCCACGAGGACCCATCTCGAGAAGGACATCAGCGGGGAAAACCCCTCGAACGAGGTTCTGTCCACGTACATCCGCAGGCTCGTGCTCATGAGCGGCAAGACCGCGCCGTCCGGCGATGTCCAGCATCTGCCGGTTCTCGAGAAGAACGGCGCCGGCCACCCTCCCTTCGTGACCAAGGAGTACGGCGTCAACATTTTCGCCGGGCCCTCCATGTTCGGGTGGAAAGAGGCCGACATCGGCGGCAAGGCCACGATCGAGTTCAGCCATATCACCGGGGTCGTCGCGCAATTCCAGCTCGCCTTCTATTCGAGGCTGAGCGACCGGCTCGACCTGCTCCAGGCGCCGGTCAGCGTCGGGGCCGGATACGCCCTCTCGACCGGCGTCCACGCGTTCGAGTTCCTGGCCGGGTTCAGCGTGGTGTCGCTCATGGCCCAGGCCAACACCTCCCCTTCCCGGATCGACACACGGGCCGTGGCCCAGGTCTGGGCCGACATCGGCTGGATGGTTGCATTGGATTCCGAACGATCCTGGCTTTTCCGCTTGAGCCTCGGAATGTTGTGGTATCCGATTCCGCAAGTGTATGTTTATAAAGGAGAAACAATCGGAAGGGTCGAAACGTTGGCCCCGTGCTCGACCGTGCAGATCGGCTACAATTTGTTGTAGAAAAAATGAAGAAAATCCCGCCGACCGGTACTAACTATGTGAGGAGAGTGGAAGCCAAGGATGCTTCCACCTCGGGCAAAGGACATGCATTTCTTGAGCTTGTCAAAGGGGGAGCCACTTATGAGATCGACGAGGAGATGTTGATCCGCGCATGTCAACGAGGCGACCAAGAGGCCATGGAGATTCTTTACAAGACCTATGCGCCCAAGGCCTTTGCGTTCCTCACGAGAATCGTGGGGCCCTATCACCGGTCGCTCGAGGACATGGTGCACGATGTGTTCCTCGAGGTGCTGAAATCGATCAAGCGTTTCCGGTTCGAATCCAAGTTCACCACGTGGCTCTACAAGCTGACGATACGGGTCACGCTCAGGAACCGGATGAAGCTCCAAAGGGAGACGAAGCGGATCCAGGAACTCTCGTCGGGCGACGCTCCGGCAGGACCCTTTCCGAGCCCGATCACGGCGCTTCTCCAGGAGGAGAGGAACGCGCGGCTCTGGAAGCTGCTCAATCACCTTCCGGAGGAGAAGCGGGTCGCGCTGATCCTTTCCGAGGCCGAGGGGCTCTCGGCCCAGGAGATTGCGGAGATCACCGATTCGAAGATCGAGACTGTCTACAGCCGGATCCATTATGCGAGGAAAGTGTTGTACGAGAAGTTGGTCAAGGACAGGTATTTCAATGATGAAGAAGACGTCCAGGAGAATCCTCATGAGTGATGCTTGTGATATCCAGCGCATCGTTCAGGCCCTCTCCGGCGAGCTGTCCCCGAAGGATCAGTCCGAGCTCGAAAAGCATCTCGTGGTCTGCGAGCCGTGCCGATCCGCCATGGAAGGGGCCCGTCGGGATTACGACATGCTCTTCAGCGGGACGGAGGTTCCGGACAAGGGGGCGGCGACCCTGGCCCAGCCGTTCAATGTGGACTCGGGCTGGCAGAGGATGCGGACCTCGCTCTACCGACGCAGGACGATGCGGGTGGCCTGGGCCGCGGCGGCCGTGGTGGTTCTGGGTCTCGGCGTGGTCGTCGGGTCGCTCGTGCATACCCGAGGGCCCGGCGCAACGCCGTCGAAGGACCTGATCTCCCTCGCTGCCGGCAGGGGCTCGCTCCACACAAGCCTTGCGGCTGACATGGGAAAGGACCGCCTCGTCGTCGGAACCGCGGTGGGCAACGTGTGGCGATCCAGCGATGGGGACAAGAGCTCGGCCATGATGATCTTCGCGGACTCGACGCTCAAGAAGGAGGACTACATCCTCACGGACGACCTCTCCAAGGCCTTTCTGTCCACGGCCCACGGCGTGTCCGTGGAGGTCGAGCCCAAGTCCTCCATCCAGGTGGCCGAGCTCGGGGCCGAGCCGCACCTCAAGCTCCTTTACGGCCGGGCCAGGTTCGGGTTGGATCGGAAGGCCGGCGCCAAGGGGCTTCTCGTGAGCGCCCAGGAGTATCGGGTCCACGTCACCGGGACCCGGTTCTGGGTGGAAGTCGCCGGATCGGATCTCCGCGTCGAGGTGGAAGAAGGCACGGTCCAGGTCGACGGCCCCTCGGTTCACGAGGCCGTGACGGCCGGTGAGAACCGCACCTGGAAGATCCAGGAGAGCCTCACGGCGTCCTCCTCGGTGCCCGGACAGAGGTCCAGAGAAGCCGTGGCCACTCCCCCCTCCCCTGCCGGCTATCGCTCGGCGCCGGTCCGGGCCGGCCTCGGACCCATGGACCTGGCGGCCGAGGCCAACCGGAACGGCCGGTACGACGAGGCCGTGCGCTACTACCTCGAGGAAGTGGAACGCAAGGGCCCGCAGGCCGAGGTGGCGCTCCTCCGGGCCGCGGAGTGGACATACGAGAAACTCAAGGATCGGGCTCGCGGGCTCCATCTCTACGAGAGGTACCTGGCCCTGTATCCTGCCGGCAGCCTGGCCGAGGAGGCCAGGGGAAGCCTCTGCCTCGGTCTTGCCGAGGCCAGCCTGAGGGGAAGGGCCATGGAGGTGTGCGGGGACTATCTGATGATGCACCCGGCCGGCACCTATCGTCCCTCGGTGTCCCTGGTCATGGCGTCCTACCTCGCCTCGAGCGGCGGCTGCGCCAAGGCCGTGTCCCTGTATGAGGAGTTCCTCCGATCCGGAGGGGGAAACCGCAGGCCCCAGGCCCTGGTGGGACTCGCCCGGTGCCAGATTTCACTGGGACGGACCGAAGCGGCGCGACTGACGCTCAAGGCCTTCCTGCGGGAGTACCCCGGCGACGGCGAGGCCGAGTCGGTTCGGAACACGCTCAAGGGTCTGGAGTAGCTTGTACGGAGCTCCCGGCTATTTCAAAAGCAGGACAATCAGAAGAATCAAAATGACGGCCACGCCGATGACCAGGCCGATGACGATTCCTTTCCTGGTCGAGGGAACCTCTTCCGCCTCCTCTGTCTTGGCCATGGCGGCGGCCTGCTGCGTTTCCACTCTCGGCTTGGGCCTCTCCTCGGTTTCGGGCGCCTTCTCTGCCGCTTCGACTTTGGCTTCGGGATGCGGAGCTTCTTCAGGCTTCGGCTCGTGCTTTCCCTTCGGGATACCATACTGGCCCGGAACCAGGGCCGGCATCCCGAGAACGGTTTTCTTCACGTCCACACCCTTGTGTGCCGGCGCCTGAACCACTGCCTGAGCTGCGGGTGTCTGAGCCGCGGGCTGTACGCCCATCCCGGGCATTCCAAAAACCGTCCTTGCTCCCTCTGCCGCAGCCGGAGCCGCTGCAGGGATCTGCTGGGAGATCGGAGCCATCTGAGCAGCAGCCGCAGGCTGCGTGGACGGGGTCTTGCCCGCGCCCGGCATGCCGCACATGGTCTTGGCCATGGCGATCTCGCTGGGGACCGGAGCGGGCTTGGGCTGGGACACCGGAGCCGCGTGGGACCTGGCCAGATCCGCGGGAAGCGGAGAGGCCGCGTTGCCGAAGGCCTTCACGAGATCCCTCTGGACCATGGCGGCGCTGAACGGACGATTGGCCGGCTTCTTGGATATGAGCTTCGTCACCAGCTCGGCCAGGGGCTTGGGCACCGAGGGCTCGATCCGATCGAGGGGCTCGGGCTCCACGGTCCGATGCATCTCGAGAAGCTTGGGGATCGAATCGCTCGAGAACAGGGGCCGGCCCGTGACGAGCTCGTAGATCACCACGCCGAGGGCGTAGAAATCGGAGCGGAAGCTCACCATCTTGCCCTCGGCCTGCTCCGGCGAGAGGTAGGCGGCCGTTCCGCTCAGGTCCTTGACCCCCTCCACCCCCTCGATCGGCGGCGTGACGCCGAAGTCGATGAGGACCGGGGTGGACACCGATGCGGACGATTGGATCATCACATGTCCCGGCTTCAGGTCTCGATGGATGAGCCCGATCTTGTGGGCCGCATCGAGCCCGGTGCAGACGTGATAGGCAATCTGGGCCGCCAGGGACGGGTCCAGCTTGCCCTGCCGGAGAAAGATGCTGGAAAGAGGCTCGCCGTCCACCCATGTCCGGGCGACATACATGAGGTGGCCGTCCTCGCCGGAGTCGATGATCCGTGCGGCAGACGGTGTGTTGAGCTTCATGTTCTGCGTCAGCTCGCGCTTGAGCCGCTGCTTCACCGTCGCCGCGGCCTCCAGCGTGGGATGAATGACCTTGAGCAGCACCTTGTCCCCGCTCTGGGAATCCTTGGCCTGGAACAGGGTGCCCGTGGCTCCGCGGGCGACGACCTCTTCGAGAGTGAACCGGCCCTTGATGACCGTTCCGACTCCCGGACTGATCGGCGTGCTGGGTCCGGCTGGGGCCCCGTCATGGGGGCATCGGTCGGCATCTCCTTCGACGGTCCGGCGGCAAATGGTGCAGAATCTCATGATGTCCTCCCCGGCTTGTTGGTTTTTCGTCCTACCATACGATCGGGCCGGAATGACTGAACGGATTGAATCTACCCGCTTGGAGGCGATAGGTCAACACCGACCGAAACCTCAGATTCCCGGAATCTCCCCGGAATCGATCTTCTTCTTCGCGTCCCCAAGCACCGCCACCATCTCGTCGTGGATGAGCCCGTTCGAGGCGAGGACATACCCCGGGTAGAGGTCGATCTTGTGTCCCAGATAGTCGGTCATCCGGCCGCCGGCCTCCTCGACCAGGACCAGGCCGGCCGCAAGGTCCCACACCTTGAGCCGCGGCTCCCAGAACCCGTCGTACACGCCGGCCGCGACGAGCGCGCAGTCGATGGTGGCTGCGCCGCAGCGCCTCACCCCCTGGGCGAGCCGCACGAAGGCCGCGTGCTGGACCGAGTTGTTGTCGAGCGCGGTGCGCCGGTCATAGGGATATCCGGTGGCGAGCAGGGCCGTGTCGAGATTGGGGGTCGAGCTCACGCGGATCCGACGGTCGTTCATCCACGCGCCGCCTCCACGCGAGGCCCATGCGGTCCATCCCAGGAACGGCGCCGAGGTGGCGCCTGCCCAGATCTCGCCGTCCGACTCGAGCCCCACCGAGACCGCGGTGAACGCCTGGCCGTGCGCGAAGTTGGTGGTCCCGTCCAGGGGGTCGATGATCCAGCGTGTCTCCGTCGCCCCGGACTCCCCTCCCTCCTCGGCCAGGATGCCGAAACCGGGAAAACGCTTCTGGAGCAGGGTCTTCACCACCTCCTCGGACCGCCGGTCCACGTCGGTCACGAGGTTGACCTCCCCCTTGAACTCGATCTTGAGCTTGCGCCCCGCCCCCTCGACGAGCACCCTGGCGCCGGCCTCGGTCACCTCCCTGGCGGCCGCTGCCAGTTCCCGAAGCTCGGCATCCTGAAACCTCATTGAAGCGCCTCGATGAGACGGCGCCCCAATCCGCCGAAGGCGCCGTTCGAAAACATCACGATGACATCCCCTTCACCGGCCCACTCCTCGAGAACGCCGAGGACCTCGTCCACGGATCGGGCGGCCACGGCTCGAATCCCGCTCCGCTGGATATCCATGGCGAGCTGTCGCGTGTCGAGCCTCTCCTCTTCCGGAAGGTTGCGTCCTACAGGCGCGATGACCGCGAGGTCGGCCGCGCCGAAGCTTTTCGCGTACTCCTCCTGATGCGCACGGCGGCAGGCCGTGGCCGAGCGGGGCTCGAAGGCCGCGGCCAGCCTCGACGTCGGATGCGCGGCCCTGATCGCGCTCAAGGTCTCCCGGACCGCGGTGGGATGATGCCCGAAGTCGTCATAGACGAAGACGCCGCCCGGCGTGCCGAGAAGCTCCTGCCGCCGCTTGACGCCACGGCAGGAGGGAAGAATGTCGCGAAGCGCCTCCAGGTCCACGCCGGCGACCTCATTCGCCATGATGAACGCGGCCAGGATGTTCCGGAGGTTGTGGACGCCGTGAAAGGAGGTGCGGAACTCGCCGCAATCCCTGCCCCTCACGGTCAGACCGAATTTTCCCGGGCCCGATGGGACCGCGGTCCAGTCCGCGTGCTCGGCGTCCCCCTGGACCGAGTAGCTCACGGCCTGAGCCGATGCTGAGGCCAGAAGCGTCTTCCGGTCGTTGATGCCGGCCCACAGCACGAGCCTGCCTTGTGAAGGCACGAGACTGACGAGCCTGATGAAGGCGTCGAGATACGCCTCGAAATCAGGGTAGATGTCCGCGTGGTCATACTCCAGGGAGGTGATGATCGCGGCATGGGGGTCGTATTGGAGGAACTTCGCGCTCTTCTCGAAGTATGCGGAGTCGTATTCGTCCCCCTCGATCACGAACCAGGGTCCCTCGCCGAGCTTGAAGTTGGAGCTCCATCGCCTCATCACGCCGCCGTCCATGACCGACGGATCCTCGCCGGCCCCTTCGAGAAGCTCGGCCAGAAGCGATGTGGTCGTGGTCTTTCCATGCGTGCCGGCCACGACCAGGGATCGCTTCCCCTCGAGAAAATGCTTTCTCAAGGCGCCGGGAAGCGACAGGACGGTCATCCCGGCCTCGCGCGCGACCTGGGCCTCGGGGTTGTCGCGCCTGCATACGTTGCCCACCACGACGAGGTCGGGCCTCGGCTCGAGATGCGCGGGCTCGAACCCCTGCGTCACCTCGATTCCCCAGGCCGCGAGCTGATCGCTCATGGGCGGGTAGAGCGGCCCGTCCGATCCGGTCACGCGCCAGCCACGCTCCTTGAACATGGCCGCGAGCGCGCCCATCGCGGTCCCGCCGACGCCGATGAGATGCACATGAGATGGGGTTCCAGGCTTCATGTCGTCCTCGTGCAGTCATGACACGAATGCAGGAAGGGTATCAAGATCGCAACTCACAATGCCGGCGAGCACCGCATCCACGGTAGGTGGCACACGGGATCTGGGGGACGCAGCTAAAGTTCTTTCTTCATGAAGGTTCCACCGCCAACCAGGTATCCGGTGTCCCCTTTGAAAGCGATATCCCATAGGCCATCATACACGCCTGTTATTTGACGCTCCCATGATGTTCCGTTGTAGCGGAGAACGTATCCATTGAAATCCGGAAGGTAGATCTCTTCTGCAGTCAATCCCAACGACATATGATAGAATTCTCCGCTGACATCCGGTTCCTTGATGAGATTCGTTCCGTCAAAGTAAAAGAACGCATACATTCCCAGCACGTACATCTCGGTGGCGCTGCGACCGATGATGTCGACCAGATCATCGGTGCCTCCACTCATCACCACCTTCCACGAGGAGCCATCGTAATGAATGATGGTGCGGGCATCCCCCACGATATAGATGTTGTTCTTGTCCGTGCCCCAGGCCGACCGGTACCAGGTTCCCGTAGTCGGCGCATCCAGCTTCTCGATCTTGCTACCGTCCCAGTGAAGGATGACGCTCCCGTCGCCCACGATGTACACGTTGTTGCTGCCCGTGCCCCAGATTCCCCTCAGGATGCCGCCCGGAGCGTTCTCGTACACGAGGTTCCAGGTCGAACCGTTGTAATGAAACACCAAGCCACTCGTCCCAGCGGCCCAGATGTTGCTGTCGCTCGTGCCCCAGATGGCGTCCATATACTCTCCATCGTAGAATGGGAAATCCATGTACTCAACATCCGAACCGTCAGTCGTTCGGAAGACATAAGGGTGATTCAAATTAGCATTATATCCAGTTATATATATCCATCCAGTTGGGCTTAGCCAGAGCTTGTCTCCATAATTTTTCTTCCTATTAATTAGATTCTCCCATTCCCAACCTCCAGCATTCTTTGAAAGGTTATAGAGAGCCGCTGAAACTCCCGCAACATAGAAGTGTCCACCTGTTTCACGAATATCTGTGAGCTTTCGTAACACATCATTAGGGAAATCCCATAGCTGTTGCCAGCCAGACCCGTCCCATCCCATCACTCCCTGTGTCTCCCCAACGAGCACGACCGAATCGTCCTTCTCGACTGCGAGATAGAAGATGTTTGCCGGATAATTACCCGGTCCTGCCGCGGGACGTTCAACCTTGACTTCTTCCCAATCCCCTCCCGGAGGCTTGTGGATCGTGAAGTCCTGCCAGCCCGACGCCCATATGGCACCGTCCTTGCCGATGTCGAGAGCATACAAGCCGGTCTTTTCCTTCCAATAT
>Ga0315282_10003976_pt1 | contig 26131 bp, 28 predicted proteins | sample YL17G07_20_MG_FD_203693 | JGI IMG/M metagenome (GOLD analysis project Ga0315282, IMG submission 203693) | Sediment microbial communities from Yellowstone Lake, YNP, Wyoming, USA - YL17G07_20 | ecosystem: Environmental > Aquatic > Freshwater > Lake > Sediment | place: USA: Wyoming | collected... | reverse complement strand
CACCTGGGGAGCGGTGTGGGTCGCGCCGACGGGCCGGATCACGGGTATCGCAGGACAACGGTGCAGGGCGCTCTGCAGGAGCCTGGCAAGGGGACTGGTCGAGGTAGGACTGGCGACCCCGAGGGGTGTCGGGCTCCCTCGCCGCAAACGCCCCTCGCTACGTATTGCGTAGCGCCTAGGGCATGGTTGGCCCGCCTCCCGAGAGGAGGCGGCACAAGTGACCACTGCGCGTGGTCTATCTCTTGTGGATGGTCGCCAGCCAGGTGGCTCACCTGGTGACGTCCAACGGTTCCTGCACATCCTCTGGAGCCCTGGCGATGTCCGAGAGCTGCGCATCCCCAGACACAATCGCTATGGCCATACCGCGTCTGGCTACTTCGACTCTCCTGACGAGCTAGCCGCTGCTGCAGCCAGATGGGACGGCCGTGCCAACCTCTACGTCTCTCTGAACTCCGTTAACCCTGCCCTCCTAGCCCGCGCCAACAACCGCATCGTTGCACGGGCTGACGCGACCACCTCGGACGACGACGTACTACGTCGGCGTTGGCTCCTCCTTGATATCGATGCCGTCAGGCCAGGCGGGATCAGCAGCACTGATTCCGAACTGGAAGCAGCGCAGACTGTTCTCAACTCCGTCACAACCTTCCTATCGGGTCAGCGTTGGCCCGAGCCCATTACAGCGATGTCGGGCAACGGCTACTATGCCCTCTATCCTCTAGATCTGCCAAACGACCCGGCATCTCTTGAGACGGTCCGCAGCGTTCTCAGCACCCTGTCGGCGATGTTCGATACTGACCGTGCGCACGTTGACACGGCAGTGGCAAACTCGGCCCGTCTCGTTGGGCTCGTCGGGACTCTCAAGGTCAAAGGCGACGCTACCCCCGACCGGCCCCACCGGCGCTCGCGTCTCGAATCCGTTCCCGAGACGCTCGCGCCCGTCTCGCGTGAGTTGCTGGCGGCGTTAGCATCCACAGTCCCGAAGGACAGCATAAGGCAACACAGTGCTGGGGCGAAGAGCAAGGGATCACCAGTCCGGCTCGCGGCGCTACTCCAGCAGCATGGCATCGAATACCGCGAGCAGCCACCAGATGCAGCGGGTATCACGTGGTACCACGTTCGTGAGTGCCCATTCCACAATGATGGCCGTCAATTTGAGTGCGGCGTCGGCCAGCTGCTGCCAGATGGTCCTCTTGCGGGGAAGTGCTTCCACCCGGAAGGCGACCGTATGGGCTGGCAGGAGTGGAAGGCCGCGTTGGGCATTGGTGGCAACCGGCTGGGCAAGTCTTCGTTGCTCTCATCCAATGGAGCTTCCTCACAGAGGGAGCGGGCCTTTCCCCGAACTGATGCTGGGAACGGTGAGCTCTTTGCACAGTGCCACGGCGACCACGTTCGCTACGACCACCGCCGCAAGCGCTGGCTCATCTGGAGCGGCCATTGGTGGCGACCAGACGCAGACGCTGAGGTTCGGCGCCTGGCAAAAGGGACAGCCAGGGAAAGGTACTCGTCGGCCGCTGACCTCTTTGAAGACCTCGACGAGCGCAAGCGGGAGTCCACCTTCGCCATCGGGAGCGAGAACCGGCAACGGCTCGACGCGATGCTGGCGCAGGCACAAACCGAGGCACCCATAAGCGATGCCGGTGACAACTGGGACAGAGACCCCTGGCTGCTGGGAGCGGCAAACGGGGTGGTCGACCTTCACACCGGCGAGCTACGAGAGGGCCACCGAGGAGACCGTATCACCCTGCACAGCGACGCCCTTTTCGACCGAGACGCCCCGTGCCCCCGCTGGGAGCGCTTTCTGGAAGAGGTGTTCGGCGCTGACTGCGAGCTGATCAGCTTCATCGCTCGGGCGGTGGGCTACAGCCTTACCGGGGACACTTCCGAACAGTGCCTGTTCATGTGTCATGGCTCCGGCGCCAATGGGAAGAGCGTCTTCTTGACTACGCTGCGGGCAATGGCCGGAAGCTACGCCTACAATTCACCCTTCTCTACCTTTGAGCTGGCAGACCGAAGCAGCATCCCCAACGACCTGGCAGCACTGGTCAGCAAACGGCTCGTCACCGCCTCAGAGACGAACGAGGCTGTGCGTCTGAATGAGGCGCGCCTCAAAGCGCTCACTGGCGGGGACCCTGTCACTGCCCGCTTCCTGCACGGCGAGTTCTTCACCTTCCAGCCGGTCTGCAAGCTCTGGCTGGCCGCGAATCACCGTCCTCGCGTGCGTGACGACTCCTACGGTTTCTGGCGGCGCGTGAGGCTCATCCCGTTTACGCGACGCTTCACTCACGACGCCGATCGGCATCTGACCGAGACACTGCGCATGGAGTTGCCAGGCATCTTGAACTGGGCCGTCAACGGCGCTCTCGCCTGGCAAAGGGAAGGTCTGGAGCCGCCAGGTGCAGTTGAATCGGCGACCGAGAGCTACCGCGTCGAGTCGGACCCGCTGGCTGAGTTCATCGAGGAGAGGTGCGCCGTCGGGAGCTGCTTCGTCGCCAGCGCCGGGCAACTCTACGAGGCTTACCGGCAATGGGCCTCGGAGCAGGGAATGCGAGAGCGCGAAGTCCTAAGCACGGTGGCTTTCGGCCGCAGCATGAGTGAGCGTTTTGAGAAGCGCCACACCAGGTCGGGGAAATCCTATCACGGGGTCGGGCTTTTGTCCGATAGAAGCGCACGGGAGCAGCAGACATGAGCAAGGTGACGGGTTGGGTGACGGGTTTTGAACCTGACGATCACGAAAACGATGTTTTCCTTATATCAGATCACGTTACGCGAGAAAACATGGGAATACCCATCACTACCCGTCACCCGTCACCCGATCCGGACTCAAGGAGACGCACACCATGAGTGAATCGTGCTCCATGCCCCCGAGGGGGACGGCCACAGGAATCTCTGGATGTCGTTTGTGTCTAGACCGGGCGGCAGCAACTCGTATGCGTCCGCGAAATGAGGCAGGGGGGTATGGGCGGGAGTAAGGGGCTCTGAGATGGCTGGATACAGGGGCAGACAGGGGCGAAAGCCCAGGCCGACCAAGCTGAAGGTCCTGGAGGGCAACCCGGGGAAGCGCCGGCTCAACGAGAAGGAGCCCGATCCACTACCCGCCATACCATCCTGTCCGGACCATCTCTCTCCTGAGGCAAAGAAGGAATGGGAGCGAGTGGCACCCCTTCTGGAGAAGCTGCATCTCCTGACTCACATCGACCGCGGTGCCCTCGCCCTCTACTGCCAGGCCTGGGCGCGCTGGGTGGAGGCGGAGGAGGCGCTCCGGACCTACGGCGTCATGGTGAAGAGCCCCAACGGCTTCCCCATGCAAAGCCCCTATCTCGCCGTCGCCAACCGAGCGATGGAACAGATGCGGGCCCTGCTGACGGAGTTCGGCATGTCACCATCCAGCCGCAGCCGGGTTTCGGCGTTGCCTCTTCAAGATGACGACCACGACTGGCTGGAGCGAATGCTGCAGGGGAAGGATTGAGCAAGGAGTAAGAGAATGACCGACACAGCAACAGCCACGCCCACCACCGAATACGTAGGCGTCAAGTCGCATCGAGCCGACCGGTGCCGGTCGGATTTTTTGGAGGATACCCAGAGGGGGACCGCTGGCGAACCACTCTCCGACCGCGTACGGGTTTTCCTGAAAAAGATCACAAGTACAGGGAGGCCTTGAATGGGTGAGAGGGGGCCGCTTCCCCAGCCTTACGCCCGCCGTCGCAACCGGCGCCAGACGAGCGGCAAGTCGGTAACGATTTCCCGTCCGGCTATGCCGCGGGACCTACCGCCTGAGGCGAAGGCCGAATGGCGGCGGATCATCGGGGAACTGGAGCAAGCCGGACTGGTCGCCACCATCGACAGGGCCGTCCTCATCCGCTACTGCACGGCCTGGTCCGACTGGGTGGAGTTGCAGGGGCTGCTGGAGCGCTCGGGCAAGCTGCTTAAAGGGGCACGCGGGCACCTGGTCCGCAATCCGCTCTGGTTCATGAAGCAGGACGCCGAGCAGACTCTGGCGGATTTGGGCCGGCAACTGTGCCTGACGCCTGTGGCGCGTCTACGGGCCGGGGTCGCGCACGAACGAAAACCCGAACAGGAAGAGAGTCCAGCGGTGATTGCGATTGAAGAGTACCGGAAGGAGCTGCAAGGAGACGGATGATGACCACAGCAACAGCCGCAGTCGAAATCGAGAGCGTAGACGCCGAATCGCTGCACCCCGATCCGGCAAACCCGCGTCGCATCGGTAAAGAGGAGCTGGAGGCGCTGACGCGGAGCCTGCGTGAATTCGGCTTCGTCCAGCCAGTGCTCGCCCGCAAGGCCGACAGCGTGGTCATCGGCGGCCACCAGAGGCTGCTGGCGGCGCGGCGCTTGGGCTGGAAGACCGTGCCCGTCATCTTCCTCGACCTCTCCGTCGAGCAGTCCCGCCTCCTCAACCTCGCTCTGAACCGGATCAGCGGCGAGTGGGACCAGGAGCTTCTCGCCTGCATGCTGGCCGAACTCAGGCCGGTCGAGGATATCGACCTCTCCCTCTCGGGCTTCAGCGAGGAGGAGTTGGGGAAGCTGCTCAAGTCGCTCGACGTGCGTGAGAAAAAGGAACGGGTGGAGACGTTCGACCTCGACGCCGCTTTGGAAGCCGCCCGAGCCGCACACGTTGCCCAACGTGGCGATCTGTGGCGGCTGGGGGATCACCGCTTGCTCTGCGGTGACTCAACGAACGTCGAAGACATGGAGCGTTTGCTGGGCGAGAAGAAGACTGCGATGGCCTTCACCGACCCTCCCTACAATGTCGGCCTCGGCGACCACGGTGGTCAGCAGAGAGGAAGCCGCCGGCGTCGCATCGCCAACGACGCCCTCAGCTCAGAGGCCTGGGAAGCATTCGTGCGGGCCTGGGCGCAGAACCTCCTTCAGCATGTCGACGGCGCCCTCTACGTCTGCATGAGCACGAAGGAGTGGCCGGTCGTCTCTCACGTCCTTGAGGAGCTCGGCGGCCATTGGTCGGACACCATCATCTGGGCGAAGGACCGCTTCGTCCTCGGCCGCGCCGATTACCAGCGCCAGTACGAGCCGGTCTGGTACGGCTGGCGCCAGGGCGCCTCCCACCACTGGTGCGGCGACCGCGACCAGGGAGACGTCTGGAACATCTCCCGGCCTGCAGAGTCAGAGCTGCATCCGACGATGAAACCCTTAGAGCTGGTCGAGAGGGCGATCGGCAACAGCAGCAAGCCCGGGGACGTCATTCTCGACCTCTTCCTCGGCTCCGGCACGACGCTCGTCGCCGCGGAGCGGACGGGGCGAGTCTGCTTCGCGATGGAGCTGGAGCCGGCCTACGTCGACGTCGCCGTCCGCCGCTGGGAGGCGTTCACAGGAGAAAGAGCACAGAAAGAGTGAGATTCGCCTTGACTTCGTCGCGACCCGGAGTGATGTATGTCCGCACCGGCAAGGGAAACGAAATCAGAAAGGGAGAGAGATGCCACTAGAGAACAGGAACCTGGAGTCCGGGACGCGCCTGGCCGCACGCTACAAGGGGACGACTCACGTCTGCGAGGTCGTCCAGGCCGAGGAGGGACTGCGCTACCGGCTGGGGGACGGCCGGGAGTTCAAGAGCCCTTCGTCGGCGGCAAGCGCCGTCATGGGCGGCATGGCCGCGAACGGCTGGCGCTTCTGGAGCCTCGCCGAGGAGATCACGGAGAAGGCCGCGGCTCCCAAGAAAGAGCGCAGCGCCAGGAAGAACGGCCAGGTCAAGCGCTTCCGCTGCTTGCACTGCATGCACATCTACAAGACGGAGAAGTCGGCGGCCTCCTGCCGTTGCGCCGGCGCCAAGGCTGCCCGCGAGAAAACCGGCAGCAGCACCTTCGAGGCGGTCATGGTCGACCCCATGAACGCGATCGGCGAGCCGCCCGCAGAGCCGCAGGCTGCCGGGGTTGCAGCGCAGCCGGAGGCGGAGCAGGCCGAATAACAGCAGACAGTCCGAGACGAGCGGCGGGCCCGACATCGGGTCTGCTGCTCTCTCTGCGGCTTGCCGGGGACGCACACTATGGCCCGATGGTGCCCGATAAGCTAGCCCCCGATAAGCAGAGCTTATGAGTGCTTATGGCTGAACGCACTTGCATGGCGATCACTGAGAAGGGCAAGCCCTGCCGCCAGGCTCCCCTGCGGGGGCAGAGCTTCTGCTTCTGGCACTCGCCGGAGCACTCGCAAGAGGCGGCCGAGGCGAGGCGGCGGTTCTCACCATTACACCACGTGTTTGAAGAGTCGGGACGATGTGCCAGCCCGATGAACTGTTGATTGCTGCTCACGGGGGACGTGTCGGACTGGATCACTGCGACCGTCGCCGCTAGCATAGAAAGGCCACCAGACTCGCTGGGAACCACCTGTCAGGAGATGCCGAAGATGTTGACCGTAGAGGAGACGATCCGTCAGCGTCGAAGTATTCGCAGGTATCGGCCCGAGGCAATCCCGAGAGAACTCGTCCTTCGGATGCTCGAGGCGGCCCGCCTGGCGCCGTCGGCCAGCAACCGACAGCCCTGGCGCTTCCTGATAGTCGTAGACGCCGAGGACAAGAAGAAGCTTCGTCACACGGCAGGTTATCCCTTCGTTGAGAAGGCACCATTGGTGGTTGTCTGCGCCGCTGATCTGCACGCCTACTCCCCTCGTTCCGGCGCGCTCCGGGACCGCGAGTTAGTGGATTCTGGGATCCTGCAGAGCTTCGCCGGCCAGCTCCCCGATCCCAGGCGGGCTCGCGAGCTTGACAGGACCAGCGTTGTGCGAAGCGTAGTTGCGAACACGTACATCGCCATCGAGCATTTGGTACTGGCGGCCGCGTCCATGGGTATCGGCACGTGTTGGGTAGGCGCCGTAGATCAGAGTGAGGAGGTGCGGGCCCTGCTTGACCTGCCAGAGAGCATTATCATCGTCGCACTGGTGGCGTGCGGGTACCCGGCGGAGGAGCCACGTCCCCGACCCCGTCTAGAGATGGAAGACATCCTTCTTCGGCCATTGCCTTAGGCTTCTTTGCGCGGCCCGCTAGTGCTGTCGCTACCTCTCAACGCACACCACGTCCCCATCGTGTCTCGCAGCGTCGCCACCCACCACCTCTGGTCGAAGTCGATTGCGCTTACCGAGCGAGTTCTTGTGCCCAGACGCTTGGCTCCAGACAGTGGTACACCAACATCGTAAAGCTTTCCACTCTGGGCCGACTTCTCGGGTCTTATCTGGAGAACTGCCGGATATCGCTGCTTGACAAGCGCCCAATCGATGCTATACTAACGGTCCTGGTGGCTCATCCAAAGGAATTCCCGCCGATTCGCGTGCTCGTCAACAGGGAGGTTGCGTTATGCAGTTCTTGACTTCTCGGATCGCAGCTAAACCCCTTGTGGTCGGTGTGCTCGCGGTTGCGGCACTGGTTGGCGTGGCAGCAGTGGCTATAACGGTGCCCTACTTGACTGGGCCCACGGAGAAAGCAGCAGCCCGGACGGGTCATGTGTCAGCGCCAGGCCGTGTGTCACCGCCAGGCCAGGTGTCAGCGCCAGGCCAGGTGTCACCGCCGGGCCAAGTGTCGCCGCCGGGCCATGTATCACCGCCGGGCCGTGTGTCACCGCCGGGCCAAGTGTCGCCGCCGGGCCATGTATCACCGCCGGGCCGTGTGTCACCGCCGGGCCAAGTGTCGCCGCCGGGCCATGTATCACCACGACATCCTCCGTCGCCGCGGGGCCATCAGCTGGCCTCGTGAGCCACATGGGGGTCGACCGAGCCATCTGGATGCGGCAGTAGCTTAGACAGCGCTCGGTGTACGGTGTCCCCGGGTGGTTATCCTGGCTTGGCGTGGGTCGTTGGTCGCCTGCGGCGGCCTCGGTGACGACTTGGCGTTGGCTTACCGCGCCTCTTTTGTGAGGAGCTCTCGGACTTTGGCATCGGCCGTCGCTCGAGTGCGCCGACTCTCCGACGGCACATGCTCGCCGGATGGGAATACGCTTTGCGTACCTTGCTGAGACTGCCCGATCTCGCAGGCGCATTACCCAGTGCCACCGGCGCTCTTTGGCTGGCTCTCTTGGCGGTCGTGGTTCCTCTTGTGGTTGTGGAGCCACTTGCCGACCAACTGGTGTTGCCTCGGCTGGCCGCGACCGCTGCGTTCGTCGGCGGCGGGCTCTTGTGGATCGCATACATGGCGCCCCGTAGCAAGGGCGAGGACTGGGGCCTTCGGGCAGCGGTTGTCTTGCCTCTTCTGGCCTTCATTGTTGCCAACGTAGTTGCCGTCGCATTCGCCGTTGACCGACGGGCTAGCATTCTCGGCGAGAGTGAGCGGTACCAAGGTCTGCTTCCTACTCTTCTCTACGTCGCGCTCTTCTTGGTTTCTGCCGCTTTCGTACGATCGCGCCGGGACTTGAGCATAGTGCTGGGCGGCCTGTTTGTCTCAGGGACAGCGGTCGCCGGCTATGCGCTGATCCAACGGCTAGGGCTGGACTGGATTGAGTGGGTACAGATTCCAGAAGGCCGCGTTGGCTCCACGTTTGGCCAACCCGATGTGCTTGGTGCCTTCCTCGTGGCGAGCTTGGCAGCCACGGCGGGGCTGCTTGTGGGCCGCGCGAGCGCCTGGCGCTGGCTGTTGGCGGTCGGAGCCGCTGTGATGGTGGTCGCCCTACTCCTAACATCGAGCCGGGCCGGCTGGATTGGGGCAGCCGCAGGCGCGGTCATCTTGGCAGCCTCCCTGATACACAGCGTCCGGTGGACGTGGTTCGGTGTTCTCTGTGTGCTGCTCGGCCTAGTCCTAGGCGGCACTCTATTCGTGACCGTGGCTCAAGGTAGGAGCGTAGCGAGTCATGGCGCCGAGCGCATTGCGTCAGCAACCGACTTCACCGAGACGTCCGTGGCGATGAGAGTTGGTCTGTGGCGATCTGCGTTGGAGATGATGGCGGATCGACCTATCTTTGGGGGAGGGCAAGACGCCTTCCCCGTCCTCTTCTCCAAGTATCGCCGGCCTAGCCAGCCGGGCATTGGCACGGACAACGTTCGGCCGGAAAGCGCCCACAATATCTTCCTCGACGTGGGGACCGGAACCGGTCTCCTCGGGCTGGGGGCCTTCGTCTGGCTCCTGGGCGCCGTGTTGACCGTGTCTTGGCAGAGCGCATCTCTTTGTTCCGATAGGCGACTGTACTACGGCTTGGTGGGGTCGATGGCGGCAGTCGTCGGCTACGTTTCTGCCCTCTACTTCGGCTTCACGGAAGGCATGACGACGTGGGTGCTATGGCTGCTGATGGGCGCGGCGGTGGGTGCAGCAAGCGGCATCGCATCATCGAATTGCCAAGCAGCGACGGGACGGCGCTGGCCTTCTCGCTGGGCCTTCGGGGGAGCTGCGCTGGTCGGCGGCTTCGCTGCGCTGGCGTGGGCGGCCACCCTCGTGGGAGGCGACTTGGCAGCCGGCGAGGCGCAGCGAGCGGCCGGCGTCGGCGATCTCGAAAGCGCTGTCCGTCTCTCGCAACAGGCGTCTACGCTGAATCCCCTGGAACGTCAGTATCTACTGGACCGTGGACAGTACGAATACGACCTGGCAGCAGCGTCGACTGAGCCGGCCGCCTGGCTTGAACGGTCGGAGGCCACCTATGAACGGGTGACCCGAGACTTTGCGCCGGATTCGTATTCCATCCTGATGCTCGCGTCGGTCCGGGCTGAATTGGTGTATCTGCAGGCTGAGCCGGTGGAAGACGTGTACCGGCCGCTGGAAGAGGCCGTCGCGCTGGACCCCTACAATCTGGCGGTGCGCCAAGAGGTGGCAGGTATATACTCCTGGCTGGGGAACGACGCGATGAGCCAATTTCATCTGGCCGCCGCGAAAGACCTGATGGGTGGCAATTAGGGGGACTCTCGTGGTCGGTGTGCCGAGGTAGTTCTGCGAACCCCGCCCGCGCCGCCCTGCTCAACGCCGTTGAATCGCCGAGAAAAGGTCGGGCATCGCGATCCTCCGCGGCTGACGGCGGCGAAGCCTTGGCAACGGCAGGAACGCACACTAAGCGTGCATGGTGCACATCCTTTTCGGCTGCCAAGACGAACCTGTCCTCTTGACATCGTTAGCAAACGCAGTAACATTGGGCTCATCCAGGGCTGCGGGTGGCTATGATGGCACACGAGCTCCCTGAAGGCACCGTCACCATCCTCTTCACCGACGTGGAGGGCTCCACGGCGCTGACCGAACGGCTGGGTGACGCCAAGGCGCGGGAGGTGCTGCGAAACCACGAGCGCATCGTGCGGGAGGCGCTGCGGGGCCACGGCGGCGCGGAGGTGAAGGCGATGGGCGACGGCTTCATGGCGTCGTTCTCATCGGCGACGCGGGCGCTGGAATGCGCCATCGCCATGCAGCGGGCCTTCGCCGCCCACGATGATGAGCACCCGGAGACGCCGATACGCGTCCGTATCGGCCTGAACGCAGGAGAGCCGGTGGCGGAGGACCAGGACCTATTCGGCACAGCGGTCATCCTGGCGGCCCGCGTGTGTGCACACGCCCAGCCCTGCCAGATACTAGCCTCCAACGTTGTCCAGGAGCTTGCCGCTGGAAAAGGCTTCGCATTCTCCGATCAAGGGGAAGCTGCCCTGAAGGGACTTGACAAGCCGGTCCGGCTGTACGAGCTGCACTGGCAGACCTAGCGCTCACCGCTGCGCCCTTCAACAGACACGATCCGGACATTGTGGGTGCCCTTCTGCCTGCTTGGTGGCACTCTCCTATGGCCGAATGCGATCCATCCAGCCACGTGACAAGCGATTCGGTAGCGCTATACTTGCCACACTGGTGGCTCGTCTCTGAAATCCCCGCTGCTTGACGCTGCCAACAGGGAGGTTGGGTCACGCCCGCCAGCTGATGGAGATGCTGCTGTAGCGCTTGGGGCGGCATCAACCGCCACCTAGGGCCAGCATTCTCTGAACTCAGTTTGACATGCCCGGCTCCGTCATTTGTCGCCGCCTGCGTTCTCATTCGACGACAGCTCACAGGAATTGGCCTGAGCATTGGCAATCGTGGTCGTAGGGCGCATCGTCGAACCGTCACCGCCTGACTGGTAAGAAACGCTTCTCCGAAAGGCCAGAAGTATGGGTGCTCGCTGGCTCCCGGACACCATCTCGGCCCTGGCTCAGTGGCCAGGCCGCTTAACCCCGCTTGCTCCTAGCCGTATTGTCATTCATCTCATCGAGCACGAACGGTAGCACCTGAACACAAAGGAGGTGTCAGGATGTGGCATGCGAAGAGTGCGAGATCTCTCGTCATTCTGGTCGTGGTATTGGGGGCGTTTGCTGCGGGCATCCTCTTCGCGCCAAGCGCCCGTTCTCTGCCCGCGGGCACAGCGTCGGCTAACCCATCCGTGCCGAACCCGGGGCACCCCTACACCGAGATCGAGCTGCCGGCGGGCACCTGGACCGGGCTGGACGCCGACAAGGTTGATGGGCTGCACGCCAGTGAGCTATCTGGCGTCCCATCCGGGTTTTCGATTCTAGGTGATACGGCTATTCCACCTGCCGGATACGCGTTCACCGGCACGCACCTACTCACACCAGAAATCTGGACTGCCAAGGCGAGCATGCCGACTGCCCGGTATGGACTGGCGGCGGCGGTCGTGAACAACAAGATCTATGCCATCGGTGGCTGGAACGGCTCTTACCTGGCAACCGTCGAGGAGTACGACCCGGCAACCAACATCTGGACAGCCAAGGCGAACATGCCGACTGCCCGGTATTACCTGGCGGCCGCTGCGGTCAGCAACAAGATCTATGCCATCGGCGGCTATAACGGGTCTTCCCTGGCAACCGTCGAGGAGTACGACCCGGCGACTGATACCTGGACTGCCAAGGCGAGCATGCCTACCGCGCGCTACATGCTTGCGACGGTGGCCGTCAGCAACAAGATCTATGCCATCGGCGGCTATAACGACTCTTTCCTCGCAACCGTCAAGGAATACGACCCGGCCACTGACACCTGGACTGCCAGGGCGAGCATGCCGACTGCCCGGCAGGGGCCGGCGGCCGCTGTGGCATCGCTCGACACGGGGACGTGGCAGGTGAAGGAAGTCCGGATAGAAGGCGCCCTTCACGTCGGGCAGGAGATGGTGCCGGCGTTGAAGCTCCTGGAGCACAAGCGAGTGAACATCAAGCCAGCCATCACGGAGGTTATCCCTCTCGCCGATGCTCAACGTGCATTCGACTCTCTGCATGACCAGACGAACATCGCCGTCTTGTTGAAGCCTTGACTGCTCCCTGCCACATGGTCTGCCGGATCACGGGGAAGGCATCAGCTATGCGTCCCGACACTGAGGAGTCTTGCATGTCAGGTGTGCTCGAAGGGCTGAAGGTACTGGAGATGGGACACGTGGTGGCTGCGCCCGCCGCAGGCGCGACGTTCGCGGACTGGGGCGCGGAGGTGATAAAGGTCGAGCCGCTTACCGGGGAGATGGCGCGCGGCTTCGGGCATCCGATAACCCCCGAGGAGATCGCCTGGGTCGAGAGCTCGGACTACGTGCACACATATTTCCAGTTCCTGAACCGCGGCAAGAAGGGCGTGGCCCTAGACCTGCGGACGGCGTCGGGACAGGAAATCATGCACAGACTAGTGGCATGGGCAGACATATTCTTCTCCAACTACGAGGTAGGGGCGCTGGCGAAGCTGGGGATGGACTACGAGGCATTGCGACAGGTCAATTCGCGTCTGGTGTACGGAGTATTGACCGGCTACGGGACGGCAGGGCCGGACAAGGATGAGCGCGGGTTCGACTACTCAGCGGCGTGGGCACGTTCCGGGCTGATGTACATGATCGGCGAACCGGGGAGCATCCCTGCCCCGCAGCGCGGCGGCGTGATGGACCGGGTCACTGCCGCGCACATGGTGAGTGGTCTACTGGCCGCGCTCTATCGCGCCAACCTCGCCGGGGAGGCCCAGAAGGTCGAGTTCTCGCTCTATCATACGGGCGTATGGACAATGGCCGAAGATATGCAGGTGGCGCTTATGGGAAGTGAAGCGCAAAGGCACGACCGCACGTCGGCGAGGAACCCGTTATGGAATAGCTATCAGGCGGCCGATGGCGAGTGGTTCTGGGCGGCGATGCTCCAGCCCGACCTCTCCTGGCGTGATTTCTGCCGGGCGCTGGGACATCCTGAGTGGGAGAACGATCCACGGTTCGATACGGTGGAGAACAGGTTCTGGAACCGCGAAGAGCTTATCCGGCTCATCGATGAGGTGTTGCTTACTAGGACAATGGCGGAGTGGGAGTCCATCTTCCGGGCAAACAACGTGATCTACGGTCGTGTGCGATCGCCGCACGAAGTTGTCGAGGACCCGCAGGCGCTCGCCAATGACTTCTTCGTCAGTCTGAAACACCCTGCCAAGCCGGATGTGAAGGTCACGATGACGCCCGTGAAGTTCGTCGAGCACCCGGCAGAGGTCAGGTCGTGCGCGCCGGAGGTCGGAGAGCACACGGAAGAGGTGTTGGTCGCGCTTGGCTACGACTGGGAGAATATCGGGCGCTTCAAGGAGGAGGGGGCAATTCTGTGAATTCAGCCGCTGCGGCGGGAATCCTCGCCCGCGGATGTGCGCAGCATCCGCACCCTCGGCAAAGCGGCGTACGGCCAGCGCCCGATGATTGCTCGCCGGCCACGGTGTCCACCGCCACGCCGCACCACAACTCCGGGAAGCTGTCTTCGGCTCCACCCGCGCCCGCCGGCTCAGCCTATCAGTGATATGCCGCTCGAGTTTCCATCAGATGCACCGGGCGGCGCTGATCTAGTCCCAGCCCGCTGGCATCGTTATCCCTTATCGAGCCACATGTCGTACTTGTACATGCCGAAGACCCAGGGGCTAGGCGTGTAGTTCTTGATGTAGTCATACGCCACGAAGTAGCCATACGGCTCGTAGAGCACCAGAGTCGGACCATGGCGTTGAAGGACCTTGCGCTGCACCTCCCACGCCAGTTGCTTCCTTGCGCTGTCGTCGATCGTTGTCTGTACCTGGAGCAGGAGCGAGTCCACTTCTTGATCGGTGATGCCCAGAAACATGGCGCGATTGAAGCCCGTCGAATAATGGCTCTGCAGCGGGATGCCGTCTCCCAAGTAGGCTAGGTGGGCGAAAGTATTTGCCTCGTAGTTAACCGCATACAAGTCGGCGAACCACGTCCCGATCTCCTCCGTCTGCAATTCCACGCTGATGCCAGCGTCCTTCAGATTCTGCTGGATGATCGAGGCGCGGTCCGCGTTGTCGGCGTAGCTGGCGCAAAGCACTTTGAAACCCAGTTCCTCCTGGCCCGCAGCCGAGAGCAACTGCTTTGCCTTGGGTACATCTCTGGTGTACGCCTTTTTGATCTCGTCCGCCGGTAGGGCCGTATCCCACGATGGAGGCACCGGTCCGGCTAGCTCCGCGCCGCCCAGAAAGAGCTTTTGAATCATGGCATCGCGGTCCAGCGCCAGGTCGACGGCCTCTCGCACCCGTTCGTCTTTGAAAGCGGGAGTGCGTACAGCGTTCAACACGAGCACGGCATATGCCCGGCTAAGGAATCTCTGGCTGCTCGCTCCGCTCACCGATGACACGCTTTCTGCCCTGGCTCTGTCAGGCGCTCCGTAGAGGTCTATCGCGCCAGAGCGAAACGCCGCCTGAATGGATGAATCGTCAGACATCACGTTCCATTTCAGCCCGTCGAGGTAGGGAATCTCGGCATCGTAGTAGCCGGGATTCCTCTCGACTTCTATGCCAGTGTTGGGGCTCCAACTCTTGAGCAGGAAGGGCCCCGTTCCGATTGCGTTCGATTTCAGGTCTCCGAACGAATCAACGGCTTCTTTCGGCACGACCGCCATCCGCGGGCCGCCCATGTTCAGCAACGTGTAAGCGTAGGGCTTTGCAGTGTGGACGGTCAGGGTTCGGTCATCCGGAGCCTCATACCGGTCTATCCAGTCGCTCCAGCCGACAAGGTTGGACCCGGGTATCGACTCAAGGCGCTTGAAACTGTAGACGATATCGCCTGCTGTGGCCTCGCGGCCGTTCACGGGCGGCACATTGTGAAAGCGCGCACCCTGCCTGATGTGGAAGGCCCAGTTGACCCCGTCAACCACTTCCCAACTCTGCGCCAGGTCGCCGTACATTCTCTCGCCCCAATCGGTGGCGTGAACGGCGTGGCCATACATGTACATGTCGGCCGTTGCCCCAAGGGTTGTGTCAACGTGAGGGTCCAGGCTGAGGGCCGGCGCGGTAGTCGCCATGCGGATGACCCCGCCTCGCTTCGGTTGACCGCTGCCAGTGGTCGGCGTCCGCTGAGATGTCCCGCGACTTCCTTCCTTGCTGCCGCTACACGCTGCCGCCAGCCCAGCGCCCGCGACAGCAGCAGCGCCCGTCAAGAACTTGCGTCGCGATAATCTGCTCTTCTGCATGGCGGCCTCCAGTTGATTGGGGTGCTCGATGCTGCGCTAAATCACACGCGCCACCACGAGGCGTCAAGCGCTCGTATTTTGTCGCGGTGTGAAGGAATAGGCCCGCCTGCTTCGCGGAGAATGCGTTCTTGCACCTCCCGCGTCCTGGCTTGCTCCGTTCGTAGAAGATCGTTCATCTGCAGCGGGTCTTGTTGGATGTCGAACAGCTGAAGTGGCGTGCCGTCATTCTGGCCGATGTACACCCAGCGGTCGTCGCGATACCACACGTAGTCGTCGAAGCCAGAAACAACGTATTCTCTCGCTGGCGCCGTTCCCTTCGCGATCTGCGCGAGGTCCGCCCCATCCAGGGGCATCGACGACTCCAGCTTCAGGGCAGAGAGTAGCGTGGGCACGATGTCTTGATGCTGCGCGAACGCGTCGATGCGTGTTCCTGCCCCTCTGCCGTCCGGCCATCGAACCATCAGAGGCACATCCATGAGCTCACACCACAGTCCCTTCGAGACCTTCCCCGTGAGCCCGTGTTCGCCGAGCTGGACGCCGTGGTCAGACGTGACGATAAGGATGCTGTCCTCAAGAAGCCGCATATCGCGCGCGAGCTGCAGAAAGGCTCCCAGCCAGCGGTCGACCATTGTGACTTCACCAGCGTACAGCGCCCTCATGTGTTTCAGTTCTGCCGTAGAAAGGTAGTCGCTCGGCCCGTAGCGGGGAACGATGATCTCCCGTCCCCTGTAGCCGGGATCGTACATGTCCACATACTCTCGCGGCGGGTCCCAGGGCTCGTGCGGATCGAAACAGTCGATCAGAAGAAAAAACTTGGTGCGGTGATTCTGCTCCAGCCAGCGCATAGCCTCGGCGAAGACGCGAGGCGCCTGATAGTCCTCTTCCTTATTTCGATCCATCTGGTTCGCCAGATGGCGCCTGATGATCCAGCCCATGATTTGCCGTTCAATATCACCAAGATCGGGCGGAATGAATTCATCGACGCGTTCCTGATCGACCAGGCTGGTCGGGCCGTATGAGTCCGCTTGCTGGCCTCGCACCCATCGCCACTGGCTGAAGCCGCGCTGGAAGTTCATCGACGCAGCAAAGTACGGGTGGGTGTCCGTAACGAGTCCTGTCTGGTAGCCTTCTCCGTTCAGCACCTCCGCCAGGGTTATCTGGTCCTCTGGAATCCGCTGCCAGCCGTAGACTCGAACGTATTCCGCCCGTTGCGGAACCCACTCGCGGAAGGGCCAAGTCCGTAAGCCCGTATGAAGCGCGCGGCGCATCGGGATGGTTGGGACCGACTCAGGATAGGCCCTCGTGAAGACGACACTCTCCTTCGCCAGTGCGTCAAGTGTTGGCGTACGGATCCACGGATTGCCGTAGCAGCCCACATGGTCGGCGCGAAGGCTATCGATGACGACGACAATGGCGTTCATCTCGGCCGGTCCAGGCTCTTCAAGATATCAGCGGGCGGCATGTGGACGTCGCCGATATCAACAACCTTCAGGTCCTCCAGCGGCCTCACTCCCAATGTCAGATGGCGTTGGAAGAACGTGTGCGTGGTGCGAATAGCAGAGGGACCCATGCGCGTGCCTATGCGACCCGCCATCGACCCGCCGTCAAAAGGCGCCCCGATGATCACGGCGCCGGCCTCGTTGAACGTGGAGGTATCTCCTACGTCTGCCCGCGGCACATTGTTGAAGGAGACCTCGGGGCCGTAGAAAATGCTATAGGCCACGACTGCTCCCCTCTCTACTTGTACGAACGGAGCAACTCGAGCCACCGCCGTGCAACTGCTGCGAGTCTAGCATCCAGACACGTTGTGGGCAATCTGCGGAGACTGTAAGCGTCGACTCTTGCTACGCCCATATGCGCAGAACAGGGCAATGGCGGCCTAAGCAGGCGATCGCGTTCCGTTCAGGAGGGTGGGGTAGGCTATCCGCTGATCTGAGGTTGGTTTGTGATACGGCCCGTGAGCGAGGTTTTCGGCTTGCGTGCGAAAACGATAGAACACATGTGCTGGCGACCCCGAGGGGACTCGGCCTCTCTAATGCCAAACATCGGAACGCAATATACACCCACGAGCGCTGGACATCCTGTCTAGCCTTCCACGTTGCCCAACCGCCGACCGTTTACCTTCCAGGCAGACGTTGTGCAGCCTCGCCATCGCCTGTCCGTGATCGCGGTTCCGGTGCTCGCCACTCGGCATGCCGAGCGTGAGCAGTCAATTTGTGCAACGGCGCCTGACATTGGATGGCTGGTCAGTGTCCGGGATCGGTCTGGCGTTGCTGCCCATGCCTCCCTTTGCTGTGCCCCTAGTCCGTGGTATGTTCGTGTTCCTTCCAGTGAACCCAGAGGTGCGAGATGTCCATACCTGAACACCGGTGGTACAGCGGAGTGCTGGCAGTAGTCCTACTGCTGGTGCTGTTTCCACCTCTCGGGCTCTACGTCATGTGGCGCTTTCAGGTTTGGGATTCCCGCACAAAACGGCTCATTACGGGTGCCGCTGTCCTCTGGACGGCGGGGGTAATTTCCGCGATCGTCGTCGCTATTGTGCTACTAGGTGGCGGCGGAGAGAGCGAGCAGGCGGCCGCTGTGAGCCCACAGGAGGCGTCGCTTCGCAAGATAGAGGCGGCTTCCGAGCGCCCCCTCAACACGTACTACCAAAACGGCTTCCCGCGCTTCGTTCATGCCAGCGTCCCCGTGCAGGGCGCCGATGCCCCGGAGTGCGCCCGAAACTATCTCCAGACCTATCGCGACCTGTACCTCCAGTCCGATCCCAACCTGACCCTCGCTGTGCGCGACACGAGGGGCCCGGGTGAAGACGGCCTCGAGCACGTCGTCTTCTATCAGATGTTCCGCGGCTATCCCGTATATGCGGGTGAAATCGTGGTCAGCCTCGACGGCGACCGCGTATACGCCACCGTTGGCGGGCTGCTGTCCAACGTCGTCCTAGATACCGTCCCAGCCGTCTCCCCACGCAAGGCTGAGGAGATCGCCCGCGGTGATGTCGGCCAGCCTGACGCACCAATCTTCGGGGAGACCGGCCTACTCGTCTTCGACCGGAGCTTGCTCGAGGACGTGCCCTCCGAACCGCACATGGCGTGGGAGGTGACCCTGGGCGTCAGCGACCCCTGGCGGGTGTTTGTGGACGCGCATTCAGGGGGAGTGCTCTTCAAGCATTCCCTTTCGCCCAGCGACAAGGACTACGATCTGGACCTGGAAGATGCCAACGGCACCCAGGCAGGGGACACCAACTGCTACTGGGATACTACGGCGAACGACCAAATCGGCGACGAGGACGGGGTAAGCGAGGATTACCTGGACGACCCAGAGGCTGGGAACGCCTGGTGGTACTCCCGCTGGGCCTACGATTTCTACTACGACAACTTTGACCAACACTCGTACGACGACGACGACGGGCAGCTGGAGGTGTATGTCCACTCGAGTACCACGGGCGGTGCCACATGGGTTGGCGGTCCCGCCACTACTGACTGCGACCTTATTCAGTTCAGTGATGGATACGTCGCGTGGGACGTGATGGTGCACGAGTTCAACCATGGCGTGCTGTCCTACCGAGCGGTCGACAACCCGGACTACGCTTACCAACCCGGCGCGCTTAATGAGAGCCTGTCGGACACCTTTGCCCATTTGGCTGACCCGGACTGTACTCAGGGAGAGGATGTCGCGGGTGGGGCTGGGCGCAACTTCTGCGATCCGCCGGCGCTCAATCAGCCCGATCGCATGTCTGAGTGGATCACCAGCGCTAATACGAAGGAGGGTGACTTCGGTGGGGTCCACTTGAACAACGGCATCCTCAACAAGGCCGCCTACCTCATAGCCGAGGGCGGCACGCACCCCGATACCGGTGTCACGGTCGACGGCATCGGCCGCCCGGCGCTGGGCGCGCTCTACTACGCCGCCGAGGCGAATGTCACCAGCGGCTATCAGTTCATCGACTGGCGGAACCAAGTCGTAAGCATCGCCGGCCAGTGGGCCGCGAATGGCACGAACGGTTTCACCGCCCACACCCTCTGCCAGGTGCGTAACGCCTTCTGGGCCGTCGAAGTTGGCTGGGGCGACCTCGGCTGTGACGGGCTCGAGGACCCGCCCGAATCCGATGATGACGAGGACGGCGTAGGGGACATGGCAGACAACTGCGGTATGACTTACAACCCAAGCCAGGCCGACGCCGACGGTGATGGCTCGGGCGACGCCTGCGATCCCGATGACGACAACGACGGCATTCTCGACGTTAGCGACAACTGTGTTTTCGTGCCCAACGCAAACCAGAATGACAGTGACTTCAATCAGAAAGGCGATGCCTGCGATGACGGCGACCATGACGGCGTCCTTGACGTCGACGACAACTGCCCCGGTGAGTACAACCCGGGCCAGGAGAACATTGACCCTCAAGCAGACGACGAGGGCGACGCCTGCGACCCAGACGGGGACGGCGATGGCCTGAGCAACGACGACGACAACTGCTTCCTCGTCCCCAACCCCGACCAGGCCAACTCCGATGGCGACATCAGTGGTGACGTGTGCGACCCCTGTCCAGACGTAGCGGGCGAGACCTACGGATCAGGAAATACCTGCATCCAAACACTGGAAGAGACCATATGCCACTACGTCCCCCTCTTCGACGACAGCGACGGCGATGGAATCCCGGACGCCTGCGACGACTCAGTCGGAGTGAAGACCAAGGATACTCTGGCTAGAGAGAAGTTCCTCAAGCTTGGCGCAGAGTCCGTTGAGGTGAACGTGGAGGCCAACCCGAGGACGTACCAGAAGGTCCCTCTCGAGCCCTGCCCTCCACCGACTGACGGGGCTGCCACAAACGGCGTCGATGAACAGGGGTTCACCCTAGCACCGGCCGACATACGGGGGGTCATCACCGACACTCGCGTCTGCAGAGAGGCGTTTCCCCAGGATGAAGTGGCCTTGCTGGTGCTCACCGGTGTGGACGCCAACGTGAGGGCGTGGGTATCGGACGATGAGAGCCGCGCGTTTGACTCGCGGCCAAAGGGGGAGACGCGTGTCTTCCGCTTCCGGCCGCAGGGTGGGCACAAGTACTTCTTGAACCTCGCCTTCGGCCCGGCCGTCGAGGCTGGCCAGCGCGTGGCGTTCTCGGCAATGATGACCGCCGGTCCCACCGAAGAGCAGACCGGCCCTACGCCGAGCGGCCCCACCCCAACGCCTTTTGGCCCGCCACCGCCGCCCCTGGGCACGCCGTCGCCTGCGCGGACCGCCACCGCCACCTCGAGTCCGGGAGCAACGCTGATTCCATCGGCCACTTCCGGGGCAACCGCCGCGGCGACCCCGACGGCCGGTGTTTTGCTTACGGCGACACCCAGGCCGACGCGCACGCTGACCCCAGCCCCGGTGGAACCGACGTCCACTCCAACGCCTATGTCATCGAGACCAACGTTTACCCCCACGCCTATGTCATCAAGGCCAACGCCCACTCTCACGCCTGTACCGCCCAAGCCGACGCTTACCCCTAGGCCAACGCCGCCAAGGCCAACGGCGACCCCCACGCGGTCGCCATTCGGAGGGTAGGGGGCGATGATTTCGAATGTGCAAAGGGGCGGCTGGGCGCAAGGCAAGCGAGGAATAGAACATACGTGCTGGCGACCCCGAGGGGACTCGGCCTCTCTAATGCCAAACTCCCTCGACTCGCGGATCAAAAGTCAGAGACTGCGCCTAAAGCCCTTCAGATCCGACCGCAGATTCGAATTCCGCCGTTTTGGTCGCCTGGACCGACCGATTATTCGTCGAGTCCAGTGCTCAGGTTCACGAGCCCTCTGGAGCACCGGATTCGACGTGGCAATTGTACGTGCTCCATTCCGCTGCTTCAACTCGTGCCGTCGCCGCCTGCGATCTCAGTCGGCCGGACTCGAACCAGTGACGCGCGGCTTAGGAAACCGCTGCTCTTTCCTCTGAGCTACGGGGGCACCCGCAGTGAGTGTAGCACACGGCGAGGCACCATCGAACCGGGCCAGAGTCCGGTCCGCCGTCGCGTCGCTAGCGCCTGCGAGGCATACGCCGGGCCAGGCGTGATTTCATCCGGGGCCTTAGGCTGGCCGAGCCAGTTAGCGGCGAATGCCGAGCCTACGTCTGCGAATGCACCTCGTAGAGGCGCATCGGCTGGTCAAATCCCTTCAAAGGGGAATCGCCTCGGTCTGAGAACAGGAATCCCTTGCCTGCCACCAACTGCCGTACTACGTCCGAGGCTAGGATCTGCCCGCCTTCGGCCTGCGCCGCGATGCGCGCCGCGACGATGACCGCCGTCCCGAACAGGTCCTCGTCCTCCGCTATCGGCTCTCCCGCGTTCAGCCCGATGCGGACCTTAATTGGCGTCTCTGGGTTCTCGTCGCTGTAGGAGGCGAAGGCCTTCTGCGCAGCAAGGGCGCACTCCAGTGCCCGTGTCGCCGAGGAAAACGACGCCATGAACCCGTCTCCCATCGCCTTCACCTCCGCGCCTCCGTGCGCGCGCAGCGCCTCGCGAGTAATGCGCTCGTGGTTTCGCATCACCTCCCGCGCCCTGGCGTCGCCGAGTCTCTGGGTCAGCGCCGTCGAACCTTCCACGTCGGTGAACAGGACGGTGCAGAGACCGCCTGCCGCGAGCGGTTCGGTTTGGGCTGGGGCGGGCTCGCCATCTCCCAGGAACTCGTTCAGTGCTTTTCCTAAGGCCTGTGCTGCCGATTCGTTCGGCAGCAGAGCGTGATTCCTGCTGTCCAGGGGGAGGAAACGGGCACCCGGAATACCGGCTGCGAGGTCCCGGCCCGCCTCAAACGGCACGATGGCGTCGCCCCGACAGTGAACCACGAGTGTGGGCGCTCTCACCTGCGATAGGAGCTCGCTCACATCAGTGTGTCGCATTGCTGAGAGCACGGCAGCGGCATTCTCGGGCGAGGCGGAGATCCGTTGCATCTCATTGAACTGCCGTATCGCCTCCGCGTCGGCGTCCGGCATGAACAGGCTGGTGAAGAACTGCCGGTACGCAGGCAGATCCGAGCCCCAGCCTTGCGGCATGAGGCTCAGGGCAGTCTGGAAGCGTTGCTGCCCCTCCTCAGTGTCAATGAACCACCCCATACGGGCGAACGAGCCCTGGAGTATCAGGTGGCTGACGCGCTCGGGGCAGCGCACGGCGTAAGTGATGCACGTTGCCCCGCCCTGGGAGTAGCCGTACAGGGCAAAGCGTTCGGGGCCCAGGGCGTCAACCACCGCTTCCAGGTCACGTACCTGGGCTTCCGGGGAATAGTCGCTCACCTCGCGGTCCGATAGCCCCATGCCGCGCGCGTCGTGGCGAATCAGGAGATGACGTGCGGACACGCGTTCGATGGAAGACCGAAACATCGAGTTCTCCCACTCGAACTCTAGATGGGTGAACCACGGGCGGATGCTGATCACCGGCCACCCCTGTCCCACAGTGGCGTAGGCTATGCGTGTCCCATCCGAGCTGGTGCAGAAGCGGATGTGCTGTTCCATCACCGAAGACCTGGCATCAGCACTGAAGGTATGCCTTTCCCCAGCGTCCAGAAGGCGATGCTCACGCCGTCGGCGGTCTTGGCGTACTGGATGCGCGGCTCCATGAGGAGGCTATTGTACACCTCGGCAAGTCTGCCTGGTAGCAGTCCTTTGAATTGGCGGGTACGTTTGGCAGAAGGGATACTGGAACCGAAACAGGTTACAATGGAGCGGACGTTATTCGAGCAGCGAGATGGGAAAGCCGAGCTATCGTGCTTGCACTGCAAGAGATAAGGCGAAAGAAGCTCCAGTTTGGACTCATCACTCTGATTGTGGGTCTGGTCGTCTACCTGTTAGTGATGATAGGAGCCTTGGGAACCGGTCTAATGTCGGCTATGTCCGGCGCAATTGACTCCTTCAACGCTGACCTGGTGGTATTCAGTGCAGACTCAAACAACAGCTTCTTGAGGAGCGAGCTCACTTCGGATCAACAGAGCGCTGTATCTGGAGTCGTCGGTTCAGAAAGGACGGGCGCAGTTGGCTACATGGTTGCCACGGCGCAGCGAGCGGCAGGGAGCGAGGAAGTTGCCCTTTTCGCCTTCCAGCCGGGCAGCATCGCTGAGCCCGCTGTGAGGTCGGGCCGGCCGATTGAGGGCCAAGATGAGATCCTGATCGACAAGAGCCTGTCCCGCTCCAGCGGCTTGCGGCTCGGCGACGTCGTCGTTATGCGCAGCGCCCTGAAGGACTACGAGTTTACGGTCGTCGGCGAGGTCGAAGGTGGACAGTTCTTGGGGCTGCCTGCGGCGTGGGTCGGCATCGACCAGTGGCGCGAGATGCGCTACCCGGGCCAGGGGAAAGACGCTCCGGCCGCCAGCGTCCTCCTGATCCGAGATGGCGGAAGCGACACGAGGGGCCGGGTGGAAGAAGTGGTGGGGAATACAAGCGTTGTCACCAAGAGCGCTGCTATCAACTCCATCGGAGGGGTGAAGCAGCAGCAGCAGGTGGTGATGACCATTGAGCTTTTCGGCTTCGTAATCGGGGCCCTGGTCGTCGGCTCCTTCTTCTTCGTGCTGACCATGCAGCGGTCATATGAGATCGCCATATTCAAGGCGATGGGCGCTTCCAATTGGTGGGTCTTTGGCCAGTTGATTCGGCAGGTGATTCTCGTTGCCCTGGCTGGCGTCGTCCTAGGTATTCCGCTGGCTTTGCTCACGGCGCTGGCTATCCCCTCCGACGTACCCTTGAAAGTGACGGCGGGCGCCTTCCTAGTAGGAGGGCTCGGGATAACAATTGCCGCGCTTCTCGGCGCCGTCTTTTCGGCCCGTCAGGTGGTTCGGGTGAACCCCGTAAGTGCCCTTGGACAGATGTGATGAGCGAAGACGACTACGGACTAATAGCGCAATCGCTGGCAAAAGTCTACGAGTCCGGCGAAACGTCCGTAAAAGCGGTTCGCGATGCCTCCCTTACTGTACGTCCGGGCGAGTTCGTGGCGGTCGTGGGGCCGAGCGGATCTGGGAAGACGACTCTGCTGGCGATGCTCGGCGGGCTACTCACCCCGACCAGCGGCCGCGTCATTGTCGGCGGTACCGATATCGGCCAGTTGAACGAGGCGCAGCGAGCACGCTTCCGCAGAGAGCGAGTAGGTTTCGTTTTCCAGGGTTTTAATCTCGTGCCGTACCTGACCGCCGAGCAGAACCTCCTCGCTATCTCCGCCATATCCGGCAGACTCAATACGGAAGCGCGGAGACGGGCCCACCAGCTTTTGCAGGAGTTGGGTGTGGGGGAACGTTCACGTCATCTTCCCGGGAGTTTGTCCGGTGGGGAGAGGCAACGAGTGGCAATTGGTCGGGCGCTTATGAACGATCCCCTTCTGGTGCTGGTGGACGAGCCGACTTCGAATCTGGATTCTGAGCAGGGCAATGCTGTTGTGCGGAATCTCGCGGAGGAGGTGAAGGCACGTAACAAGATCGGAATCATGGTTACGCATGATCGCCGGATGTTGGCGTACGTGGATAGAGTAATGGAGATCGCCGACGGGCGCCTGTTCTCCCCTGTGTGACTTTATCCACGTCCCGTCGCACCTCCTCTCGATGCATTTCTTGCTCTGCAAGTGCCTGTGCATCTGTCGATGCCCCTGAAGCAGGGGTGACTTGCTCAGACCTTGATGGTACCCCTGACAGGACTCGAACCTGCAACACGTGTGGGAAATCGGTCGATCTTATCCCGCCGTCATGTTCTTGTTGCGGCTAGGCCGAATCCCGATCCGAAAATGATCGGAGGGTGAGGCACGTGAAGCCCCGACTCCCGGACTCCGGGTCCGGTACTCAGCCCGGGAAGAGGAGAACGCTCACAAGCGATGGCAATCGTATCTGTTTCAGTGATCTCAGAAGGCCGGAGGGGTTCGAACGTCAGGCCCGAAAACTTCGAGTCTGGTACTCAGGTTTGGGCGTCAGTGCGATGGCTAGGAGAGATGAAAGGGGTAGAACATACGTACTGGCGACCCCGAGGGGGGCCGGCTTCGCATCTTCGATCTTGGCGACAGGGCTCTATCCTGTATCAATCGTCATCCCTGCCAGCTACCGAGGGAAGATCACCCCTGCACTCTGGGGCGAGCTGCGTGAGCGCAACAGGTCTCAGAGCTTACGCAGCGTAGCTGAGGATTATGAGGTATCGTACGAGACGGTCAGGCGGACGCTTCGCAGGGCCGACAGCATCTAGACCATTTTCTCGCATAACGTACATGTTGTGTTGAGAAAACCGGCCCGTTCCATTTCTTCAAGGTTCTGGCTTATTCCGTGTTCAAGTGCACGCATGCCCCTTTGCAGTCGAACGATGTTCTTGGCGTGATCCGAGCGAGAGAACTTTGCCCGGAGCTTGTGATGCTTCTCTTCTAGAGCTGACGCATCGACGGGGCCTGCAACAGCCAACACGTAGGAACCACATCGGACATTGACGAGCCCTTTGGGGGTACTCTCGCGTTTATACCAGTCATCGCTGATCCATGTTCGGCCTTCAGCTCTGTAGACCGAATCGCCGTAGATCGTGTCCCAGAACTCCGGACTCAGCTCCTCCCGGGCGGAGTCGCTGGTCTTTCCCCTCTTGGTTTCTGCGTCGGTTCCCTCTCTGACTTCTTTGTGAAAGCCGTGGCAGGCGACGATGAGTTCACCTGCCTTCAGCTTCCACTCCGCGAGGCGTCTCCAAACATCTGCGTTTGCCGAATGCTGTACCAGGCAGTCGAAGAGGGGCTCGTTTTCCAGCGATACCCTGACTGCTATCATACCGCTCTTGTCCCTGCTCCAAGCCAGCTTGC
>Ga0315282_10003975_pt1 | contig 26136 bp, 21 predicted proteins | sample YL17G07_20_MG_FD_203693 | JGI IMG/M metagenome (GOLD analysis project Ga0315282, IMG submission 203693) | Sediment microbial communities from Yellowstone Lake, YNP, Wyoming, USA - YL17G07_20 | ecosystem: Environmental > Aquatic > Freshwater > Lake > Sediment | place: USA: Wyoming | collected... | reverse complement strand
ATATCCGAGGCGGCCTTGCACAGATCCACCTGGAGACTGACGGGCGTGACGTCGCGGGTGACGGAGGTCTCTTTGCCGAGATTGTGAATCCGGTGTTGGAACAGAAGGAATGGCACGCCGGGATAGAGCGCGAACAGGTCCGCGCCGCCGTCCTCGTACAGGACTTCGATGGCTTTTCCCTTGCCCAGGGGGCCGGTGAAATCCACGAAGGCGACCGCCTTCCTGGCCTGGGGCAAGGCGCCTTTGGCGATGAAAGGCAGGTTCGAGCACGTGATGGAATACGCGCCGGACTCCCGGTCCGCTTCCACGCGGACGTGCGCGTTCTCCAGCGCGAGTTTGGAGTCCGTTATCTTTTCCCGGATCGCCCCCGCCGGTCTCATCATCCCGCATCCGCACAATCCCACCGTTCCCATCAGCAAACTCACCATGCCAAGAGATTTCGCCATTGTCATTCGGTTTCTCCTTTTCGCCGGAACGTGGCATGGGCGTCCCGCCCATGATCGGCCATGATCCACGGGCGTCCCGCCACTACCGTCTGATGCTTTCCGCACGCTTCAGCGCGCACTTCCTTGCCCCCGGCTTCAGCCGGTGGGAACAAGGTTCTCCTTCACTGCGGGGCCTAGCGCGCTTCAGCGCGGCTTCCCGACATGCTTCAGCCTTGCTTTTGTTCCGTCCTTTGCTGAAGCGGGTCGAGAAGCCCGGCTGAAGCCGGCTGGGGCTCCGAGGGAATATGCCCTTTCCCCACCGGCTAAAGCCGGGGGCAAAGGGGAGCCGCCTGAAGGCGGCTGAGAATACGCTCAACTCTTGCATATTGTTCATATTCCAGTAGTTATACATGGCGTCATTAATCATGCAGGGTGTATTCCGTTTAGCCGGCTTTTAGCCGGCTCCTCCTTGCCCCCGGCTTCAGCCGGTGGGACCAGGGACAACATATTCTTTTGAGCGCGCTTCAGCGCGGCTTCTCGACTCATTTATGCTGCATTATTTATGACGCTACGTATAGATGGCGCAAACCCTTAAACGGTAGTGGCGGGATGCGCGCCCCGCTCTTTCAAGGTTTCAGGTTTGGGCCGCGCTCGAGTCCGCCCCACTCCGTCCTGATGTAGTCCAGCGGGATGCCGAGATAGGCCCGCGCGAGTACCGCGATATTCTTCGCATCACCAGTCCACATACTGGCCCGGTAAGCAAGGTAGCTTTGCACCGGCGGCAGCAGGGAATCGGCCTGCGGCTTGGTGAATCCATACAGGCCGATGCCGGCTTTCAGCGCCGCGGGCACAATCACGGCGGGGTCCTGCTTGTTCCAGTTCGCCAGACAAGTCAGGAGCCGCGTGTGCTCGCCCACCATCGGCCGCACCGCCTGGACCCGCTCCAAGTCGCCCCCCTCGTTCATCAGCCAATCCACTTCCTTGAACATCCGGGAGTTCACGACGTGCGGGTGTGTCGGGCTGTGGCACGACAACCAGATGATACAGCTGGGTTTCGTCTCCTTGGCGGCCCTGTGGATGGCCGTCCAGCATCGCTCAATCGCCTTGCGGCTGTATTCCAGGTCCTGCTCCTGGGTCAGCTTGTCCTCCCCGGGAAAGGCTTGCCCCATCAGCTCTCTGTAGAGATCCTTCTCGCAGTCCAGCCACTTGCCGGCCCTAGCGCTTCTGTCCGGCTGCCAGATCCAGTCAATCATGAACCCATCCAGGTCCGTTTTCCGGATGGCGTCCCGGATGGCGGAGTCCAGGTACTTCAGGTAATCCCGCGTATAGGGTATGTGGCACGCGCTGGGGATGCCATAGCTGAGTTCGGGATGCTCCAGGCCCCACCGGGTGTTCGAGCCGATGCAGAAGTAGCCCATCACCTTCATGCCTTCCTTGCGGCCGAGGCGAACGACCTCGGTGAGGAAGTCATATTTCAACCCGGGCTGTTCGGGCACCACGCCTTTCTTGTACCAGGCATATCCGTTGCAGGAGACGCAGAAGGTCTGGATCACATTCGCGCCCAAGTCCTTATACCACTTGACGTGCGCCTCGGGCGACGCATCGGCCCACAGGCCGGGCCGCGGAAAGGCATTGGGGCCTCCTTCTCCCCAGTTGAAGTCAATGCAGAAGGCCTTGATCTCCTCGATGGCGGCCTTGCCTGACGGGGAAGCGGAAAGCCGGGGAGAGGTTGGGGAGGCAAACTGTCGGCATCCCGCCGGCACGAGCGCGGCCAGAAAGAGAAGACTTGCGTACCTTGCGATTCTCATACCTGTTTCTCCGTTCCTAAGATTTGTACAACGCAAGTTGCCGGATCAGGGGCTCGGCGGTGGACCCCGCGCATTTCAGGCGGATCTCCGCGACCTCCACGGGATCGAACGCTTGAATCCGCTTGTGCCCAACCGAAATGCCCCCGCAGAGTTTCTTCCACTCGTCCGCTCCCGTGCGGCCCTCCACCTCGTAGGCGCGAACCCGCTCCCCCCGGACAATATCCTCCATAATGACCACGTGGTCAACCACGGAAGGCCGCTTCAACAGGAGGGCGACTTCCGTTCCCTTGCCGGAGGTCTGCGCCACGGGTTTCCCAAACCGCCTCTGGATCTCCTTCCCGAACTCCTCGTAGCGCCGCATGTCCGCCTCCGGAACCAAGCCGTCCGGGTTCGGATTCGCGTTGAGAAGCAGGTTCGCGTTGTAGCCCACGGACCGGTAGTACATGTCCATCAGGGCTTCGAGCGGATACACCTTGTGATCCTCGCCCGGGTTCCAGAACCACTCGTGGTTGCGGACGGGAACGTCGCACTCGCCGGGCATCCAGATCTTGCCGCCGGGGTCGCCGGAGATGACGTCCTCCTGCCCGCCGATCGCCTTGATGGTGGACCAGTTGGGGTAGTTCGCCACGCCGCTTTCGTTGCCGATCCATCGGATCGTCGCGGCGGGACCCTGGAACACCATCGCCTTGGGTTGATGCTTCCGGAGGAGCGGGACCAGGTCCGGCCCGCCCTTGTCCGGCGCCAGAGCCCCGCCGTCGAACCAAATCTCGAAGAGTTCTCCATAACGGCTCCAGAGCTCCTCGCACATTTTCTCCATCTGGCGGGCGTATGCGGCCTGCTTCTTGTCGTCGCCGCCCTTGCCCCGGTTCACCCGGCCCGGGTTGTCCACTTCGAGGTAGCCGTTAGCCGTGACGCTGGCGTAGAGGCCCGGCTTGATCTTGTGCTTGCGGCAGGCCTCGACGAAGTCCCGCACCACGTCGCCCTTGCCGCCGCGCCACTTCGATTGTTTCACACCATAGGGATATAGATCGCTCTGCCAGCACAGAAAGCCGCTGCAGTGCTTGGCGACGAGGACCGCGTACTTCGCGCCGATGGCTTTGGCCGCGGCCATCCATTGGTCGCAATCCAGTTTGGCGGGATTGTAGAGTTCGGGGCTGGGGAAATCCTTAAACGTCCGGAAGTCCCAGCCGGTTTTGTAGACGGGAATGTCGAAGTGGAAGAACATGCCAACTTCGCAGTCCTGCCAAACCGCTTGTTCCTTGCTGGGGACGGGCAGACCCCCCGATCCCGTGTTCATGATGCGGGCCTTGGCCCAGCCGGGTTTCTCCTGCGCTCTTGCCACGCGTGTTCCTCCCGGCAGAAAATGGGCGGCCGCCACCCCAGCCGCCGCCGCGCACAAAAAGTCTCTTCTTGTCATCATTTCCACGATGGAATCCCTTCTTTCTTCGTTCTTGTGCCGCCACGCGTGTTCGGCATTCCCGGTCTCGAGTTCCGGGACGGTTCGTCTCGAACAGGCACAACCAATCCCCCACCACCACTCAAGAGACGTTTCAGGACGGTGCGCGAACGCATACTCCCGCGGTGATGCAGCAAGGCCCGCGCGCAATCTGTGCCGGACCTCTCAGTTAGCGAAACCGCCGCCGAACGCGATATCGCCGCCGCCGTAGATGATGTCACCGAGACTCTTGGTTCCGTTAGTCGGATCATAGAGCAGGGCATAGCGCTGCGGCTCACCCCACTCGGGATGCCCCGGATACAGGCGATGGGCGAAATGCTCGCCTCCGCTCCACAGACGGTCCGGGCCGAAGCTCAAAAGGCAGTAGGCTCTCTTCCCGGTCATGTCGTTATCGTATGCCCACCAGATGGCAGCGGCCGCGGTGTAGTTGAAGTAGAACAGCGAGCGGCAATCCCCCAGCGTGCCCGGCGGTTGGAACGGATCCAGGAAATCCACGCTCGTGAGAAAAGCGACGGGAGTGGTCAGCCCACAGCAGTGCGCAAGATAAAAGGACCACTGGCCCTGATACTGTCCCTGCCAGGGATACTGATTGTGATCAACGGCATAAGCCTCCAGGCCCGTCGCTGCGCTGCGCATGTCCGCTTTGACCCTGCTTACCTTGGAGCGCGTCTGGGCCTCGAGGAAGTTGGGCACGGCGATTGCGGCCAAGATGGCGATGATGGCCACGACAATCAAAAGTTCGATGAGGGTAAAACCTTTCTTTGAGTGCTTCATGTGAGTGGCTCCTTCTGTTTGGATTCGACTTCAGGGCGGGAATGGTTCCCCCTACTCCCGCGTCTTGGCGCTGCTTCCCTTGCCTCCCGATAAGGGTCTTTGATGGCGGACACAAGGATGACTCGTATGACCTCCTTTCTTCCCAGAATCGTTGTCTCTTCAGATGACTCTGCTCAGCAATTCCTCCGTCTCATCCAAGACGCTCCGGTCTCCGTTTGTTCCGATTTCCCCCGGGGCGGCTGCCGAGGAGCGGAGGACTACTTCTCCGTGGAAATCGCCGCGCCGCGCCGGCCGAGATGGATCGCCGATGCGGCCCACCAGAAGCTCCGCCACCGCTTGGCCGATCTCCCGCGTGGGAAGGCGCAGAGTCGTCAAACCCACGTACACGGCCTGCGGGACGTCGTTTACTCCGACTATCGAGATATCCCCCGGCACGCGGTACCCGTTCTCCCGCAAATCGTGCATCATCGCCATCGCCATGTCATCCTGGTATGCGAAAATAGCGGTCGGCGGGTCCGGTATCGCCAGAAGATGGCGCCGGAGACAAGCGACCTCCTCGCGATCCCGCCAGAACTGGTGGAACACATCCGGCTCGGCGGGCGGTTCCCGAACCGACCGGATTCGCAGACGCGGGGGCGCAGTGGGCTTCGGCTCAGACCACCACTGGACGTGGAGACCGGAGTCAAAAGGCACACCGAACTCTTCGAGCGCGCGCCGGTATCCTTCATAACGGAAATCCCGCAGGCAGGGCGTAACCAGGGCGATCCGGCGGTGTCCCAGCTCTAGAAGATGCCGAGTAAGAGCGGCCGCGCCTTCCACGTCGGGGGTATCCACCACGTCCATGCCCTCGATCCCGAGGAAATCCGGGTAGGAAACCACGGGAAACCGCCGATGGACCAGTTCCTCGATTCTCTTGCGCGCTCGCAGACCAAGCAGGGAGCCGATCACCAAGCCATCCACGCCGCGGCCAAGCATCTCGTCCACCAGATCCAACTCGGCCTGGCCGCGCAGCCGCGCGAGAACCAAGAGGGCGGAATAGCCCTGGTGCGCCAACGACCTCTCCACCGAGGTGAAGAAATCCACGTAGAACTGGTTCTGAAAACCCGGCATCAGCACCCCGACGCAGTGGGTCTGGCAGCCGCGAAGCCCCCGCGCGGCGCGGTTGGGCTGGTAACGGAGTTGGCGGGCCGCCTCCTGGATCTTGCGGCGGGTGCCCGCCGCGATGCACGCGTGATTGTGCAGCGCCTTCGAGACGGTCGAAATGCTGAAACCGGTGCGGGCGGCGATATCTCGAATAGTGGCTTTCCGCATGACCCAAGCACCTTCCCACAGAGAAGGAGAAAGATCCCTTTTGGAGACTATGGGCAGTATGGCGGGATTCCGGCGGAAGCGCAAGAGGAATTTACAACGTTTTCATAAGGGATTCCGCTCCATGTTCTCCGGGGTTTGCATTTTTTCGCGCCATCACGTGATTTTAATGCTGCAAAATCCTCCGACTTCTGATGAAGATGGTGTCTGCCGCCGCCGGGAAAGGCCGCAGGGAGCTGCCGTGTACGCCTATCGCTACCTCATCCTCAGCTTCGTTGGGATCATCTGCCTGACCGCGGTGGCGCTGACCCGCTGCTCGAACAGTCCCTACCGGCCCGGCGAAGCGGCCGAGAACACCCTGTTCCTGCCCTATTACACCCCGCCCACCAAGCTGGACCCCGCCTCGAGCTACTGGATGCATGAGGGCTTCATCCTCTACAAGATATACGAAATGCCGTTTGAGTACCACTATCTGAAACGGCCCTACCAACTGGTCGGCCTGACGGCGGAAAGCGTTCCCGAGCCGGCATACTACGACAAGGACGGCAACCCGTTGGCGGAGGACGGGCCCGCCGAGCAGGTGGCGCGCGCGGAATACACGATTCGCTTGAAAAAAGGGATTGTGTACCAGGACCATCCCTGCTTCGCCAAGGACGCCGATGGCAAGCCGCTCTATCGCAACCTGACCGCCGCCGATGTCAAACGTTTCGACACCCCCAACGACTTCCCGCAAAAGGGCACGCGCGAGCTCGTGGCGGAGGACTACGTGCGCGCGATCCGGCGGCTGGCCGATCCCCGCTTCGCCTGTCCGGTGATTTCCACCCTGGAGCGGCACATCCTGGGTCTCGGAAAGCTGGGCAAGGAAATCGCCCGCCTTCTCGAGGAAGAGCGCGCCAAACGAAAAGCCGGCGCGGGGATGGCCTACAGCCAGGAGCAGGATGAGAATGTGAAGCCGATACGCCTGGATTACCTGAAGCTCGATTGCGAGGGAGTGCAGCTGGTGGACCGCTACACGTTCAAGGTGATCCTGTGCCGCAAGTACCCGGAAATCCTCAACTGGCTGGCGATGAACTTCTTCTCCCCGATTCCCCAGGAGGCGCTGGACTTCTATGACCAGGCGGCGCTGATCGAGAAGCAAATCGTGCTCAATCTGTGGCCCGTGGGCACAGGGGCGTACTACCTCGAGGAGTTCCGGCCCAACGAGAAGTTCGTGCTGCGGCGCAACCCGAACTATCGCGCGGACTACTATCCCTCCGAGGGCGAGGAAGGCGACCGCGAGGCGGGATACCTGGACGACGCGGGCAAGAGGCTCCCCTTTATCGACAAGCTGGTCATGATCCAGGACAAAGAGACCATTCCCACCTGGAACAAGTTCCAGCAGGGATACTACGATTCCTCGGGGATCTATGAAGAGGTGTTCGGTCAGACCGTCCAGGTGTCCAAGTCGGGCGATTCGCTCCTGACCGAGGAAATGAGAAGCCGGGGGATCAGACTGGACACGTCCATTTCGATGACGATCTCGTGTTTCGGCTTCAACATGCTCGACGAAGTGGTGGGCGGTTATGAACCCGAGAAGTGCAAGCTGCGGCAGGCCATCTCGATCGCGATGGATTACACGGAGTACCTGGACATTTTCGCGAATTCGCGGGGAGTGCCGGCTCAGGGCATCGTGGCTCCAGGGATTTTCGGCGTCAAAGAGGGGCCCGAGGGCGTTAACCCCTACGTGGACGAATGGGACCCCGTCCGCAAGAGACCCGTCCGGAAGTCCATCGAAGCGGCGCGGCGGCTGATGGCCGAAGCGGGATATCCCGGCGGCCGCGACCAGAACGGGAACCCGCTCGTGCTCCACTATGACCACGCTTCGGAGGGGGATCCGAATTTCCCCGCGGTCTTTTCCTGGATGCGGCGGCGGATGGCCCTGATCGGGATCGAGCTGCGCGAGCGCGGCACCGAGCTAAAACGGTTCCGGGAGAAGATAGACTCCGGCAACTTCCAAACGTACGGCTCGGGGTGGGTGGCGGACTATCCCGATCCGGAGAATTTCTTCTTCCTCTTGTACGGCCCGAATTCGAAGGTGAAGTCCGGCGGCGAGAACGTCACAAACTACGAACGGCCGGAGTTCGACCGCCTCTTCGAGCAAATGGAGAGCATGAAAAACGGTCCCGAGCGCCTGGCGGTCATTGACAAGATGACAGAGATAATCCGGCGCGAGGCGCCGTGGGCGTGGGGATACCACCCGCTCAACTACAGTTTGTACCACGGGTGGTACAAGAACACGAAGACGAACATTATCAGCATGAACACCTTGAGATTCCAGAGGATCGATCCCGAACTCCGGGCCAAGTGCCAGAAGGAATGGAACAAGCCTCGGGTCTGGCCGGTGTCCAGTTTCGTCACGATACTTCTGGGGGCGCTCCTGCCGGGGATCATCATGGTGCATCGGCGGGAAAGAGGACGGTGAATGATGAATGACGAATGACGAATGACGAACGGTAAATGATGAAGGAAAAATGGAGAATGATGAGTGCGGAATGATGAATACGGAATGATGGACGCGGAATGATGAATGCTCGACACAAAGCCACCGCTGATCTACCTGGTACGACGAGACCCTTGTCTATCTGTCATTCGTCATTCATCATTCGTTATTCATCATTCATCATTCATCATTCATCATTCTCCATTCATCATTTCTCCGAGGTCTCCACATGCTGACCTACATCATCCGCCGCATCTGCTACGCCGCGCCCATCCTGGTGGGGGTGAACTTGGTAACCTTCCTGCTCTTTTTCAAGGTGAACACGCCGGACAACATGGCCCGGACCATCCTGGGAGATAAGCGGGTCAGCCGCGAGCAGATCGAGATATGGAAGCGCGAGCACGGCTATCATCTTCCCCCCATGTTCAACATGCGTGAGAAAGCATTCGCCAAGTTCACCCAGACCATCTTCTGGCAGAAGAACCTCCCTCTCTTCTTCTTCGACTTCGGCAAATCGGACCAGGACGGCACGAGCATATCCAGAAAGATCCGCGATCGGATCGGTCCCTCGCTGTTCATCACTCTGCCCATGTTCGCGATCGGGCTCGTGGTTGACCTGTTCCTGGCCATGATCATCGCGTTTTACCGCGGCACCTACATTGACCTCTACGCCCTCATTGTCTGCGTGCTGCTGATGTCCATATCCTCGCTGTTTTACATTGTCGGCGGGCAGTTCCTCCTGGCCAAGTACCTGCACCTGTTTCCCATCTCAGGCTTCGACACGGGCCTTGCGGGGACCAAGTTTGTGGTCCTGCCTATCCTGATCGGGTTCATCGCGGGGCTGGGCGGATCCATTCGCTACGACCGCACGATCTTCCTGGAGGAGATCAACAAGGACTACGTCCGCACGGCCCGCGCCAAGGGCCTGGGAGAGGGCACGGTCCTCTTCAAGCACGCGCTCAAGAACGCCTTGATCCCGATCCTGACCTCCGTGGTCGTAACAATCCCCTTTCTCATCATGGGCAATCTTCTGCTGGAGGCCTTCTTTGGCATCCCCGGCTTGGGTGGTTACCTGATTGAAGCGATCCAGAAACAGGACTTTGCCGTCGTGCGCGCGATGGTGTATCTGGGATCGGTCCTCTATATCGCGGGTCTGATCCTGGTGGATATCTCCTACACGTTGGTAGATCCCCGGATCCGGTTGGGATAAGAGATGGAAGAGTCCAAGTTGAAGTTCCTTTGGGATGCCATCTGGAACAGCTGGTATTTTCAGGACGTGCTGGTTGCGGCCCTTCTGATCTTTCTTGTCTGGATGGGCAGGAGGCTCTCGCGGCAGCCCTATTGGCGCCTCGCCATCCGGGAGGTCAGGCAGCGCCGCATCGCCGTGGCCGCGTTTTACGTCCTTTGTGTCTATGGCCTTATCGCGCTGATGGACAGTGTGGGATGGCACCCCGCTCTTCGAGGGGAAGACGGCGAGGTTCTGCGCGACACGAAAAACAGAGTCCTGCATGATCGCGGGGGCATCACGGTCCTCGACGCGCTTCTGACGCCCCTGCGCGAAGCCAGGGAGAAGACCTATTCCGCGCCCTTGGCCAAGATCCTCTTTTCCACCGAAACCGCCGTTCTTCCCGACGGCGCCATGGCTCAGATTCACCCGCCTCTGCAATACCCGCGGCGACACCTGATGGGCACGGACAAGGTGGGCAACGACGTGTTCTACCAGAGCCTCAAGGCAATCCGCACCGGAATGATCCTCGGCATTTTCACCACGGCGCTCGCGATTCCCTTCGCCATTTTCTTCGGCGTGGTGGCGGGATATTTCGGCGGGTGGATTGACGACCTGATCCAGTACATCTACACCGTTCTGGCATCCATTCCGGACGTGCTGCTGATCGCGGCGTTCATGATGATTTTCGGCCGCGGCCTGCCGCAACTCTGCATCATCATGGGTATCACGTCCTGGACCGGCCTTTGCCGCGTGCTGCGCGGCGAGACGCTCAAACAGCGCGAAATGGAATACGTGCAATCCGCCGAGGCCATGGGCGCGCCGGCCCTGCGCATCCTCCGGCGCCACATCGTGCCCAACGTCCTCCACATCGTCCTGATCACGGTGGTCTTGGGGTTCTCGGGCCGGGTGCTTTCCGAGGCGGCGCTGACCTATATCGGGATCGGCGTGGGCGCGGAGACTTACTCCTGGGGCCGGATGATCAACCAGGCGCTCCGGGAGCTCGCCCGCGATCCCGCGATCTGGTGGAACCTCGCGGCCGCCTTTGTTTTCATGCTGGGCCTGGTGCTGCCGGCCAACATTTTCGGCGACGCCCTGCGCGACGCCCTCGACCCGAGGCTCAGAACCCAATGAACGAGTCGCCGCTTCTCAAGGTCCAGGATTTGTGCGCCTACTTCCGCACCGGCGGGGGTGTCGCCAAGGCGGTGGACGGAGTCACCTTCTCCATCCGCCCCGCCGAGACCTTCGCGCTGGTGGGCGAATCGGGATGCGGCAAGTCGGTGACGGCGCTCTCGATCCTGGGTCTGCTGCCGCGCCCCGCCGGGTACATCGCGGGCGGCTCGATCCTGCTGCATGGCCGCGATATCGCCCATTTGCCGCCCGTCGAGATGCGCAAGATCCGCGGCAACCGAATCTCGATGATCTTCCAGGAGCCGATGACCGCGCTCAACCCGGTCTTCACCGTTAACCAGCAGATCTCCGAGGTGCTGCGGCTGCACCAGGGGATGAGCAAGGCCGCCGCGCGCGCGCGCGCCACCGAGATGCTCGAGCACGTCGGGATTCCCGACCCGCACAAGCGCATTGACGAGTATCCGCACCAGCTCTCCGGAGGCATGCGCCAGCGCGTGATGATCGCCATGGCGCTGGCCTGCAAGCCCGAGCTTCTGGTGGCCGACGAACCCACCACCGCCCTCGACGTGACCATCCAGTCGCAGATCCTCGAACTGATCCGCAAACTTCAGCGGGAAACCGGGACCGCGGTCCTCCTCATCACGCACGACATGGGAGTGGTCCGCGAGACGGCGCAGCGGGTCGGCGTGATGTACGCGGGCCGGATCGTGGAAGAAGCGCCCCGCGACGAGATCTTCGCCGCGCCGTCGCATCCCTACACCCAGCTCCTTCTGCGCTCGCTGCCGTCGAAGGGTGTGCGGAACAGGCGGCTCGCCACGATCGTCGGCATTGTGCCCCACGCCACGCAGTTCCCGCCGGGCTGCCGGTTCTCCAACCGCTGCCCGTATGTGATGGAAAGATGCAAAGAGGCCGTTCCGCCGGATTATGCAGTCGCGGAGGACCATCGCGCGGCATGCTATCTCTTGGAGGCGGAGGAAGACCGCCATCGCGCGGCAAAACGCGACGTCGAGCTTCAACCTCCCGCTCCCGCCAGCGCGCTGGACCGCAACACGGTGTGTCTCCGGATTCGCGATCTGGCGATGCACTTTCCGATCCAGAAGGGGATTTTCAAGCGGACGGTGGGCCACGTGCTCGCGGTGGACGGCGTGACGCTGGATATCCACAAGGGCGAAACACTCGCGCTGGTGGGCGAGTCGGGCTGCGGCAAAACCACCGTGGGCAAGAGCATCGTGCGCCTATTGCAGCCCAGCGGCGGCTCGATGCAGTTCCGCGATTCGGAACTGATGGGGCTGGGTCGCCGCAAACTCAGACCCTTCCGCCGCTGCATCCAGGTGATCTTCCAGGACCCGCTGTCGAGCCTCAACCCCCGCATGATGATCGGCGAAACGCTGCTCGAGGGCATGGAAATCCACCGCGTCGGAACGTCCCGGGCCGACCGCCTCAGGAGGATCGAGGGCATCATGGAGCGCGTGGGGCTGCGCGCGAACATGGCCACGCGCTATCCCCACGAGTTCTCCGGCGGCCAGCGGCAGCGCATCGGCCTGGCGCGGGCGCTGGCCGTGGAGCCGGACCTGATCATCTGCGACGAGGCCACGAGCTCGCTGGACGTGTCGGTGCAGGCCCAGGTGCTCAACCTGCTCAAGGACCTGCAAAGCGAACTGGGACTTTCCTATCTGTTCATTACCCACGACCTGAGCGTGGTGCAGTACCTGGCCGACCGGGTCGCGGTGATGTACCTCGGGCGCATCGTCGAGGAAGGCGCCACACCGGAGATCTTCGACACGCCCAAGCACCCTTACACGCGGGCGCTGTTGTCCGCGGTGCCGGAGGTGGAGCCAACGGGACGCAAGAAGATCGTGCTGCAGGGGGACGTGCCTTCGCCGATCTCACCGCCGCGGGGTTGTCATTTTCACCCCAGGTGCCCCCACGCGGCGCCGAGGTGCTCGCGCTCCTATCCGGCGGCCGTGAAGTTCAGCCCCACCCACGAGTGCAAGTGCTTTTTGTGCAAGAGTCTCTGAGAGAGACGATAGCGACCAGAAGCCCACAGCAGTATGTAGCGCGGTCTTTAGACCATAATGGCCATACCGGACTCGAAGAAGCGAAGAAAAACGGGCTGAAGCCCGCACTATGAACCCGAGTTCCTGCTTCGCCGGGCGATCTGGCGGGCCAGGGCTTCTTGCTCGCTCCAATTGCCATAGGCGGCGCCCTTGGAAACCAGATGGCGCAGAGCATCGCGGAGGCTTGGCGCGATTTTTCCCGGCGGGGCGTCCGCGAAAGGAGTCTGGGGAACCGGCATGAAGGTGTGGGTGTGGATGCGGGCGCCCATTCGCACGAGTTCCCGCATCATCGCGATAGTGGCGCGGCGGTCTTCCTCAGTCTCGCCGGGAAGGCCGAAGATGAAATCCACGTTCGCCCGCAGCCCCGCCCGAAGGATGCAGCGGACCGCCCGGAACACTTCCTCCACGGAATGGCCGCGGCCGCACGCCTCGAGCAAGCGCCCGCTGCCGGTCTGCGCGCCCAGGATCAGGTTGTCGTTCGTCGCGTACTTTCTTACCAGGCCCACGGTCTCGTCGTTGACGTGTTCGGGGCGCACCTCCGAAGGAAACGTGCCGAAATAGACGCGGCCCGCGGGGCCGGCGGCCCGCCGCGCCTCGCGCAGAAACGCCCGAAGCGCCTCCAGGTTGAGGCCGCGGCCATCCTCCGAACCGTAGCCGAACGCGTTGGGCGTGATGAACCGGTAGTCGGTTCGCTCGTGCCTCCTCATGGACTCGACGTGGCGGCAGACGTTCTCGATGCTCCGGTGGCGCGGCCGGAAACCGTGCAGGTGCGAGGACTGGCAGAAGGCGCATGCGAACGGACAACCCCGCGTGATCTCGATGTGGCCGAAACGCCCCAACCGCACCGGAAAAGGCGGGTATTGATCCAGGTCAACGGGCGGGCGGGGCCCATTGCGGCGGAATTTCCCCCTCTCATCCAGAAACGCGATGCCCCGCGTCTCTCTCCAATCCCCGCCATCTTCGAGTTTCTCGAGGATTTCGAGAAAGGTTTCCTCCCCTTCCCCGCACACCGCGATGTCGAAACCTATGCGGAGGGTACCTTCGGGCAGGCCGGTGGGGTGAGATCCGCCCGCGATCAGGAGAAACCGCCGCGCGGAAGGGCCGATTGCGCGGATTCTCTGAACCAGCGCCTTGGCGCCGCCCATCTGGGCGCTCGTGAAGGAGATTCCCACAGGGACCGTCTCATCGGGGCAACTCTTGAGGACCGCCAGGAGTTCCTCTTCGTCCTGCGGGAGACGGACGGTGAGATGGTCGAGTTTTTCCCGCGTCTCCAAGGCGCCGGCAAGGGCGTGGATGCTGTAGCGCGCGACCTTGGGGTAATACAGGACCAGGGACTGCATGGCCTCTTCCGAACTTCATTCGCGGGCGAGCAGCGCTTCGGGGATCTTGCGCGGGAAGCGGGCGTATCTCAGTTTTGCGAGGGAGCGCGGGCGCCCTATGTCCCCTTTGTGTCATTGCGAGCGAAGCTAAGCAATCCCCATTGCCACGCGAACCGAGATTGCTTCGCTTCGCTCGCAATGACACAGCGCGGATCTTTCAACCCACCGGTCCCCGCTCCCCGCCACCGGCCCCCTCGCCTACCGGCCTCCAGCCCGCCCAGTGGCGCACAGAATGTCCGCCCGCCGGGAAAACGCTTCGCAAACTTGAGATGCGCCCGCGGGAAGCCCCGGGACATGGAAGGGTTCCGCAAAAAGAGGACGGGTTGTCCGGGGAAGGTAAACCGCTTCGAGCGTCTGGGTGCTGTAGCCGCTGCGGAACAAGACGGGGATCCCCGCTATTTATGAGCCGGTATCCTCTTTCCGCTCCACTTTCCCGATGATCCATTTCCGGACGCGCTTGACCTCGGCGGTCCAGCGATCCCGGTCCAGCCGCACATCCAGAAAGGCGGCGAACAGGCTATCGAACAAATCCGCGAACTCCTCCAGAGCGTTCAAACGGAGCGGAACCGCCTCGTCAAAAGGCAAACTCGGGGGAGTGTCGATCCTGAGACCCGTCCAGTCCAGGTTGACGGCGTTCAGGGTCAACTCGTAGGTAACATCTCCGACGCCCAGCCGGATGCGGGCCCGCTTGACCTTCTTGCCGACCGCAAGGGCCGCGGCCGCCTCGGGCGCCAGCGACGGGGTTTCTCCCCGGAACGTGCTGTTCAACGCTTCCCCGGCCGGGCCCGTGAGGACCAGCTCCTTCTCGAAGCTCACCTCGCAGGTCTTGCCGTTGGGGAGCGCAATCGTGCTCTCCTTCTGCTCGCTGCGGTACCACAGCCACGTGGCGAACTCCGGTCCCAGGAAACTCTTCTCCTCTACCATTTCCAGCAGAGCCATGATCTATTCCTTTGTTTCCGCGCTGGCCGCCAGGGGACTGAACCGCGACGGCTGCGCCTGCGTAAGAGCGTCCATCGAGCCTTCTTTTCTCGCTTTGGCTTCCGCCCGCAGAAACGGATACAGCGGGATCAGGCCGGAGTGGAAAGTCTCCTGGAAGAGGTCGCTGAACTCCGCGTTGAGCGCGTCGCCCGTGCCCGTGAAGTACACGCGGTGCGTCGTCAGGTTCCACGCCATCTCATACAAGCTGGTCGAGGGCGTCTGCCTGGCCATCAACTCCTGCCTTGTCTTCTCCAGAAGGGCCGCGCGCTCCTCGCGGCTCAGCTGCTTCTTCGAACGCTCCCGCAAGGCCTGCTGCACCGCCTGGTTGAAATGCGCCTTGAGCATGCGGGCGTTCACCGTCACCTTGTCCACGCGCAGTCCTAGCACCAGAAAGTCCGCGAAGACCAGATGCTCGGCCTTGAGGTTGGTGTCGAGGATGTTGCGGGGGTTCACCCAGCCGATGGACCGGGTGGACCGGTCGGGCCGCACGGGCTGAAAGGCGTGGCGGCGCAGGTCCCCTTGTACGGAGGCCAGGAAATTGCCCGCGGGCGGGGCGGCGATTCTGTAACTGCGGCACGTAATGGTTCCTGCGGTGAGAGACATGGAGATCCTTATCTTGTTGCGGGAAGGCTGGGCGCGAAGAAGACCCACGGACCTCAGTCCTTCGTCGTTTCCGCAAAGTAACGGTGGATGGCCGCGTCATATTGCATCGTGTGCGCAAAGACCTTCTTCGCGAGGCGCCGGCGCGTTTCGAGCGACAGGCAGCCCTGGTGCTCCAGCAGTTCCTCGATGATCCAGCCGTAGTCCGTGGGGTCCACCACGGCCGCCACGTCCTGGAAGTTCTTGGCCGAAGCCCGCAGCATCGAAGGACCGCCGATGTCAATGTTCTCGATGATCTCGGCCTCCTCGGCGTCTGGCCGTGCCGCCACTTTCTGGAAGGGATACAGGTTGACCACCACCAGGTCAATCGGGACCAGTTGATGGGCCAGCAGAGTCTCCATGTCCTTCTTGTTGGCGCGGCGGGCCAGGATTCCCGCGAACACCGCCGGATGCAGCGTCTTGACCCGGCCGTCCATGATCTCGGGGAACTGGGTCAGCTCGTCAATCGGGGCCACTTTGACCCCGGCCTCCTTCAGGGTCCGAAAGGTGCCGCCCGTGGAATAGATCGCCACGCCGAGTTGGTGGAGGTGTTGGGCGAACTCGCCCAAGCCGGTCTTGTCCGAAACGCTCAGAATAGCGGTTTTGATGGGCTTTCTCATGTGTGCGATTTCCTTCGTGCAGTCTCTTTCTGATGGAAGAGCGGGGCGCAATCCCCGCTCCAGGGCTTCCCAGCAACTTGCATGGGTCCTATTTGCCCAGAGATGGGGAGGATTGTCAACTGGTAATTGCCGCCGCGCCGCGAGGTCGCGGGGGCGGTAGCCTGCGAGCCGCCAGGCTGCCCGCCGGCATTTTTCATTGTGGGGCGGCGCGCGGTGACGCTCAAGTGGAACCAGTTGATTTGCCTGTTCCTTCGTATCTGGCCGCCGGCTTGCGAACCAAAGGTTTGCCGTATTTCTTTTCGACCCGTCGCAGATTCGCAAAAAAGCGATGGACGTCGTTTCCCGCTTCCGCGGCCATCTTCGCTCCCGCTTCGCGCACTTCCTTCACAATGGGGTCCGGGTTCATGGCTCACGCCTCCTGTTCCACGCCGAATAATTCCTCCGGCGTACAGATTGTAGGGGTCACGACGCCGGCAATCGCGTTGAATCGCGTCAAACGCCTGATGATCTCCGCGTTGGCGATATGCGCGCAGTTCCAAGTCACCATGAAATCCATCTCATAGACGCACGCAAAAGCAAGATGCGCGGCGTCACGGATGGCGCTGCCCGGCAATCTGAACTCCGCCATATACCGGGTTGCGAGTTTCTCCACCGCTTCACTAGCTTCGAGAATCTGGAACAGGCCAAGGACTTCCAACCGTCTGCGGGCTTGTTCGGGATCTCCCTCGCGCGCTTCCTCAAGCACCACGGGGGAGACGTAGGCGCGGAAGTCGGAAAGCCTGGTCTCCCACCAGACTCTCGTAATCTGTTGATGCGCCAAGACAACTATGTCCCGTGAATCGCGGGAAACGTAGTAGCTGGGCACGGTGGTCTCAATATACAAGGACGGCTTCATTGGGTCCCGCTCCGATTCCATTCAACCATACACAGACTACCGCTTGAATGCGGCCAAGTCAAGTCTTCCGGGCGGAACTGGTAATTGCCCTTTGTTGCATAGCCGGGTCGGGGCTTGCCTTTGACCCGGGGCGGGGGGTAATCTGGAGCGCCCTGATTTGTGGGCACTGGCCGCATGATGGAGGAAAGAAGGGTGACAGGGATGGCTCACGAAAACCTGCTGTACTACGGCGATAATCTGGACGTTCTGCGGCGGCGCGTGGCCGACGAGTCCGTGGATCTCGTTTATCTGGATCCGCCGTTCAACTCCGCCCAGAACTACAATGTTCTCCTCAAGGAGCGCAACGGCACGGAGCCGGCGGCGCAAATTCGCGCCTTCGAGGACACGTGGCGCTGGGACCAGGCGGCGGCGCGGGCCTATCGGGAGATCGTCGAGGGCGGCGGCAAGGTGGCGCAGGCAATGATCGCGTTCCACTCCTGCCTCGGCGCGAACGACATGCTGGCCTATCTCGCGATGATGGCGCCCCGGCTGGTGGAATTGCGGCGGGTGCTGAAAGGGACGGGGAGCATTTGGCTGCACTGCGACCCAACGGCCGGCCACTATCTCAAGATTCTTATGGACGCGGTCTTTGGCGCCGCAAACTTTGTTAATGAGATTATCTGGCGGCGCACCACTTCTCACACCACAACCACACGCAGCTGTGGAAGAATTACGGACACGATTCTGTTCTTTTCCAAGAGTTCCAGATACCGGTTCAACCCGCCGCGCGGCGATCACGACGAGGGCTACGTGAAGCGCTTTTACCGCCACTCCGATGAAGATGGCCGCAGGTATCGCCTTCACTTGGTTGAGCGAAACAACGCGCTCGGCGCCCGGAAAAACTTGATATACGAATACAAAGGATACACTCCACGGCTGGGCTGGATGATGGAACGCGAGAAACTTCAGCAGTTGGATGAGCAGGGGAAACTGCAGTGGTCGTCAAAGGGCCGTCCCGTCCGCAAAATATACCTGGATGAGGTCGCCAGACCGCCGCTTGGCAATCTTTGGGCGGATATCCCCCCTATCCAGGCCCAATCGGCGGAACGTCTGGGTTATCCCACTCAAAAACCCGAAGCCCTGCTCGAGCGGATCATCCGGGCCGGCAGCAATGAGGGAGACCTGGTGCTCGACCCCTTCTGCGGCTGCGGGACGACGCTTGCCGTGGCACAGCGGCTCAATCGCCGCTGGATCGGGATGGACATTGCACACCTGGCGATCAACCTGATGAAGCGGCGGTTGCGCGAGTCTTTCGGCAAGAACGCGGCCTTCAAGATCATCGGCGAGGGTCTTGCGAAATGACGCATTTATTCTGGCAGAATGAGTGGCGCAGGCTTTCCAGCCTGCGTTTCTGGCCTGTTTTCACGGCTTTTCGCAGGCTGGAAAGCCACTGCCGTTTAAGGGTTTGCGCACTCTAACCACTGGAATATGAATAATATGCAAGAGTTGAGCACAGCCGTCTTCAGGCGGCTCCTCCTTGCCCCCGGCTTCAGCCGGTGGGAGAAAGGCAATACTCTCTTAAGAACAAAGCCGGCTTCAGCCGGGCTTCTCGATCCGCTTCAGCAAAGGAGCGGACAAAGGCAAGGCCGAAGCGTGTCGGGAAGCCACGCTGAAGCGGGCAGAAACCATTAAACGGTAGTGGCTGGAAAGGCTGCGAAAAGCCATGAAGATATATCAGAAACGCAGGCTGGAAAGCCTGCGCCACTCATTTCGCAAGACCCTCGTCATCCGTGAACCCACGGCGAAAAAGGGTTGACTTTCCCCCCTTTTCCATCTAAAAGGTCTATTCCGGTTGGTGTACGGATACCCCGCAAGAGCGGCGTCAAGCGGCTCGCGACCCATTAGGAAAGGATTACCCCCATGAGCGTCAAGATTGGAATCAACGGTTTCGGACGTATTGGCCGGCTGGCGTTTCGGGCCGCCGTCGAAAGCGGCAAGGCGGAAGTGGTCGGCGTGAACGACCTCGTTGACACCAAGACCCTGGCCCACCTTCTGAAGTACGACTCGACCCACGGCCATTTCCCCGGCACGGTCGAGGCGGTGGAGGGCGCCTTGATCGTCAACGGCAAAAAGATCGCAGTGAGCGCCGAGAAAGACCCGGCGAACCTCAAGTGGAAAGAGCTGGGAGCCCAGATCGTCGTCGAGAGCACGGGGCGCTTCACCAAGAAGGCCGACGCGGCCAAACACATCGCCGCCGGCGCCAGGAAGGTCATCATCTCCGCCCCGGCCGACGACGCCGACCTCACCATCGTCATCGGCGTGAACGAGAAGGCCTACAACCCCGCCAAGCACCATGTGGTCTCCAACGCCAGCTGCACCACCAACTGCCTGGGCCCCGTCGCCAAGGTTCTCCATGACAAGTTCGGCATCGCGCGCGGCCTCGTCACCACGATCCACGCCTACACCAACGACCAGTGCATCCTCGACTTTGCCCACAAGGACCTGCGCCGCGCCCGCGCCGCCGCCCTCAGCATGATCCCCACCAAGACCGGCGCCGCCAAGGCCATCGGCCTCGTTATGCCCGATCTCAAGGGCAAGATGGACGGCATGGCCATCCGCGTCCCCACCCCGAACGTTTCGCTGGTGGACCTGGTGGTCGAGCTCAAGACCGACGCGACGGTCGAGGCGGTCAACGGGGCTCTGAAGGCCGCCGCCGAAGGCCCAATGAAGGGCATTCTGGTTTACTGCGACGAACCGCTCGTCTCGATTGACTTCAATCACTGCTCGGCATCCTCGAGCGTGGACGCGCTCTCGACCAAGGTTCTCGAAGGCCGCATGGTCAAGGTCCTCTCGTGGTACGACAACGAGTGGGGCTACAGCTGCCGCACCATCGAGCTGGCCGCGATGATGGCCAAGTAGATTCGCGATCTCGGCGTGCGTTCCGGGCTCTGACGGGACCGCAATACCGACAAAGGTGGGAAAACGCGGGAAGATATTGGGCCGGGAGGAACTCCTCCCGGCCCTTTCGTGTATGCGCCCGGGGCATACTCACCTGGAGGCGGTTTATCAGGTGGATTGTGGATCGTGGATTGCGGGTTTCGGACCCGAGGCTAAACTGCCTGCGAACTGGCCGACTCGCCAACTGGCGAACAGGCTGACTGTCTGACTGTCTGACTGTCTGACTGGCGAACCGGCGAACTGGCGAACCGGCGAACTGGCCGACCGGCCGACTGGCAGACCGGCAGACCGGCGAACTGGCCGACCGGCCGACCGGCCGACTGGCAGACTGGCCGACCGGCCGACTGGCCGACTGGCCGACTCGCCTCCGCATCCCCCGCAATCCCCGCAAAAAGTCCTTGATCTTGTGTTTCCTCCGTGATTAGACTGTTGGCCTGACCGGTGTACACCGGGGTCAGGAGGGTTGCTTTTGCCCCCGCGAACCCGGCCAGCCGTAGGTAACTGTGTGTCAGAGTGAACCATATCCGTTCCTTGTGTCCCCAAGGAAGGAGCCGTTGCGCGCAGGAATCCCGCTGGCGGAACGAATCAGGAGGCCGAACGTGACCGAAAACGAAAACACCCAGGGCGCTGTCCCGGAAACACCGGCCACCGAACCCGAGAAGGAGGAAATCACCCCCTCCCCCAAAGCAACCGGTGAGGCCCCCACCGCAACCGGCGAGACCACCACTGCAACCGGGGAGACCCCCGCCGCAACCGGGGAGACCACCACTGCAACCGGGGAGACCACCACCGCAACCGGCGAGGCCCCCACCTCAACCGGCGCGGCGCCGCCCGCTCCCGCAGAGGCCCCCGCCGCAACCGGCGAGACCCCCACGGCAACCGGCGCGGCGCCGCCCGCTCCCGCAGAGACCCCCACCGCGACCGGAGAGGCTCCCGCTCCCGAAGAGGAAGCGCCCAAGGTGCCCTATACCCTCAAGGAAACCAAAGAGGAAGAAGGTTCTGTCCTCCGCTTCCACGTGGAAGGACAGAGGGACTGGTTTGACAACAAGCTCGAGGTCATTCTCAAAGACCTCCGCAAGACGGTGGTGATGGACGGGTTCCGTCCCGGCAAGGCCCCCATCCAGCTGCTCAAGAACCGCTATGGCAAAGACGCTCAGAAGGACGCCCTGGACGAAATGGCGGCCAATATCGGGCGGCAGCTCGTCGCCGCGGAGTCGCTGGACGCCATCTCCGAGCCGGCGCTCCACGACAGCAAGGTCGAGGAAGGCAAGCCCATCGCCCTGGAGATTGATATCGAGGTCCGCCCGAAGATTGATGTGAAGGACTACACCGGCCGCGAGTATCAGGTCGAGGTCCAGCCCGTGACCGAGGATCTGGTGACCCAGCAGCTCGCCCACATCCAGGAGGCCAACGCCACCTACGAAGCGCCCGCGGACGCCGCCAAGCCTTTTGAAAAGGGAAATGGCGCGAATGTGGACATCCAGGTTACCGATGCCCACGGCCAGCCGATGAAGTCTCTATGCCGCGAGAACGCTTTCCTGCGCGATCCCTTTGTCAACCTGATGCCGGAGGTGGCTCAGGAGCTGGTGGGCAAGAAGGCCGGAGAAACCTTCACCAGGGCCGTCAAGCGCACCGTCCGGAACCGCCACGGCGAGGAAGTCGTTCACGAGGACACCTATACCGTCGCGCTGAAAGAGGTGAAGGTGCGCAATCTGCCGGCCCTCGATGACGAGTTCGCCAAGGACCTGGGGGACTTCAAGACGCTCGAGGACCTGAGGAAACGCATTCGGAAGGATCTGGAAGAGCAAGCCGAGAACCAGAAGCGCTCCGCGGCGATGAAGAAAATCTTCGACCACCTGATCGAAGCGAACCCGTTCGCCGCGCCGCGCACCATCGTGGCGGCCCAGGAATACCAGACCATCATGCGCGACTCCCACCAATTGCAGCGGGCGGGGATGAGCTTCAGTGACATCGGCGTGAGCACGGAGGGCTACCTCCGCGAGGCCCGGTTCAACTCCGAGCGCTTCGTCAAGATCAACCTCCTGGTCAACGCCATCGCTACCAAGGAGAAACTCGAGGCGAGCGACGCGGACCTGGAGAAGGAAATCGCCAAGCGGGCCGAATCCGAGGGCCGCAAGCCCCTGGCGATCCGCGCCCGCCTTGAAGCCGACAAGAAACTCGATACCGTCAAGCGCGAACTGCTGGTGGACAAGGTCGAGGAGTTCCTGATGGAGAAGAACACCATCCAGGTGCAAGAGATGAAGAAGGAAGCGGAGAAGTAGGGCAGGCGTCCCGCCTGCCACCCCGCCGCAACGCCGCGGGATGCGAATCGTCCGGCACCGGGCGGCTGAGTTCGGAGAAGCAGCAGGAGCGCACGATAGAATGAAGCGGGTTCCGCGGGAGACTTCCATGAGCTACTACGTTCCCATCGTCATCGAGCAAAGCGAGCGCGGCGAACGTTCCTACGATATTTATTCGCGCCTTCTCAAGGACCGGGTCATCTTCCTCGGTTCGGACATCAACGACATGGTGGCCAACAGCATCATCGCCCAGATGCTCTTCCTGGAATACGACGACCCCGACAAGGACATCACGATCTACATCAACAGCCCGGGCGGGTCGGTGACCGCGGGCTTGGCGATCTACGACACGATGCAGTTCATCAAGCCCGACGTGACCACCACCGTGGTGGGCCAGGCGGCTTCGATGGGAGCGCTCCTGCTGGCGGCCGGCGCTCCGGGCAAACGTTTCGCCCTGCCCCACGCCCGGATCATGATTCACCAGCCCCTGGGCGGCTTCGAGGGCCAGGTTTCCGATATCGAGATCCACTCCCGCGAGCTCGTGCGCATCAAGAAGCGCCTCAATGAAATCCTGGCCAAGCACACCGGCAACCCCCTCGAGAAGATTGAAAAGGACGCGGACCGGGACTACTTCATGCGGGCCACGGAAGCCCTGGAATACGGCGTGGTGGACGAAGTGATTGAGAAACGCGGGACGAGCCTCAAAAGGGAAAAAGCGAAACCGTGAGTCTCGAGATCCTCGAGTCCAACGAACACACGTTTGAAACCATCGCGGGGCAGGACCTGGTCAAGCGTTTCCTCGAACACGCCTGCGATCATGGCCGCCTGCCCCAGGCCCTCCTTTTCACGGGTCCGGCGGGCGTGGGCAAGCGCTCGCTCATGTTCGCGCTGGCCAAGCGCCTGGTGACGCGGGACCTCGACCCGGGTGGCGCCGCCGCCGAGCGCGCCCGGGGCAAGGTCACGCGCGGCACGCATCCCGACGTGCTCGTGATCGAGCCCAAGTCCGCCTCCGGCCAGATACTCAAGGAGCAGGTGGACGAGATGCACGATCGGGCCCACTACGCCCCGCTCGAGGCGCGGTGCCGGGTCATCCTCATCAACCCCGTCGAGGCGATGAACCTTACCGCAGCCAACAATCTTCTCAAGTTGCTTGAGGAGCCGCCGCCCGCGCTCTACCTCCTCCTCGGCTGCCGGCAGATCCACAAAACGCTGCCCACCATCCGCTCGCGTTGCGCGTTGTTGCGCTGCCCGCCCGTCGAGTTCGAGCCCCTGCTGCGGTGGCTGATGGAGAAGACGGGTTGCCTGCGCCGCCGCGCCGAAACCGCCGTCCGACTGGCGGGCGGGCGGCCCGGCCTGGCCCTCAGTCTTTTGTCGGGCGAGGATGAGGAACGCCGCCGCCGGATCTGCGGCGAACTCCAATTCTTCGACCAGCAGGGCTACGCCTCCATCTTCCGCGTCGCACACAACCTGATCGAAATGGCGGACGGCCCCCGCGAGGCCCTCTCGCTCCTCATGCTGTGGTTCCGCGACCTCCTGGTGGCCAGCCTCGCGCTGGGCGGCGAACCCGCCGAGTCAACCCCGTCCACCCCCTCCGCCCCATCCACTCCCTCCGCCCCAGCCACTCCCTCCACACTGTCCACTCCCTCCACACTGTCCACTCCGTCCACCCTGTCCACGCCGTCCACACAGTCCATCTCGTCCACCTCGTCCACCGAGTCCCTCCTCATCAACCGCGACCTCTTGCCGGAGGTGACTCAAGCGGCGGGGTTACACACGCCGAGGAAGCTGGCCCGCGCGCTGGGAGTTCTTCTCGCCGAACAGGAGAGAAACGCCAGCCCTTTTGTGGACTCCGACCTTCTCTTCCAGGTCCTCCTCACGAATCTCGGCGTCGCGCTCAAGTCGGCCTGACGCGTGTCGGCGGGCGCTCTTGACGAATCTACGAAAAGCCGTAGGATGGGCCTTGGCCCATCGTTTCCAGTACCTTTTGGGGATAAGTCCGCGTGTCAAATTGGCTTGGCGATCGATGGGCCAAGGCCCATCCTACGGCTGGATATGAAGGTCCATCTTTGCAGGGTTTCGTTGTAGCTTCGTCAGGATGCACCCCCTGCCGTCGCCCACTTCAGTTTCAGCTTCCGTTGAGACATGGCGCAATCCCGAAGATAGAGATTGATGATATTCTGATAGGGCATGCCCAGGTCGGCCGCCAACGCTTTGAAGTACGCCACCGTATCCTTGTCCAAGCGGATGGTGATCGGTTGCTTGAGGCGTTTGATATAGGGATTCTTTGTCCCCTTCATTTTGGGGAAATCGTAGTGCGTGCGCATGATATCACCTCCCGTATGCCTGCGCTTCCCGCTTGTCAGCTTTGCGCGCCGCACCATTCCCCATTTGGCCGCCGGCAAAACGCAAGATCCACCACGTCGCAGGACAATTCTCCTCTTTCACTCTTCCGTGAAATAGTCCGTGTCAACTTTCTTCAGCTCGAATACTCCAATGGTCGAAACGCCGACGCCGTGGTCAATCATCAGTTGAGCCAAGAGCTCTCCATCGATCAACACAATCTTTGTGTCAATACGTGATACGTATTCACGCGCATCGCCGGAGAAGTCGGATGTGGTGATGAAGAGACCTTTCTTTGATCTTTGGCCGGTCAATGCGCCGACAAACTTCTGGATTTCGGGCCGGCCGACCGTGTTTTCCCACCGTTTTGCCTGAATGTAGATGGTGTCCAGGCCGAGCTTGTCCTCCTTTATGATTCCATCAATTCCGCCGTCTCCCGATTGGCCAATGGCCTTCCCCGCATCTTGCCGTGTGCCGCCATATCCCATTTTGACGATAACCTCCACCACAAGACGTTCAAAGAAAGATGGAGAACATGATTTCATCCGCTGGAGCAAGTCCGCCGCCAAGTCCTCTCGTATCTTCTCGTAGGCGTTTTCCAATATTTCCTGCGGCGTTGCGGGATGAATACTGTCCGAATCATCTGTTTCAGATTTTGCACGCTTCGCACTTCTCCATTGCACATACTCAGGAAATTGGAGGAGAAACTTCAGGTTGATGGATGGAGTCTCCTTCCGGAGAACATCGAGACCACGGGGCGTGATTTTGAATGCGCCTCTTCTGGGACTCTCCAACAAGCCCGCCATTTTCAGGTGCGATTTTGCCCATGCCAGCCTGTTGACGATAATTTCCTGAACACCGCTGGGCAGAAGAGCTTTCCTCTCTTCTCCCGACAATCTGAATTCCGCGGTCAAAGCATCAGCTGTTTCGCCGGTTTTGTGTTCTTTCTCATCGCGGCAATACCGCAGGAGAGGCAACATGAGGGACTGAAAATCAGGAATTGCCATGTCAGATCCTTTAGCCAAACGTTTTTTCTCAACAAAGGCGGGTATTTTGCGGTTCATCTAGCCTTCTTGAGGAACATCTGCGAAACTGAAAACAGGATATGGCAATGCTTGAGAAGATGTCAAGCGGGACTTTCAAGTTTTGGCGATGTTGTGCGCATCTTGATGGAACCACTGAATTGCCCCCACCGACTTTACGTCGGTGGAGCGATGATTTTGCTCCAGAACCGGCCATATTATTCATCCGCGCCCCCGCCGACTTTATGTCGGTGGAGCGGTGATTGAAACCCGTCGCTTCTTGCCATGAATTCTTCGGCGCCCATCCACGCCCTCTTTCACATTGTCGCTGCCTCGGGTTCGCAAACGAAAAGAAAACCACCG
>Ga0315282_10003974_pt1 | contig 26140 bp, 26 predicted proteins | sample YL17G07_20_MG_FD_203693 | JGI IMG/M metagenome (GOLD analysis project Ga0315282, IMG submission 203693) | Sediment microbial communities from Yellowstone Lake, YNP, Wyoming, USA - YL17G07_20 | ecosystem: Environmental > Aquatic > Freshwater > Lake > Sediment | place: USA: Wyoming | collected... | reverse complement strand
ATGCATCTTCATGTTTCCGCTGGTTTCAAACCTCGCTGTGAAGTCGAAGAGAGATCTGACGATACCAATTCCTTCGAGAAGTTTTGGTATGGGGTATTTCAAAAGAATCTTTGACCCTGTTTCATTGCTGCTCAACTTTGCGAGACGGATAGTCTGGGAGGAGGTGATTGGTTGTCTGAATCTCCTTTGAAGATTCTGGAGAAGCTTGATCCAGAGCTTCTCAGGGTCGTTGAAAATACCCGTGAGCTAGCTCTCGCTGATGGTGCCCTGCCGAGGAAATTCAAGCTCCTAATTGCTATGGCTCTAGACGTGTCTCATGGAGCCGTTCAGGGTGTGAAGTCGTTAGCTCAAGCTGCAATACAGGCTGGAGCAACGAAAGATGAGATCAGAGAAGCACTCAGAGTTGCCCAATACGTAAGCGGGGTAGGCAGCGTCTATACGGCCGCACAGGCTCTTAAGGAATTATTCTAAGCGTCTGCAAATTCTCTTGAATTAGTGGTAACACCTATAGATCGATGCAGGAAGGATACGGGAGTTTACTCACGCAGGTCAGAAGAGAGAAGTGTACAGTGACTCGGAATGCACGAAATATCTTCACCTTATCTTGTCTCCTACGCTATTACTAGGAAATGCAATCTCAAGTGCAAGCACTGCTACAGCGATGCCCTCGACGTAGCAGCGCCTGATGAGCTTTCGACATCCGAAGCGAAGAAGCTTCTTGATACCGTAGCGGCTTGGGGTATACAACTCCTGATCTTCGATGGCGGCGAACCTCTCTGCAGAGAAGACTTCTTCGAGATCGCCAAGTACGCTTCCGACAAGAGGATGAGGATAGTTGTTGGAAGCAATGGAACTCTAATAGACGTTGAAACAGCTAGGAGGATGAGGCAGGTCGGCGTTCAGTGTGTACAGATCTCCATCGACGGAGCGAAGCCTGAAACCCACGACTCATTCAGAGGCGAAGAGGGATCGTTTGACAGGGCCATGCAAGGCGTTGAAGCATGCAAGCGGGCAGGTTTGCAGTTCCAGTTTGGCATGGTGATCAGAAAGCAGTCTCTTCCAGAAGTCCCAAGCATGCTTGAGCTAGCTGTTAGGAGCGGTGCGAATGCTGCAGAGTTCTTCGATCTGGTTCAGGTTCCAAGAGTCAGAAACGATTGCCCCGGAGAAATTCTCAGCAACACGGAAAGGAAGAATGTGATGGAGTGGCTGGCTGAAGCTCAGAGAGACTGCCCCATCGTGATCAGAACGCCAGGCTGCCCTATGTACCCCCTAATCCTCAAGCGGAAGAACCTTCAGCCAAAGCATTTCCCAGGTCACCTCTTGAACAGAATCCCATACTATGATCGGGGTTGCGCGGCGGGGATGCCGAGAGGCTACATCACTATACTTCCCAACGGCGATATAATTCCGTGTATGCTCTTACAGACCAAGCTTGGCAACGCAAGGGAAGAGAACGTTGTCAAAATCTGGGAGGAGTCACCTATTCTAGCGAGGCTCCGCTCGAGACACCTCCTGGAAGGCGAATGCGGGAGATGCAGCCACAGAGACATCTGCGCTGGATGTCGAGGGCGAGCCTACGAGGAGACGGGAGATATGTTGGCTTCAGACCGGGGTTGCTGGATTGGGGCCGAATAAAGCCGTTCTCCACGTTTGCGAGCGTGACTACTGTTCGGCATGTGCCAGAAACCTATACAGTGCTTCCAGCGCTATCAATGGATCGATCTCACGGGAAAGTGATAGAATGCCCCGAGAGGCGTGACGGGGGCTCCGAGACCATGCCGGCTCCACGTAGATGCAAGAAATTCGAAGTCTCTCACGGGTGAGAATCTATGTACGATTGGGAGAAGACATTGGACAAGTATGGCCTTATGATAGAGGAAAAGATGTCCCGGCTATTCGAGAAGGAGACCCAGAACGCAGCCAGCTACCATGATTTCATTGGCGGCCTATACGGGGATCTCCGTGAGTATACGTTCAGAAGGGGTAAGAGGCTGGCCTCATGCACCACGCTACTAGCCTACAAAGGCTTCAATGGGGAAGTTGATGACCGCATCCTATCTGTCTGCGCTGGTATGGAGTTGTACCGCCACTCCATACTACTGCATGATGATCTCGTTGACGATGATGAGACGAGGCGCGGAGGCAGCGTCATCCACAAGAAGTATTCCCATGAGCACGGCATCAGGTTCGGAAATGGTGTAGCGGTCTTTGCGGGCAACATCCTATATGCGTTAGCGGTCAAGGCTTTCAGCAGTTCAGGCTTCGAACTAGATAAAATAGTGAAGGTTCTCAGTTTGCTTAATGATGCCTTTCAAGCGGTGAATGAGAGCCAAGTCCTGGACCTCGCATTTGAGTACCAGAAGCCGTCTGTGAATGAATGGTACGTTATGGCCTCAAAGAGGGCCGCGTCTCTCTTCAAAGCCTCACTGCTAGTAGGCGCCGTGTTGGCGGACGCGTCGGAGAAGGATCTTCGGCTGCTAAGGGAGGCGGCCAAGCATATCGGCTATTCCTTCGACATCCAAGACGACATAATCGACACGTTCGCGTCGGAAGAGCAGTACGGGAGAAAGCCCGGCGGAGACTTGTCCAAGCATAAGAAGCCGCTGCACATCGTGTACGCGTATATGATGGCCGACGAACGGCAGCTAGAGAATGCTCTAGAAGATCTGAATAAGACAAGAAAAGTACTATCGGATTGTGGAGCCTTGGAAGCGGCCAAGAGTCGCTCTAGAGAGCATGCGGATTCAGCTAAGAAGCTGATCTCGGAGACCAGCATGAGCCGTGAGCCTAAGGACTTTTTCATCTCATTCATCGACTACGTTAAAGAAAGCCTAGACTGGTACGCGTAGCCGTTCCGCGTTTGAAGAGAACAACCCATCAGAGAGAACAAAGACCCCACGTTCCTTCGATGTCGGAACCGTAGCTTTTTACTACGCCTTCGCACCGTGTTGTATGGGCGAGATCTATGGAAGTCACAAGAACAGAGCTTCGCAGGGTAATCACGAAGCTTGACGACGTGCAAATGGAGCTTCTCCGCTTGCGAGCCCAACTCTTGCCTGAGGAGCGGCCAACGATAGACAAAAGGCGGCAGATCGCACAGGGTCGCCGTCAAATTCGTAGAGGCCAATCTGTAGGTCTAGGTCAACTCCGAAAAGAGCTCGGTGTGTAGCACTCCTGTTCGAAGTCATTGTATCGAACCGAGCGAGAAAGTCACTGAAGCGGATGCCCAAATACTACGCCCACCGGGTAATCCTCGGACTCGAAGCCCTCAGACAGAACCCCGCGCCTGTTCCTCAGTATGACGTGAAGAAGTTGAAAGGGCTGAAGGACACATATCGTATGAGAATAGGAGATATCCGAATCGAATACCATGTCGCTTGGGAATCCAAACGGATCGAAGTCGTAGCCATAGAATTCAGAGGGCGCGCGTACTAGTGGCTTTCAGAGGGCACAGCGAGCTACCACGTACCAGGCTCCTCTCCTCCGAGAATTGGGTCCGAACTGTGAATTAGCAGATCTTGAGCATGATTACAGCTCATCCCAAGCTTTTTCTCAACCATTCTCCAGCTCAACAACTGCTTGATTGAGCGCTTTCCAATCCAGCGTTCTACTCGCGGCGTATGTGCTCGACACGGCGCATGACCGCATCCTCCAATGAGGTGGCGGTTTCCTCGAAAGAGGTGGCGCTTTGAGGGTCCTCGTCGGGGCCGAAAAGGCATGGGTCATCGCCTGCCATGAGTGCTTGGCCCTGTCGGCTGGAGAGCTCAAGCCGTTTGTCTCGGCTACAAACAGTACTTGTCTCTTTTCCCCGGGCTACCAACAACTATTCCCAATATCTCAAGGCGCCAGCCAAACCGATGTTCAACCTTCAGTACAGCGCCCGCTCCTGACTGCATCCTAGGCCGCCTCTTCCAGCTAATTCTGAGCGCAACTACTGCTCGTTCTCAGCTCTTTTTCAGCCAAGAATCTGTTCAAAAACTGCTTGGTTGAGAGTTCTAAACGCGAGTCTAAACCTATCCCGGCCCACCAACTTTCTGCATCAAAACTCTCATACTTTCGCTCGACTGCGGACTCCCTGCTCACTGCAAGACTTGACGGCCTGTTAAGAAGTTTCTCTGATTAGCAAAGCCGGTCCGAGAAGCAAGAGGATTTGCATAGAAAGGATAGGGTTCTGAGGGTTCGTCTCAGTGAGGATGAGTATCAGTTGTTGAGAGCGTTCGTTGAGTTACTGGACCACGTCGGCTCTGGTCCAATTCTTCATCCACGCTGTGCGTCAACCAAATGAGCAGAGGAAAACGGTCATTGATACGCCAGCCACGGCGACAGAGCCGTGATTCAGGGGCCTCGAGAATGAACCCCCCCACCCCCCCTATAGGGGGGTACCCCCCTAACCAAAGCCCGAATGTGGCCCTGCCAAGGGCGGAACCCCTGACGTTAGCAGAGATTTCGAGGAACAGTTGAACGGTTCTACGGGATTGACGGCGCCTAAGTCGCTGGGGCACAAGGTGAAGAGAGGCAACAATGTTGAACCCCACAGAGGAATCTCGATCAACGCCTCAATTTGCTGAACATGCCACCCTGTCCCACTGTTCGCGTTAGAGGGTCAGAAGTCATGGAGGCAATCACAAATGATGCCAAAGGTTCACCTCGTCAATCGTTCTAGCCTTATAGGAGGGAACGCGCACCACTAACGACCATGGAAACCAGTCAGGTTATCTCTCCTGCAGGATTGTGGACCGCTGGCGGACTTTCGCCTAGGGTAAGGCGACTCCGTGATCAGTATTTCTCTTTCTACGAACGTGACTTCAGCAACGAGGTTCGCTCCTACACAACGGGCACGCCTTGGGATGTAGTCTATGCGATTTGGAACTGGACGAATGTGCCTGAGATGGCGATGTTCCTGCAAGGCGCCCGAAGCTATTTGCGAGCTGCTGCCAAGCCAGTTGAGTTGCCAGAGGGATTCTGGAACGAGCCCTTGGTCGTCCGGCAAGCTTTGTTCTTTCGTGAGGTATTGCGCCAATACTTGCCAGTGCAGATCCTAAATGGAGAGCTCATTGTTGGTTCGCATTTCAGCACAGCGTTTTCGCGCTGCCTGAAGCAAGGTGAGGCTCGTGCACGTGGTCGTGAGGAGCAGGTCTTCTTCAAGAGGTATCAGTCGCTCAACAGTCTGGGCGTGGGCAATTGCGGCGCCGTCCCCGGGCACTTGGTGCCAGACTATCCGAAGGCCTTGCATGTCGGCTGGAAAGGTATTCGAGACGAAGCTAAGGCTCTTCTCGCGAAACCCGGCATCACGACTGGACAACGCGACTTGGCGCGTGCCGTCGTCATATGCGCCGACGCTGTGCCCATGCTGATGGAACGGTATGCTGCCGAGGCCGAGCATCAGGCAACGGCGGAATCCGATCCGATTCGTCAGAACGAACTCCGAGAGATTGCTCGAATCTGTCGCAAGGTACCTTGGCTGCCGGCCGAGACTTTTCCTGAGGCTCTGCAGTCTCTTTGGACCACTCACATGCTGGCCATGGTTGCGGAAAGCTACCCCGGGCCGGGGCTTTCCCCAGGACGCGTTGATCAGTACCTGTACCCGTACTACAAACGGGACTTGGACGCAGGCCGTCTAAGCCGCGACCAAGCGAAGGAATGGCTGCAATGTCTATGGATCAAGCACAACTACGCATACGACTTTCAAGGCTGGACCGGTACGAACCAGGGCATCAATGCTTCATTCGGTCAACTCATCACGCTCGCCGGGATGGATGCCGAAGGAAACGATGCATCCAACGATCTGACCTACCTGATGCTCGATGTCATCGAGGAGATGAACCTGCTCGAGCCGAAGCCCAACATCCGTGTCCACGCTCGCACATCGGACCGTTTGCTCGAACGGATTGTTGACATGGTGGCGAAGGCGCAGGGTTCTCCTTTCCTCATCAACTTCGACGAGAACTCGATCGCTGGCCTACGCTGGGAAGGACTGCCGGAGGATCGGCTATGGGACTATGCCCCGGTCGGCTGCCTAGAGAATGCACTCCAAGGTTGCGACCGTTCAGGCACAGTTGATGTGAACCTCAACTTGGCAAAGGCGGTGGAGCTGGCGCTGAATGATGGGCGAGACATGGCGGGTGGGCAACGAATCGGCCCATCCACAGGTGACCCTAAGCTCTTCCCATCTTTTGATCAATTCTTCAGTGCGTTCAAGACCCAGCTTCGCCACATGCTGGAGGAGATCATTCGCGTCAACGATCTAGCTGACGCTGGTCGCGCGCGTTGGGAACCGGTTCCCTACTTGAGTGCTCTAGTGGATGGTTGCCTAGATAGTGGCAAGGATAGCAACGCTGGCGGCGCACGCTACAATTTCCTGACGGTTGAGGGCGTCTCCTTGGCCACAGCAGCCGACAGTTTGGGGGCGGTGAAAAAGCTGGTCTTCGAGGATCATCAAATCACGATGCAACAGCTCATCGAAGCGCTGAAAGCCAACTTCGACGGACACGAGAGCCTGCGTCAGACCCTTCTAAACAAGGCTCCGAAGTATGGCAACGACAGCTCCTACGCAGACGAGATCGCACACGAGGTCAGTCGCTTCTGGACAGAGGAGGCGTCCCGTCACGTTTCGCCGACCGGCAAACGATACAGGGGCGGTTATCTTTCCTGGAATTATTGGGTAGCCTACGCGCCTTCCACTGCTGCTACGCCGGACGGACGTCGACGGGGCCAGTTTCTATCGAACGCCGTATGTCCGGTCAACGGAGCAGACCGTCAAGGGCCGACTGCGGTGATCAAGAGTGTGGGGAAGCTGGGTTTGGAGACGGCTCCCAACGGTGCCAGTCATACGATGAGCTTCAGCCCCAGCCTCCTGAAACACTCGGAGCAACGACAGAAGCTGATGGCTCTGCTGCGAGCTTACGGGAAAGTGGGCGGCACGTGCGTACAACTCAACGTGATCGACGCAAACACTCTGCGCGAGGCACAGAAACACCCGGATGAGTACCGTAACCTTCTGGTGCGCGTGACAGGCTACAACGCCTACTTCGTAGGATTAGGCAAGGAGATTCAAGATGAGATCATCGCCCGCGAATCACACCAGCTAGGATGACAATGGGCCTCGCCTTCAACATCCAGCGCTTCAGCACGGAAGACGGCCCAGGCATCCGCACCACAGCATTCCTGAAAGGATGTCCCCTGCATTGCGCGTGGTGCCACAACCCAGAAGGACTAAGTCCGAAACCGGAGTTGATTTGGTACGATGTACGCTGCATCGGCGCCCGTGACTGCCTGCAAGCCTGCACTGAGGGCGCGTTGACTCTTACCCCTCAGGGCATGCGCATCAACCGCGAACGATGCACCGCCTGTGGAGCCTGCGAAAAAGCCTGTCCAGCTGCTGCGCTGGAAGTAATCGGACGCAATTGGACCTCTAAGGAAATGGTCGCAGAACTGTTGAAAGATCAAGTGTTCTATGAGACCTCCGGTGGCGGCGTGACCTTCAGTGGCGGAGAGCCGATGATGCAGGTGGATTTTCTTTGCCAAGTCCTGCCGCGTTGTCGAGAGGCCGGTGTTCATGTCGCTTTGGACACTTGTGGTGCAGTCGCTTGGGAAAGCTACGAGCGTGTGCTCCCATGGGTCAACCTGGCACTATACGATCTGAAGATCATGGATGCGAAACGTCACAAAGCAGCGACGGGCATACCCAACGATACTATCCTTGAGAATGCTCGCCGGCTGGCGGCTCGTGGGGTGCCGATGTGGATCCGCACGCCAGTAATCCCAGGCTATACAGATGACCAAGAGAATATCCTAGCCATCGCGCGTTTCATAAGCGAGGCGCTGCCCACCGTACAACGTTGGGATTTGCTCGCGTACACGAACCTCGGTCAACCCAAGTACCACCGCTTGGACCGAGAATATCTGCTCGCGAAGGTGCCGCTCCTGACTCGACAAGAGATGGAGTCAACTTGGCGGGCGGCAGCAGAAGTCGTCTCGGTGGCCCACTGGTCCGGAGCAACGCGACAATTGACACCTGAAGTTGTTGGAGGCAAGTGATGCACTTGTTACGAGAGACGCCTGGATTGTTTGAGGCCTTGAAGGGAGAGATGACCCCCAAGTTCCTCGCAACACGCAATACTGAGGGATTGCCCAACGTAGTGCCTGTGATCTCTATCCTTCCCGCAGATGATCAGCCGGACACGCTCTTCTTCGGCAACTTTCTGCTGCGCAAGAGCATCAAGAACCTAGAAGAAGACACTCGCGTGGGAATCCTAGTGATCACGCAAGCACTGCAGGGATGGATTCTCAAAGGAGACTTTCTCGGATTCCAGCGCACTGGCCCCTATGTAGATCAACAAATGAGCAGTTCACTCCTACGCTACAATGCCTACACCGGCATCCGCAACGCCGGAATCATTCGCGTTCGGTCGGTGGAAGAGGTCTTCCGCATCTCGAAACTGCAGGTGGCGAGGGACTACATGCTCGCTCGGCTGGCCGCGCTGAGTGGATCCGCCAGCGGTGATGGAGGCGTTGAGATGCCCCTGCCGGTGCGGCATGAATTCGCGAAGATGGCTGCAGTCAAAGTGCTGGCTTGGGTCGGAGAGGACGCCTACCCAATTGTGGTTCCCGCCCTTTCGTTGCAACCGGCCAAAGCAGAGAGCTTGGTATGCTGGAAAGGAACGCGATTTCCAGAACCAAAACAAGACGCGTTGGTAGCTTCTAACATCCTCACCTTTGAGGCGATTTCCTACCAGGTCAAGGGCCATTGGACCAGCGCTGGGGGAACTGGCACAGTCCAGATTCAGGAAGTCTACGCCGGGGGACCGCCAATACCGGGCGGCAGACTGGCCTAGGCTTCGTCTGCGCACGGTTCTCAATAGGTTCCAGAGTCCTCGCTTGGAGTTCTTCATGGCAGGCCGGCGTCGAGCTGCCTTGCTTCTTCGGGTACGAAGGCGCGCGTTCAGACAATGCTGGGTGACGATGCTTCAGATTCTACTTGTGATTTCCTGTAGGACCCTCTTCGGTTGTCCGATATTGTTCAGGAGCCGTGAGAGGCTAGACGTAGTTAGATGCATGAGTCTGGTCAAGCGTCGACGTTGCCATATGACCACATATGCGTCCAAGATCGCGTACAGGAAGCCTATGATGAATCCAGATTGACTTATGCCAAGTTGATACGCGACCGAAATGGGCAGCATGTCGACGGTTGTGGCTACTAGGTTCTCGACGAATTCGGTCGAGAGCTCGATCACTTTCTACCCTGCTCCTGCAACTTGCTTGTTATGTCTTGGATCTTCTTGGTGGCTTCTTCCAGCACAGTCTTGGCTTGCTCGGCTGCTTCTTTGGAGTATGCGTGTCTCAGTTCGTGAAACAGGCCTCGCATTTCGTGGCCAAAGTCCTTTGCAGCTCTACGCAACTCCTTGGCATTCTCTCGGTCGAACCCAAACCACATAGGGCCAATGAGGCCAGGGGTGGGTCCGAAATGTTCCAGTCGTCGGTCGAGTTCTTCGCGTGTCTTTCCTTCATCTTCCAGGAATTTCTTGCCTTGTTCCGTCAGCTCGTATCGTCGTATTCCGGGTTCTTGTTGAGTTGCCTCTTTGATGTGGCCTTGATCCTGCAACCAAGAAAGCAACGGGTAGATTGATCCCGGACTGGGCTTCCAGTATCCGCTGGTTTGTTTCTCGATTTCACTCATGATCTCTGAGCCTGACATGGGTTTGTCGCTAAGCATCTTCAACAGCTTGTACCGAAGGAACCCTTTCGGAACAACGGCCGTATGTCGCATCCAGTGGCGCATCCAATGCCTGCGCCTACGCTCACTGGCCGAACTTGCAGACTCATTTTCTTCCTCCATTCCATGTACCTCCTTCATGTCAATCATGATATCGCCATCGATATCGTTGACGATATCAATAGCGATACCTCCCTATAAACATGCCTGATGAATCACATCCAGAGACCCAATGACCCGACACCCCCTAGGCGCAGTGTGCGAATCTCTTAGGCATCTCATCCCTCACAAAATGTGAAATTCCTGTAGCCCGCATGGGACTCGGTCCGTTCTAGACCGGAACTGGCGCTGTTTGACGCATACTCAATCGCCTCCGATGACCAAGGAAGAGATAGAATCATTCTTGAAAGAGGCTCAGGTCGCAAGGTTCTGCAGTATCAACAAGGACGGGAGCATACACGCAGCCCCTGTCTGGTACAAGCATTAGACTGGTCAGATAATCGTAGTGACGCCCGAGACCAGTCGCAAGGTCAGAAATGTCAGACGCAACAAGAACGTCACAGTGCTAGTTGATATCGAGCAGCCCACAGTCAAGGATGTCCTAATCTATGGCAAAGCAGGAGTGCAGTATCTGCTGACTCGCGAGAAATACATGTCAGATGCTATCTCGGTGTTTGATAGATACATTTCAAGAGATAGAGCCGAGCGCTACGCCGCGGGCTTGACCAAAGTAACTAGAGGCGTGAAGATTGTTGTCAGGCCGGAGCGTATGGTCTCCTTCGATACAAACAAAGACGAGACACTCCGCACTGCGACCCAAGGATAAGACTGCACTGATCTGAGGTCACATTCGCGCACGAAGGGCTTCTCATCGTCCCTTCTGTCAACATCTGCAGTAGTACGAATTTAGGATCTGATCGAGTCTGTTCTCTTTGACGATAGTCTTAAATCGATTCTGCGAGTCCGTTGCGGTCATACTTGCTGGTGAAGACGATTTCACAAGAATTGTATCAAAGGGCTGTCAAAGTGATTCCAGGAGGAGTCACGAGGAGTTTCCGTTTCTTCGATCCATACCCGTTCTATGGCAAGAAAGCCTATGGAAGCAAGCTCGTCGATCTAGAGAATAGAGTATACACTGACTACTGGCAGGCTCATGGGGCACTCGTGCTCGGACACATGCATCCTGCAATAGTCAAAGCGGTCAAAGAACAGCTTGAGCTAGGATTCCATTGGGGAGTCTGCAACGAGTGGGAAGTCAAACTCGCCGAACAAGTGGCGAAGCTCGTTCCAAGCGTGAAGATGATCACATTCAACAACAGCGGCACCGAAGCCGACATGTATGCAATGAAGCTTGCACGAGCATACACTAAACGCAACAAGATCGGCAAATTCGAAGGACACTATCACGGAAACTCTGAAGCGCTCTACGTTGCCACCAGCTGGCCGGCAGACGAACCCGAGTCCGCAGGCCACGATGCGCTTTCCGCAAAGAATACCGTTGTGCTTCCGTTCCACGATGCAGACGCAGCCTACAAAGCCATCAAGAAGAAGCAAATGGCCTGCGTAATAATGGAGCTAGTTACAGGTGGCGCCACTATCCCTGAGGAGAAGGAATTCGTCAAGGGACTGAGAGAAGTCTGCGACGATACCGGCACACTGCTGATCTTTGATGAGGTCATCACTGGATTCAGACTAGCCCCTGGAGGAGGTCAGGAAGCCTTCGGCGTCATCCCTGACTTGACGACGTTCGGAAAGGCAATTGGTGGCGGGGAGTTCCCTGTCGGAGCCGTGGGAGGAAGGACGGAAATCATGGAGCTAATGAGCAGTCAGAAGCACCCTAAGAAGTCGGAATGCGTCGCCCAGGGCGGCACATACTCCGGGAATCCACTTGTGATGCGTGCCGGCTACGAAGCGACCAAGATCTATGAAGAAAGAAAACTCTACGCGCACATTGATGGGCTGGGCGCCGCGCTTAAGAAAGGCCTCGAGGAGGTCGTCAAGGACACCGGGGCCAACGCTCGCGTGACAGGATACGGATCCAAGGTTAAGATCCATTTTCCAAAACGTGGAGCCAAGATCACAGACCTGAAGTCACTGCTATTGAACGCTGACTCCGCAACGGAGAAGCGATATTTCCAGCACCTGATTTCCAACGGGATATTTGCACTAACCCAAAGCAGGGTGCATTTCTACATCTCACTGCCACACACAGAACAAGAGGTCGACAAGTTGATCTCCACAACTGGAGACTTCCTGAGATCCATGCCCAAGTAGGAAGCACGGTCGAGCGGACCGGGAGATTTGGACTGCTCAGGACCATTGCCCACCTGAAGGCCATGTTTTGCCGTCAGCGTCTGAGTTTTCCCAGCATCATCGCTGAAAGGGCAATCATGAAGGTCGAGAACGGCAGATACAAGGCCGAGACTCCCAGGTTGTAGAGATCACCAACGGTTCCCAAGAACCAAGGTGAGAACACTGCACCTAGAAATCCTATGCTGTATATGGCGCCCGTGGCAACGCCTCTTCTTGAGGGAAAGAGCGCAGCACCCCACGCAAGGATCGTGGGCGCTATAGGGCCGAACGCGAAACCTGAGAAGCACCAGAACGCGATTATGAGATAGCTATCTCCAACCAGAGTAGCGATCAGGATTGAGAGGGCGCTCAAGGAAGCGCAAGTCACAATGAGCTTCCTGTAACCTACCTTGTCGGTCAGGCTTCCCAAGCCAAGTCTGCCTGCAGCCATTGATGCCCAAAATAGGCCGATGGAAAGGCTCGCCAGTTCTACAGGAAACCCTCTTTCGAGCATCAGGAAAGTAGGCAGCCATGCATTAGCACCAAGTTCGGCACCGAAATAGAAGAAGCCAGCGAGAAGAAGCGCTCGCTCCTGCATCAATGCTTCAAGGATCTTGCCTTCTGGCATGTGACTCCTCTCTGCGTCAGAGATAACGACTCTTTTCTCTGACTTGGTTCTGCGGAACAGCATAGCTGCAGCAGCCGCGAGCGGGACAAAGACAAGGCAGGCAATGAGGTATGGCAGTCTCCAACTTCCATAGGTGACGATAAGCAGCCCCGCAAGGGCGGGTCCTATGAATGCGCCCATGCTGAAGAAGAGATGTAACGCGTTCAAGGCGAATCCGCTCCTATTGGGATAGGCCTTCGTGACTAGGGAATTCATTGAAACCTCTCCGAAGGCCGAACCTATCCCGGCAACAAGGAAGACCCCGAGCAATGCTAGGTAGTTCGGAGCCCTTGACGCCAAGCCAACTGCCGCCCCAATCGCGGCAAAGCTGGCAACGAGCACCACAGGCTCGCCATAGCGATCCGAGATAATCCCTCCAACCGGAGTGAGCAAGTAGCCCACATTCCAAGCGCTCGCAAGAAACCCCAACACCCCCAATGGTATGGCAAATTCCTTCAGTATGAACGGAAAAGCAGGCCCCATCACGGTTGCGGCGACTCCGATCATCATCAAGCCCAGAAACGACATCAGAACGTATGCTGTCCGCGATCGACTACTCACTATCCATGTTGGCAATGATCCTTACTTCCTAGGTTCCTAACCCCATGTCATCGTTAGGAAAGACTCTTTGATGCGATATGCAATTGCCTTGACTCGGTGTTCTCGTGATGCTGTCATTACCTAAGGTGTAGGCCGCCGGCTCTGTAGAGTAAAAAGACCGTTATCGAAAGCGACAGCAGCAGGACCCCGGCACTGGTCTCCAGTATTGCCTTCAAGCCGCCCACGGATGTTGAGTATCCGCCGAGGAGGTTTCCGATTACCATGCCAAGGCTCAGCATCATGCTGTAGATTCCCATGGCGGAACCTCGAAGGCCCCTGTTGGCTTTGTCTCCCACATAGGCTAGAGCCGACGGAACCGTGGCCGTTGCCATGAAACCTCCCAACGCTATAAGTGGAAGTTGCTGGTAGATTCGCGGAGGGCTGTGCGAGACAGCCTCCAGCATACTAAGGAGAACCAGAATCAATCCAACGACACCTATACCAAGAGTCTTGCCCCTTCCTATCTTGTCAGATATCCATCCGAACACAACAGCTCCCATGCCTAGTCCGAAAGCTCCAAGCGCGAGTGTCAATCCGACCTGTGAGGAGCTAAGCCCAGATTCCATGAGCGACCTGGGCAGGACGAAGACCACCCCCAGTATGGTAGTAAGCCCAAGCCAGACGGGCAGAATAGCGCGCGTGTTCTGATCGAGGGCCAACAGAGGGTTCACCTGGCGGGTTCGCCGTCTTGCGGAATGGCCTGTTTCTTTGACCCAGACCATGATCGCTACGCTCGCGGCAAGAAGCAGAATGCCAGTTGCGACAAATGCGAGTCCGTAGTTGTGACCAGTGAAATGCAGAAGGGTTGTGGCAAGGGATATCCCAAACGCGTAACCCAATATGTTTGAGAAATCAAAACCGCCCATACTGACGCCTCTGTTGCTCACAGCCGTCAGATCGGTTATCATGGTTAGAGAAGATACTGTGACCGCCGCGCCGGAGAATCCCATGATGGCATGAATGATCGCGATCACGTAGGAGTCGCGTGTTAACGATATGGCCATCGTGAGCAAGGAAATTGACAGAAGGCCTAGGATGAGCATCCACCGTCGTCCCTTCAAGTCGACATACGCGCCGATGGGTGCGGCTGAAACGAATTCCGCCAATGGATAGGCGGACAGAGCTATGCCGACGCCGAAACTGCCCACAGCCAAGTACATGGGAAACAGGAGAAGTACCGAGCCAAAGCCCATCCTGGTAACTAGCATCGCTAAGTACAGAACGAGCAATTGCCGCTTGTGATCCACCTGCGGAAGGTCATTCGCAGATTGGGGTCCGTCACGGTTCTGAGAATCGGAACCTGCGGTAGTCTCGTTGGGTGTGAGTCTTTTCAGCGAAGCGTGGGCTTGACGGAACTCTGGCATCTCGATCTTCCTATGCGTTTACTGTCTCCACAAAGATCTGGGCAATTACTTGATTGAGCACTTTCGCGGCATCATTTCAATTGAGGAATTTAAGAGTCCCTCTCCTCTGTCTTAGGTCCTTTTGGTGGCCTGTTCTTCACTGTGTAGGCAATCAGCAGTGCTTCAACGACCATGTTCCCTGATGCAAAGAGGATGGAGGAGCCTGTGTCTATTGAAACGATGTAGAGTCCGAGAAGACCGAGTAGAATCCAGACAAACACGAAATCCCTCACAAATCCAAGCCCGCCCGTTGCATGCGTATCCTGTTTTCGGTTCTTTCTGCTGTCCATGTAGAGATAGATACTGACTGCTGTCAGGAACAGTGCGCTCCAACTGATGCAGACCGCCCAGAACCCTATCAGGTTAGGATATGGTGCCATCGGATCTCACTTCAGAACTTGCAGATCTTGTAGAAGAACACCTTGCCGGCGTCGACGAGGAGCAGGTAGGTAGCAACCATCAGTATCAGGAGCGCCCAGAACTGGACTGGAAGTGATGTGAATCCGAGGAAATTGCCGAGAATCGTAAACGGAAGTATGGTTCCAAATGCGACGGCGGAAAGCGTAAGTACCGTAAGCCATTTTCCGGGACGGCTCCTGACGAACGGTATGCGCCTGGTCCTTATCACGAATATCACTAGTACCTCAGTCCAGAATGACTCCACGAACCATCCACTCTGAAAGAGCGATGCTGAAGCTCCGAATATGAAGAGCATGATGCCGTAGGTTAGGAAATCGTACAGGGAACTGAATGGACCGAAGAAGAGCGTGAACTTCCTCACGAAGCCTATGTCCCAGCGCCTCGGCCATTTCGTGTACTCTTCATCAACATTGTCGCTCGGCAGTGTCATGTTCGACACGTCGTATAGCAAATTCATGAACAGTATCTGCATGGGCAACATAGGGAGAAACGGTAGAAAGAGCGATGCTGCTGCCGCGCTGAACATGTTTCCGAAGTTCGAGCTTGTGCCCATCAGAATGTACTTTATCGTGTTGCTGAAAATCTTGCGCCCCTCTTCTATCCCGTCGGCTAGTACACTGAGATCTTTCTCAAGAAGCACAATGTCGGCCGCACCCTTCGAAACGTCTACCGCCGAGTCCACGGATATGCCGACATCTGCTTCATGAAGTGCTGGGGCGTCATTCACGCCGTCGCCCATGAATCCTACAACATGGCCATTTGTCCTCAGAGCTTTTATGACATCCAGTTTCTGTTCAGGCGTTATCCGAGCGAAAATCGTGCCTTCCTCAACAGCCGATCGGATCTCACTCGAACTCATCTGAGTGAGTTCTGATCCACGAATCACTCTCTTGACTGGAATCCTCAGCTCCTCACAGATCTTCACTGCAACGAGCTCGTTATCTCCAGTCAGTATCTTCACATCGACCCCCATTCTATTCAGTTGAGCAACTGCTTGCTGAGCGTCCTTCTTGGGAGGATCAGTGAATATGAGAAAACCGAGAAGTGTTAGATTCGCTTCATCTTCAACAGAATAAGAAGTCTTTGCATCTATCATCTTATAGGCTATCGCGAGACTGCGGTATCCTGCACTGGAGTATTCAGCCAGCTTGGCGTCAATCAGTTTCTGAACCGAGTCTATGGGGCCCCTCTTTCCATCGGTCTCAGCATATTTGCATCTTGAAAGGACTGATTCTGGGGCTCCTTTGTTGATCAGGGTCAGCTTGCCATCTTTTGCAACCACTGTGGACATCATTCGTCGCTGATAGTCAAAGGGGATCTCATCCACCGATGTGTAGGACTTGGTCTCCCCTTCGATTCCTTTCGCAATCGCGTATTCCCATATCGCGACATCCATCGGGTTGCCCGTGATCTTCTCTCCAGTCACTGCGCCGTTACAGAGGAGGGCATAATGCAGGATCCCAGCATCCCTTGCTTTGCCTAGCGACCAATAGTCTTGGAGAATGATCTTTCCGCTTGTTAGTGTTCCCGTCTTGTCGGTGCAGAGGGCATCCATGTTGCCGAAGTCTTCAATCGAGACGAGACGTTTGACGACTACGTGCTTCTTCGCCATTGCTCGGGCGCCCTGGGAGAGGCTGATCGTTACGATGGCAGGCATCAATTCTGGAACCAATCCGACGGCGACTGCGAGAGAGAACAGGAGGGAATCTATGATCGGGTGGCCAACAGCAGTGTTCAGCACGAATATTCCGATCACCAGAGCCATGGTGAGTGAGATGAGCATGGTTCCATACTTTCTCACTCCTCTTTGGAATTCAGTCTCGGGGCGAGATTCGGCCAGGCTAGTTGATATTGATCCGAACTCCGTGCGTCTCCCTGTCGAGACCACGACGCCACGACCACTTCCATGCTGAACCACAGTGCCCATGAACAAGTAATTCGTCAATTGCTGCGGCGTCGGACCCTGAATGTCAAGTCCGTCAGAGGTCTTCTCGACCGGAAATGACTCTCCTGTGAGCGCTGCTTCGTTAACCTCCAGTTCTTTGCATTGAACTATTCTCATGTCGGCACACGCGACATCTCCAACGTAAACTGAAACCACGTCACCTGGGACGACAAGCCTCGCATCGATTTCCGAAGGTCTGCCGTTTCTCGTTACGACGGCCTTCACTGATACGCTCCGTCGCAGAGCCCGAACAGTCTTCTCCGCATTGTACTCGTTGTAGAAGCCCAGGATGGCACTGAGGAGGATCATTGCCAGTATGACTATTGATTGCTTGAGTTGGCCGAAGAAGCCAGCCACAATAGCGGACGCGAATAGAATTCCAGACACTGGATTCTTGAATTGTCTTAGGAGAACCTGCGTCCAGCTGACGCCTTTCTCAGGCAGTTCATTATGTCCGTATTTCTCGAGGCGTTGCTGCGCCTCTTGCTCAGACAAGCCATGTTCGCTTGTTCCAAGGGAGCCATACGCGTCGGTCGGGCGGAAGGACCAGTAGTCCTTGCGGAGCTCTTGCGCTTTCTGTTTCGACAACAGCGTCGCGTCCGTCTCGATTTTCGCAGTCGCCCAAGTCAACTACGATATAGGCATTCTGTTGTCTCCCAAGACGCGAGTTGCCAATGGCATATTCTCGCCTCAGGTAGGTTCCTCGCGGATATCTACTCTGTCAATCCTTGGATAAACGCCCTTGATTGTACTCTCCAAGTCCGTAGAGATATCATGTGCTCGTTTCATGCTGAGCTTCGGGTCAAAGCGGCACCGTAGCGCCACGTGAAATCTATCTCCAATTCTGCGAATCCTGATTCCACGAACTGCCTTGATCTCGGGGAAGCGTTTTGCGGCATGTTCGATGTACCACTTAACTTCGGTTCCGCCTCCCTGCAATTCTCTGGATATGAGATCAGAGGCAGACTCCATATGAATAGTGACCTCTGAGATGTTTGGGTTGGCTGCCTTCAGCTTCTTCTCAATCTCATTTGAGATCTCGTCTGCATGTTTCACAGTCACATTTGCGCCAACTTCAAGGTGGAAGTCAAGACACAGTTTCTCATCGATCCTTTGAACGTGGACGTTGTGGACGCCTCTGGATCCGGGCACCCCGTCAGCAATTTCCTTCACGAGTGTCCGAACGTCCTCTCGACGATGTCCATGCGGATCTGTTTGGACAGTCACTCTGGCCTTGGGCAGAATGTGCCTTACTTCGCGTTCAACCTTTGAGGCGATTCGATGAACGTCCTCGAATCTGAGGTTGACATCAAGCGAGACATGGAGGTCCACATCGCACCTCTTTCCGGTTATGCGCACCGTTACTAGGTGGCAATCCCTCACGTCACTTATCGTTTCAACCCTCTTTCTGATTGCCCGGGCGATCTCTTTCTCTGAGCGCTCAACAAGAGGAATAGGCAACCGTTGCACCTCGCTAAGATCCAGATAATCGAGCTAGTAGACCAACGGTATTAGTCGTTTGGTTTCACGCACTTGCTTCAGGTACTAGGCTCCGAGTCCTTTCAAAAGCATCTCTTCCTAGCGTTTCGTCTTAGAACAGGTTGTAGACCGGCGAGCAGAGGCAGGTTACTCCTCCATCCCCTTTGTAGAACTCCGACACGTCAACTTCAACAGGCATGAAGCCTGCTCCCTTGAGCTTCATGGCGGTCTTGGGAAAGCCAGAAGGGATAATCACTCTGCTGTCCCCTACGTACAGAGCGTCCGTAGCATAAGCCTCCTCGAGCGGTATGGTGATGAATCGAAAGCCGGGAAATGACTTTGGGTTGACCAAATCGGGCGCTATGATCATGCTTCCTTTGCTCAGATAGGAGCAGCCACAAAGAAGATGCATGAGTCTCGTCTTCACTATCTTCACTTGGAGACGATCCAGACACGCGGAAAGCTGCCTGATGCCATTCTCGTTTGTTCTTTGAGATTCTCCGGCGAAAAGGCCTTGATCTGTGATTACAATATCTCCTCCCTCCAAAGTGCCCGGGGTTTCGATGCAATGCGTCGTTCCAATTCTCACTCTCCGATCGGCGAGATCTTCAAGCAGTGCTTTCTCTTCTCCTCTGCGACTTGCTTCACCGAATCTGCCGATTACAGTTCGACGTGACCCGACCATTGCAGGATCCTGCATGAAAACAGAATCAGGGAAATCCTCCAAAGGGCTCAGTTCAATAACACGTAGTCCTGATTCTCTCAGAGTTGAAACGTACTGCCTATGCTGTTCCTTTGCAAGGTCCAAGTCAATACTTGTCTTGGCTGGATTCGCCGAAACGCATTTGACATACGAATCAGCTGGTGGACGAACTAGTACCGTTTCGAACAGCCTGCCCGTTTCGCTCAATCCAGCTGGTGATGATTCACGAATTGCCTCGCTGAACCCGACCAGGGTTCATTCTAGGACATGGATGTTCTTCTTCCCGCAGATTTCCTTAAGGACCTTGGGCCAGACCGTAACACTGACTTCCCCTAAGTGAGCCTTCTTGAGTAGTATCATGTATGTGCGCGACTGTCCGATTCCTCCGCCAATGCTGAGCGGAAGCTCGCTATTGATGATTCCTTGATGGTAAGGCAGCTTGAGGAAATCTAGCTGGTGAGAGATTTCCAACTGTTTTCTGAGGGTATCTGCATTCACCCGGATGCCCATTGACGTGAGTTCGTGTCGACGTTTCGTCACCGGATTCCAGGCTAGGATGTCGCCGTTGAGGCCATGCATGGTTCTTCCGTCGTCCGACTTGGTTTCGGTAACCCAGTCGTCGTAGTCAGCGGCGCGCATCTCATGTGGGTAGCCGTCTTTGAGCACCCAGCCAATCCCGATGATGAAGACTGCTGGGTATTTCTGCAGGATCGCTGTCTCGCGCTGCTTGCGAGGCAAGTCCGGATACATGTCCAAGATTTCTTCGGCGTGCAAGAACTTGAGTTCGTCAGGTAGGCTAGGATACTTGTCTGTCTTCAGCTGGGGAAAAAGCTTCTGTACGTGGGTTTCAGCGCCCTTGAGTACTTTCCAGATCTTCCTAACAGTGTCTTTTAGGTAGTCTAGGTTGCGTTGGTCCGCTGTGATGACTTTCTCCCAATCCCATTGGTCCACGTAGGCGCTGTGGTCGTGGTCGAGGAAGTAGTCCTTGCGCACTGCGTGCATGTCAGTGCATAACCCTTCGCCAACTTTCATTCCGAACTGTTTTAGCGCGACTCGCTTCCACTTGGTTGCGGCTTGCACGATCTGGGCATCAATCGGATGCTTGTTGTAGTCGTTCGAAATATGGAACTGAATCGGTGTGCGTGAGCCATCGCGATCGAGCATGTCGTTGACGCCGCTCTCAACGTCTACAATCAGGGGGACCTGAACCATCATCAGATTCAGCTCTTTGCACAGGTTCTCCTCGATGTAGTTCTTTGCCGCAAAGATGGCCCTCTGCGTGTCCTTACGGTCCAGAAACGAGTTGTAGTCTCTGGGTAGGATCTTCTCCAACTCTTCATAGTTGCCAACACCTGGACCAGCTAGGTCCGCTTTCTTATTCGCCATTAGTCCCTACACTCTACCAAGACTCTCTTCAGCCTGTAGATGTCCATGAATCTCCAGACTGTTGCTCAGGTAGACTTGTCTGGTTTGGTTGCAGCTCTGAAAGATAGTTAAAGCTGTTACGGCCTGACGCCACTAGCTGCCTGGTCGTAAGCATACTTCTCGCTCAGGACCCTGTCGAATGGAGCCTTCCTTGAGGGGCATCTGTTTCTCTGACACAGCTGGCAGCTGATGAAGGTTCCCTCTGTCGGAAAGATGATTCCGGAGATTGATTTCCGGGGCACCATCATTAGATTCTGGGTTAGAGTGACGCCGATTGTGTCTCTGACGTGACCAAGGAGCGAGAACAGTTCCCTCTGTTGCTCTATGGGCCAGTCCAGCTGACCCGGACCCATGTTTGACGTTGTCTCAAGCCCGTACTGCTCCGAAATGTGTCGCTGAAGATGCTCTAAGCCGGATCCTAGCGCGAGATCTCCGATGGTCTCAAGGACGAGTCTCCTTGTGATGCTCTCAGATGAACGTGCCGTGTTCTCCAACGAGTCCCCAATGGTCAGGATGTACGGAAAGATTCTCTCTATGCGCTCCAGATTCTTGGCCAGCACACGACTTCTGAACTCTATGCCATCGATCTCTATCCTATCCAAACTGCGCTTGTTAACATACGCTTCGCCATAGATGGCTTGAGTGTGGATCAGTATGACCGCGGTCTTGAAGACATCCTCGACTCCAAGTGTCTGCGATCTTCCCTCATCCAGCTTCAGTCTTTCCAGAGTCCTCTCGACGCTCAACTCGACGGGGAAATCGTCCAACACATGAGGATTCAATTCGTAGACCTCAGTTTCTGATCCAGGCTCTTAAGAACCGGCATACATCGTCTCTTAACTTGTGGACACCACTCGATACGTAGTCCTCGCAGATCGAGTGGGTTGCGCTCATAAACCTGTAGCTAATTCTCTGGAAAGCCTGAAGTGAAGGTCTCGAGTATCACACTTCTCCCGGCTGGATTGCAGACAGTGAAGTGGGTAACTCGCAAGAACGTTCATGTGGATAGGGTCGCATGCCCGTGGTTGATTAGACGATTCGTCGACCCGAAAGCTGAATTCCTCTTTGCACCTCCGGACAAGATACAGGAAACGGTCGCAAGAGACGGCGCCATTCCCTTTGATGCTGAAGGTGTGGAGCTCGGTCACAGGGGAGAGAAATGCAGCTTTGACGCGATAATCGAGAAGTACAAGCTCAATGATCCTGCTATCTTGGAGCTCGCGAAAATCGTCAGAGCTGCAGACACAAACAGAACTGACACTGCACCCGAGAGCATCGGCCTAGAAGCCATTGCAGCCGGCTCGATGATGATCGCAAATGATGATCATGAAGCCATAGAGAAGCAGGCATACCTCTACGACGCTCTCTACGCATACTGCAGACTTCGGCTGATCAAACAGGAGTATACAAGCGAAATTGAGAAGCTGGATTCGAACCAGAAGAGAGAGTTTCTGAGAAAGAAAGTAAAAGAGGGCGCACCATGACTTCGTCCGCACGAGTTACCGGGCTTCTGTTCTGGACGCTTTGCATCGTCGGCTTCTTCGCAATACTCAGTTCGACAATGTCCAAGGACCCGGTGCTGAACCCGTTTGCGCACGCATTGGGTACACCGGATTCACTAATGGGGTTCGTCGCCTCGGCCTCCACCATCCCCGGCATACTGGCGAGCCTACCTGCAGCCTCGCTCTCCGACAGACTTGGCAGAAGAAAGGTTCTCTTTGCATCCGGGATAGTATTTGCTTCGGCACCATTTCTGTATCTTCTCGTGAACTCGTGGTGGCAACTCGCACTCGTCAGGTTCTACCATGGCTTCGCAACAGCGATGTTTGTTCCGGTCGGGAATGCGTTTGTCGCAGAACTGTTCCCAAACAATAGAGCGGAGCGCATCTCCATCTTCTCCTCCGCGACCGTTGTAGGAAGAACGATCGCACCTTTCCTAGGCGGCTACATCCTGTTCGTGACAAACAACGGTTTCCATGAACTCTACCTCGCTGTAGGGATCGCCGGTATTGCAGCCTTCGTCACGGGATTGCTTCTCATGAAAGAGAAATCCCAGGCCACAGGAGCTGGCTTGAGTCTACCTAGAGCAGGCCCAGGACTCTTGGAAGGGTGGGCCTCTGTTGCAGGAAATCGGAAGACGCTGGTTGTGAGTTTGGTCGAAGCATCACAATACTATGCGTTCGGAGCAACAGAGTTCTTTCTCGTGGGATACCTCAGAGAGGTCGCTCGCTTCGACTCTCTGTCGCAAGGCATAATCTTAGGGTCTCAACTGGCGATGATACCATTGCTGAAGCCGCTTATGGGAAGACTGTCAGACAAGGCAGGTAGAACCATCCCGATAGTCACGGGATCGCTTGTTGGTGCATTCGCTCTCGGGATGATCCCATTCACTGTTCGTTTTCCCTTGCTCCTGTTAATATCGGTCCTTTACGGAATTGGTTTCTCCCTGGTGACCGCCTCGACTCCTGCGCTCGTCAGCGAGCTGACAGACAAGGCGCTTATAGGCACGGGCATGGGTTTCCTCGGCACAATCATGGACTTGGGGCAGACCTTAGGACCAATCATAACTGGGATAGTACTAGGAGTAGGCCTCGGGTATCTGGGCTCTTTCGCGTCGCTAACAGTGATACTGCTCGCAACTTGTGGGATATTCATCATATCAGGAGCCAGTAGAATCGCCGGCAAGAACCCCTAGTCTCCGATTAATACTGGGTGCCCGCAGCCGGTAATTGTGATCCTCTAAAGCTATTTCTTCAGTGGCTCCTGAATGGTATGGCGTGTGAGTCAAGCCATGCACGATACACTGGAAGACTTCAAGAAGTATCGCGAGAAGATGAACGCGAAGATACTGGCATCGGGCAACCAACAGATTCAACGATTCTTCCACCTAGATACGCGGGCCTACGAGTCAGGCGCGCTCTCGAGCAAGACGAAGGAACTTCTGGGCTTGGTGGCATCAGTTGTATTGAGGTGTGATGACTGCGTAACGTATCATGTGATCCGTTGCGTGGAGGAAGGGGTGGCATCCCCCGAGTTCTATGAAGCATTGAATGTGGCCCTCGTTGTTGGCGGCTCGATCACGATTCCCCACATCAGGCGTGCGGTTGAACGTCTCGAAGAATGCGAGCGTCTCAGAAAGACCAGTTGAGTCGAAACGATGCTAAGGTGCCTGATCACACAATCATGACAACCTACCTTGGGAGCTGATTGCCCATCAACCTCATCGATACTCATGCACATCTACAGTGGCCTGCATTTGACAAGGACAGAGAACAAGTCATCGAGAGAGCGTTCGCGACTGGTCTGAATACGATTGTCAGCATTGGATATGATCTGAGCGCAAGTCGTGAAGCTGCCAGAATCGCAAAGAATCACGAGGGCATATACGCGGTCGTTGGAATCCATCCACACAATGCAAAAGCGATGAACGTTTCGACGGTCAACTTGCTTCGCGAACTTGCTCAGGATCCAAAAGTCGTCGCAATTGGGGAGATTGGGCTTGACTACTATCGAGACCTCTCCCCGAGAGCACGACAGAAGGAAGCGTTTGAGCAACAGATACGGCTCGCGGGTGAACTTGAGCTTCCAATAGTTGTCCATGATCGCGAGGCACACAACGATGTCTTGGAAATGCTACGCAGATTCGGCAAAGATTCGAAGGGAATTCTCCACTGCTTCTCCGGCGACTTGAGCATGGCTGAAGAGGTCATTGAGATGGGCTACTTGATCTCGATTGCAGGGCCTGTGACATACCCTAATGCGAGAAGGTTACACGAGCTCGTTCAACGTCTGCCGGGTGAATCGATTATTCTTGAAACCGATTGCCCGTTTCTTCCGCCTCAATCGAGACGAGGAGAACGAAATGAGCCCCTGTTCGTGCTGGAAACTGCGCACAAGGTTGCGGAATTGAAGGGAATGCAGTTGGATGAGCTGGTGGAGTTGACTTCACGGAATGCAAGAGGCATGTTCCGGTTTCGTTAGAGAATCTGTCTCGACAGGAACTCTACGAGGGGGAGTTCCCTAAGATAGGGATCCTCTTTCGTAGGTCCTCGATGTTCTTTCGCATTTGCTCCGCACCTGTCTCCGGGTTGTCGTCTTGTGAGGGCTCACTTTTCAGGGTCTTTGGTGAGGTCAGGCCCGTGCTTCTTCGAAGCGAGTTCTTCCATTCGTCCGGCACATCATTCGAGGGATGGACTTCGAGGAGTGACGCAGCGATGAGAGTCCAACATCTTGCAACGTTCGCAGGATTGTATCCTCCTCCCCCGACTGCAACGATTCTGCCCGAGGCAAACTCGTGAGCGAGCTTGTGCAATGTTGTGATGATTTCTTCGTATGTTCGCGTGGTTAATCTGAGGTGAGCCAGCATATCGTCCGCATGCGAGTCGGCTCCGCATTGGACAATGATGAACTCTGGCTTGTATGCTCGGACCAGCGGTGGAACGATCTCTCTGAAACCCGTGAGGTAGGGATCGTCCCCGGTTCCTGGGAGTACTGGGATGTTGATCTTGAGGCCTTCCGCGTCTTTTTCTCCTGTCTCGAATGTGAATCCCGTGCCAGGAAACAGGTACCGTCCGTCCTCATGTAGATCAACGTCGAGAACGCCGGCGTCGGCGTAGAACCCGTACATCACGCCGTCGCCATGATGTGCGTCCATGTCGAAGTACATGATCTTTTCAAGATGGTGCTTCTTCTTCAGATAGGCGATTGCTACGGCTGGGTCGTTGAAGACACAGAACCCTGACGCCCTGTCTTCGTGCGCATGATGGAGGCCTCCGGAAATGTTCATCCCGTGATCTGCTTGACCTTTCATTACTGCATCTACGGCATCCAGAGTCGCGCCAACGGTCATTGCTGATGCTTCATAGACTCCCTTGAATGCTGGGGTGTCGCCGAGATCCAGGAGACCGTGTCCCACTTTGCTCATTCGTTTCACAAGGCCAACGTATTCTTCCGTATGGAACAGTCTTACCTCTTCCTCGGTCGCGACACGTGGTGGAAGCACTATGATGTTCTGGTCGTCAATGAGACCTTTCGCATGTGAGAGCTCGTAAGTCAGCTTCAGCCGAACTGGTGCCAACGGGTGGTCCGGGCCGAAATCGTATCTTAGGAAGTCGTCGCTGTAGACATAGGCGAGACGAGGGCTCACTAATCTCGCATCCTATGATTCGTAGTCCTTCCTAGGCAAGTCGAATGTAATAGCCCTATGGTGCTCCGAGGACTCAACGAACCTGCGGATAGCCGAGTGTTCGATCGAAAAGGAGCATCATGCCCGCGTTGATCGCGTAGTAAGTCGTCAGGTACGGGTAGCCATATTTCTTGATTCTTCTCAAGGACGTGTACGCTATCATCTTGGGATTGAAGAGGATTGGACCTTGGTGTCTCATCTTCAGGCTAAGTGTGACATCCTCGGAGAGGACTCTGTTCTCATCGAATCCGCCAGCATCCCAGAACGGACCTTGTCGGTAGGCACAGTTGAACCCCGCGACATGAGGGC
>Ga0315282_10003973_pt1 | contig 26145 bp, 20 predicted proteins | sample YL17G07_20_MG_FD_203693 | JGI IMG/M metagenome (GOLD analysis project Ga0315282, IMG submission 203693) | Sediment microbial communities from Yellowstone Lake, YNP, Wyoming, USA - YL17G07_20 | ecosystem: Environmental > Aquatic > Freshwater > Lake > Sediment | place: USA: Wyoming | collected... | reverse complement strand
GCCGCGCACGCCGGGGCGTTGCTCGGGTGCAGGCTCATCCAAATGTTGGTAGGGGATTCCTCGCTCACACGCGTTTATTCACATATTGATGTCACTGTATTAGGCGAGGCTCATTAAAAAACGCCGAGGCCGACGCCAAGCGCAGCGAAGAGGAGATACGACTCCTGCTGGAAAGCTTCATTTCGGCGATGGCCGCCGCGCTGGACGCTCGGGACGGGCTGACCGCAGGCCACTCTCACCGGGTAACCGAGTATGCCATCGGCATCGGCCGCGCCATGGGACTGCCGCACGACCAGCTTGAGCGCATACGGCTGGCCGGGATGATTCACGACATGGGGAAACTGAACACGCCTGACGCCATCCTGAAAAAGCCGGCCTCCCTGACGACGGAAGAATACGAAGTCATCAAAATGCACCCCGCTTATACGCGCTCAATCATGAAGAACCTCCGCCTCCCCCCCGGATTGGAGGGGTTGCCGGACGACGCCGGTATGCACCACGAAAGGGCGGATGGCACGGGTTACCCCAACGGACTTCAGGGTGACAGCATTCCGCTCGTGGCACGCATTCTCGCAGTGGCGGACGCCTTCGATGCCATCACCTCCCAGCGCCATTACCGCGATGCCCGCGGCCCGGAATTGGCCATCAATGAACTGCGCAACGGAAGCGGCACCCAGTTCTTTCCGGAATGCGTCCAGGCATTCGAAAAGTATTTCGAGGCCGAGCTGAAGGACCGTTTCCGCCCCGGCGCGAACGGCGAGGGAGCGTCAGCCTGACCTGAATTCCCCCCGAACGAATCGTATTACCGGTATCGCCGTTTATCGCCCCCCTCACCCCACCCCCTCCACTTCCTTGATGGCCAAAACCTGTCCCGGATTACACCCCTCCTCTCCCCGCCCTCTCCTCCCCGCTCGCGCGGGGAGGAGAGGGAACATGCGTGTAACAAGCGCCCGTAAGGGAGAGGAGGGGACGCCCTCCAAGTCATGAGCGGATTGGCCGAAAGCCCGTAAAAACCCCTCTGCACTACGCTGCAACAGAATTCAGAAATGAAGTATCGCCGGGCGGGCGGCCTTCGCTACTTGAAGGACGATTTCATGTCGCCCGCGAACCCCTCTCCACCACCCTTCTTCACGAAACGCGAATTTGCTATTAGCTCCTTCAGCCTGGCCTCGTAGGCCGCCCCGTCCATCGGGATATCCACCGGCTTTCCGCTCAGCGACGAGAATATTATCGCGTTGGCGAATTCGACCGAGTTTATGCCCTCCTCGCCCGGGGCGATCAGGGGGGTGCCGTCAAGGATGGCCCCGATGAAATTCCGGGTTATGGCGGCGTGTCCGCCGCCGCCGCCATGGACCGGAACCTCCACATCCCATGTCCCAGGAGCCCCGAAGAAATCATCGGTGGTGCGGTTGAATTCCGCCGTGGATACCTCGTTCCGCGTGAACGATATCCTCCCATGCTCCACCACCAGCTTCCCCCGGTCGCAGGCTATCTCCAGCCGCATGGTTCCCGGAGCCTCTCCCGTCGTGGTCATGAACATGCCGGTGGCGCCGTTCGGATATTCCAGGTAAGCGTTGGCCTCGTCCTCCACCTCGATGGAATGGTATTTCCCGAAATAGCAGTGCCCGGAAATGCGTGAGGGCATTCCCACCGTCCACTGCAATATGTCGATGTTATGCGGGCACTGGTTCAGGAGGACACCGCCGCCCTCCCCCTTCCAGGTCGCCCTCCAACCCCCGCTGGCGTAATAGGATTCGGGCCGGAACCAGCTGGTCACTATGAGGCTGATCCGTGTAATCGGCCCCAGTTCCCCGTTCTTCACCAGTTGCCGCACTTTGATGTTCAACGGCTCGGTGCGCATCTGGAACATCGCACCGAATACGGTCTTCGGATTCGCCCGGTGCGCGGCAATCATCCGCTCGCAATCCGCCTTGTGAACGGAGATGGGCTTTTCGGAGAGGACATGAATGCCGTTCTGGAAGGCATCAATCGCGACCGTCGTGTGGAAGTAGTGGGGAGTGGCAACAATCACCGCGTCCACCTCGCCGGAGCGCAGGAGCTTTCCGGCGTCCTCGAATCTGCTCACGCCGCTGAACCGCTCCAACTGGGCGGGCCGCACGTCGCAGACGGCCACCAGCCGGGCCCGCGGAACCTCGCCCTTGAGGAGATAGTCTGCATGGAATCCTCCCATAGAGCCCACCCCCACCACTCCTACACGCACTTCCTTCGACATCTGTCGTCCTCCTTTTGCAGACCCCAGGCCTAGGCCCGGGGCTTCTTTCTTCCCTCCAACCCACGGACTTAAGTCCGTGGCTTCCTGTTTCAACCAAGCACAGAAAGCGCCTTCTTTTCTTCCCTACCACGGGTTTAAACCCGTGGTTAGCGAACGATATACTTCGGAACCTCGCTGGCGGGGCGGCCCCGGTCATCCAGGCGTTTCCTAGACCCCCGGGCCAGCTTCGCGAGCAGCCGTGCGAACTCTCCCTGACCCATGGGAAGCCTGACATCCGTACCCTCCATCGCGGAAAACACGATTGCATTCGATAATTCCACCTGGCGTATTCCCTCCTCGGCCGGAGCCACCAGCGGAGCGCCATCCAATATTGCGTCAACGAAGTTGGCCACCACCTCCGCGTGGTCACCCCCGCCGCTTCCGGCCGGTATGTGCGCCTTCCAGTAATCAGGCGTCTCATAAACGGCCCTTGATTTCCTGGCAAAGTCGCTTGCGGAAACCTCGTTGCGCAGGAAAGTGATGGTCCCCCGTTCAACCGTGATATGCCCGCGGTCGCCGGCTATCTCCAGCCGGTTCACTCCGGGCGCCTCCCCCGAGGATGCCACGAAAAGCCCCGTCATTCCGTTCTTATACGAAAAAAAAGCCGTGACGTCGTCCTCAACCTCGATGGGATGGTAACGGCCAAAACCGCAGAAACCGCGGACTCGTTCCGGCATGCCAAACAACCACTGCCAGATGTCCAGGTTATGCACGCACTGGTTGGTCAGAAGCCCGCCGCCCTCCCCCTTCCAGGTCGCCCTCCATCCGCTGCTGGCGTAATAGGTGTCGGTCCGGAACCAGTCAGTGGCGGTCCATTGGACACGCCGGAGCGGACCCAATTCCCCCGCCTTGATAAGCGAACGAAGTTTGCGGAAAATCGCGTAATTCCTCATTTGGAACATTGCGGCGAAAACCAACCTGGAATGCTTCCGATGGGCCGCTGCCATGCGCAGGGCATCGGCCTTGTGGACCGCCACCGGCTTCTCCGTCAGGACGTGCAACCCGGCCCCAAGCGCATCGATGCTGATGGGAGCGTGAAAATAGTGTGGTGTGGCCACCAGGACGGCATCAACGGCGCCCGACCGTATCAGTTTCCTGCTGTCGCCGAAAACCGGGATGTTACCCCAGCCCTTTAATGCCTCGGGGCGCACGTCGCAGACGGCCGCCAGCCGGCACCGTTTCACCTTCCCCTCCAAAACCGAACGGGCGTGCCAGGAACCCATGCTCCCGACGCCAATGATGCCCAGGCGCACGTCACCCCCAGCCCCCTTCCCCGCCCCGCGTTTAGCCATAACAGTGAAAGCCATTATATTATATGGGTGCCTTCACTGGTATTCAGCGTTATCCGGTCAGTTCACGCTGACGCGATAACATACGCACCCGGAAGAATTCACGTAGACGTCCCGGATGGTCCACCGTAGCCACCGGGAATTGGAAAGCGGGCTTCCCGTCCCCGGTACGCTCGTGAAGGTTCCCGGCGGCGTTGTGGTCGTCGCCGTGGAGTAATATACGATGACGCCGGGAACCGGCGCGCTGGAACCGCACAACATGCTGCTGGCCACCTCCGGCACATAGGAAGTCCCCATCGGAACCGCGTCCGTGATAGTGAAGGAATACGCCGTTGAAGTTGAATAATTGCTCCAGCATATCTGGAATTGCACCGTGTCTCCGGAAGCCGCCACAGTCAGCTTCCTGCGTTTTTCCAGCTTCACATCCGCCGCAACAACCAGGGTGGATGCGACCCCTGATATCGAGCCGTCATACGTGTCAATGGCAATTATGGTTTGCACCCCCAATACGGAAAAGCTGACGTTAACGAACACTTTCACGCCGCAGTTCGTTCCGCATCCGTTCCATGTGTAGTTATATCCTTCCATCGCCGCCCCCTGTATTTTCGCGCCGGGGTCAGTTGAGGTGAACGAGGTGGTGCCGGCGTAGTTTGTCATGGTTGTTCCGCCAGATTCAACGACTATGACCGTTATCCAGAAGTTCTGCCCGAGGTAGACCACCGGGGGCATGATTATGTTGTAATGCGTCCCCGTTTGGAGGAATGGCGCCGTATAGCCCTTCTGCGTGTTGAGGCAAATGATGTGCTGGACGGTGACCCTGCTCGTCGAGCCAATCACGTTTACCCGGTAGTTCCTCGTGTTACCCTCCGCCGCCAGGTCGGAGAGCTTGACGAATGAGACGCATTGGTCCGGCCCGCTCGTGGTGTAGGTCGCTGAATAACCGTCGTTGGACACGCAACGGATTCCTGTCCCCTGCTTGGGACAGTAGACGTTGATGGTCTGCACAGCCGGGTCGCACGACCCACCCAGGGTGAGGTAGGCATGGTGGAGCCAAAACTCATAGCCGGACTGATATCCGTCCGCTGAGTGCATCACCGAACCCCCGGAGTTGTCGATGTAAAGCTGCCCTCCATGCAGTACTTGAATCGGCCCCCCGGAAACAAGCTCGACCTTATATAGCCCCGTCGTTGAGCTATTGAAGAATGTACCCTCCAGGTCGTAAACCCGCGGATTGTTTGCTGCAGCTATGCCGGCTTGGACCGTTACGATGGCGCTTGCCATCACCCAGGTTCCGGAAGTCCCGTTGAGCCAGGCAACCATGGGAGCCGTGGCAATGGTGTTGTCGGGATAGTAGCGCCACACCCGGACTTTCGCATCCGTGGCACCCGTGTTGCCGATGACCACCTCGGCGTTATACGCCCGCCATCCCACGTATCCGTAAAAGTTTCCCGGCGCAACCTGCGTGACGTTTCCGGACTCGCGGGCCGGCATGTAGGTGGCGAAATTGTTTCCGCATGCCGTGGGAGTGACGGCTGAATTACAGGTGGTGGTCAATATGTTCATCGCGTGGTCCACTATGAGCCGACCGACGGAAGATACCGTGCGCCATGGCCCCTCATCGGCAAGCGGTGTGCCAATGTCGAAGGCCTGGCTTTCGGGTCCTATCTCATAAGTGCGCTGGTGTTCCCAGGCAAGGCCCGTGCCGTCCCATTTGAATAGATGAACCGTGGTGGCCAGGTCCGAGTCAAATGTGCCGTAGGGATTCACGCCGGTATTCACGAGGCCGAGGCAGTCGCCGCAGCCCGCGCGATATCGTTTATACATGTAATGCATCAGCCCCACGTAGTTCAGGGTGGTGGCTGGGGCCGGGGTATGGTTGTCATCGCGCCCTCCGCTCTCAACGGCCTCGATGTGCGTCAGCAGCTGCCAGAGGACCGGCGAATTGGATGTCAGCTTGTAAATGAAGTTGGCGGGCCAGGTCGGACAGGTGCCCAGCCAGTCGGTCGGCTCGTAAACTGCCGGGACGCGTTCGGATTTACACCCCGCCGTACCGCCGCCCGAAACTCCGGCGCCGCCGGGGAAACCTCCGATACAGTCACCGATGAGCGTTCCAATCGAAGCGCTGACGCCGCCCGTTGTCGCCCAACCCGCGCCCGTGTATTGGAGGCCGCGAAGTTCGAACTGGGTCTTCCGGTTCAGCGGGAAAAAATCGACGAGGAAACCGGGACACTCCCCCTTGTAGGCGTGTATGCCTGAGGCGGCGAACGCGACATAACTTATGTAGGTAGTCGGAAGGATTATGGGCGCCAGGTGGGCGAAATTCGCCACCTGGCCGGAATAACCCGTTCCCCCCACTATCCGCGAGTGTCCGTATTCGAGCAGGGAAACCGTGTTGATGGCGGTGGTTCCGTCCATCGTGTTCGGCCTCACCTTGGCCTTCCAGCGCAGGACCAGGGTCATCTCCGGAGGCATGTCCAGCTTCCACGTCAGGACGGTGGTCGTCCCGCTCAGGTACCTTCCGGGGCTTGCCGGAGCGCACCCGCTTGGGGTCATCGTCCATCCGGTGCAGGGGTCCTCGAATCCGCAATCCGCGTCCCATGGCGTCAGTTGCGATGGGACTGAATCCCATATCCTGACGTCCCACCAGGTCTTCTGGGAGGAAACGTTCTTCATGAAAATCGAATAAATCATTTCGTCGGGAGACTGACCATAGGTCGGGGAAAAGAGGACGTCGTTGTCACCGAGCTTCCAGAACAGGAAGCGCCGCACCACGATAGTGGGAGGCATTGTCACCGCCAGGTCGCGGCAGTCCTGCACCGCCTTGTTGAAAAAAACGGTGGCGCTGTTGTAGAGCCTTTTCCCCTCGGGGGCCGCGACGTCACCCGAGCCCGACTCGAACGAGTCTCCGTTGCCCCAGTCGACGGTCAGCTGGAACGTGATGTCGTCGGTTGGACCCCCGGTTGTCGCAAACGGTCCGGCCACCGTCCAGCGCAGTTTCATCGGGGACCCCGGCAGGGGGTCCCATCCTGAATCCGGGGCCGGGCTGGCGCTTCCCGCGAGGTAGTGCGTATAGGGGGGCTGTGAATCGATTACGACAAAGCTCTGAATCGGGTTCGTCCCGGGCCGGCCGTAGGTAATTGTGTAGGTGATGGCGTCCCCCGGAGCGGCCGTATCCCGGTCGCCCTCTTTCAGCGCATAAACGATGGTGCGTTCGCCTCCCGAGGTATCAACCCAGGGAACCTTCGTTCCATAGTTATCAGTGATGGAACCCCAGTAGGTACCCGGCGATTTAACGGGAAACCCCATCCGGACCGAGGAGAGGTCCGTCGGGCAGGGGGCAATGTCGACGTAGACGTCGATGGTGAAGAAAGCTCCGCAAGCAGGAGTTCCACAAAGGTCCGCGCACCCGGAAACATCAATCGATGTTCCGGCCCATGTCCAAGCGGGGTAGGAACCGGAATTCTCGCTATAAGTTCCCGCCCAAGTCATCGTGTACAGTCCGGAATCGGTCGCGCCGCACCGGGCCTTCCAATAAACCCCCGCAAAATCTGCTTTGGCGGCCGTGCCGAAGTTGACCAGGGTCAGGCCGACGATGTTTTCGGCGCCGGCCCCGCACCCCTCGCATATCCAGACGTCGAACGAGCAGACTTTCACCTTCAGCCAGTTGGGAAAGACGATTCCGCTGGCGGGAACGGTCGCGTTGTCCCACATGTCCACGAGGTCGATGTCGGCGCGTGCGCCACCGGCTCCGACCAGTCCGACCAGGAGCAGGAACACCCAGGGAAGCTTGCCCATCTTCCTCCTTATGCCAGCCGTTCCCATGAACGCCTAACCCAAATACGGCCTTCCGCCTCCCCCGCTTTAGGCTATAGCCGCCGGCCTCCCCGTGCCTACCCCCCTCCATTGCCTTTTCTTGCACATTTGTTCACCTAATTATCCATTTTGTCCTATATGCGTGAAAGCGCTCCCCGCCTGTATTCACCGGGGGTAACCCGCTCCAACCGGCGGAACGCCCTTATAAAGGAGGGAACCGAGACAAAGCCGACCTCGCGCGCCACCCTTTTGACCGGCAAATCGGGGTCCCTCAGGAGGTCCCGCGCCCGCTCCATGCGGAGCCGCAGGACAAGGCGATGGGGCGTTTCCCCGGTAAGCCGCCGGTACCGGTGGCATAGCGCCGACACGCTGCATCCCAGCGCCCGGGCAAGCCCGGGAAGCGTAATCTTATTGTCGATGCGGGATTTGATGAATTCCTCGATCCTGGCGGTGTAACCACCGTATGCTCCCCCGCGAACTTCCTCGCCGCCCATCCTTGCGTCCCTGCTGACTCCCCCTAACATGCTAAAAAGGGCGCCCAGTGCGTAGATTGATGCGAGGCGGCCGGCATTCGGACCGCCGTTTTTCACGTGCCGGTACAAGTCAGCCAAAAGGCGCACGGCTGCCTCGCCTGCTTGCAACGGCCGCCCCGCCAACGACGCTATTTCCGGAACCACCTTCAGCAATCCCTTCGAATTTACCTTGACCAGCAGTATGTTCGGAGGGTGCTTCGGATCCCCCCTTACGGCATGCGGGCATCGCGGGGGGAACACCGCCACCTCACGCTCCTTGAGCATGAAGGTCTTTCCCCGGGAAGTCATGATAAGCCGGCCGCGGTCAACGTAATATATTTCGGTTCCGGAGGGGTGGAAATGAACGGGCCACGAATAATCCGCGGGTTTCTCGGAGTAGGCGATCGTAACCGAACTTATCAATGGAAGCTGCGTGCGTTCCCCCTGGAACCTTTTATATAAACGCTCGTAACCGAAGACCCTGGGACCCCTATTTTTCACGGCACGTCATTCCAAGCTGCCACCCTTACCCCCGCATTTCCTTCCGGGCATCGATGAAAACCCTGGCGTTCTCCCAAACCCGCGGGGCATTCTCCCGTATGTTTTCCACCGGGGAAAGAATGAACCCGCCCCCGGCCGCCAGCGTTCGAATGACGCCCTTAACCGCCTTCCGCACATCCGCCGGCTTTCCCTGCTCCGCCGTCATGAATCCGTTCACGCCGCCCCAAAGGCAGACCTTACCTGCCAGCAATGCTTTCGCCGTTCCTTTTTCACCATGACAAGCGACATTATACGACTTCCGGCAGGGGATACAGTTGCGTGCCGGCGCCCGCTCCCGCCCCCTAACCGCTTTCGGCAGCGGTTCCTCCTGTGATGTATCACGATATTTTATGGCAGTCAGTTACAGGCCTCCGACCGGGCGGGAAACGGATAATGCTAAAGGGGTTTTCGCTTCCGACCGGCGGAATATACAGCCTGGAAGGCGACCGTGGACACGATGACCGCCGCCCCCAGCAGTGCAAGCGGCCCCGGCCTTTCCTCCCGGAAGAGCAGGAACACCCAAAGCGGATTCAGGACCGGCTCCAGAAGCCCGATGAGCGTCGCCCGGACCGCCGGAAGTACCCGGAGCGCCCTCGTGAACAAAACGTAGGATACGCCAACCTGGAAAATCCCCAGCGCTGCGACCACCGCCCAATCGCGGGGCGTCCCCGTTCGGAATGCTCCCGGGAAGCCGGTTCCCGCCGGTATCATCACCGCGGCGCACACGAGGAAAATAAGCGCGTTGCCGCACACCAGCCCGGGAGCCGCGCCTTTTCCCCGCAGGCGGCGGAGCCCCAGTATCGTAAGGGCATAGCACACTCCGGACAGCAGTGCGAGGACATTCCCCCTTCCGATGTCCGGCGAAAGCGCCGTGGCTTTTTCCCGGGCGGCGAAGAACAGTGCCAGCCCAACGCAGAAAAAAGCCATCGAAACAAAGTCCGACGACCGTACTCGTTCCCCCAGGAACAGCGGGGAAAGCAGGAGGACCCACAACGGTGCGCTGAACTGGATGAAGATGGTGTTCACTGCCGTGGTGGACTTCATGCCCCATACATAAAGGATAAACGTCCCCGCGAGCGACGCGCCGGGCCAGAGAATCCGCCATGACCAGTTCCGCCGGGCCTCTGGCATCAACAGAAGGATGGTCAGCGCCGAAAAGACCGCCCGGAATCCGGCAAGCTGCCATGGGCCGAATGAACACAGCTTGATTCCCGCCCCGCCCAGCGACATAAATACGCTGGAAACCAGCACCAGGTAAGCGGCCCGCGTACGCGAATCTACGGCCACCTATTCCTCAGCCGATGGCGGGGCTCAGCCCCGGCACAACTCCTTCCACGTCTCGATGAAAACCCTGACGTTTTCCCATGCATGCGGGGCATTCTCCCGTATGTTGTCCACCGGGGAAAGAATGAACCCGCCCCCGGGCGCCAGCGTCCGGACGGCCTCCTGAACGGCCTTCCGGACATCCTCCGGTTTTCCCTGCTCAATGGTCACGAAACTGTTCACGCCGCCCCACAGGCAAACCTTGCCCGCCAGTTTCTTTTTCGTAAGCGTAAAATCAGCCATCCGGTCCTGCACCGGATCCAGGCCAATTAGCGCGTCTATCCCCGCCTCCAGATACATGTCCAAAAGCGGCGTGTAGCAGCTCGTGGTGATGCATCCCAGCTTGGCGCCCGCCTGGTGGGCCTGCCCGGCCTCTTTCTTCAGCCAGGGAAGGACGAAACGGCGGTAATTTACCGGGGAGAGGAAATCGACCGTTTCATACCAGGACCTCCGCGTCAGCAGGTCCACTCCGGCCTCGAGGAGGATGGCCTCGCGTGCCAAGTTCCACGGCCCCAGGATGCCGAGAAGCTCCTCGACGAACTCCGGTTCCTCAATCGCCTTCATCGCCAGCTCCTCCATCCCGCACAGCCAGTTCGCCGCATCGAACAGGACGCCCCATTCGCCCACCGTCAGCAGGCCGTGCTTCTGCGCGAACTCCTTTGCGCGCCTTGCCTCTTCACGGAACGAGGCCAGGTCGGCGTCGGTGGGCGGCGCCAATATCCCGCGCAGGTTCGCCAGGTCCTCCCTCGTCGCAACAAGCCGCTTCGTGGCCCGGGGAATTATGTAGTCGTCGAACAGCGGAACCCTCATGCCGTGCACCCAGTCGTCCGTCACCGCCACCGTGGTGCTTAATTTGCCGGCGGGCAGGTGGTATTCCCGGTTGACTATCAGGCCTCCCCCGGGCGCGTCCGATTTCCAGTCCTTTATCCTAACCGCCGGCGCAAACCTCACTGGCAACCCATAGAGGTCGTAGGAATCATGGGTGGCGCGATTCAGGTTATGTGGCCTGACCGGTATTTCGACGAATACATCCAGCCCCATCTCCAGCGCCTTTTCGTTGAATTCATACTGGTCGCGGGTGCGCTTGCGCAGGGCCCCGAATATCATGAACGCGCACGGTATGTGGTCGGGAATCCTGCAATTCAGCGCGGCCATCATTCGTTCCCTTGAAGACATGTCTGCCATGCTATTTCCCCTCCAGTTTCCTGACCCAGTCCTCCAAACCCTTGTTGCCCGGATTTATGGCCAGAGCCAGTTTGTATGATATCAGCGCTCCCGCCCGGTCCCCCCGCGCATACTGGCAGTTACCCATCAGTTGCCAGGCCTCCCAAAAACCGGGGGTCGCCCGCGTCAGTTCCCCGGCCGCCTTCTGGGCGTCCCCGTAGTTTCCTGATTCGTAAAGCCGCCGCGCCTCCTGATATTCCGTTCCGCTTCCAGCCGGCACCCCGCCTGAATCCGGAAGGGCTTCCCAGGCCAGCACGGCGCGCAACTGGCTGTCGAAATCCTTCATGATTGACGCCAGTTCGAATTCGTCATCGGACTTGCGGCAATTTACCAGGCCGCCGCGCGAATTCTGGTCGCATTGCAGGCCGCTTGCCACAACCACCAGCGTGTCCGGCACTCCGACGTCATACGATACGTGCCACTTCCGGCTAATCTCAAAGCGGATTAGTTCCCCCACTTCCGGCCCCAATTTGGGCCTTTCCGTCCCCGCCTGAGCACTGGACTTATCGTGCATGTCCCTGAAACCTTCCACCTGCCTGCCCGCGAGTTTTCCGGGGCCCTTTGATATCTGGCGCGTGGCAATCATGTAGCCGCGCTCCTGCAGGACCTTTTCCACGACCGCCACGGCGGTCTCCATATCTCCCCTCATCTCCACCCCTACATTTTCGCTGGCCCTTTCCTTGTTGATTACATATGAGTAGACGGAACATCCTGAAAGCATGAATAAGGCCAACAGGCCGGCCAGGGGTTTCACCAGTGCTTTTTCCATCGGAATGGATTATTGCACAGGAGTGGACGCGGATTCAGCGTTCGTAGCCCGCCCTGCCTCCAGGAATGACTCCTCATCCGCCAAAATGGCGTCCACCCCGGATCCGCAAAGGGTGCGGGCCCGGGAAATCAGCGCGGCGGCCTCCCGGGGGGGCAATTTGCACATCGACCAGCGCACCAGTGTCTCCCCCGTAACATACCCCCGCCGTGCGGCCGTTCCATACCACGACGCCGCCTGGGCATATTCCCCGCGCCGAAAGTGGAAGTTACCAAGCCGGGCCGCCGGAAATCCCGTTCCCGACATGATTCGTTCCAGGTTGAGAAGGGCGTGTTCCACCTGGGCGAAAGTGCCCGCGGGCATCTTCCCTTCCAGGGCCGCGTTGAACATCAAGCCCTGGAGGGAATACACCGCATCGGTTCCCGGCAGGGTGGGAAGCAATTCGCCGGAAGCTGGTCCCGTTTCCCGTCCACCGCGCCGCGGGAAGGCCCCTCCGTCCACCAGGTAAACCACGTATCCCCCGTTGAGGCCATCCATCCTCTCGGGATACTGGCCTACGGAAAGATGCTGGCGGCAATAGGAGCGATATACCCGCAACTGCCGTTCGCTCCAGTTAAAAGGATGCCGGAGCGAATAGTATTGAAACACGATATCGATATTCTCCGAAATGGCCGACACCCCCAGCTGTTTCATCCTTTTGCCGAAGTATTCGGGTGTGGCGCTTTCCATGGCAATCTTCCAAAAAAGCGGGGTTTCCCCCTCCGCGCTTGCCCGAAATCCCCGGCAGGGCAGGAGAAGCGTCCTGCAATCATTCAACATGAACAGCCGGCCATCTGCGGGTACCAGCCCCGGCATTGACCGGGCCAGGTCGTAATAGCCGCTCAACCGCTCGGAAAGGCAGGCATTGCGGGTCTGCCCTCCCAGAAGGTATGGCCAGGGATTTCCCGCCCAGGCCCGGTCATCCACCCGCAGGTGGGCGGACATCGGAGAATACATCCGGGCGATTACCGTAAGCACCACGGCCGCGCCCGAAAGCAGTCTCGCCGCTTTCCCGGGTATTTCTCCCATTCCCGCGAGCAATAGCGCGGCCAGAACCCACGTAAGGGGAAAAGCGTAGCGCGGCACGTGCGAAACATGCAAAAGGACGAGATAACCGAGCAGGACGGCGACTGCCCTGTTCCGCATTGGCCGCGCCAGAAACGGGAGCGCGGCCAGCAGGAGAAGCAACCCGGGCAGGTCGGGGACAAGATGGTTGACGGCATTGGGAACCACGCTGGCGGCACCGTATCCCTCGGGGGCAAAAGAGATAAAGCGCATGACGGCCAGTTCCAGCTCGGTATTTCCCTTTCCCCATCCCAGGCCGTGGAACCAGCCCGGCGACAGCACCGGATACAACGGGTCGCCGGCCGCCAGCCAATTCCGAAGCGCCCAGGGGGCGAAGGGGACGGCCAGGAGCGCGGCCGTCATCGCCGTCACGCAGAGGCGGCGCCGAATCGAAAACAGCCGGGGCGCCAGGCCCGCGGCCAACCAGACCAGCATCGGCAGGAAAGCGGTGTATTTCACCGCCATCGCCATGCCCATCAGCGCGGCGGACACGGCCACCGCCCCGTTTCGACGGACCCGTTCCATGATTAAGAGCAGCGCGCCCACGGCCAGCGCCGCAACCGCAAAGTCGTTCTTTGCCTTGATGGCCGTTCCAAACACCAGCTGGCTTCCGGCCGCGATGATGACCGCGATCCATGCGAGCGTCTCCCCCGCCTTCCTCTTCACGAATCCATGGATAAGGGCAAGCCCGCACAGAAATTCCAGCGCGTGGACAAGCCGGGCCAGCGAATCGTTTCCCGCCAGCAGGGCCAGCGCCTGCGGCAGGTCCGCCGCCATCGGAAAAAAGGCCGAGACTCCGGCGGTAAACGGGTCGGCGACCATCCGGTGCGCATCCAGGAACTGTTTCGGAAGGGCCAGGTGGAAAACGTGGCAATCCTGGTCGGTTTCGGGCAGGAACCAGTAGGGAGCCACCTGGAGTATCAGGTAGGCCAGTGGAAGCAACAGCGGTAACGGCGGCCTCCTGGCCTCCCGAATAACCCGCCGCCAGTCCCCCAGGACTCCAAGCTTCAGCGCCAAATACAGGGCGGCGACGACAACCGGCAGGATGACGGCCGGATGGAACAGCCCGGCAAGGCCCAATCCGAGGAGGGCCGTGCCGATAACGGCAATCCCCAGCGGGAAGGAAATCGCGGCGCCCTCCAGGACATCAGCGGGAACGAATCCCAGCCAGCGCAGACACCCCTTTCCCGCCCCCGCCCCCGCCGCCGCGGGAATGGCCAGCAGCGCCACCAGGCCAACCGCCCGGCCCAGCGCCGCCGGCGTTCCCGGGCCGAACAGCGGGGCCGTGAGCGGGTATCCGATCCAGACAAAAAAGCAGGGTTTCCAGCCATTCAACCATTGCATCTGGCAGGCCTGGGCCACCACGAAGATTCCCCAGGCACCAAACAACAATCCCGGAAACAACCGGATGGATTTGGCCATCAGAATGATTATCCCCCAATTACGGACAAGTTCCCGCGCAGGTAGGACCGCACCATCACCAACCGGGAGGCGCTTTACGCCTTTTTTCCCTCCGGATTCGGGTCGCCGGGCCCCCCGACCCTTTCCCAGCTCCTTAGTGTAACCAACTCCTTTTTGTTCGTACTGACGAATTCCGCTATCGCCTCCAGCGCCTTGCGCGCCTGCGGTCCGGATGCAATGAAGACCAGCTTGTCCCCGCACGTGGCGCCAAGCGTGAGCAATCCCATAAGCGACTTTACGTTCGTGTATTTCTCCCCGTTCAGCAGGAAGTTATACACTTCCATGCCGTCGCGGTGCACGTATACCTGGCATTTGAATCCACTGGCGATGTTCGCCAGCGTCGAGGATGGCTGCATGTGAAGGCCTTTCTCCAGCCCCACGATTACATGGACATACTCCCAGCCGTTCCTTTCCAGCGACTCCCGTTCCTTCCGCCAAATGGGGGCGTAGTTGGCAATCCAGTCCTCGGCGGCTTTTGACGCTCCAATATCCTTCCCGGCCTTCTCGCTCTCAATCCACCGGTGCTTCTCTATCTCCTTCCTCTGCGCCTCCATATCCTCGTTGAATTTTGAGCGTTCCCAAGCCTTGCTAATACTCTTCATCCAGTCCGCCAGCGCCTCCTCGAAAAGGATTTTCCTTTGCTCGCTCTTCTCCATCTCCTCGAGGTGCTTAAGCACGGCATTGAGTTCGGGGGGAGTAAGGTCCTTCTTGCGTATATGGCTGAGGTTAAAATGGACCCCGTCCTGGGGCGTTCCTGGCGCGGGGGCGTTTTCGTCCGTCATGTTGCAGGGAATGTAGCGCGACATTCCCCCGGTGTCAAATTATGACCGGGATTATGCCGGATGGCCTGCTAATACTCATAACAATGCCTGCAATATCACGCCGGAATGTTGATATAATTCCTAAAAAGCGGGATTAGTTCAATGGTAGAACTCTAGCCTTCCAAGCTAGCCACGCGAGTTCGATTCTCGCATCCCGCTCGTTATACTTTATTGCATCCCTTAGGAAGGCTTGAGGATTCGATAAAAGCCAAGGTAGCTCAGTTGGTAGAGCACCGGTCTGAAAAGACCTCGAGGCGATTTTCCGGCGGTCAGTCCCCATCGAGTTTCCTTCACACCGTCAGCCGGTCTCTCTGAGGTCATGTTCCCCATACGACCCGAACCGACCCGGCCCGTCCCTAACCGGGGGCACTGTGGGGGCACTGAGGTTTTCCCGGGAAACATCAGGGAGTTCGACCGTGGAATATCTCCCCCGGCAGATATCGTGCGCCTATGGCCTCCTGCGTGCGCGTGTGCGGCCTTCGAGCGACATGGAACCTGACCGGGCGCGCCAGGTGCTTGAGCGCGTGCGCAAGCGGGCCGGATTCTCGGGATGGTGTCTCCGGCGGCTCGGTTTCGCCGTCAGCGGTGAAGGTTTCTGGTATCGTCGCCGATTGCCCGACGGCGGGACGACTACCCGATTATTCTGCTGGCCGTGGCGTCGCCGAACGAGGCGCCCTTGACAAACCGACCAAGGTGGGTTATAGTGGATTTGGTTACAGGTTGGCGCTCCGAATGGTGCAAGCGCCGACCTGCCGGGCGGGGCCCGGATGGGCAAAAAAAGCTTATCCGGGCCTCGCTCCGTTTTCGGAGGCCCGGCAACTGAAACGGAGGATGCAAGATGCGAAAAAGGACTGGCGGGCGGGGAACGGGGAAAGAAGTTCGCTTGCCCCTTCCGCTTTACGAGCGAGTTTCGGCGCGGGCGCTCAAGGAACAGCGGACCAGGGGAACAATAATTCTGCGGGCGATGGACCTGCTCGATGCGGGCGAGGTTGCCGGGGGGAAGCCGTGATTGGCGCGAGACCGCCCATGAGGCAAACCCGGCGCGAGGCGCTCGCGGTCGAGGATTTTCCGGGTTACGGGAACACGGCACACTCGGACGCGCCGACGGCGAGGAAAGATTACAGCGATATTTCGGTGGGGCTGCCCCCGACGGAACCCTCAGGCGGGAAGAAATTCGGCGACGTGGAGAAAACGATTAACCTTGTGGAGGTGAACGGGGTCGGCTTGCACCAGGGATTTCAGTGTGCGGCCGGACATATTTGGGCACAAGCCGATGGGACGATTTGCAAGGACTGTGCTTACGAAAGAAAACGGGTGAGAAACGCGGAGGAACAAAACAGAAGGTTTTCGCCGTTGTGGCGGCCGGGCTCGCGCCGGATGGGAGAGCAAGCGACGGCACCGGCCAGCTTTGAGGAACAGACTCCGGCCCAGCGGGACGCGGCGCGGGCGGCCGTCATCGAGCAGGTCGAAAAACTCCGGGCGGCCCGTCCCGAGCTGAGCGTTTCCGAAGCCATCGCGGCGGCCGGGGGTTTGTCGTGAGCGCGGTGAAGACGTTGCCGGAATTGATTGCCCTGTGGGAACGCGGCGCACCGCGCGGGCGTGACGGTGAACTATTGTGCGACGAGCACGGCTATAATTCGCGCGGCCTAAAAGTTCACAGGACGAAGCCTGGCACCGAATATTCTCCGAAGTCGGGGCCGACGGATGACGTGGTTTCCAGGACAACGGTCCAGGCCGCCGTGACGGAACCGAATCCGGTTGATTCAGCGCGCGGCGGGCTGGCGCTGGCGTTGGGGAAATTCAATAGGGGTCAGGCTGACGCACATGCCGTCGCGGCGGCGGTCTCGGAACTCGTGCGCGGCATCCTGGCCGAGGAAAAAGGGAAATGATTTACGGGACCTCCTGCCTGCGCGGTTTCGAAACGGTAATTAAACGGTGAAATTCGCGGAAGGTCGGAAGTGAACGCATCTTTTTCAAGGGCCCCGGTCGGTTCGTCGGCTGGACCGCCTCCTGCCCCGCGCGGGGCACCGGGACCCTGGCGTCGTGGCGGTTTTGAAACGGGTTTTAAACCGTGAAAAAGGGAGACGTCCGCGGGTCCGGTGGCCAGTTCCGGCCCGGAACAAAGCCTGGACCGGGTCGTCCGCCGGGAGCAGCGACACGGCGCGACTACGGCGACGCCCTCCGGCGCGCTTGCACGCCGGAGGACATTGAACAAATTGCCCGGCTCGCCGTCACGGCCGCCAAACGTGGCGACCCGAAGGCGAGAACGTGGTTGGCGGACACTCTGCGGATTTCGGACGCGGGCCTCGACGACTTCGAAAATCGACTTGCGGCATTGGAGGCGAAAAATGGAACCAACTGAACCTGAATTGCGACGGCGACTTGTGCGGACTGAGCGTGCCGCCGGCCTTCACGGCGACGGCGCGCCGCACGGCGGTTTGTGCGTGCCCATGTCGCCGTTGGATTGCTGCGCCTGCGGGTGCGACGACCCGCGAAGGTTTGCCACATGCGGCGTAATCTGGCCGGAGGCGCTGATGAACGGCCCATTCATGCGGACGCTGGCGGAAATTGGGGGCGCGGCGTCGAAAGCGAAATGACCTGCGACCAGTGGCAGAGATCACCGTCGGCGCGGGCGCTCGGGGTGAGTGCGTGAGCGCATCGGCGCTGACGCTTCTGACCGGCGGGCCGTGGCCGGTGATGTTCTGGAAGGCGACCTTCGCATGAGGCGGGCGGCGGCAACTCTCGCGGAAGTCATGGGGCGGCGGACGCGGGCACGGCGGAATATTTCGGCCGGGACTTCGCATCCGGCCAGTGCGGTGAAAAGCATTAGGGTGAAAGGATAATAATCGCTCATCCGGCGGGACAGTGAGACCGCCGGGGAGCAAGGGCCGGGCTCAAGCCCGGACATGCGATGGTGCCGAGCGGCCACTAAAAGACCGCAGGCGAGAGTAGAGCGGCGAGGCCGCGCAGGGCAAAAGCCGGACAATGCGTCCGGCGTCACATGACACATGACGGAGGCGACCCATGACCTCGTGCCCTGTCGGTTTCGAGACGAGTGACCTTGCGGTTGCCGCGTTCATCACGGTTCGCGGCGGGGAATCCCCAACAGTAAACCACCGAAACGGGCGAGTGTTTTTTTGCTTCCGGGACGATGCGCGTTGCCGGGAGCTTGAGGCCGCCTTCCACGGCGGGACCGAGCGCGTCGAGCCCAGCCTCTACAGCGATGCGCTCCGGCGCATGCGCGGCGTAATTGCCGCCGTCCATCGCGGCCAGGAGCGCACCCGATGACGCCCGGGGAGAAAATCATCCGGGTTCTGGAATCCACCTGGACCCCGCAGGAGAAGCTCCTGGCCGTCGTCCTCCTGTCACACGGCGAACGCATCTACCCTTCCAACAGTAGGCTTGCCCGCCTGATGAGCGTCGGGACGCGGACAGTTTTCAGGGTGAAGGCCAAGCTCGTCGGGCGCGGCGAGCTGACGGTCAAGACCCGGTATCGCAAGAACGGGTCCTACACGACGCCGGACTACCGCCTAGATTTCCCTAGTGACACGGGTGACACTAACCCTAGTGTCTATCCTGCCGTACGGCAAGATAGACACCCCCTTAAGAAGAATCAGAATTCTTTTCTTGAATCAGAAGAGAGTAATGATAATTCCGTCGCCGGGGGCGACGGTCATCACCAGCATTCCGGCTCCATCGGTGGAGAGGCGGAAAAGGTTGACTTGGAATACTGGGAAACCACAGCCAACACGAAGAATCTCTACACCGGCTCGGATGACCAGGACGAACGGAACATCAGGGCAATAAAGAAGGCCCTGACCAAGAGCGGCTACACCTTCAAGCAGGCGGCCTTGGAATACCTCACCAACCGGGACGAGAACGACCAGTCCGACGGCACCGCTACGCTCAAGGCCATGCGGCAGGCCGTCGCCAAAATCATCGCTCACCTGAAGCGGCGTGGAGCGAAGCCCGCCCGGGTAGTGCTGTCGTGACACTACCCGAAACAGTCGTTTCCGACGCGAGGGGGCATTCCACCACGACCGGCGCGGCGAACGTCGCTCCTGGGGCTCCTACGTGCAAAATTACGGCACCTGGGAAGCGGCTTCTGGACGTTTCGGCGGCCTCCGAGTATCTCGGCGTGGCGAAAAAGACGGTCAAGAATTGGGCGAGCGCGGGCCGGATATCGTGCGTTCGATTCTCCCGGCGATGCACGCGGTTTGACGTGCGTGACCTAGACCGGATGATTGAATCCCGTAAGGTTGGAGCCATACTTGACACGCATGTTAGGGTGAAGTCGTGAGGTCCAGATTATTCCGCCGGGGCGGGGCGTGGTGGTTCGATATAACAGACTCGAACGGAAAGCGGGTCCGCCAACGCATCGGGAAGGTGAGCGCGGAGACCGCCCGGGCGGTCCTGGGAAAACGGACCTCGGAAAGCGTCGAAGGTAAGTTCCTGGACATGGAAGGCGAACCCGTAAAACTCGCGGTGTTTGTGGAGGCCGAATATCTTCCGTGGGCAAGGGCAAACCTACGCCCCGGCTCGTGGCAACGGTATGAAGTTTCCCTGAAGGCGCTCCTACCGGCATTCGGGGGAAGGATGCTCCACGAGATAACCCCGTCCGACATCGAACGTTGGCGCGTGGAACGGCTGAAGGCGGTCAAGGCCAGCACGAGCAACCGGGACATCACGGCACTGAAGGCCATCCTTTCCCGCGCCGTCGAATGGGGCAAACTGAAGGACAGCCCGGCCCGGCGCGTGAAGCTCCTGAAGGAACGGAACACCCGGCTCGTATATCTGAGCGACGATGAAGCAAACCGGCTACTGACCGCCGCGACGGGGCACCTCCGGCCTTTCCTGAAACTGCTCCTACACACCGGCCTGCGAAGGGGCGAGGCACTGGCGCTTAAATGGCAGGACGTGGATAAGCAGACCGGACACCTTCACGTCAGGGATTCCAAGACGGGCGAGGCGCGGTCCATTCCCTTGAACATGGGGGCAAGCGAGGCGCTTACTGATGTCATCGGCCTGAAGCACGTCGCCACCGGGACGCCCTTCGTGTTCTGCGATGAAACCGGGAAACCGTTCAAGTCCGTTCGGACATCATTCGGGACGGCCATGAAACGCGCCGGTCTGGAGGGCAAGGGATACACCCTGCACACCATGAGGCATACCTTTGCCAGCAACCTCGCTAATCTTGGCGTCCCGGTCCAGACTATCGCCGCGCTCCTGGGTCATTCGGATATTCGGATGTCCCTCAGATATGCCCACCTTTCACCCGACGCGCGACGGGCGGCGGTGTCTCTTTTGGACCAGAAACGGGATTCAAAGGGCACCGTGAGGGCACTGGAGCCCGGCGACGAAACCGGCTACAATTCGAAATGCTGATTTTCATTGAACGAGCCAAGGTAGCTCAGTTGGTAGAGCACCGGTCTGAAAAACCGGGTGTCGCCGGTTCGATTCCGGCCCTTGGCAACTTACTCGGAGAAAGGGGGGCTAGCGCCCCCCTTCCTTCCGACGGGACCACGCCTCAAATAACTTCGTTGCTTCCGCTTGGTCCCTGCCTCCATCCCCCCACTAGTACCCAAAGGAAGAAACACGAATCACGCTCGGCCGCTGTCACCCCCCTTTACCAACCTCTAAATCTAACCTCCACCCCCCCATCCATGGTCGCACCAATTCCGTTCGGCCCATTGCGACGAAGCCGCAGAAAACATCCCACCCTGGCCGCGGCGCGAAGCGCCCACTAAATTCGGAATCGGTGCAGGAAGAATTAAAGGTCTTTGCTTGGTCGCCTGGGCCATGCCTCTGCAGGCCATGGCGAGGTCTTGGGTATCTGGCTGGTTGGAGGCTGAATTATTTAATGGCGGAGGGGGAAACTATCTTGTGGTGGGGGCGCCGGCGGGCAATTTAGGCGCCGCCTCGTGCCGCGCTTTTACCTCCTCCGCAAACTTCTTCGTCGTGTTCTTCTTTTCGGCCTTGACCGTGGCGCGCGTTTCATCAATCAGGTCCTTCAGTCCCGCCTTCGTAAACACCTTCAGCATATCGTCCTTGGCGTTCTCTACCGCTATGTTCGCAGCGTTGGCGCCAAAATCAGATTTCACCCTCGGGTTCGCCCCCTTCTTCAGGAAATATGCCGCAAGTTCCGTGTCGTTCTCCTGTACCGCCAGCATCAGGGGCGTAACACCGTATTGGGTGGCCAGCTCCAAATCAGCGCCCTTTTCCACCAGCATCTTCGCCACATCGTTCTTGCTCAGCAGCGTCGCCAGGAGGAGCGGGGTCCACCCTTGGCTGTTGCGCAGGTTGACGAAGGCCTTGCCGTCCGCCAGCACACCCACCACATCGGCGTATCCGCGCTGGGCCGCTATCAACATGGCCGGCCAGTCCGTCTCCACCCGCGTGTTCGGACTCATCCCCCCCCGAATGAATATCTTCACCAGGTCGACATCACCGCGCTTCACCGCGTCGATGAACTCGTCCTCGGTGAACGGAATGTTACGCGTGTTGAGCTCCTCAATGGCGCCCGCCTGATCGTCGGTAAGCTGGATTATCCCATGCTCCGTCTCGAGGACGTTTATCATGGGAAATTCCTTGTGAAACGGGTCCTTCTTGGCCATCCCGGATGCGGGAAGGAAGCCTATAACCAGCACTCCCGCCGCAATTAGCACATGCCGCATATTGAAGGAGATATTACTACTTCGGGGTTTTCTTGTCGAGTATGGAACAATCCTCATGATTTCCCGGCCAGCCCGATGACGGGCAGTTCCTGCGAAGGTTTTCCCGTAAGGCTGGCGGCCCCCCGGCGCGTAACCAGGAACGTGTCCTCCAGCCTGATGCCGCCCCAGCCCGGGAAATATACCCCCGGCTCCACCGTCAGGACCTGCCCCGCCGCGAGCATGTCCCGGCCGTCCCGGACGAGGTTGGGGGCTTCGTGGATTTCGAGGCCCACCCCATGGCCAAGCCCGTGGATGAAGCGCTTGTCCATCCTGCCCAGCGCTCGGCAGGCCGCCCGAAACGGGTCGCCTCCCGGCCTTCCCGGCCTGACCGCCCTCCGGCCGGCTTCGTAGGCCCGCCGTACGGCACCGTAGGCGCGCCTCTGCCTCTCCGACGCCTTCAGGCAGGCGAAGGTCCGCGTGCAATCGCTGTGATATCCGTCCACCCGGGCGCCGAAATCCACCAGGACGAGGTCGCCGCTTCGGATGCGCCTTCCCGAAGGGACGCCGTGCGGCATGGCCGTGGCGGGTCCGGCAAGTACTATCGTGTCAAAGGCCGGCGCATCCGCCCCCGCCAGGCGCATGGTGCAATCGATGCGGGCGGCGGTATCCCGTTCACTGGCCCCCGGCACAATGATGAAAGGGAGCCAGCCATCCACCTGGCGCGTGATGTCCGCGGCCTTCCGCAGGGCGCCAAGTTCGCGCCTGGTCTTTACCGTCCTGAGCCGCTCGACCGGCCGCCCGGCCGGAACGACCAGCGCGACTGTCCCCATGGCGGCCTTCAGCCGGGCGAATTCCTCCGCGCTCATCGCCTCGCCTTCAATCCCCAGCCGAACGGCATGCGCCCGCTTGAGAAGGGGAACCAGCGCTCCCCATCCCGTCTCCGGAACGAGTACCCGCGCCACGCCCTTCAGCGCGGACCTTACGGCGGTTTCCGACAGGCGCGCGGGCATAAACGCGGCCTCCTTCGGCGCGAGCAGGAGCCAGCGCACATCACCGACGCCAGCGAGGTAGCGGAGGCTGGCCGGGGCGGTAACCAGGAGCGTCGGCACGCTCCCCCTGCGGAGCAAGCCGCGCGCCCGCGCGAGCCGAGCGGCTATTTCCCGAGCCGGCTCAGCCATTTCCGAACCACGACGTTTCCGGGAAATACGCGCAGTATTTCGCGCAGGACCATCCGGCAATCTTCCGTGTCCTTTTCCGCCTCCAAAAGGCGGGCACGCTCCACCATAACGTCAAGTTGCCGGGGCCATCCCTTCTCGGCCTTGTCCAGTTCCCGGCGGGCTTCCCCGTACTTGCCCTGCCTGCCCAGCCACCTTACGCGCATGAGAATGACGGATAGCCCGTAGGGATCGAGGCGGCTGGCCCGGCCCAGCGCGGCAGTAGCGGAACGCTCGTCGCCCGCCGCGAGCGCCCTTTCGAACGAGGTTACGACCGGCGGCATCCAATCCGGCCTGAGCCTGGCCACGCGTTCCAGTCCCTGGCGCGCCTCCAACTCGCCGGGCTCCAGCTCGGCCAGGGCGTGCATTGACTCGGCATGGTCCCGGAAAAGGACCTGCGCCGACCTGAAATAGGCCTGCGCACCGGCCATGTCCCCCAGGCTGGCCTGCTCCGTTCCCTTGAGGTGTTCGAGGTCGGCGGCCGACCTCAATCCCATCCAAAGCGTCAGCGAGCCAAACACCAGCACGGACATGCCCAGTGCCAAAAAGATGTTCGTTCGGCACCCCGTTTCAGCGCGGGATTGCCTTACGGATAAAGCGGCCTCAACCGGCATCGCCAGCGCGAGCGCGAACAGGCCCAGCGTTGGCACATGAGCCGGGAAATCCGTCAGCGCGAACACGGCGAGCGAAGTGAGCGCCAGCAGGCGCGCGGCGTTCACCGCATCAACGCCGGACGGGCGGCGTCCCCGGACCCGGCGGATTCGCCGGCCGGACTTGCCGGGGCGCTGGGCCCGCCAAAGCGCGGCCAGCGCCAATCCCAAAAGCCCCGTTCCCACGATGCCCGTCTCGCAGGCAACCTGGAGGGGCTCATCATGAGCATAATCGGTGGCGATGGCGGCGAAGCTGGGCGGACGAACGGCGGGGAACGCGTCCGCGAATCCACCGGCCCCCACGCCGATGATGGGGACTCCCCTAACCATGCGAAGCGATGAAGCCCACAACTCCAGCCTGCCCCAGGGCCGTGGTTCCTTTCCGGCGGATTGGGCGGACAGGCGTCCCGCCACGCCACCGGGCGTCGCGAGGGCGATGGCGGTGAGGACCGCGGTTACCACCAGGCGCGCCCGAGTGGATCCGGCCGGCCGGAGCCGCGCTGCCACCAGGATAACGGCGACCGCCGCCAAAACGACCGACCGGGAACCGGACTGCGAGGCGGCGGCCATAAGGATGAAACCGATTACGGAAAAAACCGCCATCCGGCCGGGACGCCCCGTCAGTGCGAGCGCGACCGCCGCGCCCCAACCGCACGCCAGTAGCGCGGCATGGTGGGTGGCGTTCACGAAGGTGCCGTTTAGCCTCCCGCCTCCGCCAATGTTGGCCTGCCACGCACCAACACCGGCCTCAAGAAGCGCAACTCCTACGATGACTACCACCGGCCCCCATCCGTTGTCGCGGGACCGGGCCGTGAATGCGGCCAACACGGCCCACGCGGCCACCAGGCCCTCTCCCCATCCGCGGACCGGGTCGTTTGACCACATCACTGAAACCAGCATCCAGCCCGCGAGCGCAAGGAACGGGACGAGGACGGGCGAAGCCTCCCCCTCAACCGCCGCCCTCGCAAGGGACGACGCCGCCAGCCCGGCCAGCAGGACGGCCAAAACGAGCGCCTTTACCGTCCACGCCGCCGCTTCTTCGGCCGGCCAAGCCCAGGCCAGCAGGGCGAGGCCGGTCAGCCCCGCCCGCGGCTCAGGCCAGGCCCTTACGGCAAGCCAATTCCAGGTAGCAGTTCTCGATGGCATGAAGCATGTTCTTTATCTCGAATTCGGCCCCGATGGCCCGGCGGCCCGCCTCGCCCATGGCCTTGGCCCGGGCTGGATTCCGTAGCAGGTCGACGACGCGCCGGGCCAGCGCCGCCGGGTCGCGCGGCTTAACGATATAGCCGGTCACGCCGTCCCGAACCGCCTCCGCGGTGCCCCCCGCGTCCGTGGCGGCCACCGGGAGTCCCGCTGAGTGTGCCTGCAGGACCGAGCGCGGGAGCCCCTCAAAAAGGGAGGAAAGCGCGAACACGTCAAAGGCGCCCAGGAGGTCGGGAATGTCCCGCCGCCAGCCGGCAAAAACCACGCGCTTGCGGATGCCCGCCCGCTCCGCCGCGCGTTCCGACGCCTCCCGCAATTCCCCGTCCCCGGCCAGGACGAACCAGGCCCGCGGAACGGCCCGCAACACCAGCGCCGCCATGGAGATGAAGTCCAGCGGGGCCTTCTGCGGCTTGAAGTTGCCGACCGTTCCCACGACGGGCGCGGAGGCCGGGATGCCCAGCGAGCGGCGAACCGCGGCGCGGGACTTGCCTGGACGGGCATACATTGAAGTGTCGATTCCGCTGCGAACCAGACTGTACTGCGTGCGGTGTCCGATGCCCTCCCGCAGGCCGCGGTCGATGTTCTCGCGCGAAACCGCGATAAGGACGTCGGTAAGCGGTGCCACCAGCCTCTCCAGCCCCACATACAGGGCCCTGACGGGCTTGCGCTGGAAATCATGGAAGCCCCAGCCGTGGACGGTGTGGACGACCACCGGAGTCCGGGCGGCGGAAGCGGCCAGCCGCCCCAATATTCCCGCCTTGGAGGAATGCGTGTGCAGGATGTCCACTTTCTCGCGGCGCAGGAACCGGATGAACTTGAAAAGGAATACCGCGTCCTTGAGCGGCGAAACTTCCCTAACCAGGTCCGGGAAGAATGAAATCTCGGCACGTGGAATCCTCCGCGCCTCCCCGTCAAGGACGCCCCCCGGGCCCGTGCCGAGCGAAACACGGAACTTATTTCGGTCGTGGTGCCTCGTGCAATAGAGCGTATTCTGCTGGGCGCCTCCCAATTCAAGCTTTGTAATTAAATGATGAATGTGAAGCCTGCGTCCCTCCGTCATCCTATTCCCTCCCCGCTCGAAGACCATTCGAAATCGTAATGGTTTGCTAGGAGCGTAGGGGCCGCGCTTCGAGGGCCCTCTACCGACCGATTCGAAGTCGCCGACCGGTCTTCCGGTCGTGCGACTGAGAATGGCCGGCCATGGTGCCCCGTACCATGCGCTGAACCCTGAATTTGTCGTAGAGTTGCATGGTACGGGGCGAGGCCAAGGTCGGTAGCGGAGCCGTCCGCGCCTCGGTGG